>Ga0116152_10000296_pt1 | contig 40345 bp, 36 predicted proteins | sample AD_UKC119_MetaG_FD_89894 | JGI IMG/M metagenome (GOLD analysis project Ga0116152, IMG submission 89894) | Active sludge microbial communities of municipal wastewater-treating anaerobic digesters from Hong Kong - AD_UKC119_MetaG | ecosystem: Engineered > Bioreactor > Anaerobic > Digestate... | reverse complement strand
TGTTTGATTGGTCATCTTTAGAATGACCGCCAACGGTTGGTATATGAAGCGTTGGGCATTTCGAAGCACTTTCCTGTCAAGCCGCTGCAATGTCTATTAAGTGTAACGCCCTTGAAACTAGCACTATCCGCCCAATGATTTATACACTTTGTTAGCAACTGGGCGTTGATTCTTCGAGTCTGTTTTTCAGTCATTTAAGGTTTCTTTAATTGTCTTTTCAATCTGCACAAAACTGTCAACGGAGCGCAAATTTATTTTGTTTTTTTGTGGGAGGGCAACCCTAAAACCGCCCTTAAAGGCGGTTACTTGGGCAGGCTTTGTAAGCTCTTTGGCAAGTTTTGGTCGTGCGTTGGCTCGTGGGGCTTGCCAATGTGCTTACAAATAGGGAGGGCAATTCCACTATCCTCTTATGGTTTTGCCCAATGCTTCTAATAGTTGTGGATTGTCCTCTAAACCAATCTTTGCTACGGCATAGAACTCACTCATCCAATCATCTATCTTTGCAAATGCTGCATCTTTGCCTTTGGTTGCATCTTGTGATTCCCCTTTTTCTTTCAGGTAAACTGCTCTTGCCGTTTCTAATTCAGAAATCAATGTGTTTGCCGCTGTCAAGTCGTCAACGGAGATTTTTAAACGGGATAATTTACCTTGAACCGCTGTATCGGCTGATGCCACGGAATAAAATTTCTTTGCAGCTTCTAACCATTTGATATAAGTCCGTGGCATTGTTCCAGAAATTGCCAATTTGTCAGCGGTTAATGAATCGTTACGGAATACAACTTTTGCTTTCTTGCGGTGAATGTTGAATGTATCCTCCAATTGTTCCTTTTTACTTGAAAAATCGGCGTAAGCGGCAGATGTTTCATCGTCTTCGGTTTTGTTTGCATCGTATGCAGTTCGGGTTTTTGTTAGCAATGCTTTGCCGTCTGCGATAACTGTTGAATCATAGCCTAAATCTGCCATGATTGCTGAAATTTCAGGTTGGGTTTCTGCATTTTCCAAAGCTACCCGGTACAATTCCAAGGTTGCTGTGTCTGTAAGTTTTGTGCGTGATGCCATAATTTAATTTTTAAAGGTTTATAATTAATTACATTTGGTTTTTTCGCTTTTACAATTTTGTTTTTCAGTTTTACAATTGCGTTTTCCCCACTCACATTTTCTCTTTTCTTATTTGGAATTGTATTTTCCGAACGTACTGCAATATTTTCCTTACTTGCAAGTCTATTTTTCCTTTCTACTATTGCATTTTCCAAACTTACACCTGCTATTTTTCAACTTGATTTTGTGTTTGTAAAACTAAATGTTAAATATAACGAAAATACTTTTTGTTAGAACTCAGTTGTACTTCCATTTGTTAAAAATAATCAGCAGCAACTTTCATTCTTTTGAATGGAAGGGCATTTTGCCGAACCATACGAACAATACACACAGCAATCTCCCTGTTTTGGTTTCAGAATGGTATGGCAATTTTCACATTTATAAAAGAATTGGCAAGAATCCATGGGCATGGTTTCTTTCTTCTGAAAGTCACAATTTGGACAGCTTATTATTGACTCTAAAATTACTTCCATATCTATTTTCCAAGTTTTAATATCCTGAAAGCCCCCCTGACCACAATTAAAAAAACAATTGCACCAATGATTAAATCAGGATACTTTGATTGGGTCAACAAAACCAATACTCCTGCTGCGATAACACCAGTATTGATAATAATATCATTCGATGTGAATATCATCGTGGCTTTCATGTGTGCTTCTTCACTTTTTGATTTTTGTAATAAATAAAGGCAAACGGAATTGGCAATTAATGCCAATATGGAAACAATAATCATGGTTTTGAAATCCGGCACAGCTTCGAAACTGATAAATCTGCGTATTACTTCTATAAGCCCAATCAATGCTAAAGCCAGTTGAAAATAGCCACTCAGCTTTGCCACTTTTTTCTTACGGAACACAGTTGAACCGACAGCCCAAAGGCTAAGACCATAAACAAGTGCATCTGCCAGCATATCCAACGAATCGGCAACCAAACCCATAGATTTAGAAATAAAACCCGTGGTAATTTCAATAATAAAAAATGCAAAGTTGATAATCAAAACCGTCCAAAGGAGTTTCGATTGTACCGATGAATTGTCCTTGAATTCATCCGCTTGGACAACAATTGTTTCTTGGAGTTGCGACCCTAAATTGAGTTCTTTCAGGTGATTCTCAATTTCAGAGCTTTCTTCAGAATGAAAGACAGTAAGTTTTCGGTTTTCAATATCGAACACCAAACTTTTAATCATGGAAAGCCCTTCGAGTTTCATCCTGATAAGGGTTTCCTCGGAAGGGCAATCCATTTTGGAAATTTTAAAGGTGCTTTTAAACATTGTGAATGACATGTTTTAATTTTTGTTGAACCTCATTTGCAACACCTGCCAATTTTTCATTTTCAACAGATTGCATTGATGCCATCGGGTCAACGGCAGCAATTTCTGTTTGGTTTTCTGAAATTTGTTGCACGATTACATTGCAAGGCAACATCGTACCGATTTTATCTTCTTCCTGTAATGCTTTGTAGGCAAAAGCAGGGTTACACGCACCAAGTATGCGGTACTTTCTGAAATCTACCCCCAATTTTTCTTTTAGTTTTTCGTGTATGTTGATTTCAGATAATACCCCGAAACCCTCCTTTTTGAGTTCTTCTGTTACCCTTTTTACTGCTTCTTCAAAAGAGCAATTCAATGTTTTTTCAAAATAGTATTTCATCGTTTTTGCTTTTAATGTGAATTATTTAAAAAGCAAGTTGCCCGATATATTAAGGCAACCTGCCCTTAAAGTTATAAATTATTTTTCTCCATTTCCCAAACCCGTTTTCACACGGTACACCTTTTCGACATCGGAAACATAAATTAACCCATCGCCTGGATTAAGTGTACACCCGTATTCACAGATTATAGCACAAATAGTATCAACATCTTCATCCTCTGCTACAATCTCAAGTTTAGCAATCTCACTGTCGGTAACAGAAAATTTCTGCGAAACAAATGCGTTTTCATCTTGCAGTTTTCCCGTACCTTCTGCCGAAGAAAGCGTAATGTTCTCAAAATCATTGTCGATTAAATGGTGAACAATTTCATTCACTTTATTTGGTCTTACAAATGCTTTTATTTCTTTCATAATTTTATTGTTTTAATCATCATCTCCGGTTTCTTCTTTCTTCATATCAGCCAATAAATAGTAGGCTGTATTCAAAACTACCTGTGTGTTATCAGGCAACGAATTTATCAAATGTATTTCCGTATATCCATCGTCTTTCAGTCCGGGAATAACTTCGACCATTCGGAAGGCCATACTATTTTCTTCCGCATTATCTTCATTGTCGGCATGGATTTCTTCATTTGCAGGTTCGTCCTTTTCTCGTTCTTCAAGAGCCTGATTGTCCAGTATAAAAATGTATGATTTTGTCCCCTCCGTAACAATAGCATCATTGGGCAGAGCACGGGTATATTTTTCATCGGTATGCAAATGGCCAGAAATATACATTCCCGGGATAAGCCCCGAAACTTTTTCATTAATTTTTGCATGGATATGAACTGCCCTCGAATTGGCCTCAAACTCTTTTCCAATTGCAAAAACGGTTGCTGTTAACTCTTCTCCCGGACGGTTTGAAACCGTGAAATGCACTTTTTGGCCTTCTTTTACCAGATGCACATCTTTTTCATAAACCATAAAATCGGCATGGATTGCACTATTGTCGGTTATTTCAAGGAGTATGTCTTTTGCATCAACATAAGAGCCTACTTTGATATTTACCTCATTAATAAAACCATTAATCGGGGAAAGGATACTAACTGTGTTCGAAATAATCCCTTCTTTAATTTTGGCAGGTGAAAGATTAATCAATTGCAAGCGTGATTTTAAGCCTTCATATTTTGTTTTCGCTGTGTTGTATTCCGATTTAGCCTGTTGAAAGTCCCTGCCTGCACCGACATTGTTTTCAAAAAGTTCTTTCTGGCGTTCAAATTCCTGTTCCAAATATTCAAGCCTGTTGGCTACTTCGGCAAATTCTTCTTGCAAAACAATAAAATCGGGGTGTTCCAGCACTGCCAGCAATTGACCTTTTTTTACCCTGTCGCCATGAAACACCTTAATCTCTTTTACATTACCACCAATAACAGCTGTAACCTCGGCACTACTTGCCGGGGGTACTTCTAACTGCCCGTTTGATTTTACTATCGTGGTTAAGTTCCGCATTTGGAAAGTTCCTAATTTTAAGTTCAGGGCTTCCCGTTGGTTCTCATTTAATACAACAACACCTTCGGGTCCATGCTCTTCGTTTTCTTCGCTTTCGCTGGTCGTTTTATTTTTAGTATTGCACGACATTAAAGTGGCGATTGCAATAAACGCTATAATTATTTTTGTCTTCATCATTACTCAATTTTGTTGATTATTTACCTGTTAAATATTTTAGTTGGGCAGATAATTCATTGTACTCCGCCTGTTGCATTAAAAAATCTTGTTTTGTACGTATCGCCGCTTCAGTATTCTGAATAAATTGAACGTAGTCGATACTGCCAAGACGGTACGCCAGATTGGAAGCCTGAATTTGTTCGTCGGCCAAAGGCAATGCTTCTTTTTGATAATAGTCGATAACCTGTTGCAACATAAGGTAACGGCTAATTTGTTGATTGTACTCGGCTTTTATTTCCAGTTCCTTTTGCTCGTATTGCCGATTGGCAATTTGGAAGTCAATTTTTGAAGCTTTGGTTTTGCCCGATTGTGAAAAGAAAGCCAATGGTAAAGAGATACCTGCTTCCCAACCATAAAACCCGGAATTGCCGTCAACCGACTGCCATTTATAACCCAAGTCTAACTTTGGAAGGAAATTGGCTTTTTCCGCTTTCCATGCCGATTCTGCCACATCAATCCCGGTTGAATAATAATTCAGCAGCGGGCTTTCGCTCAATGAATCAATTTCGGAAACTATATTGAAAGCATACTGCCCCAAATCCTGTATGTTAACATCTACCGCAATCGGGTATAATAGGTATTGATTCAGAATTTGCAAGTTTGCCAAATAGTTGCTTTCAGCTTTCTTTAAATTTACCTGCAATTCTTTGTACTTAGCCGAAGCAGAAAGGTATTCAATCTTAGAAGTAGCTTGTGTTTTGTACCTCAATTCAGCGGCTTTTTGAAAATCGGCGTACAAGGTGTCGAGTTCTTTAAAAAGCTGCCATTGTTGTTTGGCATGTACAGCATTGTACCATGCGATACTAACATCACGGATTAACGAATATTCGGTAAGGTACTGCCCCGAAATAGCTTGTTGGGTACGTGCATTTGCTAACTTGTTTTTTGCCGGAATACCAAAAACATCGATATCCGACTGACCAATCCCAATTCTGTTTTGAATACCGGGCGCACCGTTTCCCACTTCTTCTTTACCCGTGTAAACAGAGGTTGTACCCAATTGGTAAGCCGTTGCTTTTAAAGCTTCCTGTTTGTCAACTTCCAATTGGGCTGCCTTGATTGTCGGATAATTTTCTTTTGCCCTTTCAATGACTTGTGGCAATGTTAGGGAAGAATCTTGCGCATTGGCATTTCCTGAAATCCCCAAACCTGCCATTATAAAAAGGACAGAAAATACACCCATTGCCGGTTTAGGCAACTTTATTTTTTTAACTCCCGATTCAACAAACTTATAGAGAATGGGCAGCACAATAAGCGTTAGCAAAGTTGATGTAAGCATTCCACCAATGACCACAGTAGCCAGAGGACGTTGTACTTCGGCACCTGCCGACATTGAAACTGCCATAGGCAAAAAGCCCAAAATATCGGTTGAAGCGGTCAATAAAATTGGCCGGATACGCCGGATAGAACCTTTTTTAATGATGTCGTTTATATGAAGTTTGCCTTCTGCTTTTAATTCATTAAACCCGCTAATTAATACCAAACCATTAAGTACCGCAACGCCGAACAGGACGATAAACCCAACCCCGGCAGAAATGCTAAATGGCATATCCCGCAAATAGAGCGAAAATATACCCCCAACAGTAGCGAAGGGAACGGCTACATAAATCATGAGGGTTTGTTTGAACGATTTCACGGCAAAAAATACCAGCATAAAAATTAACGCTAAAGCAAGCGGAACTACAAGGGACAAACGTTTTGATGCCCTTTCGAGATTTTCAAAAGCACCACCATACCTGATATAATAGCCCGTTGGCAGTTCAAGTTTTTCATCTAGAACAGATTGGATTTCTTCCACAAGCGATTTCACATCCCTGTCAGCAACATTAATTCCTACGTAGGTTCTACGGTTGGTATTGTCGCGGCTAATTTGCATCGGCCCCGGCTGGTAACTTATTTCAGCTACTTCTTTTAAGGGAATTTGATTACCATCGGGAAGATTAACAAATAAATTCCTGATATCGTCAATACTTGTGCGGTGTTCTTCGTCCAATCGCACAACAAGGTCAAACATCCGCTCGCCTTCGTAAATGCTTCCGGCAACGCCACCACTAAAAGCGGATTCAACAATCGTATTGAGTTCTTTAATTTTCAGGTTGTAACGTCCAAGCTTGTTACGGTCGTAATGAACGGTAATCTGGGGCAAACCACTTGTTGCCTCCGCTTTTACACCTGCTACACCATTAATCCCTGAAATCAGCCCGGCAATTTCAGCGGCTTTGGCAGCCAGTATATCCAAATCATCGCCATAAAGTTTAACGGCAACATCTTCACGGATACCAGTCAGCAATTCATTGAAACGCATTTCAACAGGCTGGGTAAATTCAAAATTTATACCCGGCAAAACACTTACTTTTTCCCTTACTTTTTCAATTAATTCGGCTTTCGATTCGGATTGTGTCCACTGGTCTTTTGGTGTCAATATCACAAATATATCTGCAATGTCCAAAGGCATTGGGTCCATGGGTAAATCTGCCACACCAATCCTGCTTTGAATACTTTCTACTTCATCAGGAAAGTTTTCCAAGACAATTTGTTCCAGTCGGGTGGAAGTTTTTGTTACTTCGGTTAATGAAGTTCCTGGCTTTAAAAATGCCTGAAAAGCAAAATCGCCCTCATCAAGTTTTGGAATAAATTCGGCTCCCATCCGTGTAAACAGAAAACCGCCGGAAACTAACAGCACAAATGCTATTGTGATAACAATCCAACTTCTTTTAAGCGACCATCCGATTACCGGGGTATAAATTTTTTCAAGCTTACCAATAATTTTATCGCCCCATGTTTTTTTATCTGTTTTTGGTGGTTGAAGAAATAAGGCTGCCATCATTGGAATATAGGTAAGGCACAATATTACCACGCCCAAAACGGCAAAACCAAAAGTCATAGCCATAGGGATGAACATTTTACCTTCGACACCTTGTAAGGCTAATACGGGAATAAAAACAATCAAAATTATGAGCTGACCAAAAAATGCTGCATTCATCATTTTACTCGCCGAATTATAGGCAATTTCATTGCGTTTGGTCTGGTCAAGTTTTGTGCCAATAAGGTTTTTACGATGCAGATAAAAAATCATACTTTCTACGATAATAACCGCACCATCAACCAATATTCCAAAATCGAGTGCCCCCAAACTCATTAGGTTTGCCCACACCCCAAACAGGTTCATCATGATAAAGGCAAATAGCAAGGCCAGTGGAATGGTTGATGCCACAATTAAACCGCCCCTTAAATTCCCGAGGAATATAACCAGCACAAAAATAACAATCAACGCACCCAACGACAGGTTTTCGGCAACCGTAGATGTTGTGCTTTTAATCAGTTTGCTGCGGTCGAGAAAAGGTTTTATTACAACACCATCGGGCAGTGATTTTTGTATTAAAGCCATCCGCTCTTTAACATCTTTAATCACATCATTTGAGTTTTCACCTTTCAACATCATTACGATACCGCCAACAGCCTCGCCCTTTCCATCTTTGGTAAAAGCACCATAACGGACAAAATTTCCGTATTTCACTTCTGCTACATCCCTGATATAAATGGGTTGCCTATCAACATTTGTAACCAAGGTGTTTTTAATATCATCAATAGACCTCATTAAGCCTTCGCCTCTGATAAAGTTGGCCTGAAAGTTTTTTTCGATATATGCCCCACCTGTATTCTGATTGTTGTCTTCAAGGGCTTCAAAAATATCGGAAATAGCCAAGCCCATACTTCTCAGTTTATCTGGATTAACAGCTACTTCGTACTGTTTTCCCCTTCCACCAAAAGAGTTTACTTCTACCACTCCGGGCAGCATGGCCATTTGCCGTTTTACAATCCATTCCTGCATGGTGCGGAGTTCCATATCATCATAAACTGTATCGTAACCGGGCTGCACTTCAAGCGTGTATTGATATATTTCACCCAGCCCGGTGCTGATGGGTGCCATGAACGGCTCTCCAAATCCCTGTGGGATTTTTTCTTTTACTTCTGCTAAGGCTTCGCTTACTAATTGCCGGGGTAAATATGTTCCGGCACTTTCTTTAAAAACAATGGTAACTACCGAAAGTCCAAAGCGTGATACACTTCTGATTTCAGTCACATCTGGAAGGTTTGCCACTGCCAGTTCAACCTGATAGGTTACAAACTGTTCAATGTCTTCGGTGCCCAAATTGGGTGCTGTTGTGATAACCAAAACCTGATTGTTTGTAATATCGGGCATGGCATCAAGCGGCACTTTGGTCATGGAATATATTCCACCGATAATCAGGCCAATGGTCATCAGCCCGATAAGTGCCTTATTCTTTATTGAAAAAGATATTATTTTGTTTATCATTTGAATATTATGAATTATTATTTGGATATAAATCAATTTCAAGGTGTTTTCACTCCAAGAGACTACTCTTGGACAACCTTTTATTTAATGCATCACATCAAAAAATTGATATGAGCAAATTGTTAAGATGAAACGATTATATTTTGGGAGGTTGCCAGATAGAAGAAAAATGATTTGAAAATCTTGATTCTTTGAAAGTAATATTCAAAGTAACCACTTCAACATCGGACAATAAACCATTAAAAAATGATGGGAAAGAAAGTGTTTGGCAACAATGACAAAAACAAAAAGGGGAACATAAATCAACATCACTTGTGTGATTTTGGCTTTGTTCCGACAATTCCAAGGTAGCAGAATTTGTACCAGCATGTACATCATTGCAAGGTATGGCTGTTAAAACCATTACATACACTGATAATATTACTGCTATATATTTCATCTGCAAATTCTTATTTCTAATAATTACAACGACAAAAATACTATATAGTTCGTGCAACCGAGTTGCAAACTTACTTTTTGCAATTTGAACAAATACCTTTGACAACAAAGTTTGCACTGGAAAATTCAAATCCATTGGGTAAGTCTGGCTGGGGAACAGGTAAATCTTTCATACAATACGTTTTTCCGCATTTGTTGCATAAAAAATGAACATGTAAATGTTCTGGTTCGCAAGTGCAAAAATCTTCGCAAAGTGCGTATCTTAAAGAGCCAGAGCCATCTTCAATTGAATGAATGAGTTGATGTTCCTGGAAAGTTTTTAAAGTTCTATATAACGTTGCTTTATCAGCTTTTTCAAATTTTTGTTCTAATTCAGGCAAACTAATAGCCGTTTTTTGTTCTGTCAGAACTTGTAAAACCAACTGTCGCATTGCGGTTGGTTTGATATTTTTCAAGTTGAGTTTGTTGTCTATTTCCTTTTTCATTTTACTAATTTCAATAATCTCGGTTTGTTCAAAGCTCAAATGTAACAATTAAGCACCGGTGCGTAGGCAGAATTGCAGCTCTTTTACAAGCCTTTGGTTTGGGTGTTGGCTTGTGGGCTTGGAAATGTGCTGCAATGTGGGTCAGGGTTTCCCTTCTTCTTTTTGCGGGGGGAGAAAAAACAAAATAAATTCCTCCAAGTTTGCACCGAACTTTTATAATTGCATGTCTTTTTTCGCCTTGTTGCTAACTATGATATATCAACAACTCATCACCCGGGCAAACTTGTTTTAAATACTTAAAATCAAATCCAAAACCAACAATAAGCGCGTACGCACGTGTTTCCGTTTGAAATATTAAAAACGTTAAATTACGGTTTGGTTCAGTCGTTGTCATGGGCGTTTTGTTGCTGCTAATCTAAAGAATATTTCGTTTGGATTGAGTATAAATTAGAATGGATCACAGTGAGTGATGAGCAAGAGGTGGAGAGGAATGGGCCAGGCATTAGAAAATTTGGGTTGTTGGAATGATGGAATGTATGACATCCTGCTAATTGAAGTAGTTTTTATGGAATTGATATTCCTGAAAATCTTTTCTTCCCCATCACCCAAAACCCCTACCTTTGCGCCTGTTATGAATTACCTGTCGGTTGAAAATCTGAGTAAGGCTTACGGTGAGAAGCTGCTTTTTGAGGAGGTCACTTTTGGCATTGAGGAGGGGCAAAAGGTGGCGCTGCTGGCCAAAAACGGCAGTGGCAAAACCACGCTGCTCAATATCCTGGCCGGGCTCGATATTGCCGATAGCGGCAAGGTGAGCTGGCACAAAGAGGTGCAGGTGGCCTACCTTTCGCAAATGCCGGTTTTTGATCCGGGGCTTTCGGTGCTGGATGCCATCCTTTCGTCGGAAACGGCTTATGTGCAGGCGGTGAAAAACTATGAACTGGTGATGCAGCTTCCGCAGGAAACGCCCAACTACACGCAGCAGGTGGAGGTGGCGCTGGAGCAAATGGACAGGCTGCAGGCCTGGGATTTTGAGCACAAGGTGAAGGAGGTGCTGGGCAAACTCAATATCAAGGATTTTCAGCAGCTTGTAGGTAACATGAGTGGCGGTCAGCGACGCAAGGTGGCCCTTGCCCGCGTGCTCATCGATGAGGTGGACTTCCTGATCCTGGATGAGCCCACCAACCACCTCGACATTGATATGATCGAATGGATGGAAGGTTTTCTGTCGCGGCAAAAAATGAGCATGCTGGTGGTGACCCACGATCGCTACTTCCTCGATAATCTGTGCGAGAGCATCATCGAGATCGACCGGCAGACGATTTTCCATTATAAGGGAACCTACGATTATTATATTGAGAAAAAGGCGGAGCGGGAAAATGCGCTGGAGCAGGAGGTGCTGAAAGCGCGAAACCTCTACCGCAAAGAGCTGGAGTGGATCCGGCGAATGCCCAAAGCGCGCACCACCAAAAGCAAGGCACGGATTGATGCATTTGATGTGATTGGTCAGAAAGCAGCGCAAAAACTGGAAGAGGAGCGGCCGGAGATCAGCGTGAAAGCCCGGCGCCTCGGGAAAAAGATCCTCGAGATCAATAACCTGCACCATAGCTTCGGCGATATCAAAACGGTGCAGGATTTTACCCACACTTTCAAACGGGGTGAAAAGATCGGAGTGGTGGGTCCGAACGGCTCCGGGAAATCCACCTTTTTTAAACTGATCCTCGGACAGCTTAAACCCACACAAGGGAGTATCGTGGCCGGACAAACCATTCAGTTTGGTTATTTTTCGCAAAACTACCTGGAGCCGGATCAGAACAAAAAGGTGATTGAGATGGTGAAGGAGGTGGCGGAGGTGATCCCCACCGGCGAGAGCTCCAGCATGAGTGCCTCACAGTTCCTTACTTATTTTGGTTTTGATCACAACACCCAATACAATTTTTACCGCAACCTGAGCGGGGGCGAAAAACGGCGGTTGCAACTGCTGCTAAGCCTGGTGCACAATCCCAATTTCCTCATTTTTGATGAGCCCACCAACGACCTCGACATTCAAACGCTGAGCATACTGGAGGAATATTTATCGAATTACGCGGGTTGCCTGCTCATCGCCACCCACGACCGCGCTTTTCTGGATCATATCGTCGATCACCTGTTTGTGTTTGAAGGTGGAGGAAAGATCAAAGATTATCATGCCTCCTACACCGAGTTCCGGATCAAAAGGGAGAAGGAGAAACAGCTTGCCGCCAAATCGCAGGAGCCTGTTGTGAAAACGAAAAAGGAGATGCCTGCTCAAAGTGATAAACCTAAAAAACTTTCGTACATGGCCCAGCGCCGGCTGGATGAACTTGAAAAGGAAATCGCCGAACTTGAAAAGGAAAAGGACCGGCTTACCCATTTGCTCTCCGCACCCAATGCCGATGCGGAAACGCTTACGGAGGCTGCCACAAATTATGGAGAGGTAGAATCAAGGCTGGATGAGCTTACTTTGGAGTGGATGGAGATTCAGGAGTAAGGGACTGGTTGAATTGGTTGATCCCGATCCTGATAACTATCGTGACTATCAGGAGGTTGAACTGGTTAAATTGGGGAGCATTTCGAACAAATTTCATTTGGTGGATAATCCCCTTTCGGGTAAAGCGGGGTGGGATGGTATTGGTTCTGTGGATGATTTTAAAAGTTGCAGCACCTGTGCAAGCTGTAAATGACTTTACGTTTTTTATTTTTTGACTTTAGTAAACCCCACATAGGTACCAGTTGATACTGGCAAATAGCTGTAGATTAAAACCTGATCATCGATGAATAAGAAAAGTTGCTTTTTGATTTGTCCTGCTTATAACTACATTCTAGTAAGGTTTGGCGCTCATGCGTTTTAGAATTTAACTGTTCAATTTTTAGTATTTCATCAAATGAAAACAAAGTAGCAGAAAAAGGTATTGAATCTACCTCCTGTTCAACCATGATTAATCCAAATCTTTGTAATTCGCTTATGTTTGCTACATCGAATTTTTCAGTGGTTTGCCAAGTTGTTCCAACAATGTTCTCAAAATAACGCCCTGATTGCATTTGAGCAGGGCAGGTGAGGGCTACTGCCATTATTGTTGTCAATAATTTTAATTTCATTGGTTTGGGGATAAGTGTTTAATACCAAAACTTATTATTTCTAATGCTTGTATTGTAATAACGTTTCTTTTATTCTAACTCGTTGCCGCAATCCAGGCATTTATAATTTCGATCAGTTCAGCTTGTGCATTTTCAATCTGTGCTGAATTTTTAATGGTGATGATGGCCCTGTCGTTCTCCTTCCAGATGAGCAATTTACTTTTGCTCGAAATCAGTTTGTTTTTGGGTTGCTCCTGCTTTTTGGCACCACGGTGAAAAATCAGTTGCAATTGCATTCGCGGCGGATGAATCCTCATCGTAATGCGGTCCTCACCGTTAATGCTGTAGTTGGGGCTATTCCATTTGATGTTTTCCTGCAACAAATAATTGGCCGATAAAATGCATATTCTCACCCGTTCAATTTCATTTCTGAAAGGATGATTGCATGCATTTAAAAAGTCAGTAACTTCTTCGTTTAGTTTATGGGTTTGATTTGCCATTATTGGTATGAAATTAATACAATCGGTTTGTTTTTTGTTTCTCAAAGGTAATCAAAGATCAATACAAAAATCCAAAAATCCAGAGCGGGAGTGCATCGCCAGCGGGATATTCAATATTAACCTTTACTACCCCGGAGTTTTGGAGTTGTGTAAGTACCTAACGCCAAAAAGGAAATGCTTAATGAAACAGCTTTAAACTTCGGAAAATAGAATCAGGGATGGATGCGCTGATTAAGTGATAGATGGAGTTACAGGAATTGTTGATCCCGATAGTCCTGATAGCTAACGGGAGGTGAATAGGTGAATCACTTTTGTCAGGACTTTGGTGGAGGTTATGTGTGGAATTGGTTTATGCTAAGGCTTTTAGGTGGAATTTAGTTGATTTTATGGTATTACAACATGAATTAATTGCAATTGTACATATGCAAAAAATAGATTTTGTTTATGTGTGATTCTGAAAAGAGGTAAGAAATGTTTGGCAGCAAATATTATCTACCTCGACAATTTCGCCATCTGCAATAAAAACAGATCTTTTTTACCACGGGAGATGGGCACTTGTGAGCCGTCGATGAGTTCGATGGCGCCGCCTTCGTGGCGGATGAATTTTTTTACATGCTCCAGGTTGATAAGGTGGGAGTTGTGGGTTCGAAAGAAGTTGCGGTCGGAGAGGAGTTCCTGGTATTCTTTTAAGTTGCGCGAAACGAGTAGTTTGCGCCGGTCCAGCAAATAAAACCACGAATAGCTGCGGTCGGCCTCAATGCGAAGTATTTCTTTGGTATTGAGATATTCCATGCCTTCGGAGGTGGGGATGGCGAGTTTGCCGGGCAGGGTGCTGCGCACATTTTCGAGCAGGGTAGTAAAATCGGTGTGCTGGTTTTGGTTGGAAGTCCGTTTTTCGATCACTTTGTCCACCGCGCTGATGAACTCGTTGATGTTGATTGGTTTTAAAATGTAATCCACCGCGCTGAACTTGATGGCGCGTATGGCATAATGGTTAAAGGCAGTGATGAAGATCACGTCAAATGCTTTTCCCGGGAAATTGGCCAGCAGATCGAAGCCGCTGCCGTGGGGCATTTCCACATCGAGGAAAACCAGGTCGGGACTTTTGTCAATGATCACCTTGGTTCCATCCTTTGCCGAATGGGCGGTTCCTACCACCTCCAGCTTGGGGCAGTATTCTTTTACGATGGAGCTGATAAAATCCACAGCATCCTTTTCATCATCAACGATCACTGTTCTCAATAGGTCCATCTTGCTTGCATTAAGTTATTACCGGAATTTGTATCACCACCCGGGTGCCACCGGGCCTGCCGTTCTCATCTTTCAGGTCGGTATATTCAATTTTCATGTTTTTCCCATAAAGTGAATTCACAAGATTTAGCCGTGATTCGGTAATCCTGGTGCCCAGTGAATTGTGGTTTTTGTTTTTGGTGTCACGGATCTCCATGGCCGCCTCCCGCCCGATTCCATTGTCCTCTATGGTGCAGGTGATATGGTCGTGCTCCAGTTGCAGGCTTACGTTTAGGAAACCTTTATCATCCTTGTTCATCAGTCCGTGGCAAATGGCATTTTCCACATAAGGCTGAATGAGCATGGTTGGAATTTTCTGGATCAAAACATCAATATCCTCATCCACATCAATTTTGTAATCAAATTTTTCCTTAAAACGAAGTGATTCCAACTCAAGGTATAGTTCAAGTGCATCCAGCTCATCTTTTATCGGGATGGCAGTATGTTGCGAGTTTTCAAGTGTTTTGCGCATCAGCATCGAAAACTTGGTGAGGTAGTTATTGGTGGAAATCTTATCGTGCTGGTACATGTAATACTGAATGGAATTGAGCGTATTGAAAATGAAATGGGGATTCATTTGCTGCCGAAGGTTCTTTTGGGTGATCTCCGAAATTTTGTGGTTCATTTCCGTGATCTTCCGTTTGCTGTTGACCCTGATCTGCCTGAAGACCAAAAACCCGATAATGATGGCGATCACTACAAGTCCGGCAAATCCGTAGGTGTAGAATGAATGTTGTTTGAGCTTCAACTGAAGCAGTTCGAGTTGTTGTTTGGCAGCTTCAGTTTCGTATTTGGTTCGTGCTTCCGATAACCGGTTATTGTAGTTTTTCATCTCCAGCGAATCGCTGAATCTTTTATATAGAATATGGTTTTCATAAGCTTCCCTGTATTTGCCTTGATTAGCATACATCCTTGCCATGTCGTTATGCAGCCACGAAAGGTTGTACCAGTCCTTTGCCTTGTAGGAATATTCAATACTCTTTTTGTAGCTTTTAATCGCCTTATCGTACTCTTTTTTGTCGCGGTATATTGTGCCGATATTGCCATAAGCATTGGTAATAGCAGTAAGCCGCTCGATGGGAAGGCTGTATTCCAGGGAGTGCAAAAACGTGTTGAGTGCCGAATCCAGTTCATTATTCAGGTATTGATTCCAGCCCACACGAAGCAGCAAAAAGGAAATTTTACCCGTATCCTGAAGTTTTTGGTAGAGTTTCAGGCTTTTCTTGTACTGCGCGATGGCATACACGAAATTGCTGTCTTTTTCCATGCCTACATCCCCTAATCGGAGCCAGGCATCAGCTTCATAATATTTGTTGTTTGTTTTAGCCGCGGCATCGGCCATCAGCACCAGTGTGCGGCGAAGTTCTTCGGTATTGTCAACATTCCGGTATACGTAAGAGAGTCCGCTATAAGAATAAGGCAGAACTTTCGGAAGATCGTTCTTTTTTATGAACTCGATATTTTGCTGGTAGGTTTCGATACTCTCCTTAAAACGGCCCCAATACAGCAAAATCAAGGCTTTAAAATTAACCGCTTTGGCATAATCGGCCTTGTGTGATTTTAGTTCCTCATTGCTAATCACCTGCTGGATAAAATCCAGCGCTTTTTCAAGTTCCCGCTTTTCAAAATGGTATTCCGCTTTGGCCCATAGCATTTGCCAGGTCGGTTTCAGGTTTTTATCTTTTGCAATTTCGTCAGCACGGTTTATTAATGAATCGGCGAGGTTAAATTGCATGCTGATCGCGTAATACCTCGACAGTCGAACGAGTGTATTCATCCGGGCTGTGTCGGTTAGGTTTTCCGTTAACTGTTGCCGGAGGCTGTCGATCGATTGGTTTTTACCTGCATTTGCACTCAAAACAGCAATCAGAAACAGAAATGTCGCGATATGTTGTAAGAATCGCATTTTAAAAAGTTAAGGCTTGTGCTTGTTCAGATGCAAATATAATAAAGAAGTAAGTGGAAAACTATTGAACCTTTCAAACGGTAAATTTCGCTTAACAAATGGAATGAATGCAGTTATTATTTGAGGGTGATTTTTAGGGATTAAGAACCGAAACAATGAAAAAAAGTGTATTTTAGTCCTGAAACTATATTAACCATGACGGAAGATTTTTTACACTATTTATGGAAGTTCGGACTGCTGGAACCTTCACTCACCCTTACCACCGGCGAAGCTTGTCAGATCATCAATCCGGGAACACACAATACACATGCAGGCCCTGACTTTTTGAATGCCCGAATCAGAATTGATGACACCCTTTGGGCGGGCAATGTGGAAATACACATCAGTGCGAGCGACTGGTACCGCCACGAGCACCAAAAGGATGATGCATATGATAATGTGATCCTGCACGTGGTGTATGTGGAAGATAAAACCGTAAAACGAAAATCGGGCGAGGCGATACCATCGCTTGAGATTTCAGGTAAATTTGATAATTTGCTATTGAGGAGGTACCAAACCCTCATGGATAATAAAAGCTGGATACCCTGTGCTTCACTGATCGGGTCGGTCGACCGGATAACAAGAAATAGCTGGCTCGACCGGGTATTGGTAGAGCGATTGGAAAAGAGAACCAAAGAGATCAACGAACGTCTGGAGTTTAACAAAGGCGACTGGTCGGAAACCTTTTACCAGGTGCTGGCACGCAATTTTGGATTTCGGGTAAACGCACTGCCCATGGAATTGCTGGCTCGTTCGCTACCGCTAAATATTTTGGCAAAACATAAGGATCAGCCGGAGCAGATTGAAGCGCTCGTATTCGGTCAGTCGGGTCTTTTATCGGCCAAAAGCAGGGATAGTTATTTTCTGAAATTAAAGTCGGAGTATGATTTTCTGAAAAAGAAATATTTACTTGAAAATATGGATGCGCATCTATGGCGGTTTTTGCGGCTGCGGCCTTCCAACTTCCCTACTATCCGGCTGTCGCAGTTTGCGGCCTTGATCCATCACTCCTCCCACCTGTTTTCTAAAACATTAAGCATTGAATTGGTTACTGAACTTGCTGAATTGTTCCAATGCCAGGCCTCTGAATACTGGGACGATCATTATTCCTTTGGCAAACTTAAAAAGGGTAAACCCAAAAAGCTGGGTCAGGCCGGCATCAACCTTATCCTTATCAATACGGTTATTCCTTTTCTGTTTGCTTATGGAAAACAAAAGGGTAATCCCGAATTTGTGGATCGTTCATTAAAGTTTCTGGAACAACTTTCGGGTGAATCAAACGCATTAATCAGACAATGGCATGAACTGGGAATGAATACCCGGTCGGCATTTCAAACACAATCATTGCTCGAACTCAAAAAGGAATATTGCGACCGCAGGCGTTGTTTGCATTGTGCCATCGGTGCCAGGCTGGTTAGAAGTAACTGGTAAAATAATTTCTGATTGAGTGCGCCCATTTTTGCTATTTTTGTTTTAAAATCAACCCCATGGAAAGACTTAGCAGTCGAACAAGAATTCTGATTGGTGTTTTTATGTTGTTCGGAATCATTATCCTTGGCGTTTCGGGATATATGATCATCGAAGGCGATAATTTCCTGAATGCCCTTTACATGACAGTGATCACCATTTCAACAGTTGGATTTGGGGAGATCCACAATCTGAGTCAGGGCGGAAAGATCTTTACTATTTTTCTTATTTTTTCCAGTTTTACTACTTATGCATACGCACTTACCACCATATCAACTCACTTTTTCGAAGGTCAGTTAAACTATATTCTGAGGGGTTATGGCAAAAAAACTTTTAAAAAGATGCAAAACCATGTTATTATTTGCGGTTATGGCCGAAATGGTCAGCAGGTAGCCAATGAGCTCACAGTCCTCAAGGATCAGTTTATTGTGATCGATCAAAACCATGAGGTGGTTGCTAAAAATGAAGAAGATAATACCCCTGTGATAGAAGGTGATGCAACACAGGATGAGGTGCTGCTCAAAGCCAATATCCAAACGGCTCGCGCACTTGTTACCACGCTACCAATTGATGCAGATAACCTGTATGTGGTGTTAACGGCGCGAGCGCTAAATCCTAACCTGGAAATCATCAGCAGGGCATCCAATGAAAGTTCGGAAACCAAATTGCGCATGGCAGGTGTGGATAATGTAGTGATGCCTGAAAGGGTAGGGGGCGCGCATATGGCTAACCTTATCACCCGACCTGATGTGATTGAGTTCATGGACCACTTATCTGTTCATGGAGAAGACCCCACAACCCTTGAGGAGTTTCAGTGTTCGGCCCTTTCTGACGATAATATCAAGACCATTGGAGAGTATGCAATTCGCCGGAAGACGGGTGCCAATATCATCGGGTTTAAAACGCCCGACGGACGGTTTATACTTAATCCGACACCCGATATGAAAGTTTTTCCGGGATCAAAGTTGTTTGTTTTGGGAACTCCTGATCAGATCAGGGGGATGAAGGATATACTTACCTCAAAGTAAAATTCTGTCCAGGTTTTATAAAAATTAGTTTTATAAGTTAAAATTGTAATACATCCCAAAGGGATAGCTTCGCTGCATTACATGATCATTTAATGGTTATTTTAACAGCGTTTCTGAAATAAAATAATCTCCCCCGAATTAAGCAAAATCATGAAAGGTTCTCAGGTGCTTTCTTGCCGGTAGGTTCTGAATCGGTTGAATTGTCTGTTGCGTTTTCTTTTTTATTCTTCATGTATTCTCTGGGAATAGAAGCATCAGTTGCAGGCTCAGTATATACTGTTTTGGAGGTTTGCTCCTTTCCTTTTTTTCCCGGGTTTTCAGCTTCCTTTTTTTCCTTCTCTGCCTGTGTTTCCTGCCGCTTTCTGCGTTTGTTGATCTCATCAAGCGGATCGTCAATATCCAGGTTTACTTCTTCTTTAATTTTATTGGCTTCGCGGTTAATCTCCTTCCTGATATCATCGGTGGCCCTTCTCAGCTCATTAATTCCTTTGCCCAACATACGTGCAAGTTCGGGGATTTTTTTCGGTCCGAACACGAGATATACAACCAGTACGATCACCAATATCTCGCCACCACTGATATTAAAGAATAAAAGGAAATTTCCCATTGTAAAAAATTAACAGGCAAATATAAAAAAAGTCTCCCGAAGGAGACTTTTATATATTATTGATTTTTCTTACTTCGTTTTTTTAACCGGAACAGGTTCTTTTTTAAATTTCCCTTTGATCAGATCAAATGCAATCGGACTTGCATTAAATACTGAGGAGTAGGTTCCGATTACAACACCCATCATCAAGGCAAAGGTAAATCCGCGGATAACCTCACCACCAAAGATGAAAATGGTAAGCAATACGATAAAGGTAGTACCTGATGTATTGATCGTACGGGCCAGCGTACTGCTCAAAGCGCCATTGATATTTTCGGTCAGTTCGCGTTTGTGATACATTCCCATATACTCACGGATACGGTCAAAAATGATCACCGTGTCGTTGATCGAATAACCGATAATGGTCAAAATTGCTGCTATAAATGCCTGGTCAATTTCGAGGTTGAACGGCAGAAAATTGTAGAACAACGAAAAAAGACCCAGGGTGATAATAGTATCGTGGAAAAGTGCAATTACACCTGCCAAACCGAACTGCCATCTGCGGAAACGCAAAGCAATATAGATAAAGATCACGATCAGGGCAAAACCAACGGCCATCAAAGCCCTGTTTCTGATATCATCCGCAATGGTAGGCCCTACTTTTTGTGAACTCAGGATACCTAGCAATTTATCTTCGGTTTCAGTATCGGTGCTGAATTTCCTGTAAGTAATAGATTGATCATTATATAATGGAATCAAACCCTCGAAAATTTTAGCCTGAATAATTGAATCAGTTTCGGGTGCATCGTTTTCTATCATGAAGCTTGTAGTTACTTTAACCTGTTTGTCAGGACCAAAAGTTTTAACTTCAGGAGTTACCGAATTACCTTCAGCATCAATAAATACAGCGGAAAGCGCATTTCTAACATCTTCTGTTTTTACATCTTTATCAAAACGGATCACGTAAGTACGACCGCCAGAGAAATCAACGCCGTAGTTTAATCCTCTAATAGCTAGTGAACCAATACTAACAATGATCAGTATAGATGAAATGATATATCCTATTTTACGTATTCCAAGCCAGTTAAAATTTAAATCAGCCAGGAAGTTGATGGTCATTTTGTTTGCGAAATCAACTTTAAAATTCCGTTTTAATGCCCAGTTAAATATCAGCCTTGAAATGAAGATGGCTGAGAAAAGTGATGAAAGGATACCGATGATCAGTGTGGTAGCAAATCCCTGAACAGGTCCTGAACCGAATACATATAATACAATACCCGTTAGAAGTGTGGTAACGTTTCCGTCGATAATGGCAGAATATGCATTTTTGTATCCATCTGCAATGGCAAGGTTCAATCCTTTACCTGCCCGTACTTCCTCCTTGATACGCTCATAGATGATTACGTTGGCATCCACGGCCATACCAAGTGTTAATACAATACCGGCGATACCGGGGAGTGTTAGTACTGCTCCAAAAGAAGCCAGCACACCGAACAGGAAGAAAATGTTAGTTATCAGGGCGAGGTCGGCAACCAGTCCGGCACGGTTATAATAAAACAGCATGTAAACCAAAATGAGGATAAATGCTATAACAAATGACCACAATCCCGCGTTGATCGCTTCCTGACCAAGTGAGGGCCCTACAACTGCCTCTTCAACAATGCTGGCGCGAGCAGGAAGTTTACCTGCTTTCAGAATGTTGGCAAGATCCTGCGCTTCCTCAACGGTAAAGGTTCCTGAAATAGATGATTGTCCGTTTGGAATCGGGCCGTTGACTGTGGGTGCCGAATATACGTATCCATCAAGTACAATGGCAATTTGACGATTACCATCATTGGCGGCTTCTTCGGTCAGCAGTTTCCAGGTTTTAGCACCTTCGGCATTCATCGACATGGATACTTCCACTTTACCTGTTTGTGAATAATCCTGACGAGCATTGGTGATCACTTCACCTCCCAGTGCGGGTTTCATTTCCCGTGGGTTAGAGTATTTCAATGCAATAAGCTCCAGGAAGTCGCCACCCTCTTCACGTGGTTTGTTCATCCATGCAAGTTTAAGGTCACGCGGAAAAAGGTTCTTCGTTTGCTTTAACATGCGGTTAACTTTGGCTGTATCTTTAATGGCTGCATAACCTACAGTTGCCATTTGTCCGGGGTAATATTGTCCCTGATTTTCAACCAATGCTGGATTTAAAACTCCAATGCTGGATTTAAAACTCCAAAAAGCGGATTATTTTTTTTGTATTGATCAAATTGTGAATTCTCCGGTGAATCAGTCATTGTGCTATCAGAAGAGAGCTGATCAAGCAACGACATTTCAGTAGTGTCGGCTGTGGTTTCTTCCGGTGTTGCGATTTCTTCCGGTTGGGTCGTTTCTTCTTTTGGTTCTGTTGATTCAGTTTTGGTATTTTTACTCGAAGCCAAATCTGCAAGACGTTTATTAGCTTCACTGAAATATTGGTCAAGTTCGCTGAAACGATATGTTTCCCAGAATTCGAGCTTAGCAGATCCCTGCAACAATTTACGAACACGTTCCGGGTCTTTGATGCCCGGTAATTCAACCAAAACCCTGTTTGAAGAAGCGATCTTTTGAATATTCGGCTGCGTTACCCCAAACTTATCAATACGGGTACGAAGAATATTAAAGGCGCGGTCGAATGCTCCATTGGTCTCCGACCTGATAACCCTGATTACCTCATCATTGCTTGAATTGGCGGTGATACCTTTATCACGGAATTCATACAGGAAAATAGATGCCAGGCTGAAATTGGGGTCTATTTCATTGATTGATTCACCAAACAGCGTTACAAAGTCTTCAGTACTGTTTTTCTGTTTTTCTTTTGCCAGGTCCATGGCTTGAAGGAAAGTAGGGTTCTGGCTATTGCCTGATAAACCACGAACGATACTTGAAATAGAAACCTCAAGTGTAACGTTCATACCACCTTTCAAATCGAGCCCGAGGTTGATCTCACGCTCTTTACATTCCATGAAGGTATATTTTCTCAGACCGATGTTATAAACCACAACGTTGGCCATCGAATCGAGGTAATAGTTTTCCCGAGCTCTTGAAATGGAGTCTTTCAGAAATCCTTCCAGTAATTCGTTTCCATCGGCCATTTCTTTGGCCATGTTATCCGTAACTGCACTTTGGGCATAGTCTTTTGCTTTCGACTCAACACGTGAAGTTACAAAAGTGAAGGAAAGCTGAAATAAACAAACCGCTGCAAATAAAATTGCGAAAAATTTAATAGCTCCTCTGCTTTGCATTTCTTTCTGATTTTGTTATGTCTACCTAAATTTTTTGAGGGTGCAAATATAGAACAACATTATTAAATAAACAATTATCTATATTGTAATATTTGCGATTTATTAACAGCCTTTACAGCTGATTTAAATAATTCTTTTTCAGTGTTTTATTTAATTCCTTGGAGTCGTTTTGTATTGTTACGCCTCAATTCTCAATTCCTGAATCCATAAAAACACGCTTTAACTTCTGTACCGAAGCCATTTCCACAACTCTTTGTAACTGGGTTTTTTGCCATACATCAATATGCCTGTCCGGTAAATACGCCCCGCGAGCCATGTCGCAAATAAAAAGCCGGCAATCATAAGTGTTATCGAAAGCGTAATATCAACCCAGTGTACACCAAAAGGCAGCCTTACCATCATTACCACCGGCGATGTTAGCGGGATTATGGACAACCAAAACGCAAGCGGACCTTCCGGGTTAATGATGATGAACTGTGCTACCATGATGGATAGTATCAGCGGTACCGTTATCGGTAGCATAAATTGCTGGGTGTCGGTTTCGTTATCCACCGCCGATCCTATAGCGGCAAACAGCGCTCCGTAAAGCAAATAACCACCAATAAAGTAAAACAGGAACAATGGCAAAATCAACTGGAAAGCAATGGAATTTATCTGGTCAAAAATTGCCACTACCGCCTCATTAATTTGCTCCGGGTTCTCCATGTTTTGATTTTGTGGTTGGATGGTTTCTCCACCGGAATCATACATGATGATCGGATCCTTTTCCACTTGTAATTGTGATGAACGGAATGCATTAATATCGGCAGAAAATACGGAAAGTACCGAGGTAACTATTATAATAGTAAATACAACCCACAAAACAAATTGGGTTAAACCCACCATGGCCACCCCAATTATTTTGCCCATCATCAACTGGAAAGGCTTCACCGACGACACGATCACCTCGACAATGCGATTGGTTTTTTCCTCAATTACACCCCGCATTACCTGTGCGCCATACATAAATATGAAGAAATAGATGAGAATGCCCCCGATATAACCAACAACCATCGAAAGTTCGGTGCTGCTGTTTTGTTCATTACCACCTTCGTCAACGCGAATGGTAAGCAGGTTTACGGTGGATTTGATGCTTCTTAAAATTTCAGGATCAATGCCAGAGGCGCTAAGTTTTAACGACTCAATTTCTTTTCGCATGGTTTCACGAACATACCCCGTTACAATAATATTGGGCTGCCCGTTGGCATACAATTTAGCTGTGTTGGGAACGGAAAGCTCCGTAATCGGGATGTGCAACAATGCATAAAATCCACGATCGGTTAGGTGTAATTTAATGCTTTCAGGATCTTCATTCAGAATTTCGAAATGCAGCTTTTCAGAATCCTTGAATTTGGGGGCAAAAAGCCCGGTTTCATCAACAATGGCAATGGTTTTTGTATCGCCCTCAAGTTGGGCCAGGAAAACAGGAACCACAAATAGTGCAGCCATCAGCAAAGGGCCGAGGATGGTCATGATGACGAACGATTTTTTACGAACCCGCGTGAGATACTCTCTTAATATGATCAGCTTAATTTTACCCATTGCTACTTTCGTTTTTGTTTACCTGGCTGATGAAAATATCATTCATGGAAGGCAATATTTCCCGAAAAGCGTGAATGTTAACATGAGGGAGTAATTTTGCGATCAATTGATTGGCATCACTTCCCGGTTCAAGGTGTATTCTGGCAATGGTTTCATGTTCTTTTTTTGATTCTTCAAGTACCATAAATTGTTCACCCAAAAGCTGCCTGAGATCAGATTTTCCGTTGGAATAAACAATCTCAAAATTGTCGGGTTTGAATTGTTTTTTAAGACCATCGACAGATCCCTGCAAAATGGTCTTTGAACGATGTATCAGGGCAATATTATCGCACAATTCCTCAACTGAAGCCATATTATGCGTGGAGAAAATGATTGTGGCGCCATTGTTTTTAAGGTCAAGGATATGATCTTTTAACAAATTCACATTGATGGGGTCAAAGCCACTGAAAGGCTCATCAAAGATCATCAGTTTAGGCTCGTGCACCACCGTTACAATAAACTGCACCTTTTGCTGCATCCCTTTTGATAACTCTTCCACCTTGCGGTTCCACCAATTCATGATATCAAACTTTTCGAACCAGCTTTTCAATCTTTGTTTGGCTTCATTTGCTGACAGCCCTTTGAGTTGAGCGAGGTACATGGCTTGCTCTCCCACTTTCATTTTTTTATAGAGGCCGCGTTCTTCGGGCAAATACCCGATTTGCGAAACATCATCGCTGCGAAGCGGCCTGCCATTAAAAAGAATTTCACCGCTATCGGGAGCAGTTATCTGGTTAATGATGCGGATAAGGGTGGTTTTTCCGGCGCCATTCGGACCTAAAAGACCAAAAATCTGCTGTTCCGGAACCGACAGGCTCACATCATCCAACGCGCGATGGTTCGCAAAATCTTTGATGATATGTTGTGCTTCTAGTGCCGGTTGCATTCAGGTACTCTGGTTTATTGCGAAAAGTATTCTTTCATTCGTGAAAAGAATGATCTGTCATGGGCTGTGGGATTGGGAATAAAATTAGGTGATTTACCTAACTTTTCCAGCATTTCTTTTTCTTCTTTCGAAAGATGTTTGGGTGTCCACACATTCAGGTTGATCAGTAAATCGCCTGTGCCATATGAATTTACCGAAGGCAGCCCTTTCCCTTTCAGCCGGAGCACCTTGCCGGCCTGAGTGCCGGGCGTAATCTTGATCCTTGCTTTCCCGTCGATGGTAGGTACTTCAAGTGTGGTGCCCAGTGCTGCATCGGTAAAACTAATATAAGCTTCATGAAGCAGGTTTACACCATCTCTTTCAAAATGCTCATTTTCTATTTCTTCAATCAAAATGATCAGGTCGCCCGGAACACCACCCCTGGCGCCTGCATTTCCTTTGCCACTCATCGAAAGCTGCATGCCTTCTTCCACGCCAGCAGGTATTTTTATGGAGATGATCTCTTCCCCTTTTACAATTCCGTCGCCCATACAACTCGGGCATTTATTTTCGATGATCTGGCCTTCACCACCGCAAGTGGGGCAGGTGGAAGATGTTTGCATTTGCCCCAGGAAAGTATTTGCCACACGGGTTACCTGCCCTGTACCATGGCATGTTGAACAGGTGGAATAGGATGAGCCTCCCTTGGCACCTGTTCCACTGCAAGTATTACACGAAACGTATTTGTTTACTTTGATCTTCTTTTCAACTCCTTTGGCAATTTCTTCGAGTGTGAGTTTTACTTTAACCCTGAGATTTGAACCACGGTTTACCCGGCGTCTGCGGCCACCACGGCTTCCTCCAAATCCTCCAAAACCACTGAAAGCCCCGCCAAAAGCATCACCGAAAATATCACCGAACTGGCTGAAAATATCATCCATCGACATGGAGAATCCACCGGTGCCGGCTGCCCCGCCAATCCCGGCATGGCCAAACTGATCATAGCGGCTGCGCTTGTTGGCATCACTCAAAACTTCATATGCTTCTGCAGCTTCCTTAAACTTTTCTTCCGCTTCTTTATCATCCGGGTTTTTGTCGGGATGATACTTCAGGGCCATCTGACGATAGGCCTTTTTAATTTCGGCATCAGAAGCATTTTTACTAACTCCCAGTATTTCGTAGTAATCTCTTTTCGACATGTTGGATTGTTCTGTTTTCTTTGCTGTTTCAGCGATTATTGCCCGATCACCACTTTGGTGTAACGGATCACTTTGTCGTGAAGTTTGTACCCTTTTTGAATCTCATCCACAACTTTATTTTTTAATTCTTCGGAGGGTGCAGGAATATAGGTAATGGCCTCATGGAAATCGGTGTCGAAAGGTGTTCCGATTGATTCGATTGGCTTCAATCCCCTTTTATCAAGTACCCCATAAAGTTTATTGTAAATGAGTTTCATGCCTTCTTTAACCGGATCACAATTTTCAATGTTTTCTGTTGATTTCAGGGCCCGGTCAAAATCATCCAAAACAGGCAACAAATCAATGATCACTTCTTCCGATGCGGTTTTAGATAGTTCAAGCCGCTCTTTAATGGTTCGTTTGCGGTAATTGTCAAACTCCGAATACAAACGCAGGTATTTATCGTTTACCTCATTGTAGCGGCTTTCAAGTTCCTGTATTTTGTCAGCTTCCTGTGATTTATCATCCGCTTTTTCAGCCATTTCCTTTTCAGCAGTTTGTTTTATTTCCTGCTCCTTTTCATGCTTTGCCGCCGCTTTATTTTTTTCTGATTTTTTCTTTGCCACGTTTTTAGTATTTCTTTTCATTCTACCACTTGAATTTTATCCGAAAATTCTGTCGGCATGGTTTGCAAAAAATCTGCCATTGCCCGAATCAGGACATAGTGTCAGTTATCTCATTTGAAATTTTATGACAAGTTTTGGTTTGTCAGTTGTGATCAAAAAAAAGCTCCGTCTTGTGACGGAGCTTTTCCATATTTTATAAATAATTTAGTTTGATATCCGCATGTTGAAGAACGACCTGTAAACAAAATACAGCGCGATCAGCAAAAATGCAGCACCTATGTAATGGGCAACGGCCCTGAAATCAGGTGCCAGTGCAATTTCCATTGCAAGTAAACCAAACAATGTTGTAAACTTAATGATCGGGTTCAATGCCACTGAAGAGGTATCTTTAAACGGATCACCAACGGTATCTCCAACAACAGAGGCAGCATGCAGTTCGGTACCTTTTTCTTTCATATCCACTTCAATAACTTTTTTAGCATTGTCCCAGGATCCACCTGCATTGGCCATAAAAATAGCCTGGAACAAACCGAAGAACGCAATACTTAGCAGGTAGCTCACAAAGAGCGATACGGGAGCATTACTTGTAGCCGGCGAAGCGAGGAAGGCAAATGCAAGTGCAAATGAGAAAATGGCAATGAAAATATTCCACATCCCTTTTTGTGCATAAACGGTACAAATCTGAACCACCTGACGTGATTTTTCTACATCCGCTTTTTTAGGCGCATTCGGATCGAGGTTTATGTTTTTCTTGATAAACTCAACAGCACGTCCGGCACCCGTGGTAACAGCTTGCATACTTGCTCCTGTAAACCAGTAAACAACAGCACCGCCCGCAATAAATCCAAGAATACTATATGGATTCAGCAAGTTGAGGATCTCTTCAGGATTTACTCCCATAACATTTTTAATTACCAGGATCAGTGAAAAGATCATGGTGGTAGCTCCAACTACTGCTGTTCCGATCAATACCGGTTTTGCAGTGGCTTTAAAAGTATTTCCTGCACCATCATTGGCTTCGAGGTAATATTTTGATTTTTCAAAATCGGGTTTAAATCCGAAATCTTTTTCGATTTCAGCATCAATCCCTTCCATCTCCTCAATGAGAGAAAGTTCATAAATTGATTGTGCATTATCGGTTACCGGTCCGTAGCTGTCAACAGCAATGGTTACCGGCCCCATGCCGAGCATACCAAAGGCAACAAGGCCAAAAGCAAAGATGGATGGGTAAATCATGAGGGTGTCGAGGCTGTAGGTACTTGCGTAATAGGCAATGAACATGAGCAGGATAAATACCATTCCTTTCCAGAAGGCACTGAAGTTACCGGCAACCAATCCCGAAAGGATATTGAGCGAAGCACCACCTTTTTTGGATGCTTCCACCACTTCATTCACATGTGTCGATTTGGGTGAGGTAAATATCTTTGTGAATTCGGGAATCAGGGCTGCGCCCAGGGTTCCGGCACTGATAATTACCGATAATGTGATCCACAGGTTATTTGGTAAATCTCCAATTACAAAGTAACTAACTATAAAGGTAACTGCAATGGAAAGAATGGATGTGATCCAAACCAGTGAAGTCAATGGTTTTTCAAAATCCAGTTCATCTACTTTTGCATATTTGGCGGTACTGTAAGCGCCATTCAACCAGTAAGAAACGATGGATGTTACGATCATCAAAATACGCATGATGAAAATCCATGTTAAAAGTTGCACCTGGTATTCCATACTGCTAACAGCCAATAAAATGAAAGAAATCAAAGCAACACCAGTTACTCCGTAGGTTTCAAATCCGTCGGCGGTAGGTCCAACACTGTCACCGGCATTATCGCCAACACAGTCGGCAATGGTACCCGGATTACGCGGATCATCTTCACCAATTTTAAAGATCACCTTCATAAGGTCGGAACCGATATCCGCAATTTTAGTGAAAATACCACCGGCGATCCTAAGTGCAGAAGCACCCAGAGATTCACCAATTGCAAATCCGATAAAGCTGGCACCGGCATATTCGCCCGGAACAAACATCAGGATGATGAGCATCATGATCAGTTCAAGCGAGATCAGCACTACGCCGATACTCATACCTGCACTCAGCGGAATATTCAGCAGTTTGATCGGTTTACGCTCCAGCGAAGCAAATGCCATACGGCTGTTGGCCAGGGTATTCATCCTGATACCAAACCAGGCTACGCTGTAAGATCCGAGGATACCTACAATGGTCCATCCGAGGATCATCAGTACGCCTCCAAATCCGAAATGAGCATCGGACAGATATCCGAAATAAAAAGCCACTGCTGCTCCGATGAATAAAAACAAAATGGCCAGGAACTTACCTTGCTGAACAAGATAGGTTTTACCCGTTTCGTAAATTACATGAGCAACATCCAGCATGGATTGGTGCGCCTTGAATTTTTTTACCCGAATAAACTGGAATAACCCAAATAAAAAACCGGCGATGGTAATCAGAAATCCCCAATAAAGGATGCTTTCCGATTTAATACCCTCAGGAATTACAAGGTCGGCCTCGCTTGCTATCGATAACGCCGGAAGGGCCAGGATTGAAATTAAGGAAAGTAATTTTTTCATACATAAATGTTGTTTGGTTTCTAAAATCAGGCGCTAAAATATAAAGTATTTCTCTACTTATAAAAGTTAATTTTTCAATAATTTTAAAGAACGCTCTGCAAAACCTATTTTTAGGTTGCAGATGGTTCGGGCAATTCCAAAGTTGTTAAAACAGGATTGTCAAGAAAATTCCGGGCAAAAAATTTCTGTGTAAGGAATAAATATTACTTTTATCTCAATTTAAAGGTAAGTAAACCGAGATGGAGAAAATTAAGCTGGAAATTATAGGAATGTCGTACAGTCAGTCGCAGAGTGGCGCTTATGCGCTCATACTGGGTGAGAAAAACGGGAAACGACGACTACCTATTATTATCGGAGGGTTTGAAGCACAGGCCATTGCCATTGAACTTGAAAAGATGAAACCCTCACGACCACTTACCCACGATTTATTTAAAAGATTTGCAGATACGCTAAATGTAACCCTGCAGGAGGTGGTGATCAATAAATTTATTGAGGGGGTATTCCACGCCGAACTGGTATGTTTGGATGGTACCACCGAACATCGTATTGATGCCAGAACTTCGGATGCAGTGGCCCTGGCTTTACGATTTCATTGCCCGGTGTATACTAACGAAAAGATCATGTCGGCAGCCGGAATAATTGTGGAAGACAAAAAAGAAAATGAGATCAGGGAAGAGGTAACCAAAGTGAAGGAAGAAGCCAGCCCTTATGAATCATTAACGCTCACAGAACTAAAAAATATGCTGGGCAAATCAATTGAAAAAGAAGAGTACGAGGAAGCCAGCAGGATCAGGGACGAGATCGACAAACGGAAAAAGAAAAAGTAATCACAGTGAATAAACACAAAAGGGAAATACAGTTAAATGTGTTTCCCGTTGTTTTTTAAAATCCATTTATATGAATAAAAAGCTGCTTGTACCGGTTTTGTTGCTGGCCATTATCTTATCCGGCTTTGTCCTCTACGGACAAACACAAAAGGATGATTCTGCTAATAGCGCTGTTGATACTTCACAAACAACCATTGAATCACCGGTTGATAGTAATCAAACGGCAGTTATTGAAAGTGAAAAGCAGGATAGCACCGGCAGCAGGTCCAATTTGCTGCTCGATCGCGATAAAAACAGATCGGATTTCAGTTTTGTAACCATCCTGCGCGGATTACTTGGTATGCTCGTGCTCATTGGCATTGCCTGGGTTTTTAGCACCAACCGAAAGGCGGTTTCCTGGAAGGTGGTCGGCACCGGTCTTTTAATTCAGGTGGTGCTGGCTCTGGGAGTTTTATATGTGCCCTTCATACAGGCATTTTTTGATATTGCAGGAAAGATGTTTGTTAAAGTGCTCGACTTTACACAGGCAGGAGTTGACTTTCTGTTTGCCTCAATGGTAACAGGAAATATCGAAACAGCGATGATCACTTTTGCCGTAAAAATATTACCCACAATTATATTCTTTTCAGCACTCACAAGTTTATTGTTTTACCTCGGCATTATCCAAAAGATCGTTTACGGAATGGCCTGGATAATGACTAAACTCATGAAACTATCGGGAGCTGAGAGCTTATCGGTTGCCGGAAATATATTTCTCGGGCAAACCGAATCACCGCTCATGATCAAGGAGTACCTTCCAAAAATGAATAAATCAGAAATCCTGTTAGTAATGATGGGAGGGATGGCGACCTTGGCCGGCGGAGTGCTGGCGGTTTATATCGACTTCTTGGGTGGTGACGATGTTGCTCAAAAGCTGCTATTTGCCAAACACCTGCTCACAGCTTCGGTAATGGCGGCACCAGGGGCCATCGTGATAAGTAAAATATTGGTTCCGCAAACGGAAGATATCGATAAAACCATTGAAGTGTCCAAAGAAAATGTGGGTAGTAATATTCTGGATGCCATTTCTAACGGAACGGGCCAGGGGCTTAAGCTGGCCGTAAACGTAGCTGGTATGTTGCTTGTTTTTATTGCTTTTATTGCCATGTTCAACTGGATTACCATGAAGATAGGCGCATGGACACACCTCAACGAATCCATTGCCGCTGCCACCGACGGACGGTATAATGAACTGTCGTTACAGTTTATCTTAGGGTATACTTTTGCTCCAATCATGTGGCTTATTGGTATACCGATTAGCGACATTACCATGGTTGGCAGGTTGCTTGGCGAGAAGATCATCATGACCGAGTTTATCGGATATATGAGCCTTTCCGATCTTAAAGAAGCCGGTATGCTCGATCCCAAATCGATCATCATGGCTACCTACATGCTTTGTGGATTTGCCAATTTTGCCAGCATCGGAATACAGATCGGTGGTATCGGATCACTGGCGCCCAACCAGCGAGTATTGCTCAGTCGTTACGGAATGAGGGCTCTCCTCGGAGGAACACTTGCGAGTTTGCTTTCGGCTACCATCGTGGGGATGATATTGGGTTAAAGGGTTCTGGGTTTTGGGTTCTGAGTTCAGGGTTCTGAGTTCTGGGTTCTGCCCGCCCGGATGAACATCCGTTCGGACGGGGGTTCAGAGTTCAGAGTTCTGTGTTCAGAGTTCTGAGTACTTTAAAAATCTTAGTCTATAGATTGCTGTTGCTTTACACATAGCCAGGTAACCTTTAAATTCTCCATTTGTTAATAATTCATTAACTAAATGTTCCGTGTTTTGCCGGGTCAATTAAATGGCTAAACCTAACTTTGCAGGGTTTTAATTAACTGTCTTTATTTTCATGAAACAATATCTTGATTTATTGCAGCATGTGCTGGATCACGGCGTTGAAAAAAGCGACCGCACCGGAACGGGAACAATCAGTGTATTTGGTTATCAAATGCGTTTTGATCTGGCTCAGGGTTTTCCGGTCCTCACCACCAAAAAGCTGCATCTGCGCTCCATCATCCATGAATTGCTTTGGTTTTTGCAGGGCGATACCAATATCAAATACCTCAAAGAAAACAAGGTTTCCATTTGGAATGAATGGGCCGATGAAAACGGTGACCTGGGGCCTGTTTACGGTGCCCAATGGCGCAACTGGAATGGGGATGGCATCGATCAGATTTCGGAAGTGCTCCACCTCATTAAAACCAACCCGGATAGCCGCCGAATGCTCGTCGCCGCCTGGAACCCAAGTGTGTTGCCACTTTCAGGTAAAACGTTTGCTGAAAATGTAGCTGCCGGCCGTGCAGCCCTGCCTCCCTGCCACGCTTTTTTTCAGTTTTATGTGGCCAACGGTAAATTGAGCTGCCAGATGTACCAGCGCAGTTGTGATATCTTTCTGGGTGTTCCTTTCAATATTGCTTCGTATGCCCTGCTTACCATGATGATGGCACAGGTTGCCGGTCTGGAACCCGGTGAGTTTGTCCACACCCTGGGCGATGCTCATATTTACCTGAACCATGTTGATCAGTGTAAATTGCAATTATCAAGAGATCCCTATCAGCTTCCGCAAATGAAGATCAATCCTGAGGTAAAAGATATTTTCGGATTTAAGTTTGAAGATTTTGAATTGCTGGGTTATCAGTCGCATCCGCATATAAAGGGGGAGATTAGTGTTTGAGGGATTGGTTGATCCCGATAGCTATCGGGAGGTTGAATTGGGTAATTGGTTGATCCCGATAGCTATCGGGAGGTTGAATTGGTTGATTAGGAAAGATAAAATATAAGAAAAATAGATAAACGATTGTTAAATTAAAATCAGAAAATCATGGAAAGAAAAGACTTGAACGACCTTGAAATTTACCAGATAAGTATGCAAATTGGTGATGAAGTCTGGGACCTGGTTATCGAATGGGATAAATTTGCTAAAAATTCGATGGGTTACCAAATCGTTAGATCCGCTGACTCGATTGCTGCAAATATTTCGGAAGGATATGGCCGGCATTTTTTTAAAGAGAATAGACAGTTTTCCTACATTGCCAGGGGATCACTTTATGAAACAAAAACTTTTCTGCTTAAAGCCAAAAGAAGAAAACTGGTTTCGGAAGCAGTGTTCGAAAAAATGGATGCTGAACTTACTACACTGGCCAAACGGCTGAATGCATACATCGCCTATATCGAATCGAAATTGAATAAATAAAACTCAAATGTTTAAAAACACCCTTCAGCCCCCAGTTAACCTCCCGATAGCTATCGGGATCAACCAGTTCAACTACTTATTAATTAACATTCATCTCAACTAACATCCTATGCCAAACATCTCCATCATCGTAGCCGTAGCAAAGAACAATGCCATTGGAAAAGACAATAAACTGCTGTGGCACCTGTCGGAGGACCTGAAGCGTTTTAAATCGCTTACTTCCGGACATTACATCATCATGGGAAAAAATACCTATTTTTCGCTACCCCGAAGGCCTTTGCCAAACCGGACACATATTATTCTCACGGATATCCCCGGTGAGCAAATTGATGATTGTATGATGGCCTACAGCATTGAAGATGCTATTTCAAAAATGAATCCCGAACAGGAAAACTTCATCATTGGCGGGGCTTCCATTTACCGGCAGTTTCTGCCGCTGGCTCATAAGCTTTACATCACCCGGGTGCATGAGTCTTTTGATGCCGATACCTTTTTTCCGGAACTCGATGACAAGATTTGGCAGCTGGTGTCGGAAGAGCATCATCCCGATCCCGATGAAAATAACCCCTATCCATACACATTCGCCATTTACGAGCGAAAACTGTAAAAATGACACCCGCTAAAAATCGGCCCTGTTTTTCATTTTTTTGCCTATTGTAACCTTGCCGATCTGGCAGTTAAAAGACGTTAAAATGTTTTCGTATTCCCTGTGCCATAAGCTTTACATGGGGGTGTTGCGGATTGTCAGCAAACGTTAAACAATCTTAATAAACCCATTATCTCCTCGTTGGGGAACACCGATTGATCCCACCGCAGAAAATTGAAGCTATGCAAACTAAAAGCAAAATTTCAATTGACGATGCTTACCGCCAATTTGAAACAACAAACAAAGGTCTTAATTCAAATGAAGTAAAAGAACGGATCCAAAAATACGGACCCAACGAAATTGCTGAAAAAAAGCAAAGTGCCATCATCAAATTCCTGAGATATTTCTGGGGTCCCATTCCATGGATGATTGAGGCTGCGGTTATTTTATCGGCGGTGGTTGCCGACTGGACAGATTTTGGAATTATTCTTTTATTGTTATTTACCAATGCTGTGGTAGGGTTTATTGAAGAATACCAGGCAGACAATGCGGTGGATGCCCTAAAAAAATCGTTGGCAGTAAAAGCCAGGGCCCTTCGCGATGGAACATGGCAAACCCTTGATGCAGCAGGGCTGGTGCCGGGCGATATCATCCGCGTACGTCTGGGTGATGTAGTCCCGGCGGATGCCCTTATCATTGATGGTGAAAACATTCAGGCCGATCAATCTGCCCTTACCGGCGAATCACTTCCGGTTAAAAAGGAAAAAGAAGATGAGATTTTTTCGGGTTCTATTTTAAAACAAGGCGAAGCAACCGCCATTGTTACGGCTACCGGAGTGCATACTTTCTTTGGTAAAACCACTTCCCTCATGGAGGAAGCAAACACCACCAGCCACTTCCAGAAAGCCGTGCTCAAAATCGGGAATTACCTCATCATCATTGCGCTGATCCTGGTAGCAACTATTCTGGCCGTGAGCCTCTTCCGGGGCGATGAATTCCTGACCATTCTCAGATTCTCGCTGGTGCTTACCATCGCTGCCATTCCGGTGGCCATGCCTACCGTGTTATCAGTTACCATGGTGGTTGGAGCCAAATTACTCTCTAAAAAACAGGCCGTCGTGAGGAAATTGTCTTCCATCGAGGAACTGGCCGGGATTGATGTTTTGTGTTCTGATAAAACAGGAACACTTACCAAAAACAAACTGGAGGTGGGTGAGGTGATCACACTAAACGGACATTCAAGTGATGAAATCCTGCGGTTTGCCCAACTCGCCTCCCGTGCTGAAGATGACGACCCCATCGATACGGCTATTTTCAACGCCAAAACGGATATCGCTGCCAATGATCATTTTGAAACACTCAGTTTTAAACCCTTTGACCCGGTGATCAAACGCACGGAAGCCAAAGTGAAAGATGAAAAAGGACATACCTACCTCGTCTCTAAAGGTGCTCCGCAAGTGATCCTCGACCTGTGCAAACCCGACGAAGCAACTGCCGCCCATGTTAAAGCGGAGATTGATGAACTGGCTGGCAGGGGATATCGCTCCCTGGGAGTTGCCGTGGCCGAAGCAGAAAACAAATGGCAGTACCTCGGTTTGCTGCCCCTCCTTGACCCGCCCCGCGACGATAGTAAAGCGGTGATCGATCAGGCCAAAGAAATGGGAATTTCGGTGAAAATGGTTACCGGCGACCAGGAAGCCATTGCCCGCGAAACAGCCAGCAAACTGGGAATCGGGAATAATATTCTGAATGCAAGTTTGTTCATGGATACCAAACACCATGAAGCCGGACAAATGGAAGAACGGATTGAAAAAGCCAATGGTTTTGCAGAGGTGTACCCCGAACATAAATATCATATTGTGGATGTGTTGCAAAAGAAAAAACACATTGTAGGAATGAATGGCGACGGTGTAAATGATGCTCCCGCCCTCAAAAAAGCGGATGCCGGAATCGCCGTTTCAGGGGCCACCGATGCTGCCCGTGCCGCTGCCGCCATGGTGCTGCTTACTCCCGGACTGTCGGTGATCATTGATGCCATTAAAGAGAGCCGGAAGATTTTCCAGCGGATGAACAGCTACACCATTTACCGGATCACCGAAACCATTCGGGTGCTGCTATTCATGACCCTGTCGATCCTTACCTTTAATTTTTACCCGGTAACCGCCGTGATGATCGTTTTGCTGGCCCTGCTCAACGACGGAGCCATCATTTCCATCGCCTACGACCGGGCTAAAAGCGCCATGCACCCTGAAGCCTGGAATATGCCGCTGGTTTTTACGCTCAGCACGGTTTTGGGAACCATCGGTGTTATTGAATCGTTCGGGTTGCTTTATATCGGAAAACAATACCTCGGAATGTCGCAGGAACTGCTGCAAACACTCATTTACCTGAAACTTTCAGTGGCCGGACACCTTACGATCTTCGTTACCCGTACCCGGAAAAATTTCTGGACTGACCGGCCCTCCAATACCCTGCTTTTTGCAGTTATCATCACCCAGGCAGTGGCCACCCTCATCGCCGTTTACGGTTTGTTCATGACACCCATTGGATGGAAACTTGCCGGAATTGTCTGGGCTTATTGTATCGCCTGGTTCCTGGTGGAAGACTTTGCAAAAGTGATGATCTATAAAATGGTTGAATCGCATAATCCCATTGGAAATGCCATTGCACAAAGAAATTAAAATAAATAAATATGCTAATCCGCAATGATACCGCTAAACAAAATTACTCGCTAATCCCGCTGATTTGCGCAGAAAGGCAGTATATGTATCAGCGTTTTCTGCGAAAACTGCGGGAAAAACATCTTGAGAGATTTTACTCGGTACATAAGCGGATAATCAATTAAATAAATAACAATAAAACGAAATAAAATGAAAACGAATGTAAATCCTGAAACAGGAATAAACGAAGAAAAATTGAAACCCGAAGTAAGGGCATTGTTAAACGACCTGATGGACGACAGCACCATCAAACGGAAAGATGCAAGACACTGGCTTGAGGCCAAAGGGGAGGAGGTGCTGGAAGACCTTCATTACCTGGTGCGTGCCAAAAATCACCAGTTGCGCTGGGAAGCCGCCAAAGCCCTGGAAGATATTGCCTCGGTGAACAGTCTGCCGGTGCTCATTAAAATGATGCACGACCACGAAACGGAGTTCCGGTGGATGGCCGCCGAAGGATTGCGCAAAATCGGGAGGGGAAGTATTTTGCCGGTCCTGGAGCTGGTTGAAAGTACCGGACACTCGCTGCACATCAGGCAGGGAGCCCACCATGTGCTGAATGCGCTTTTTACCGACAAGGAAAAACTGGAGTATAAAAACCTGATGGATGCGCTGACTAACAGCAACGAACTTGGAGATACCGCACCGGTTTGGGCAGCAGAAGCGCTCGAACGTTTATCCAAATCTTCTGCATAGCTTCATAAATGTTTAATTGAGGATAAGCGCGACAGTGCCGCTGCTCAAAAAACTACCTGCCCTGCAAAGGGAGGTAGTTTTTTTATGCCCCTAATTTAAAATCATTCCAAACATTTTATTGCTTAGCTTAGCGAGGCTAAAAATAAACCTGTGCAACAGCACGACGACACCAAATTATATAAACCGTTTTATACCTGCTTACAAATGGGTGCTACCTGCGTAAACCCCGCTCCTGAGCGAAGTTATTCCATTGTAAATATTTATAACAGAGTACTGAATATTGCGGATAAAGCGGAAATAAACGTAATAGGGGTGGGAATATAACGTAGTTGTAAGTAATACTGAAGAAAGACACAATGAAAAAATGGACCTTAATTATATTACTGCTTTCAATAATCTCCATAAGTTCAATAATTATTAATCTATACCTAATTCACAAATTAAATAGAAGTGAATCAACCGACTTTGCTGACATGGAGAATCTTATTAGAAATGATTACTTTGACGATTTAAAAATGCTAAGTAGCCAAATCGTTAATTCAAAGAGTAATTACTATGAAATAACAGATAACTTTGAGAGAGTTAATAAAGATTTTTTAATTGAAGTTAGGTCTAAGGGGCAATATGGTGACATTGAATTAAAAAACATATTGATAAAATTTGACAGCTTGGGATTTACGAGAGGAATTTATCTGAATAATGACTCAATTACAAGAGAATAAATATTAAAAAATAGTACTACTTACAACACAGGATAAATGCAATACCGGCTAAAGTGGAATTAAATGAAATTAATAAATATCGTACCCAGCCAACAGAGAGACAAGTAACCAATCCGGTACTGCACTTATCCTGGGAACGTTACCAACAAGCCTAAAAAGACAGCGACATAATGAAAATTAAAATGAAATATAAAAAAGAAGATAAAATAAAGATTGCCGACCCGCATTTTTTGTTTTGCCAGCCCGCATTTGGCACATTTAGTTTTGCCCTTTCACACTACCCACCTAATGCAAAACTAAAAGAGCCAAATTCCCTACCCTCAATATTATCAATAAGTAATAAATTTGAAAAAAATAGATCATTATGAAATATTCTTACATTTTCTTTCTGGTAATAATATTATTAAGTAGTTGTGGACATAATTGTAAAACTGACTGTATTAAATACGGATTAGATGAGAATTGTTGTCCACAAGTTGACTCAACTTTCGCTAAACAGAAAGAACCATCAATTAATCAAATAAACATCTTCTTGGAAACATCTGGTAGTATGGCAGGTTATATGCCATCTACCCAACCAGCAACTGAATTTCAAAAATTTATAACAGACATTATTGAAAGACTTAATTCACAGTTTGATGGGAAATTACATTTCTATTATATGTCAGAATCAGATAAATCGAGTAAAAAAATTCAGTTCACAAAAGTAATTGATGATGTCCTATACGGGAAATTTCCTTCCTGGAATGGAACTACTTACATTCCACAAATGTTAGACACAATAAATAATTATAATGGGAGGAATTCTGTTAACCTGTTAATTTCTGACTTTATATTTTCTCCAGAACAAAATAAAAGTAAATATACTGAGACGGTTACTTCAAATCTTTATCCAATTATTAATCAGTCTAAAAATTTCTGCTCATCATTTATTTGCCTGTTTTCTGAATATCGGAGTTCAATCTGCTCAAACAATAATCCTACCTCAAACAGTCCTTATTTCTTATATATTCAAGGTGAAAATGAGAATATTAATTTAATCTTAAAAGATATTAAAAAGTCAATAGATCAACTAAAACAACCAAGTAACTTTCTGGAATTTGGCATTAAATATTCAAATCTTTACTATTCTGTTTTACCATACACTGAGACATCAGCAAATTTTATTGCAATGCCATGTGAAAACTTTGAAAATTCATTTTTAAGTATTCAAGAAATAGATTTAAGAAATTCTCTCGATTCACTAAGTTTCTGGGTTGGGATTGATTTAAGTTCTTTGCCAACATATACTCATTCTAATGATTATCTTGAAAAGAATTTAAAATTTAGCATAAGGAATGGTAATGTTAAAATTGTCAATATTCAAAAGTTACCTTATCAAAACACAGATATAGACGATCTACCAATTACAAATAAATGTACGCATTTGCTGAAATTCCAAGTAACTGGGATTACAGAATGTGTATCAATTTTAAAATTGTCTTTAAACTATTCCAGACCTGATTGGATAAATGAACTTAATGAGGAGGAAGATGAGAACCAAAGGTCAAAAACTTTTGGTTTGAAGAAGGTGATTTCCGGTTTTGAACAATCTTATTTCCCCGATGATAACAAAGTTTTATTTGAAAATTTACAAATAGTACTAACTAAATAATAACAATATGTGGAGTATATTAGGAAAATTCCTTTATGATGTTTTATTACAGATTCTTGGTACAACCTGGGCTCACTATTTAAGGGATCATGGCGCCCAAGGAAGATTAGTAAGAGATGCTTTCTTTAATCAAATTTATGAGTGGTCAGCAATCATTTTGATTTTTGT
>Ga0116152_10000295_pt1 | contig 40492 bp, 37 predicted proteins | sample AD_UKC119_MetaG_FD_89894 | JGI IMG/M metagenome (GOLD analysis project Ga0116152, IMG submission 89894) | Active sludge microbial communities of municipal wastewater-treating anaerobic digesters from Hong Kong - AD_UKC119_MetaG | ecosystem: Engineered > Bioreactor > Anaerobic > Digestate... | reverse complement strand
GGTCGGCCCGGGCGCTGGGGCTGGGGGACCGGATCGGCGCCCTTGCGCCGGGGATGGAGGCCGACCTGGTGGTGATCGACCTGGCCTCGACCCCGGTGATCGCGCAGCGCAGCTCCCGCGCGACCGACCTGTGGGAGGCCCTGTTCCCGACGATCATGATGGGCGACGACCGCGCCGTGGTCGCGACCTGGGTAAACGGGCGCGCCGTCTAGCGGCCGTCGTCCCAGTCGCGCATCCGGGCGACATAGCGGGCCAGCGTGTCGATCTCCAGGTTGACGGCATCGCCCCGGGCGACCGTGCCCCAGGTGGTCACCTGCTGGGTATGGGGGATCAGGTTCACGCCGAATTCGCGGCCCTGAACCTCGTTCACCGTCAGAGAGGTGCCGTTCAGCGCCACCGACCCTTTGGGCGCGATGAACCGCGCCAGATCCTCGGGCGCGCGAAAGGTCACGCGGGTGCTGTCGCCCTCGCGCCGCAGGTCCACGACCTCGGCCACCCCGTCCACATGCCCCGAGACGATGTGCCCGCCCAATTCGTCGCCGACTTTCAGCGCGCGCTCCAGATTCAGCCGGTTGCCGACCGCCCATCCGCTGCGGCCAATGGCGGTCTTGGCCTGGGTTTCGGCGGAAATGTCCACGTCGAACCAGTTCTGCGGCGTGCGACCCAGCGCAACGACGGTCAGACAGACCCCGTCGCAGGCGATCGAGGCGCCGATTTCGATCCCGTCCACATCATAGCCGGTGCCGATCCGCGCGCGCAGATCGCCGCGCGCCTCTACCGCCAGAATCCGGCCAATATCGGTGATGATCCCCGTGAACATGCGCGCCTTCCGTCGTTTCTGCCGTCGGTGGTCACCTTTTGAACACCTTCGGGCTTTATGGTCGAATCAATCTCTGGCATCCTTTCGCGCAAAGGGGAACACCCCAAGGGCAGACAGGCAGGCAGCACGATGATCCGCACCCAGGGCGACGACCGCCGATTTCTATTCCTGCAAGGGCCGCACGGGCCGTTCTTCAAGGACCTCGGCGCCATGCTGCGTCGCGCCGGGGCCGAGGTCTGGCGCGTCGGCTTCAATCGCGGGGATCAGGCCTATTGGGGGCGGCAGGGCTACATTCCCTTTACCGGCACGCAAGACGACTGGCCGCAGACGGTCGAGGGGGTTTTCGACCGCCTCGCGATCACCGACCTGGTGCTTTACGGCGACACACGCTTCATCCATGCCGAGGCCGTGACCCGCGCCCGCGCGCGGGGCATCACCGTCCATGTGTTCGAGGAAGGCTACCTGCGCCCCTGGTGGGTCACCTATGAACGCGGCGGCGCGAACGGGCATTCGCGGCTGATGGACCTGTCCGCCGCCGACATGCAGCGCGCGCTCGAACGCTGCGAGATCGACCTGATCGACGCGCCCGCGCATTGGGGCGACATGCGCCACCATGTGTTCTACGGCTTTGCGTATCACGCGCGCGTCCTGCTGGCGAATGGCCGCTACAAGGGGTTTCGCCCGCACCGCGCGATGAATGTCGCGCAGGAATTCCAGTTGTATCTGGGCCGCCTGCTGGCGATGCCCTTGCACGCGATCGAACGGCGGCTGGCAACCTGGCGGGTGCGAACCGGCGGCTTTCCCTATCACCTGGCGCTGCTGCAACTGGAACATGATTCGAGCTTTCAGCAACATAGCCCCTTTTCCACCATGACCGAGTTCCTGGAGGTCACGATACAGGGCTTTGCCCAGGGCGCGCCGCGCCACCACCATCTGGTGTTCAAGGCCCACCCGCTGGAAGACGGGCGCACGCGGCTGAAGGCCGACATCCAGCGCCTGGCGCGCGTCGCGGGGGTGGCGGACCGGGTGCATTTCATTCGCGGCGGCAAGCTGGCGGGATTGCTGAACCACGCGCGCTCGTCCGTGACCGTCAACTCGACCGCCGCGCAACAGGTGCTGTGGCGCGGGATGCCGCTCAAGGTCTTCGGTGCCGCGGTCTATGACAAGCCCGAGTTCGTCTCGACCCAGCCGCTGCCGGACTTCTTCGCACAGCCCTCGCGCCCCGATCTGCGCGCCTACCGCGACTATCGCCGCTTCCTGCTGGAGACCTCGCAACTGCCGGGCGGCTTTTATTCCGCCGCCGGGCGGCGGCAGCTGCTGCGCCAGGTGGTCGATCTTCTGCTCTCGCCCGAGGACCCGTATACCGCGCTGATCCGCGGACATGCGGCGCCACGGCAACACCTGCGGCTGGTGCGCTGACCGCCCGCCGGGCCGGCGCACGACACAACATCCGGTTTGTGACATTCCGCGCGCCCCCCGTATCTTGCCTTTCGCGCGTCACGGCCCTGTCCGACGGGCGCGCCGCGCCCCGGCCGGGCCGCTGGCCGCCCCTCGCAACGGCCGCCCGACATGACATCCCACTTGGAAATTCTGTCGGTTCTGTCTATACTTGCGTGAAAAACTTGAGGCAGATCCATCAAAGGAGCCCGAGCAGTGATTGTCAGACCTTCACGCCGCGCCGTTGCGCTGGCGCTTGGTGTGTTTGTGGCGGGGCTCAGCGCCTGTGGCGTGCCCCGGCCCGGGCCCAACATGAACGAGATCTTTGCAGGATCGGTCCTGCGCGAGGGGGACGCGTATATCGTCGCCGTCGGGGACCGCGTGAACCGTGCCGCCAACGTGCCGGCCGCGCTGGGCTTCTCAGACGCGCTGCGCAGCGCGCGACTGCTGGGAGGCGACACGATCCGCACCGGCGACACCGTGTCCGTCACCATCTATGAAAACGTGCCCGAAGGCTTGCTGACCGCGGCCGACGCGCCCGGCGCCCGCCTGACCGAATTGCAGGTGGACGACCAGGGCTACATCTATGTGCCCTTTGCCGGCCGCGTGCGCGCCGCCGGCCAGTCGCCCGAGGACCTGCGCACCGCCATTGCCCGCCAACTGGACCAGCAGACCCCCGATCCGCAGGTCTATGTCAGCCGCACCGGCGGCGACGGCGCGACCGTTTCGGTGGTCGGCCGGGTCGGGGCGCAGGGCGTCTACCCCATCACCCGCCCGAACCGCAGGCTGACGGCGATGGTCGCCTCGGCGGGCGGCGTCAGCATCCCGACGCAGACCGCCATGATCACCGTCAGTCGCGGGCAGATCACCGATCGCGTCTGGCTGAACGACCTGTTCGAACACCCCGAACTGGATATCGCGATGCGCGGCGGGGACCGGATCTTCGTCGAGCAGGATCAACGCAGCTTTACCGTGCTGGGCGCGACCGGCACCCAGGCGCTGGTGACCTTCGACCGCCAGGAAATGACCGCGATCGAGGCCCTGGCGCGCGTCGGCGGGCTGGACGCGACCCGCGCCGATCCGACCGGCGTGTTCGTCTTCCGCGACGAACCGGCCGAAATTGCCCGCGCCGTGCTGGGCCGGCAGGACATCGTCGGCGATACGCGCATCATCTATGTGCTGGACCTGACCGCCCCGAACGGCATGTTCAATGCCCGCGATTTCCAGATCCGCGACGGCGACACGATCTATGTGACCGAGGCCGCCAATGTGACCTGGAACCGGCAGATCTCGACCCTGGCCGGCACGCTGGGCGCCACCGGCGCGGCGGCGACCGCGGTGTCCGACGTGCGCAACCTCTAGACGCCGAGGCGGGGCGATGACCCAATCCAGCGCCCCGCCGCGCCGCCTGATCGCCGCCAGCCTGGGGTTTCTGGGCCCCTCGGCCCAGGCCCGCCGCATCCGCCGGATCCTGGAACTGGCATTGGCACGGCCGCGCGCCGGATGGCCTGAGGGCGGCGATGCCGTTCTGGCCTGGGGCCACAGCCCCCGCGCCTGGCGGGCCGAGGCCCTGACCCGGCGCACCGGCGCCGCGCTGTGGCGGGTCGAGGACGCCTGGATCCGCTCGATCCAGCCGGCCCGCGTGGGCCACGAACCGCCCGTCGGGTTGTTGGTCGATACGCTGGGAATGCATTACGATCCCACGCAACCCTCGGAACTGGAACACCTTCTGGCGACCCATCCGCTGGACGACGGGCGGCTTGTGGCGCGGGCGCGGCTGTGTCTGGAACGGCTGCGCGCACTGCACCTGTCGAAATACAACAGCCACGACCCTGCCCTGCCGCCGCCCGATCCCGGCTATGTGCTGGTGATCGACCAGGTGCGTGGGGATGCGTCCCTGACGCGCGGGGCCCCCGGCGGCCCGCTGCCGGCCGAGCGGGTCTTCCGCGAAATGCTGGTGCGCGCGCAAGAGGACAACCCCGGCGCCCGGGTGCTGATCCGCGCCCACCCGGAAACCGCGCAGGGCCGCCGCGCCGGTTACTATGGTCCCGCCGACGCGCAGGGGCGCGTCGGCTTCATCGACGGCCCGCACTCGCCCTGGTCGCTGTTCGAAGGCGCGGTCGCGGTCTACACGGTCTCGTCGCAAATGGGGTTCGAGGCGATCCTCGCCGGGCACCGGCCCCGCGTTTTCGGCGCGCCCTTTTACGCCGGTTGGGGCCTGTCCGAGGACGAGGCCGCCCCCCCGCGCCGTCAGCGCGCCCTGACCCGCATCCAGATGTTCGCGCTGGCCATGGTCCTGTATCCGCTGTGGTATGACCCGCTGCGCGACCGCCTTTGCGGGCTGGAAGAGGTCATCGACCAGATGGAGGCCCGGCTCGTCGCCTTTCGCCAGGATCGCAATGGCCACGACGCCGTCGGCATCCGCCTGTGGAAACGCCCGCACATGCAGGCCTTCTTCGGCCGCGAGAAACCGCTGCGCTTTGTCCGCGCGTCGGACCGGACGGATGCCTTGGGGTGGGCCTCGGCCGTTGGGCCCGATTTTGCCGGCCTCAGGGTCGAGGACGGCTTCGTGCGGTCAAAGGGGTTGGGCGCGGCGCTGGTGCCCCCCCTGTCGCTGGCGGTGGACGATCTGGGCATCTACTATGACCCCACGCGCGAAAGCCGGTTGGAGCGGTTGATCGCCGGCCCGCTGCCCCCGGGCGGCGAGGCCCGGGCGCGGGCGCTCCGCGCCGCGCTGCTGGCGGGCCGGGTCACCAAATACAACCTGCCGGCCGGCCCCACCGACCCGGCGGCCCGGGTCGCGGCGCTGCGCGCAGAGCGTCCGGGGGCCGAGGTGATCCTGATCCCCGGCCAGGTCGAGGACGACGCCTCGATCCGGTTGGGTGCGGGCAGCGTGCGGACCAACCGCGCCCTGCTGGAGGCCGCCCGCACCGCCCATCCCGACGCGATCCTGCTGTTCAAACCCCACCCCGATGTCGAGGCCGGACTGCGCGACGGCGCGGTCCCCGATGCCGACCGCCTGGCCGATCTGGTGCTGGCCGATACCGACGCGCCCGGCGCGCTCGATCTGGCCGACCGGGTGTGGACCATGACCTCGGGCCTGGGGTTCGAGGCCCTGTTGCGCGGCATCCCGGTGACCACGCTGGGCGCCCCGTTCTATGCCGGCTGGGGCCTGACCGACGATCGCGGCCCGGTGCCCGACCGACGCCTGCGGGTGCATCCCAGGCCCGACCTGGACCGCCTGACCCATGCCGCGCTGATCGCCTACCCGCGCTATCTGGACCCGCTGACCCGCATCCCCTGCCCCCCAGAACTGGCGGTCGAACGGCTGGCCCAGGGGCTGACCGGCCGCCCCGCGCCCAGCTTGCGCGCCCTGGCCAGACTGCAAGGCGCGCTGGCCAGCTACGCGCCCCTGTGGCGTCACCCGCGGGGCTGAAAGATCAGGCAGGTCGTCGATCCGGTGGCATAGAGCCGACCATCCGCGACGCCGCGAATCTCGGCCTCGGCCACCGCGGTGGTGCGGCCAGCGTGCTGCACGCGCGCGGTGCATTCGACCTCGAGGTCCAGGGGGATCGCGCGGGTCAGGTTGACCTTGTATTCCAGCGTGGTCTGGCCGACCCCGGCGTCCAGCACCGTCGAGATCGCGCAAGCCAGGGCCGAATCCAGGATCGTGCCATACCAGCCGCCGTGAACGCCGCCCATCGGGTTCAGATGTTCGAAACGGGGGGTGCCGCGAAAGCGAACGCAGCCGCGCTCGGCCGCGTGCACATGGATGTTCATCACCCCCGAAATCGGTGGCCCGGCCAGCTTCCCGTCGCGGATCGCCTCGATGAAGGCCAGCCCGCTGAGGGCCAGAACCTCGTCGCGGGTCGGCATGTCCTGGGGGGTGCGGGCAGGGTGCTGGGTCATGCCGGGGCTCCTGTGCGGGCCTCGGCCAGGGCCTCGGGGAGGGCGCGGGCAAAGGCATCGATCTGCGCGTCGGGGCCGGTGCTGACGCGGATGCAGCGGTCATGCGGCGCGACAAAGGGCATGCGGATGAACACCCCGCGCCGGACCACCGCGGCCAGCACCCGGCGCGCGAAATCGCCGTCGCCGCCGCAGTCGATGGTGACGAAATTGGTGGCCGACGGCAACGCCCGCAGGCCGTTCTCGGCCGCGATGTCGGCCAACCGGGCGCGGGCGACGGCGACCGCCTGACGGGTCTGATCCAGATGCTGCGTATCGCGCAACGCCGCCAGCGCGCCGATCTGCGCCGCCCGGTTCATGCCGAAATGGTTGCGCACCTTGTCAAAGGCCGCAATCAGGGCGGGCGCCGCGATGGCATAGGCGACGCGCGCCCCCGCCATGCCGTAAGCTTTTGAAAACGTGCGAAAGCGGATCACCCGAGGGTCGTCCGGATCGATCCTGGCGGCGGTGCCTTCGGGCGCGAATTCGACATAGGCCTCGTCCAAGGCCAGCAGCGTTCCTTCGGGCACCTGCGCGATCATCGCCTCGATCACCGAGGCCGGGTGCCAACTGCCCATCGGGTTGTCGGGGTTGGCCAGGTAGACGATCTTCGCCCCCACCTCGCGCGCCTTGTGGATCAACGCGGACGGGTCCTCGCTGTCGCCCAGATAGGGCACCTTGACCAAGGTGCCGCCATACCCCGCGACGTGGAAATTGAAGGTCGGATACGCCCCGTCCGACGTCACGACCGGATCGCCCACCTCGATCAACAGGCGCACCAGATAGCCCAGCAAACCGTCGATCCCCTCGCCCACCATGACATGCGCGGGCGTGACGCCCATCCGGGCCGCGATCTCGCGCTTCAGATCGTGGTTTTCGGGGTCGCCATACATCCATTGCCCGGCCGCAGCCTCAGCCATGGCGGCGATGGCCCGGGGCGACGGGCCAAAGCCGTTCTCGTTGGCCCCGAGGCGGGCCTCGAACCCGGCGCCGCGCGCGCGTTCCTGTGTTTCGGGGCCGACAAAGGGCACGGTCGCGGGCAGCGACTGGACAAGGCGGGTGTAGCGGGGACCGGTCATGGGCGGCACCTTCGGACTGGAGGCAGGGACGGGCGCCAGGTGGCGCCTGGGTCACTTGCTGGATGGCGGACACTCATGCGGCGGCCTCTTGCAACCAGCCCCAGATGCGCTGGGGCGTCAGCGGCATATCGACATGACGCACGCCACGCGACCACAGTGCATCGAGTGCCGCGTTGCCGATCGCGGCCAGCGCGCCCACGGTGCCAGCTTCGCCGCAGCCCTTCATGCCGATCGGATTGTTGCGCGAGGGCGTCGGCTCGCTGACGAAGCGGATCAACGGCAAATCGGTGGCGCGGGGCATCGCGTAATCCATGAAGCTGCCGGTCAGAAGCTGGCCGTCGGGGTCGAAGCGCGCGTCTTCGACCACCGCCTGCCCGAACCCCTGCGCCACGCCGCCGTGGACCTGCCCCTCGGCCAGTTGCGGATGCATGAGGGTGCCCAGATCGTCCACCGCCAGATAGCGGTCCAGCCTGAGCGCGCCGGTCTCGGGGTCAACCTCGACCTCGCACAGATGGGCGCCGTTGGGAAAGCTGCGCCCGGGCAGTTTGGTGCGTTTTTCGTGCCTGAGCAGGTCGATCCGGCCCCGCGCCCGCGCCAGATCGGCAGCCTCCAGCAGCGTCAGCCGACGGTTCGACCCGGGGGCCGAGAAGATCCCGTCCTCGAACGTGACCGGGGCAGGCTCGCCCTCGGACTCCAGAAAGGCCGCAAAGGCCGCAACCATCTGTTCCACGGTGCCCAGCGTCGCCACCGACTGCACCGTGACCGACCGCGACCCCCCGGTGCCACCGCCCGTGGCGATGCGGTCGCTGTCGCCCTGGATCACCGCGATCCGCTCGAAGGGCACGCCTGTCAGATCCGCCAGATACTGCGCATAGACCGTCTCGTGCCCCTGCCCGTTCGACTGCGTGCCGACGTAAAGCCGCACATCGCCATCGTCGGCGAACTCGACCGTGGCGCCCTCGGTATCGTCGCCCAGAATGCTTTCAATATAGTAGCAAAGCCCCAGGCCGCGCAGCATCCCCCCGGATTCGCTGGCCTTTCGACGCGCGGCAAAGCCCGACACATCGCCCAGCCCCTCGGCCCGGGACAACACGCGGGCGAAATCGCCCACGTCATAGGTCATGCGCCCGGGGGTGGTATAGGGAAAGCGGTCCGGCGCAATGAAATTGCGCCGCCGCAGGTCGAAGGGCGAAACCCCCAGATCCCGCGCGGCGCTATCCATGGCGCGTTCCAGCAGCGTGATCGCCTCGGGTCGGCCGGCCCCGCGATAGGCATCGACCGGGGTCGTGTGGGAATAGAGCCCCTGCACCCGCAAGACCGCGCAAGGGATGTCATAAACCCCCGTCAGAACCTTTGAGAACAGTTCGGACTGGATGTTCTGCCCGAATTGCGAATTGTAGGCACCCAGGTTCGAGCGGGTCGTGACCCGATAGCCCGTCAGACGGAGGTCCGCGTCAAAGGCCAGTTCGGCCAGGCTTTCCAGATCGCGCGCGCCATTGTCCGAGACCATCGCCTCGGCCCGGTCCGAGATCCAGGCAACCGGCCGACCCAATGCCCGGCTGGCCTGTGCGACGGCGAAATGTTCGGGGTATCCCATGCTTTTCATGCCGAACCCGCCCCCCACGTCGGGGGTGGTGACCTGCACGGCCGCCTCGGGCAGGGACAGGGTTCGGGCCAGCTCGCGCTTCAGGTTCCAGACCCCCTGGCCGTTGAAGGCGAAATGCAACCGCGCACCGTCCCATTCGGCCAGACAGGCGCGCGGTTCGAGGCTGGCGACCGCGACGCGGTTCTGGCGCACCGACAGCCGCGTGACATGGGCCGCGCGGGCAAAGGCGTCGGCCACCGCGTCCTCGTCACCCAAAAGCCAGTCCATGGCGACATTGTCGGGGGCCTCGGCGTGAACCGCCGGGCCGCCCGGTTCCAGCGCCAGATGCGCGGGGTGTTCGGTGTAGTCGAATTCGATCGCCTCGGCCGCGTCCAGCCCCTGCTCGCGGGTCTCGGCGACGATCAGCGCCAGCGGTTCGCCGACATGGCGGATCGTGCCCTCGGCCAGGATGGGGCGTCGGGTGTCGATGCCACGCTGTCCACGCTGGTCGCGCGCGGTCACCGCCCAGATCCCCGCCGTGACACCGGCCGCGTGCAGGTCGCCGGCTGTCAGCACCAGCGCGATTCCGGGCATCTGCCGCGCGGCGTCCACGTCCAGCACCAGGTCCGTCGCATGGGCCACCGGCGCGCGCAGGAAAACGGCGTGCAGGCAGCCATCGGGCAGGGTGTCGGCGACGTAGCGCCCGGTGCCGGTCAAAAAGCGCAAGTCCTCGCGCCGCTTGACGCCCTGCGATTGTCCGAAAGCCCGCATTCCCCGCCCACCTGTCCTGTTTCGCGGGGGCAGGATAGCCCCGCCCGCCGCAAGGGCAAGGGGTAGCGTCAGGCGTGCAGGTCCATCACCATATGCACGGCCAGCGCGCCGAACCCGTTGAACCGGGTGTTTGTCGCCACCGAATAGGCGCCCATCCCCTGGACCAGCAGGAAATCGCCCTCTTCGATGTCGCACGGCAGCGGGGTTTCCCCCGGCAGGCGGTCCACCGAATCGCAGGTCGGGCCAAAGACCACGCGGCGCTGGATCTCGCCGGTGCGCTGCGTGCCCTCGGGCGACCAGACGGTGATGCGGTCCATCGCGCCCATCAGCGGCAGCTCGGCGAACGCGCCATAGACCCCATCGTTGAGAAAGACGTGGTTGTCGTCCCGCAGCCCCTTGATGCGCGCGCACAGCGCCATCGAATCGGCGACCAGCCCGCGGCCCGGTTCGCAGATCAGCGCGGGCGCGTCGGCGCCAAAGGTTTCTTCGGTCACGCGGCCGATCAGGTGGAAGATCGCGTCGAGCGACGGCACCACGGCCTGCACCCGGTGCGACGGGAAGCCGCCGCCCACATTGAGCCGCTGGATGCGCACGCCCGCCGCCTGCGCGATGCGCCCGGCGGCGCGGATATAGGCGTCCCAGGCTTGCGGATCGACGCACTGCGTGCCCGGGTGAAAGGTCAGCGACGGCGTGTAGCCCCGCGCGGCCACGCGGCGCAGGATCTCGGTCGCCAGGTCCTCGGTCGCGCCGAACTTGGCGCCGAAGTCATAGGTGGCGCCCGCGACAGGCAGCTTGTAGCGCGCGGTGATCTCGACGCGTTGGCCGTTGGCGCGGGTGGTGGGAACCAGCGCGAACAGCTTGTCCAGTTCGCTCAGCGAATCGACGGAATAGCTGGCCACATCGCGGCCGACGGCAAAGACGATCTCGTGCCGGGCGCGGACGGGGTTGTTGTAGTGCAGCGCGGCCTCGGGAACCAGGCGGCGGATCAGGGCGATCTCCTCGGGCGAGGCGACATCGAACCCGGTCACGCCGGAGGCGGCCAGATTGGTGATGATCGACTCGTCCGGGTTCGATTTCACCGCATAGGTCACCAGGCCCGGGAACCCTTCGAGAAAGCGGTGCGCCTGGGCCTGAAGGGCCGCCGGCGACAGGAACATGACAGGATCGTTCGGACCGACCGAGCGCAGATACTCGACCGGATCGGACCAGATGGTGTCGGAGAATCCCATGGGCGTGACCTTTCGCCTCGCTGCTCATCGTGTCCGGACCACCTCCGGCACTGTAGAGTCAGGATGGCGCAAATAGGCAAGTTTTGTATCAAGCAAAAGAATTGAATCGTCGCGTGGGGGCGTTAAATTGACGAAATAATCGGCACATCGACGAGGCACCCCATGGACGATCTCGACAAGGCGCTGGTCGCCCTTCTCATCGCGGACGCGCGCCAACCACTGGCGACCCTGGCCCGCAAGCTGAAGGTCGCGCGCACCACCGTTCAGTCCCGGCTCGAGCGGCTGGAGGCCACCGGCGCGATCGTCGGCTACACGCTGAAGCTGGGGGCCGAGGCCGCGCGGCCGCTGATTCGGGCTTCGGTTCTGGTGTCGATCGAACCCCGCAATCAGGCCGCCATCCTGACCCGCCTGCGCACCCTGCCCGAGGTCGAGCGCGCCTTCACCACCTCAGGGCGGTTCGATCTGCTGTTGCAGGTCGCGGCCCCCACCACCGAACAACTGGACAGCGTGCTGGACGGGATCGGCGCCCTGCCGGGGGTGAAATCGTCGGAAAGCCTGATCCACCTGACCACCCGCATCGACCGCGTGGCCTGAACGCAAAAGGGCCGCCCCATGCCGGGACGGCCCTTTCGGAAACTCTGTCGTGCCGGATCAGGCCTGTGCGGCCTGCGCCTGGCTGACGATCTGGGCAAAGGCCTCGGGCTCGTGCACCGCGAGATCGGCCAGAACCTTGCGGTCCACCTCGATCCCGGCGACGGCCAGCAGGTTGATAAAGCGCGAATAGGTCAGCGCGGGGTCCAGCGCGCGCACCGCGGCGTTGATTCGCTGGATCCACAGCGCGCGGAAGTTGCGCTTGCGGTTCTTGCGGTCGCGGGTGGCGTACTGGTTCGCCTTGTCCACCGCCTGGGTGGCCGTGCGGAAGTTGCGCGACCGGGCGCTGTAATACCCCGCGGCCTGCTTGATGACCTTGCGGTGACGGGCGTGGGTGACCTTACCGGATTTGACGCGTGCCATGTGTCGATCTCCTCAGCTCAGCGGGCGTAGGGCATGTAGGTCTTGACGATCTTGGTATCCGGCTCGCTCAGCACCATGGTGCCGCGCGCGTCGCGGATAAACTTGGTCGTCCGTTTGATCATGCCGTGCCGTTTGCCGGCCTGAGCCGATTTGATCTTGCCGGTCGCGGTGACCTTGAACCGCTTTTTGGCGGCCGACTTGGTCTTCATCTTGGGCATTTCCGTCTCCTGTCTTGTCTGAGCGGTCAGAACGCGCGACTCGGCATGCCACTGTCGGCCGGCCGCGCGGGGTGTTCGAGGGGTGCCCATTACCCCGGGTCGGACCGGATGGCAAGAGGGGCCGGCGGAACGCGAGGTCACGCTTGCGCCCTGCCCGCTTTTGTCCTGCCATGGCGACAAACCAGCACGAGGCCAAGATGACCACCGAACCGATCTGGAAAACCCCCTTCACCGTCGAACTGGCGAACCGGGTGGGAATGAACACCGCGAACGCCCACATGGGGATCGAGATGCTCGAGGCCGGCCCCGATTACGTCGTGGGCCGGATGCCGGTCGATCACCGCACCAAACAACCGGCGGGTATTCTGCACGGCGGGGCCTCGGTCCTGCTGGCGGAAACGCTGGCGTCCTGGGCCGGGGCCTTTGTCGTCGATGCGACGCAGCAAACCGTGGTCGGGCAAGAGATCAACGCCAACCACCTGCGCCCGGCGACCGGCGGCTGGGTCACCGGCACCGCGCGGCCGATCCATCTGGGCCGGCGCAGCCAGGTGTGGGAGATCCGCATCACCGGCGACGACGGCAAGCTTGTGTGCATCTCGCGCATGACGCTGGCGGTGGTGGACCGCCCCGGCGCGGCGCAGATGCCTCAGCGCGGCCAGTAACGCGCCAACGTTGCCAGCGCGATATCGGGAATCTCGCGCCAGTCGTAGCCGCCGCCGGGATGGGTGACCCAGGCCCAGCCGATCAGACCGGCGGCGAGCGCCAGCAGGATCAACGCCGCCCAGGGCCGCCGCCGGTCGGCCCAGGCCGAGACGAAGGCGACGAAGCACAGGGGCAGAAAGATCAGCCCGATCAGGAACAGAAGATCGCGGTCCATGGGCTCTCCGGTTGGGGTCTCGACGATTATTCCGCCTCGGCGCGGTAAATCAAGCGTTCGTCGCAGGGCGCCACGCGCAGGATGTTGGTGGTGCCCGGCACGTTGAAGGGCACCCCCGCCGTGACAACGATCTGATCCTCGGTCGTGCCCATGTTCAGATCGCGGATCGCCCGTGCGGCGCTGACCACCGCCGACTTGAAGCGGTCGATGCTGCCCGTCGCCACGCACGAGACGCCCCAGACCAGGCACAAGCGCCGCAACGTATGCACCGAGGGGCTGAGCGCCAGGATCGGCACCTGCGGGCGTTCGCGCGCCACCTTGAGCGCCGTGGTGCCGGATTCGGTGAAGCAGCAGATCGCCTTGATGTCGGTCGATTCCGCGATTTCGCGCGCGGCCGAGACGATGGCATCCGCGACCGAGGTGCGCTCATAGGTGCGGAAGGCGTTGATGACCTGCCGATAGGTTGCGTCGCCTTCGACCGACAGCGCGACATTGTGCATGGTGCGCACGGCCTCGACCGGGTAGTTGCCGGCCGCCGATTCCGCCGACAGCATGACCGCGTCGGCGCCCTCGTAGATCGCCGTCGCCACGTCCGAGACCTCGGCCCGGGTCGGCATGGGGCTTTCGATCATGCTTTCCAGCATCTGCGTCGCCACGATCACCGGCTTGGCCAGCGCGCGCGCGCGCCGCACCAGGCGCTTCTGGATCGGCGGCACCGAATGCACCGGCAGTTCCACGCCCAGATCGCCCCGCGCCACCATGATCCCGTCGGACACCTCGGCGATGGCATCGAACGCCTTGACCGCGGCCGGCTTTTCGATCTTGGCCAGGACCGCGGCGCGGCCCCGGGCCAGTTCGCGGGCCTCCAGCACGTCCTCGGGGCGCTGCACGAAACTGAGCGCCAGCCAGTCCACGCCCAACTGGCAGGCAAATTCCAGATCCGCGCGGTCCTTGTCGCTGAGCGCGCGCAGCGGCAGCACCACATCGGGCACGTTCACGCCCTTGCGGTTCGAGATGACTCCCCCCACCAGCACGGTGCAATCGGCGTGATCCTCGGCGCAGGTCTCGACTCGCAGGATGATCTTGCCGTCATTCACCAGCAGGCGCGCCCCGGGTTCGAGCGCGGCGAAGATCTCGGGGTGCGGCAGGGTCACGCGGTGATGGTCGCCCTCGGCCGGGTCCAGATCGACGCGAAAGCTCTGCCCTTCCTCCAGTTCGACGGCGCCGATGCCAAAGGTCCCGACCCGCAGCTTGGGCCCTTGCAGATCCGCAAGGACGGCGATCGGGCGCCCGGTCTCGGCCTCGACCTGACGGATCAGGCCGTGGCGGGCGGCCTGCTCCTCGTGCGTGCCATGGCTCATGTTCAGGCGGAACACATCGGCGCCGGCCTCATACAAGGCGCGGATCGTCGCCAGATCCGACGACGCGGGCCCCAAGGTGGCGACAATCTTGACGTTTCGGTTGCGTCGCATGGCGCGCGTCCTTCCCTGATCTTTCCGGCTGCTGCTGTCCGTATCGCGCAATTGCGACGCCCCGGCAACCGTTGTCGGCGCATTGTCGATAACGCTAACAGGCAGGGTCCGCTTGACGGCGCGGCCGCGAATGGCCAGTTCTGGGGCATAGCAGCGACACGAGGCCGCCATGGACGACGCCACCCGCACCCGCATCGAGGCCGCAACCTATCGCCGGTTGATCCGTCACCTGATGCACGACCGCCCCGACGCGCAGAACATCGACCTGATGAACCTGGCCGGGTTCTGCCGCAACTGCCTGAGCCGCTGGTATGGCGAGGCCGCAGCCGACGAGGGCCTGACCCTGACCAAGGACGACGCCCGCGCCATCGTTTATGGAATGCCCTACGACGAATGGCGCGCACGCCATCAGCGCGAGGCCACGGGCGACCAACTCAAGGCCTTTGAAAAAAGCTTTGCCGAGAATGTCGGAAAAGCCGATTGAGGTCGCGATTCGGCATTCTTCGCGGATCAGGAACGGTTGTTTCCGGTTTCGCGACAGTCCGTAACCCCTCTGCAATATTCGTCGCGTTCTGCAAGCTGTGCGCTGCGGAAATCACCACCCCCGGTTGAAAGTAGCCGGTCAGGACCGAGTTTCCTTGACCCCGGCATCCATGCCATTTCCAATGCTCGCCGGGTGACCGGACGTAGATTTTTTGGGGGTGTGCCATGGCGTTTCTCGGACTTTTTCTTGCGCTTGCGCTGCTGATGGCGGCTGGAGGCTTCGGGTCCAGCGACCCGGTGGACACGCCCGAGCCCGAACCGATCGACGGCACGAACGACGATGACACGCTCACGGGCACGGACAACGGCGACCTCATCAACGGCTTTGGCGGCGACGACACCATCGACGCGGGGGCCGGCAACGACGAGGTCAATGCCGGCGGCGGCAATGACAGCGTGGACGGCGGGCTGGGCGACGACTTCCTGCGCGGCGAACGCGGTGACGACACGCTCGCGGGCGATGCCGGCAACGACCTGCTGTGGGGCGAGGGCGGCCGGGATTCCCTCTCTGGCGGCGACGGCGCGGACACGCTGAACGGCGGCGACTGGGACGACGTCCTGACCGGCGGCAACGGCTGGGATTCGCTCTACGGCGGCAACGGCAACGATCTGCTGTCGGGCGGCCAGGGCAACGACCGGCTGTTCGGCGAGGCCGGCGACGATTCATTGACCGGCGACATGGGCAACGACTCGCTCTTTGGCGGTGACGGCAACGATTCCCTGCTGGGCAACGGCGGCCAGGACAGCCTGGACGGCGGCGCCGGCAACGACACGCTGGATGGCGGCGACTGGAACGACACCCTGACCGGCGGCGGCGGCAACGACCTCATGCTGGGCGCGGCCGGCAACGACCGGTTGGCGGGCGACGAGGGCGACGACACGCTGGACGGCGGCGCGGGCAACGACCTGTTGCAAGGCGGCGGCGGCAATGACCGGCTGCTGGCCGGCAGCGGCCGCGACACGCTGGCCGGGGACGCCGGCAACGACACGCTCGACGGGGGCGACGGCGGCGACCTGCTCTATGGCGGCGACGGCAACGATGTGCTGATCGGCGGCGCGGGGATCGACACGCTCGAAGGCGGCGCCGGCAACGACATCCTGCAAGGGGGCGAAGGCGGCGATTACCTCAATGGCGGCGCGGGTGCGGACAGCCTTTATGGCGGTCAGGACGACGACTCGATCCTTGCCGACCGCGAGGATACGGTTGAAACCGGGGACGGACTCGACGTGGTCCGCCTCGAGGGGCACCTGAACGAGACCACGGGCACCGGCGCGGTCATCACCGACTTCACCACGGGCCAGGATTCGCTGGAACTGAACGTGACCTATACCGGCGCGACACCGCCCGACGTGGTCACGACCTATGACGCGGTGAATGACCAGACGGTGGTCAGCGTCGGCGGCGAGGTCTGGGCGCGAATCGCGGGCTCGACGTTCAACGCGGCGACCGATCTCACCGTGGCGCTGGACCGGGCCGCCTGATTTCCGCGACAAAAGCAGGCGGGCGCGGGAACAATCCCGCGCCCGCGTGTCTTTGTTTCCTGCGCGTGGACAATCCCCGGGGAACGGGCGTTCCAATCCACCCAAAGGCCGCCAAGGCGCAACCCGATCAGATCGCGGCCTTGCGCATTTCGTCCAGGTAGATCTCGCGCAGTCGCGCGGTCACCGGGCCCGGCGTGCCGGCGCCCAGCGCCGCACCGTCGATCTCGACCACCGGCATGACAAAGGCCGAGGCCGAGGTGATGAACGCCTCGTCCGCGGCCTGCGCCTCGGCGATGGTAAAGGGGCGTTCGACCACCTCCATCTGGGCCTCACGCGCAAAGCGCAAAACCGCGGCACGGGTGATCCCGTGCAGGATGTCGTTCGACAACTGCCGCGTGATGATCTGGTTGCCCTTGACGATATAGGCGTTGTTCGAGGTCCCCTCGGTCACCGCGCCGTCTTCGACCAGCCAGGCGTCATCGCAGCCGGCCTTTTTCGCCATCATCTTGCCCATCGACGGATAGAGCAGTTGCACCGTCTTGATGTCGCGCCGGCCCCAGCGGATATCCTCGATCGAGATCACCTTCATGCCGACCCTGGCCGCGGGACTATCGGCCATGCCCGGCTTGTTCTGGGTGAACAGAACCACCGTCGGCGGGCAGGTCTCAGGGTCGGGCCAGACGAAATCGCGGTCGCCGGGCGCGCCGCGCGTGACTTGCAGATACACCAGCCCGTCGATGATGGCGTTCTTCGCCACCAGGTCGCGGTGAATGGCCAGCCAGTCCTCATCGGACAGCGGATTGCGGATCTCCAGTTCCGAAAGCGACCGCGCCAGCCGCTTCAAATGACCGCCAAAGTCGATCAACTTGCCGCCCAGCACCGAGGTCACCTCGTAGACGCCATCCGACATCAGGAACGCCCGGTCAAAGATCGAGACCCTCGCCTCTTCCTCGGGCAGATAGTCGCCATTGACATAGACAGTGCGGGACATGAGGCTCTCCATTCGGTTTGGTCGGTTCATCGGCGCAAGGGCGCGCGCCGTCAAGAGGGCTCACCCCCAGAGCGCGGCCTCGGGCGGGTGCACGCCGGCGGCGTCATAGGCCAGCGGCGTCGCCCGGTCCTCGGCCAGCAACAGCGGGCCGTCCAGATCCACCACCTCGGCGCCCTGCGCGACCAGCACCGCGGGCGCCATCGCCAGCGACGTGCCGACCATGCAGCCCACCATCACCCGGTAGCCCTCGGCCCGGGCCGCGTCACGCAGCGCAAGCGCCTCGGTCAACCCGCCGGTCTTGTCCAGCTTGATGTTGACCATGTCATACTTGCCCCGCAGCGCCGGCAGGCTGGCCCGGTCATGGCAGCTTTCATCCGCGCAGACCGGCAGCGGGCGCGCGATCTCGGCCAGCAGGTCGTCCTGACCGGCCGGCAGGGGCTGTTCGACCATCTGCACGCCCAGGCGCAGCAGATGCGGCGCCAGGTCGGAGTAGACCTCGGCCGTCCACCCCTCGTTCGCATCGACGACGATGCGCGCGTTCGGAGCGCCGGCGCGCACCGCCTCCAGCCGCGCCATGTCGTCGGGCGTGCCCAGCTTGATCTTCAGAAGCGGCCGATGGGCATTCCGCGCGGCGGCGGCGCGCATCCGCTCGGGGGTGTCCAGCGACAGCGTGAAACAGGTTTCCATGGGCCCCGGCGCGGCCAGCCCCGCCAAGGTCCAGACCCGCGTGCCCCGGCGCTTCGCCTCCAGGTCCCACAGCGCGCAATCGACGGCGTTGCGCGCCGCACCGGCGGGCAACGCCGATTGCAGCGCGTCGCGGTCGATCCCGCCCGGCAAGCCCGCGATCTGCGCCGCCACCGACTCGATCGTCTCGCCATAGCGCGCGTAGGGCACGCACTCTCCCCGGCCGGTCAGCCCGTCCCGCTCGATCCGGACGGTCAGAACCCGCGCCTCGGTGCGCGACCCGCGCGAGATGGTGAATACCTCGGCCAGACGAAAACTCTCGGCCTCGACCCGGATCATGCGCATGTCCTTCTCATCTTTGTGCCCGAAATATCCTCGGGGGTATCCAAAGGGGGTGGAAAACCCCCTTTGGGCGGGGGGTTCGGGGGGCGGCAGCCCCCCGACGCTCCGTCACAGGTTTTCCAGCGCGTCCACCAGCTTGGCCGCGCCATAGCGGAACGGGTCGGTCGCCGGCAGACCCAGCCGAGCCTCGACCTCGGCCAGATAGGCCCGGGCCTCGGCATCCGCCATATGCTGCGTGTTCACCGACACGCCCACCGCCACGCAGGCCGGGTTCGCCACCCGCGCCAGCGCCAGCGCCGTATCGCGCACCGCCTCGATCGAGGGCAGTTGATACCCCGGAAGCCCGCGCATGTGGGGGCGCGTCGGCTCATGGCAGAGGACCAGCGCATCCGGCTGACCGCCGTGCACCAGGGCCAGCGTCACCCCCGAATAGCTGACGTGATAGAGGCTCCCCTGACCCTCGATCAGGTCCCAGTGGTCGGCGTCGTTGTCGGGCGTCAGATACTCGATCGAGCCGGCCATGAAATCGGCGATCACCGCATCCAGCGGCACACCACCGCCGGTGATCAGGATACCGGTCTGCCCGGTGGCGCGGAACGTGGCCTTCATGCCGCGCGCGCGCATCTCGCGCTCCATGCAGAGCGCCGTATACATCTTGCCGACCGAGCAATCCGTGCCCACCGCCAGCATCCTCTTGCCGGTGCGCTTGACACCATTGGCGATCGGATATTTCACTGAGGGGATGCGCACATCGTGCAGGGTGCGCCCGGTGGCCCGGGCGACCGCGGCCAGGTCCTCCTCGTCGCGCAGCAGGTTGTGCAGCCCCGAGGCCAGGTCGAAACCCTCTTCCAGGGCTTCGACCAGCACCTTCTTCCAGCTCTGACTGATGACGCCGCCGCGGTTCGCGACGCCGATCACCAGGGTTTTCACGCCCGCCGCCTTGGCCTCGGCCAGGGTCATGTCGGGCACGCCCATGTCGGCCTTGCAGCCTTCCAGACGCAGCTGGCCCACGGCATATTCCGGGCGCCAGTCCTTGATGCCCTGCGCGACCTTGGCCGCCAGTTGGTCGGGCGCATCGCCCAGGAACAGAAGATAGGGGGTTTCGATCATCGCAGGGACCTCGCAGGGAATTGGCGGCAAGAATGCCGCGCCTCGGGCGCAATGTCCTTGGAAAATCACGACACCACAGCGGAAAGTGGCGAAGATTCTTCACAGGGCAAGCGTTTGCGCGCAAATTTCGTGCGCGTCCCTGCCACGGCCCGTCAGAAGATCGAAAACAGGCTGGGCAGGCCCCAGGCATGCGCCAGATCGAGCAGCGCCACCAGCGGAATGAGGATCAGAAAGCCCAGCGCATCGGCGATGTTCGTGCGCAGGATCCGCGGCTTGAAGGTCACCGTCTCGGCCGTGTGGAACAGCGCAAGACGCGGCAACACGCGGGTCGTCACCCGCTGGGCGAACCGGTCATAGCCGGCGCCGAACTCGGCGCGCAGAAAGCGTTCCTCGCGTGCGGCGGTCGCGGACAGGATCAGCAGCGACAGCCCGCCCAGCAACAGCGCGAAAACCAGCGAATTCAGCATCAGCCCAAAGCCCGCCATCGCCAGCGTCGTGCCGAAATACAGGGGGTGGCGGCTCATGGAATAGGGGCCGTCCTGCACCACCTCGGCGTTCTTGCGCCCGCCGATATACAGGATCGCCCACACCCGGTAGAGCACCCCCGCCACCAGCATCAGCGTGCCCAGCGACCGCAGGATGGCCGTGGCCAGCGACCAGTCGGACCAGATCGGACGCGCCAGAACGATCAGTGGCACACAGGCAAGAAAGGCCAGGCGAACAATCCAGAAGCGGATCTTCTGGTTCACGGGCTTCACGGCGGTCTCGGACATGGGGTTTCCTTGCTGCAAGGGCCAGCGCATCGCATAGACCCGACGCGCCGGGGCGTCAATCGAGGGGCTTGCCGCGGCGCAATGTCGGGCCTCTCGCAGGCGCAGAATCCCCTTGCATCCACCCGCGCAAGATAATAACCAAGGCGCCAATCCAAACGCAATTTCCTTGCCCGAGGCCCGAATGTCCTTTCGCATCCAGCCCCCCGCTCCCGCCCGTCCCAATCGTTGCCAACTGTTCGGCCCGGGGTCGCGCACGGCGCTGTTCGAAAAGATGGCGGCCTCGGCGGCGGATGTGATCAACCTCGATCTCGAGGATTCCGTCGCCCCCTCGGACAAGGATCAGGCCCGCGCCAACGTCATCCGCGCGACGCATGACATCGACTGGGGCAACAAGCTGCTCAGCGTGCGCATCAACGGGCTGGACACGCCCTGGTGGTATCGCGATGTCGTGGACCTGCTGGAACAGGCCAGCGACCGGCTGGATCAGATCATGATCCCCAAGGTCGGCTGCGCGGCCGATGTTTACGCGGTGGACGCGCTCGTCACCGCGATCGAGCGCGCCAGGGGCCGCACCCGGCCGATCAGCTTCGAAGTCATCATCGAAAGCGCCGCCGGGATCGCCCATGTCGAAGAGATCGCGGCCTCGAGCCCGCGCCTGCAAGCGATGAGCCTGGGCGCGGCCGATTTCGCGGCTTCGATGGGGATGCAGACCACCGGCATCGGGGGCACGCAGGAAAACTACTACATGCTGCGCGAGGGCCAGTCCTATTGGTCCGATCCCTGGCACTGGGCGCAGACCGCCATTGTCGCCGCCTGCCGCACGCATGGCGTGCTGCCGGTGGACGGCCCGTTCGGCGATTTCTCGGATGACGACGGGTTCCGCGCGCAGGCCCGCCGTTCGGCCACGCTGGGCATGGTCGGCAAATGGGCGATCCACCCCAAGCAGGTCACACTGGCGAACGAGGTCTTCACCCCGTCGGACGCTGCCGTGGCCGACGCCCGCGCAATCCTGGCCGCGATGGAAGAGGCCAAGGCGAATGGCCAGGGCGCCACGACCTACAAGGGCAAGTTGATCGACATCGCCTCGATGAAGCAGGCCGAGGTGATCGTGAAACAGGCCGAACTGATCGCCAAAGGCTGAGGAACACCCGGGCCGCGCGGGAGGAGGACCCAAACGGCCACCGGAGGAGGCGCGCGCGTCGGAGAGATCCGGCGCGCGCTGTTTTTCCCCGGGACACGGACGGTTCCCAGGGGGCAGAGCCGCCCGAAAACCGTCAAGGGGGAAAAACCCGCCACCGCTCCCCCCTATGCGTGCATCAAGTGACAGGCTGGCGCAAAATCGTCTTCAGCCGCTCGGGCGCGACCCGCGCCGGGTCCGAAAGATAGATCTCGTGGTGGCGCCCTCTCAGCGCCCGGCCCCGCGCCGCCGCCTCGGCGTGCATTCTCTGGATCAGCGGGCCTTCGTCGGCATAGGGGCCGACGTGCAGCGCCTGAACGCAGGCCCCCTCGTCCAGCGTGGTCAGCGCGACCTGGTCCAGCGCCGCAATTCGCGCGCTGTCCATGGCCTTTTTCTGCCGGGCGGCAACGCGCAGGCCCTGGAACGCGACCTCATCCAGCCACGACGGCGCCCGGATCATCATCCGCCAGCGCCAGTCTTCGCGACGACCGGACAGAAACGCGGTCATGTCGTCGGCCCACCACAGCCCCTCCAGCGGCCCGACCTTTTCGTCGATCCCCCGCACCTTGCCGGCGAAGCGCGCGCCATAGGCCAGGGGATAGAGCGCCCCGACCGCCAACCTGTAGGCCGCGTCCCCGGGCGCGCCCTGCCCCTCGATGGCAAGGTAGGTCATTGCCGGAACCTGCACGAATTCAACAATTCCGGGTTTGCCTGACAATAGAGGGTCTTTGACCATCACAGGGTCTCCTATGGCAGAAAACGATCATTTCTTGCGCCCTGATGGGCTATTTCCAGGGGATCATGTTCGAAAAATCGCAGATCGCCGCGTCCGCTGGAACCGCGTCATGGCCCGCGATCGGCGTGTCCCACCAGCCCCACAGCGCCACATTCCAACCCGCACCCAGAGCCCGCCCCCCGCGCCATTCTCCCCGGTGCGCGCACTTTGCACCCCTGCCGAGGGGATACAGCCCCGGCCCCAGCTTGCCAAGCCGGGCCGCGCCCCACGCCCACCACATGACCGCGAAACGGCGGGCCGGGACGCGCCGAAAAGACCCGCGTTCGTCGTTTTCGATCGTCGATTGCCCCCGCAAGCCCCCTTCGCCCCTGTATTGGCTTGGCCGGGCCGTGCCTGTCTTGCTATTCTCCCCTATACAGCGCCGCCGCCCGGGCGTATTGGGGCGGCTTCTCTTTATATGCCGGACATTCCCATGACCTCCGCCCTGCCCTCTCTGCCCGCTCCTCTGGCGACCGCGCTCGCCGAACAGGGCTATGACACCCTGACGCCGGTGCAGGAGGCCATGCTCGACCCTGCCCTGACCGGAAAGGACCTGCTGGTCTCGGCACAGACGGGCTCGGGCAAGACCGTGGCCTTTGGCCTGGCGATGGCCGGTGACCTGCTGATGGAGGGCGACCAGATGCCGCCCCCCGACACCCCCCGCGCGCTGGTCATTGCGCCGACCCGCGAGCTTGCCTTGCAGGTCCGCCGCGAATTCGAATGGCTCTACGGCCCGGCGGGCGCGGTGTTGGCCAGTTGCGTCGGCGGGATGGACATCCGCACCGAACGCCGGGCGCTGGAACGTGGCGCGCACATCGTCGTCGGCACCCCGGGGCGCCTGCGCGACCATATCGAACGCTCGACGATCGACCTGACCACCGTGCGCGCCGTGGTTCTGGACGAAGCCGACGAGATGCTCGACCTCGGCTTTCGCGAGGATCTTGAATTCATCCTGCAAGCCCTGCCCGAGGATCGCCGCACGCTGCTCTTCTCGGCCACCGTCTCGCGCGAGATCGAACGCTTGGCGCAAACCTATCAGCGCGACGCGCAGCGCCTGGCAACGGCCGCGCCGCGCGAACAGCATGGCGACATTGCCTATCGCGCCATGGTGGTCGCCGCCGAGGATGCCGAACACGCCATCGTCAACACCCTGCGCTTTTACGAGGCCCGCAACGCCCTGGTCTTCTGCAAGACCCGCGCCGCCGTGAACCACCTGACCGCCCGGTTCCTGAACCGCGGCTTCCCGGTGGTGCCGCTGTCGGGCGAACTGGCGCAGGACGAACGCGCCCGCGCACTTCAGGCGATGCGCGACGGGCGCGCGCGGGTCTGCGTGGCAACCGATGTGGCCGCGCGCGGCATCGACCTGCCGGGGCTGGAACTGGTGATCCACGCCGACCTGCCCACCAACAAGGAAACGCTGCTGCACCGTTCGGGCCGCACCGGGCGCGCCGGCAAGAAGGGCGTGAGCGTGCTGGTGGTGCCGACCGCGGCCCAGCGCAAGGCCGAGCGCCTGCTGAAAATGGCCGGGGTCGAGGCCGACTGGGGCCCGGCACCCACCGCGGCCGAAGTGTCCGCCCGCGATGCCGAACGGCTGCTCACCGACGCCGCACTGACCGCGCCGGAAACCCCGGACGAGGCCGACACCATCGCCATGCTGGCCGAACGCTTCACCGCGCGCGAACTGGCGGCGGCCGTCTCGCGGTTCTATTTCGCGGCCCGCTCGGCGCCCGAGGACGTGGTGCCGGTCAGCGCCGACGGCCCGAAGCCGCGCGCCCGCGCAGAATTCGAACGCAGCTTCTGGGTGCGGTTGGGCGTCGGTCGCAACGAACGGGCCGAACCGCGCTGGCTGCTGCCGATGCTGTGCCGTGCCGGCCAGCTGACCAAGGCCGACATCGGGGCGATCCGCATCTACGACGATCACACCCTGGCGCAACTGCATGACGATTGCGCGGACCGCTTCTTCAACGCCCTGGGCGAGGACATGGCGCTGGAGCAGGGCATCCCCGTGACCCGTGCCGACGCCCCGCCCGAGGGCGAGCGCCCTGCCCCGCGGCCCCGTCGCGACGATGCCGAGCGTCCGGCCCGCGCACCGCGCCCGGACGGCGACAGCCGCCCGCCCCGCCGCGAGGACAGCGCGGATCGCCCCAAACCCGCCTATCGCGCGCGTGAGGACAGCGCGGATCGTCCCAAACCCGCCTATCGCGCGCGTGAGGACAGCGCGGATCGTCCCAAACCCGCGTATCGCGCGCGTGAGGACAGCGCGGATCGCCCCAAACCCGCCTATCGCCCACGCGAGGACAGCGCGGATCGTCCCAAACCCGCGTATCGCCCGCGTGAGGACAACGCCGATCGCCCCAAGCCCGCCTATCGCGCGCGTGAGGACAGCGCGGATCGCCCCAAACCCGCGTATCGCCCGCGTGAGGAACGCGCCGCCGGCGAACGCAGCGCCGAACGGCCCTACGCGCCGCGCGACCGCAAGGCGCAAGGCGACGCGCCCGGCGCCAAGCGTCCCTACAGCCCCAAGGGCGACGACAGCACCCGCAAACCGCGCGCACCCAAACGCGGCGACGACGCGGGCCCGGCGCGCAAATTTGCGAAATACACCGCCGAGCGCCCCGCGCGCGATGACAGGCGCGGCAAGGACGCGCCCGCCAGGGACATGACCGCGGCCGACCGGCCGGCGAAACCCGCCCGCCCCCGGATCGATCCCGAGGCCGCGCGCAATCCCTCGGCCCGCCTGGCCCCGCCCAAAGGCAAGAAGGCCCCGGATCGAAAGCCCCGCCCGACCGGCGGCGACCATCGCCCGACGCGGCCCAAACGCTGAAACAAACACCGGGGGGGCGCTGCCCCCCCTCGCCTTTCAGCCTTGTGCCCAAGGGGTATTTCAGGCCCCGACAGGGCGATTGACCCTTTGGTGGCGCGGCCCTTCTTTGTGCTGCAAATATCCTCCGGGAGGGTCCGGGAGGGTGGAAAACCCTCCCGGCGCTTGCCACAGGCGTTACAGCATCCCGGGAAGCACCTGATCCGGCGGCCGGTGGCCGTCGGCGAAGGTCTTGATGTTCAGGATGACCTTTTCGCCCATCTCGATCCGCCCTTCGAGCGTGGCCGACCCCATATGCGGCAAAAGCACGACATTCGACAGTTCGCGCAGTCGCGGATTGATCTCGTGGCCGTGTTCGAAAACGTCGAGACCGGCGCCGCCCAACTCGCCCGCGCGCAGCATCCGCGTCAGCGCGTTCTCGTCTATCACCTCGCCGCGCGACGTGTTGACGATCACCGCCGAGGGTTTCATCAGCTTCAGCCGCCGTGCGTTCATCAGGTGAAAGGTCGAGGGCGTGTGCGGGCAGTTGATGCTGATCACGTCCATGCGCGCGACCATCTGGTCGAGGCTTTCCCAGTAGGTCGCCTCCAGCGGGCCCTCGACCTCGGGGCGCAGGCGCCGGCGGTTGTGATAGTGGATCTGCATCCCGAAGGCCTGCGCGCGCCGCGCCACCGCCTGGCCGATCCGGCCCATCCCCAGAATGCCCAGCCGCTTGCCGCCGATCCGACCGCCCAGATGCGCCATCGGCGACCAGCCGCGCCAGTCGCCGGCCTGCATCTCGGCCAGGCCCTGGGGAATCTTGCGGGTCACGGCCAGCATCAGCGCCAGCGTCATGTCCGCGGTATCCTCGGTCACCACGCCCGGCGTATTCGACACCAGGATCCCGCGCTGGCGGGCAGATTGCACGTCGATGTGGTCAACCCCCGCGCCGTAGTTCGCGATCAGTTTCAGCCGCTCGCCCGCCTGCGCCAGCAGCGCCGCGTCGATCGAGTCGGTTACCGTCGGCACCAGAACGTCGGCGCGTTTCATCGCCTCGACCAGGTCCTCGCGGCTCATCCGGGTGTCGTCGTCGCGCAATTCGGCGTCGAACAGCTCCTTCAGCCGCGTTTCCACGGGATCGGGCAGGCGCCGGGTGACGACGACATGCAAACGCTTGAGGGGCATGGGAACCTCCGGTGTCTTCGATCGGGGGCCTTTCATCGCGGCCCGTTTTTTGGCAAAGTGACCCAGAGCGAACCGAGGCACAAGCCATCCGCGCACCCCGGCACGAAATAAAATTACCCGGGGGCCGCTGGCGACAACAGGACCGCGCAAGCGGGCCGGGCAGGACAGGATGAAACGGGCAATCGCCATCGCCGCGTTGTCGGCGCTGTTGCTGGGCACCGGGACGGTGGCCCGGGGCCAGACGCCGGACCAGTCCCTGGCCCAAACCGGAGAAGACCCGGCCGAACGGTCCGGGGCGGCCGACCCCTCGGTCGGGCCGGAAACCGGGCTGCCGTTGCCGCGCTATGTGTCGCTCAAGTCCTCGCGCACCTATGCGCGCCGCGGCCCATCGGACAGCCACCGCATCGACTGGGTCTACAACCTGCGCGACCTGCCGCTGCGCGTCACTGGCGAATTCGACCGCTGGCGCCGGGTCGAGGATTCCGAGGGCCAGGGCGGGTGGATCAGTTTCCAGATGCTGTCGGGCGTGCGCACGCTGCTCATCACCACGGACATGGCGCCGATGCGCACCCGACCCGCGGCCAACGCCCCCGAGGTCGCGCAGCTCGAACGCGGGGTCGTCGGGCGGATTTCCGAATGCAACCCGGACTGGTGCGAAATGACGGTGGACGGCACCTCGGGGTGGGTCGAACGCAGTATGGTCTGGGGCATCGACCCCGGCGAAACGCTGGACTAGCGGCCGGCGCCGGCGCTAAGTTGCGCCCATGCACGCCGAGCCGATCGAAAAGCTGACCCGCGCCGGATTGAGCCTGATCCAGCAGGCGCTGTCGATCTTCGACAGCGACCTGAAACTGGCGGTCTGCAACCCCCGTTATCAGGCCATGTTCGGCCTGCCCGATGCCCTGGTCGCGCGCGGCGCCTCGTTCGAGGATACGATCCGCTATCTGGTCGAGGCCGGGGAATACGGCCCGCAAAGCGACCCGGCCGAGGCCGTCCGCCAGCGCGTCGAGACCGCGCGCGCCTTTCAGCCGCACTACATGGAGCGTCAGCGCGCCAACGGGCGCTGGATCTCGGTCGAAGGCGCGCCGCTGGCCCAGGGCGGCTGGGTCACGGTCTATACCGACATCACCGAAATCAAGGTCCAGGAACAATTGCTGCGTGCCCGGTCCGAGGAACTCTCGGATCAGGTTCTGGCCCATGCAGAGCGCCTCGGTCTGGCGAACCGGGCGCTCGCCTCGGCCAACGCGGCGCTGCAAGAGGCCAAGCGCGAACTGACCGAAAGCGAAGCGCGCACCCGCCTGATGACCGAGATGGCGCCCGCGCATATCGCCCACCTGGACCGCGATCTGGTTTTTACCTATTCGAACAAACACCTGTCGGCGCTGATCCCCGGCGCCCCCGGTGACGTTGTCGGGCTGCATGCCTCGATTGCGCTGGGCCCGGGCACCTTCGCGCGCATCCTGCCGCCGATGCAGCGCGCCCTGGCGGGTGAGCCGGCGGTCTGCGAGATCACCCACGAAGACAGCGGCCGGCGCTTGCGGGTCGCGCTGACCCCCGATCTCGATGGCCGGCCGGGCGGCATTTACCTTCTGTCCACCGACATCACCGCCGAAACGCAGGCCCGCGCGGCCCTGATGCAGACCCGAAAACGCGAGCTGGCGGCGCAGCTGACCTCGGGGCTGGCGCATGATTTCGCCAATCTGCTGACGATCATCCTGGGCTTGCAGGGCAAACTGGCGCGCGATCCGCGCCTGGACCACGAGGCGGCCGAGGCGGTGCGCGCGACGCTGGCCGCGGCCCGACGCGGCGGCACCTTGCTGCAACGGATCGGCGAGATCTCGGGCGAGCGCGCCCTCAGGCCCGAGCCGGTCGATCTGGAGGCGTTGCTCGACGACCTTCGCATGATGGCGTCGCCGTCCCTGCCCGAGGGCACCCGACTGGAGATCGCGCTGGAGCCGGGCCTGCCGCGCATGATGCTGGACCCGGGCGCGGTTCAGGATGCGTTGCTGAACCTGATCCTGAACGCGCGCGACGCGATCTGCGGCACGGCCGGCCGCGCGTCGGCCGCGGCGCCAACCAGCCAGACTGGCGGCACGGTCCGTCTGGATGCGCGTCGCGTGCGCGATACCTGGCTGGAGCTTACGGTCGAGGACACGGGCCCCGGGTTTTCCGACGAAGCGTTGAAGCGCGGCCTCGATCCCTTTTTCACCACCAAGGGCGGCGAGGGCTCGGGGCTGGGGCTGGCGATGGTGTTCGACCAGGCCTCGCTTGCCGGCGGATCGGTGCGCTTGTCGAACCGGACCGCCGGCGGCGCGCGCGTCACGCTGCGCCTGCCCCTGCGGCCCGCCGCCGATCCGGCGCCCAACCAGTCGCGCCTGGTTCTGCTGGTCGAAGACAGCCCCGAGATCCGCACCCATGTGCGCGAGATCCTGGTCGGCCTGGGCCATCAGGTGATCGAAGCCGAAACCGCCAGCGACGCACTGGCCCTGTCCCAGATCCCCGAGATCGGCGCCGTATTGTCCGACATCCAGCTTCCGGGCGAGGCCACGGGGCTCGCGCTGTTGCGCCAGTTGCGCGCGGCGCGGCCGACCCTGCCGTCGCTGCTGATGACCTCGCTGCCGCCCCACGATTCCCTCCATGCCGCCGCCGCCGCCGAATTCGGGGTCTTGCAGAAACCCTTCGAACCGGATGATCTGGACGCGGCGTTGCACGGCCCGACGGCCCGGACGTTCGCCCCATAGGAGCCCCATGTCCCAACCCCATGTCGCCATCCTCGACGACGAGGCCGAAATCCGCTGCATCCTGGCCGATGCGCTGACCGAGGCCGGGTTTCGCACGTCCAGCTACTCGCGCGCGACCGAATTCGAGGCGGCGCTGAAACGCACCGCGCCCGATGTCTGTCTGGTCGATCTGGGCCTGCCGGACCGCGACGGCCTGGCCCTGGTGCACCGCCTGGCGCTGGAATCGGGCGCGACGATCATCATCATCTCGGGCCGCGCGGCGCCACACGACCGGGTGACAGGCCTGGAACTGGGGGCTGACGACTACATCATCAAACCCTTCGAACCGGCCGAGGTCGTGGCCCGGATCCGTGCCCGCCTGCGCAAGGGTCGGCCGGCGCAGGGCAGCGGCGGCAGCATCGCGCGGTTCAACGGCTGGGAGGCCCAGTTCGACCGCTACGTGCTGATCGGCGCGGACGGCGCCGAGGTGCCCTTCAGCCACGCCGAGGGCGAGGTCCTGCGCCTGTTCCTGGATGCCCCGAAACGGCTGATCTCGCGCACGCAGATGCAGGAAAGCCTGGGCGGCGCGGCCGGTGAAAGCTTTGACCGGGCGATGGATGTCCGCATCTCGCGGTTGCGCGCGAAACTGGGCGAGGACCCCAAGAACCCGCGCCTGATCAAGACGATCTATGGCGCGGGATACATCTTTCTGGGCGACGTGCACTGGAGTTGAGCCGCGCGCGCCCGGCGGCGGGTCAGAAATAGCCCCGCACCAACGAAGCCGACACCAGCGTCCAGCCATCCGCCACGACGAAGAACGCCAGTTTGAACGGCAGCGACACCACCGCCGGCGGAACCATCATCATGCCCATCGACATCAGCACCGCCGCCACCACCAGGTCGATGATGAGGAACGGCAGGAAGATCACGAAGCCGACCTCGAACGCGCGCGACAGTTCCGACAACAGGAAGGACGGCACCAGCACCGACAGCGGACCGTCGGGCGAAAAGACGGGCGCGTCGGGCCGCAGCGTGGCCAGACCCTGCCAGGTGTCGGGGTCGATGCGTGCCGCCATGAAGCCGCGAAAGGGCACGATCGCGCGCGCCATGGCCTCGTCCACGCCGATCTGCCCCGCCTGAAGCGGCACCACACCCGCGTCCCAGGCCGCCGTAAAGACCGGTTCCATCACGAAATAGGTCAGGAACAGCGCCAGCGTGGTCAGCAGCATCGACGGCGGCGACTGCTGCAACCCGATCGCCTGCCGCAGGATCGCCAGCACCGTGACGATGAAGGGAAAGCAGGTGACCATGACCATCAGCCCCGGCACCAGGCTGAGAAGGGTCAGCAACACCATGAGCTGCACGGAGCGGACCGCCAGCCCGCCCCCCTCGCCCATCGACAGAGTCACCTCTTGCGCCGATGCGGCGATGGGCCAGACCAGCAGCGCCAGCAGCGCCAGAATCGCGACTGCGCGGCGCATCGCCTACAGCCCGTTCGACAGATCGGCGACCTCGGTCAGCCGCACGACCATCTGGCCCGCCTGCTCGCCCTCCAGTTCTTCGAGAACACCGCGCGCGATCAGGCGGTCGCCGACGAACAGTTCGACCGGGTCCTCGACACGGCGGTCCAGGGGCAGCACGCTGTCGCGCTGAAGCCGCAGCAGGTCGCGGACCAGGGGCCGCGCGCGGCCGACGGATACCGTGATCTCGATCGGAACCTGGGTAAAGGCGCCCCGGCCCAGGTTGTTGCTGGCGGTGCTCGGGGCGGATTGGGTATCAGGCACGGCGGGTCTCCTCGGACTGGATGCGGTAGAAACGGCCGATCGCCTCGGCGATCGCGCGGGCGGCATGGCTGAGGTCGATCCGGGTCTCGGCAGCGCCAAAGGCGAATTCCGCCTGCCCCGCGTCCAGATCGTCGGTTTCGATCAGCGTGAGAGGCGGCAGCGGCTGACCCTCGAACGCGTCTTCGAAGGCCGAAAGACTGCCGCGCCCGACCCGCAAGGTGATCGGCGTCTCGGTCGCGGCAAGCGCCAGGGGCATGAGTTGTTCCATCGCCACGGGCGCCACCGACGCCCGCGCCGCAGCCGGCAGAACGGCGTCGATCATCGCCCTCAACAGCGGTTCGAGCCCCTTGAGCACATGCCCGCGGGCCTCGTGATAGGTGAAGGTCAACTGCTCGACCTGGCGCTCGACCGCCGCGCGGCGCGTGGCCGCATCGCTCGCGGACTGGGTGCCGCCATCTTCCCATCCGGCGACATAGCCGCGTTCATAGGCGTTGAGGCGGATGTCCTCGATGTCCTCGGGCATCAGCAGCGCGGGGCCGTCCAGCGTGTCCGGGGTTTCGAACACCTCGAGTCGCAGGGGACTGGGCATCAGCGGGGCTCCTCGGGTTCTTCCATCCAGTTGCGCAGGATTTCCAGCGTCTCGTCCTGGCGTTCCGCGATCAGCTGGCGCATCCGCTCAACCGGATCGGGGGGCGCGGCGCGATCCTCGGCCACGCGCAGCGCGGCGGCGCCCGGCGCCTCGTCGTCGATTTCGCCGGTCAGCACCGGGCCCGCGGCGGGGGGCGGGGGCGACAGGCCGGGCAACAGATCGGCGCTGTCCCCCCGGGCGGGTGCGCGCAGGATCGGCCGCAGCACGAAAAGCGCGAGGAACAGCACGACCGCCGCCAGAGCCGCCAATCGGATGAGCCCCATCGCGTCCAGACCCAGCCGGTCGAACCATCCCACCGTTCCCGCGGTGCCGACCTCGATGCCGGTCAGATCGAACGGCAGGGACCGCAGGGTGATCACGTCGCCGCGCGCCTCGTCGAAGCCGACGGCCGAGGCCACGAGTTCGCGCAAGGCGGCCAGTTCGTCATCGGGGCGGGGTTGCCACTGGGGATCGCCGTTCGCATCGACCGCGTGCAGGCCGTCGATCAGAACCGCCACCGTCAGCCGCCGAATCGCGCCGGGGCCGCGTTCGACCTCGCGGCTGGTGCGTGACACCTCCCAGCTGGTGCGGGCGCGCGACAGGGTCTCGCGCGATTGGGCCTGGCCACCGTTCTGGGCGGCCTCGCCATCCGGCAGGTTCGAGGCCACAGTCACCGCGCCGCCGCCCGAATCGCTGGACGTCGCGTTGCGCTCCTCGCTTTCCTGGGACACCGCCGCGCGCTGGCTGGGGTCGATCAGCCGTTCGGTAATGGTTTCCCGGTCGGTCACCGTATCGACATTCACCTCGACCACGGCGCGACCCGGGCCGACGCGGGCCTCGAGCAGGCGCTCGACGTTATGCCGCAAGGCCTGCGCGCGGTCGTTCGCCTGGGTCATCGGGCCGGCGTCCTCTCCGATCACGACCCCGCCGTTGGAATCGATCACCGAGACATTCTCGGCGCTCAGCCCCGCAACGGCCGAGGCCACCAGATAGCGGAGCGCCTGAGCCTGTTGCGGCGTCAACGGAACCCCCGCCGGCGTCACCGTGACCGAGGCCGACGACTGCTGCGCGCGCTGGAACGGCTGCGTCGTGCCCTGGGCCAGATGCACGCGGGCAAAGCGGATATGGGGGCTGGCCATGATCGTGCGCGCGAGTTCGCCCTCCTTTGCGCGCCAATAGGCGGCGTCGAACATCTGCGCGGTGGTGCCGAAGCCGGTCAGACCGTCCAGCAGCTCGTATCCGGTGGCCGAATTCGCAGGCAGCCCCTGGGCCGCCAGCGACATCCGCGTTTCATCGCGTTGCGACGAATCGACATAGATCGCGTCGCCGCGCACCTCGTAGGCGATGCCACGCTGATCGAGCGCCTGGATCACCTCGCCCGCCTGCGCCCCCTCAAGCCCGGAATAGAGCAGCGACAGGCCCGGCGTGGTGGCCAGACGCGCCAACATGAGCACGGCCACGAAGACCCCGACCGTCGCGCCGACCGCAAGGAGCCGGCGGCGCGGTTCCAGGGCGTTCCAGACTGACAGCAGCTGTTCCAATGCGTATCCCCCTCGTGGACCTTCTGTCCCGATGAGGCGATCCTTGACCCGTTTCGATTAACAATCGGTTAGCCAGATCATGCGAAAACCGGCGGAGAGAACAGGAAACTGCACAGGGTCCCGCCGCCATGTCCAACGCCGCCGCAACCGCTGAAACCCCGGCCAGATCGTCGAAACTTCCGCTGATTCTGGGGCTGGTCCTGGCCTTGGCCGGCGCGGGCGGCGGATTCTACGCGACCTATGCGGGGCTGATCGATTCGTTGCTGCCCGGCGGCGCCGGATCGGCGGGATCGCATGGCGCCACGCCGGAACACGGCACGCCTGACCCTGCGGCGGCGAGCCATGGCGGCAGCTCCGGGGACTCCGGGCATTCCGGCGATGTGGGATTTGTGCCGCTCGATCCGATCACGGTGAACATGGGGCCGCGCGCCGAATCGCGGCACTTGCGGTTTTCCGCGCAGCTCGAGGTCCCCTCGGGCAACGAAGGTGACGTGCAGCACCTGATGCCGCGAATCATGGATGTGCTGAACATCTATCTGCGCGCGCTGGACCCGCATGAACTGCAAGAGCCGGCCGCGCTGCTGCGCCTGCGCGCGCAGATGCTGCGCCGGGTCCAGATCGTCACCGGACCGGGCATGGTCAACGACCTGCTGGTCATGGAATTCGTTTTCAACTGAGGGGCTTGCGATGACCTATCTCTCCGATCTTCTGCTGACCGCCGCCGCCCTGGGGGCCGCGATCTACTGCGCCATCCTGTCCCGCCGGCTCAAAGCCCTGGGCACCCTGGAAGGCGGGGTCGGCAGCGCGATCGCGGTCCTCTCCGCTCAAGTGGACGCGCTGGCCCGGTCGCTGACCGTGGCGCAGGAAACGGCCGGGCGGGTCGGCGGGCGGTTGGACGGGCAGGTGGACCGCGCCGAAACCGTCGCGCGAAAGCTGGAATTGCTCGTCGCGTCGATGCATGACCTCCCCGAGGACCGGGGGACCCACACGACGGCGCGCCCTCCCTCGCCCTGGCCGACGGACGCCGCCCCCCGCCAGACTGCGCCCGAACCGCAGGACGACGACCACGGTGCGGCGCCGACGCGCGCGCGGGTCCTGCGCAGACGGCAAGGGCCGGGAGCGTTCTGATGGCCCCCCTCCTGTCCCGGCGCCGCCGCCCGCGTCCCGCGCGCCGCGCACGCGTCCTGCCGGCCCTTTCGGCGCTGTTCGTGTTGGCCGCGGGCCTGCGCGCGGTTTCGGGCCTGGGGATGGCGATGGCGCAAGACCCGGTCCCCGCGGTGGCGGCTCTGCGCTCCAGCCCTGTGAGCGACGCGCAACTGACGCTGGAAATCCGCGAGCGCGAGCGCAGCGTCAACCAGCGCGAAGCCGATCTGCAGGAACGCGAGGCGCTCCTCGCGGCCGCGCAGCAGCGGGTGCAGGCCCAGATCGACGCACTTCAAAGTGCCGAGGCCGAACTCTCGGCCACCATGGCGCAGGCCGATCGCGCGGCCGAGGACGATATCGCCCGCCTGGTCAGCGTGTTCGAAGCCATGGAACCCGAACAGGCGGCCGCCGTCTTCTCCGAGATGGACCCCGAATTCGCGGCGGGCTTCCTGGGACGGCTGTCCCCCACCAGCGCGGCGGCGATTCTCGCCGGACTGGATCCCAGGCAGGCCTACGGGTTCAGCGCGATCCTCGCCGGACGCAATGCCCTGGTTCCGCGCGAATGACGGACCGGCGGTGAGGCTTTCTTAAGGTTCCCACGCCAGATTGGCCCAAAGCAGGAACGGAGCGTTTCATGATCGGCATCATAGGCATCGTCGTCGTCTTCGTGATGGTGTTTGGCGGCTATGTCGCTGCCGGGGGCCATTTCGGGATCATCCTGCATTCGCTGCCCTTCGAACTGACGATGATCATGGGCGCGGCGATCGGGGCCTTTCTGATCGCCAACGACGGCGCCGGGGTCAAGCAGACGATCAAGGATATCGGCAAGGTCTTCAAGGGCGCGAACTGGAAACCCGCCGATTATCAGGACCTTCTGTGCCTGCTGTTCGAACTTATCCGGCTGGCGCGGCAGAACCCGGTCGCGTTGGAGGAACACATCGAGGCCCCCGAAACATCGGACATCTTCGGCCGCTATCCGAAGGTCCTGAAAGACCACGAGGCCGTCGAACTGATCTGCGACACCTTGCGCTCGATCACCCTCAGCTACGACGACCCGCTCCAGGTCGAGGAGGTGCTGGACAAGCGGATGGAATCGACGCTGCACCACGCGCTGCATTCGAGCCATGCCATGCAGACGGTCGCCGACGGCCTTCCGGCGCTGGGCATCGTCGCCGCCGTGCTGGGCGTCATCAAGACCATGGCCGCGATCGACCAGCCGCCCGAAGTGCTGGGCGGTCTGATCGGCGGCGCGCTCGTCGGGACCTTTCTGGGGGTCTTCATCGCCTATGGTTTCGTCGGTCCCTTCGCCGCCAAGATGCGCGCCGTGGTCGAGGACGACTCGCATTTCTACAAGCTGATCCGCGAGGTTCTGATCGCCAACCTACACAACCATCCGGCCAACATGTGCATCGAGGTCGGCCGCCAGAACACCCCGCACCACGTCCGGCCCAGCTACGGCAACCTCGAAGAAGCCATGCGCAACCTGAAGCGCGAGGCGGCCTGATGCGCTGGCTCGCCGCCCTGCTGTTCTGGCTGACCTTGACCCAGTCCGCGCTGGCCCAGGTCGTGCCGGTCAGTGCCGGCGAGCACGCGGATTTCACCAGGCTTGTGCTGCAGATGCCGGCCGGAACCGGCTGGCGCCTGTCCGGCACGGGAACGGAACGGGGGATCGTCCTCGCCCCCGCTGACGCCACGTTCGACCTGTCCCGCCTCTTCGCCCGCATTCCGCGCACCCGTCTCGCCGCCGCCGCGGCGCAGGGGAACCGGCTGCAATTGACCCTTGCGTGTGACTGCGCACTGCGCGCGTGGGAAGATCGGCCAGGGTTGGTCATCCTCGACCTTCGCGATGCGCCGACGGACCCCATCGCGGCGGTGGCCACGCCACCGGCACCACCGCGCCCCGTGCCCGACGCGCGCGTGGTGATTGATCCCATCGATACCGCGCGCGCGGCCGGCAGCGCCTTCGCGCAAAGCCTGGCCGCGCAACCCGCGCCGGCTCCGACACCCGCGCCGCAGCCGCAATTGCAGTCGCTCGCACGCGATCTCGGCCTCAGCCTGTCGCGGGCGTTGGGGCAAGGTCTGCTCGATCCCGCCCCTGAGCGCGCGGAACCGGGCGTCTTGCTGGCGTCGGACAATGCGCCCGCCGCCGCCCTTCCGGAAAACATGCGCATCGCCTCCGTTCTGGACCGCCCCGATCCCGATGCCCCGGCCCCGGCCCGGTTGGCCGCCACCTGCCAGGGGGCAGAGATCCTCGACACCCTTCTCGATCTTGGCGACGATGGGTTTTCCGAAACCTATGGCCGCTTGACCCGATCCCTTTTTGCGGAATTCGACCAACCCGATCCCGAGGCCCGGCTGGACCTTATCACCCTCTATCTCGCCTCCGGTTTCGGGGCCGAAGCCCGTGCCCTGCTGGAAAACGCCCCCGACCCTGTCGCTGGCCGCGACCTTGCGCTGGGCATGGCAGACGTGCTGGAGGATCGTGCCTCGAACTCGCGAATGCGACTGGCGCAAAGCGCCGATTGCGGTGGGGTTGCCGCGGTGATGGCGGTTCTGGCCGGCGCCCCGATCCAGGCAAGCCCCGACCTGGCAACCCCGCTTTCGCTGACCTTCAGCCGCCTGCCAGGGGTGCTGCGCGCGCTTCTCGGTGCCCGAATGGTCGAGATCCTGGCACAGTCCGGTGCCATCGATGCGGCGCGCGTGGTCGCCGACAGCGTGACCCGATCGCCTTGGTTCCCGCCCTCGGACGGCGGGCTGCTGCAGGCGATGCTGGACCGGGCGCGCGGCTACAGCGCCGACGCGCTGCTGCGGCTGGAACATGACAATCGTGACGACCCGCCCGACGTTCAGGCACGCCTGGACCTGGCCCTGGAAACACAGGCCGCGGTGCCGGCGCCGTATCTGGAGGACGCCTCCGCGCTGGCCGCGACCGAGAGGAACAGCGACAGCGGTCCGGCCCTCATGGCGTCGATCCTGCGGGTTCAGGCCCGCTCGGGCATGAGCGAGGATGCCTTTGCGACGCTGGATCGACTGGAACGATGGATGGCCGAGACCGGTGAAAACCGCCGCCTGCTGGACCAGTTGCGCGACGAGGTCTGGAACAATCTGGCCCGGCGCGGCAGCGACCTCGGGATCGTGCAAAGCGTTCTGGCGCGCGAAGATTGGCGCGATCGGGCCCTGAGCCGCGACACCCGCCTGGCTCTGGCCGGCCGGCTCATTGACCTGGGGTTGGTGACGCCCGTCGCGGATCTGGTCGGGACCGACCCGTCGCCCGATGCCGCGCATATGCTCGCTCGCGCGTCGTTGGCCGAGGGCGAGCCACGGCAGGCCCTGGATCGCCTGCAAGGGCACGATGACACGGTGTCCCGCCAGATCCGTGCGGCGGCGCTTGCCCGGCTGGGTGATAGCGCGGGGGCGGCGGCAGAGTTCGCGGCTTTGGGCATCCCCGACCAGGCCCTGCGCAACGCCATCGCGGCCGGCGATTGGCCATTGGTCGAGAGCCTTTCCGCCGCTGGCGGCCCATCGGCGGATTTGCCCGGCGACCTGGGGGATCTGTTGGGGCGCGCGCCCGGCCATGCCGAAATCGCACGGGACCTGCAAACCGACGCCCCGCCCGCCCCCCGAACCGGCAGCGCGCCAGGGATCGAGACGGGCGGTCCCGACGCCGGGCGCCCCGGCCCGGGCGCCGCGCCGGCCCCGCAAGAACCCGAACCGTCAGGCCGGTTCGCCACGGGGGTTTCATCCGAAATCCAGGGCGGGGTCTCGACCGCCCCGTCCCTGGGGCCGAACCCGCCCGACCCCAGCCCAGGGGACAGGCCCGTGGGCAACGGGGACGGTCAACCACCGTCGCCCGGTCTGCCGGCGGCGGAGGCGGCTGGCACCGGGGGCCGCGACGACCTGACTGCGACGGCAGCTCTCTCCGGGACCGGCGCCGAGCCCGAAGCGACCCGGCCCGCAGCAAGGCCCGAACCAGCCGATATCGCGCGGCAGTTCGATCGCCTGGGTCTGGTCAGCCGCAGTTCGACCCTGCTGGCCGAAAGCGAACGGTTGCGCAATGCCCTGGCACCCTTGGTGGCCGCGCCGAGCAGACCGTGACGCCCGCCCGGTTGCAATCGGGACCGCGCGCCGCCAATCCGGGGGAAACCGAGGTGCCCTTGGCCGCGCCTCGCGCCACTCCGCTCGCGCCGCCCCGGGTGCCGCCGCCAAGAACCGGGGCCATGGGCATCGGTCGCGGCGGATGCCGGCCGCGTCCTTGCCGGGCCCAGGACATCCGTTTGCGCCCCGTTTGGGCGGTTTCGACGGGGACCTTTTCCCGGCGCGCATTCGCGCCCGGGCTGTGAAAAAATTCCGGGATACTGCCTGCTGTCCGGACGCGGCCTTCCGGCGCATCCCCGCGCCCCGGACCGATCGCGCGCAGCGGCAGCCCGCGCACCACACCGGGCCACGACTCCGGACCCGACCCAGAGCGCCGTTTCCCCCAAAGGCAAGGCGCGCCCGCCCAAACCCTGCCCCGGCAACCGGGTTCAGGCACCGCGACCGGCCTCTCGCGGTCCGCGGACGGCTGCGGAACCGGGCTGGCACCGGTCAGGACACGGCCGTCCGCTCGGTGGACGGGCGCGAGGCGCGCCGGAATATTTCAAAGTTAAAAAATTTGCACTTCGGGCGGTGTTTGCTAGGCTTGCTCCGATTCGCCCCGAACGAAGGCGAACACTGTAACAGGGAGAAGATCATGACGTTTCGCATGACAATGACAGCCGGCCTATCGGCCCTGGTTCTCGGCGCAGGCGCGGCCTCGGCCGACCCGGTGACCGTCGGCCTGATCACCACGCTGTCCGGCGGCGGCGCCGGGATTGGCACCGACATCCGCGACGCGTTCCAGCTGGCGCTCGACCTGAACGGTGGCGACCAGATCCATCTGGTGGTCGAGGACGACGGCCAGCGCCCCGAACAGGCGGTTCAGATTGCCGACCGCATGATCCAGGCCGAGCACGCGCAAATCCTGACGGGGATCATCTGGTCGAACCTCGCCATGGCCGTGGTTCCCGCCGTCACCGCGCAGGATGTGTTCTACATCTCGCCGAACGCGGGCCCGTCGGCGCTGGCCGGCGCCGGTTGCAACCCGTTCTATTTCAACGCCGCGTGGCAAAACGACATGCTGCACGAGGCGGCGGGCGCCTATGCCGCCGATCACGGCATGACGCATACCTTCATCCTGGCGCCCAACTACCCGGCCGGCACCGACGCGCTGACCGGGTTCAAGCGGCGCTACACGGGCGAGGTCGCCGGCGAAATCTATACCCAGCTGGGCCAGACCGATTACGCCGCCGAAATCGCGCAGATCCGGGCGTCGGGCGCGGACAGCGTGTTCATCTTCCTGCCGGGCGGCATGGGCATCAGCTTCGTGCGGCAATACGCCCAGTCGGGCGTGGATCTGCCGCTGATCTCGACGGCCTTCACCGTCGGCCAGGACAGCCTGCCCGGCATGGGCGAGGCGGCGCTGGGCGTGGTCAACGCGGGCCAATGGTCGCCGGACCTCGACAACGCGGCGAACGCCGCCTTTGTCGCCGCCTTCCGCGCGGCCTATGGGCGCACCCCGTCGCTCTATGCGAGCCAGTCCTTCGACACGGCGAACCTGATCCTGTCGGCAGTCGCCGCGGCGGACGTGAACGATACCGACGCGTTCCGCGCTGCCCTGCGCGCGGCCGATTTCGCGTCGGTCCGGGGCGCCTTCCGGTTCGGCAACAACCAGCACCCGATCCAGAACGTCTATATGCGTGAGGTGGTCAATGCCGATGGCGAGATCACCAACCGCCTGCTGGGCCTGGCGATCACCGACTATCAGGACGTCTACGCCAGCCAGTGCGCGATGCAGTAAACAACGGCACGGGTGCCCCGTCACGGCGGGGCGCCCCCCCTTCCCCGCAACCCAGAGGAAAGGTGTGCCGTGAGTGCTGCGCTCTTTTTTGAACAGCTGCTGAACGGTTTGCAGTTCGGCCTGATGCTGTTTCTCATGTCCGCCGGCCTGACGCTGGTGTTCGGCGTCATGGGCCTGATCAATCTGGCGCATGGCTCGCTCTACATGCTGGGGGCCTTTTTCTGCGCCGCCGCGGCCGCCGCGACGGGCAACTTCTGGCTGGGCCTGATCGCCGGCGCCTCGGCCGCCGCCGCCGCAGGGGCCCTGATCGAGATCGCGATCCTGCGCCGGCTCTACGCGCGCGACCACCTGGACCAGGTCCTGGCAACCTTTGCGCTGATCCTGATCCTGACCGAGGGCACCAAGATCGTTTTCGGCCCGTTTCCGCTGTATCTGAACACGCCCGCCCTGCTGCAAGGCACGGTCGATCTGGGCCTGACGGAATACCCGCTG
>Ga0116152_10000291_pt1 | contig 40864 bp, 41 predicted proteins | sample AD_UKC119_MetaG_FD_89894 | JGI IMG/M metagenome (GOLD analysis project Ga0116152, IMG submission 89894) | Active sludge microbial communities of municipal wastewater-treating anaerobic digesters from Hong Kong - AD_UKC119_MetaG | ecosystem: Engineered > Bioreactor > Anaerobic > Digestate... | reverse complement strand
TTGGTTCGTATTTTAATTTCTTGAATAGACAACCAAATAATAATATTCCTAAAAATATTAAAATCGAAAAAAACACATTTTTTCCACTTCGAATTTATTCAAAAATTAACAGCTATAATTTTAATATTCCTTTTGATTTATTTAAGCCATCAGTTGATCTGACAATTTTTCCAAATTTTGCGACTTGGAAAACTTGTAATTCTAAACTAAAAGCTACTGTTATCCACGATTTGACATTTTTGTATTTTCCTGACCTAATAGAAGAAAAGAATTTAGCTCATCTAAAACGAGTGGTTCCCCGCTCAATCAAAAATGCCGACTTTATCATTACAGTTTCGAATGCCGTAAAAAATGAAATTACAAAAGAATATAATTATAACTCCGATAGAATTGTCGTGACACCTATTCCACCAGACGAAAAGTATCTAAAAATTAATAATAATGAAATACATGATAAGTACAAAATACCTACAAAAAAATTTATTTTATTTTTGGGTAATCTTGAACCGAGAAAGAACCTCCCAACTTTAATTGAAGCCTACTGCAAATTACCAAAGCCAATAAAAAATGAATACTCACTCATTATTGCAGGTGGAAATGGTTGGAAAACAGAAAAGAGTAAACAAGCTATATCAAAAGCCCAATCAAAAGGGGAAAAAGTTAAACACGTAGGTTTTGTCGATTCGAAAGATTCGGGAGCATTCTTTCAAAAGGCAAGTTTATTTGTAATGCCATCACTTTACGAAGGTTTTGGTATGCCAATCTTAGAAGCGATGGCCTGTAATTGCCCTGTTCTAGCATCAGACATACCCGTTCTGAGGGAAACTGGATCATATGCCGTACATTACGCAAAAACTTCCGATCCTGAAGATTTCTCAAAAAAAATTGAATATATTTTAAATGATAAAAATATTCAAAACAAAATGATAAAAGATGGCAAAAAACGGCTAATCGAAATCTCTTGGGATAAAAATGTAAAAAATATTATAGAAGTTTCAAATCACTTAATTAGGTAACTTTTTATCTTCCAAAATCATCATGCAATCGAATAATATCGCTCTCATCGGATAGATGTTGAGGTTTGGTATGTTGCCAAATCTCGGCAACGACCGTATAGTTTTCTATATTGCCAATTAATCTGTGTCTTTCCCCTGGACTAAACTGAATCTCATGTTTACTCTCGGCCAGAATAACTTCTCCCTGTTCGTCAGTTTCGCTCTTATGATAAGCACCGCCATGAATAAATGCCCATCTTTCCGCCCTTCGTTCGTGATATTGCCAACTTAGACGGTTTCCGGGTGACACAAGAAGTATTTTTGGACTTAACTCGGCATCATTATTACCGAGTCTGGCTTCGGAAGCGGTCAAATCATTGAAAAATTCTTCAACGAAAGAATCAGCATCTTCATTACCAAGTCTAAAAAAAGCTCCCCAAGGTCTTTGATCGTCCATATCAACTAAAGAATATTTACTTTGTAGAATATGACTAATAATTTCCCGAACGATTTTCTCTTTTCGGACATCACGATGAATTTCAATTTTGTTCAATTTTATTAATAGTTCAGACACAAAGACTCCAAAAAATATGAAATATTAAGCGTGAATTTTATCTAAATCAACACCAGTTTTATCAGCATAGTCATCAATAATATTATTCAGTTGATCAAAGCGTCCATCAAAACGTGTCTCAATTTTATCAAAACGCCTATCAACATCCGAAAAGCCTTTTTGTATGTATTTATATAATTTTGTAAATTGATCTTCGCTCATAAATTTATTATACACCACTCCTTATAGCCTGATACGATAGAATCAACTATTTCAAGTGGTATACTAGTATTGTGAAAAAAATTAGCATTCTAATACCTGCATATAACGAAGAGGCTGTATTAACCCCCCTCTATCGTCGACTTGAAAAATTAGCAGATGGCAATAAGTCATATGATTTTGAATTTTTATTCGTAAATGACGGGAGTCGTGATAAAACTCTAGAGATAGTCAAGGATTTTGCTAAAAACGATCATCGAGTCGCCTACGTCAATCTGTCCAGAAATTTCGGTAAAGAAGTTGCCATGATTGCCGGTCTGGATCATGTGAACGGTGATGCCACGGTAATAATCGATGCCGACTTACAGGATCCACCAGAGTTAATTCCAGAGATGATTAAATACTGGGAAGAAGGCTACGATGACGTTTATGCAAGACGCATCAGTCGTGACGGCGAAACTTGGTTTAAAAAAATCAGTTCAGAAACTTTTTATCGAATTTTACAGAAGTCGACTAACATTCCTATTCAGGTAGACACTGGTGATTTTCGCTTACTTAATCGACGTTGCGTCGAGGCTCTTAAACAATTCCGCGAATCTCAACGCTACACCAAAGGTATGTTCAGTTGGATTGGCTACAAGAAAAAAGAAATAACCTACAAAAGAGACCCTCGAGCAGCTGGAGAAACTAAATGGAATTATTTAAAACTCATCAATTTAGCAATTGACGGTATTACTTCATTCACGACCGCTCCCCTGCGTATTTCTTCATTTTTCGGAATAATCACATCTCTTATTTCCTTTATATTTATTTTAGTTATCATCGTAAAAACTATTTTATTTGGCGAACCCGTCGCTGGTTATCCATCATTAATGGCAGTAATCCTCTTTCTTGGTGGCGTACAACTCGTATCAATTGGAATAATCGGAGAATATATCGGTAGAATTTTTATTGAGACAAAAAATCGACCGCTTTATTTCGTCGAGGAGTATCATCATCAAGAAAATCACAAGCGAACATCGCGATAAAATCCGTTTTATTATCGTCGGTTCGGCGAATACGATTATTGATTTTGGAATTTTATTTTTATTGGTTTCGATAAATATTTCGGTATTTGTTAGTAACATCTACTCAACCTCTATAGCACTATGTTTTAGTTTTTTTGCAAATAAAAAATACACTTTTCAAAATTTTGGTACTGATAGCAAAAAGCAAATAATCCCCTTTTTAGTAATTACCTTAATCGGTTTATGGGTCATTCAGCCTATGATTATTTATTCAACCGAGGCACTTCTATCAAAAATAATAATCGAGAAGTCATTAGTTTTAGGTCTAGGAAAAATACTAGCAACCTGTATTACGATGGTGTGGAATTATTTGTTATATAAAAAATATGTTTTCAAAAACTAAAACTAAAAGATATACTTACATTAATGAAACACATTGTGACTGATGCCAAAATTGTAATAGATGCTAGAATAATAAATTCTTCAACCGGCAGATATGTCGAAAGGCTTTTATATTATCTTCAAAAAATTGATAAAAGTAATGAATATATTATTCTTATACCAACCAAAGATAAAGAATATTGGAAACCAACAAATAAGAATTTTAAAATTAAATTTTGTGATATCCCAAATTATTCAATTACTGAACAAACCAAATTCAAGACATTCCTTGAAAAAATAAATGCTGATTTGGTACATTTTTGTATGCCTCAACAACCACTACTATATAAAGGCAAGACTGTTACGACATTTCACGATTTAACACTTATAAAAACATATAATGATGACAAAAATTGGCTAATTTATCATACGAAACAATTAATTGGACGTTGGTTGTTCCATAAGGTTGCACATAAAAGTACGAAAATTATCACCCCTACAGAATTTACTAAACAGGAATTAGTAAAGTTTGCTAAAATACCAAGCGATAAAATTGCCATAACATATGAAGCAACTGATATAAAAGCTGAAAATGCCAAAAGTATGAAACTACCGTTTAATAAATTTCTTCTTTACGTAGGAAAACAGAGTAAATATAAAAATGTTAGACGATTAGGCGAAGCACACCAAATACTTCTCAAAAAATATCCTGACCTTGGTTTAGTTCTGACAAATACCAAAGATAAAGCCGTTTTTATGAATGAAAGTTATTTTAACAATAAAAAATTTACAAATATATATTTTTCAGGTAGAGTTGATGACTCTGAATTAGCATGGCTATATTCAAAATGTGCTTGTTATGTTTTCCCTTCTTTAATGGAAGGTTTTGGTTTGCCAGGCCTAGAGGCTATGGGTCTTGGAGCACCAGTCGCCAGTAGTAATGCAACCTGCCTACCAGAGGTATATGGCGAAGGTGCTATATATTTTAATCCAAACGATACCGATAATATAGCTAACACTATTGATAAAATATTATCGGATGAAAAATTACGCAAAAATTTAATAAAAAAAGGATACGAGCAATTTAAGAAATATTCCTGGCAACGCTGTGCCGAGCAGACGTATGAAGTTTATATGGAAGTGCTTGATGGTAGTTAGTAGTTGGTAGATGATAGTAATTTTTTAAAAAATGGGAGCATTGCTCCCATTTACTATCTACCAACTACTAACTACTGGCTTGGGCAATCGTGATTTTTCGTTCGCGACCCTCACCTTCGGAGAAAGTTCTAATATCACTGTACTCACTTGCGACTTGATGCACTATTCGCCTATCAGCTGCATTGAGATCTAGTACCATCGAATCACCAGTACGACGGACTTCATTTATCCAATCCTGGGCTTGTTTTGCTATTCTTTCGGCACGTTGTTTCTTGTAATCAGCTATGTCTATATTCACTCTTGTCAGTAAGGCTTCATTATTTCTCAATACTGTCGATACGATATATTGTAAGCTTCGCAAAGTTTCGGCTCCACGTCCGATAAATATACTATTTAATTCATTTGATGGTACAGACAATTCGATTACGTCTTCATCGCAAGTTGACGAAACCGTGATGTTTGCACCAAAAAAGGATAATAAATCTTCTAAATACTTTTGGGCAAATTGTATTGATTCTTCTCTGTTCATTTAATTACTCCTTTTTATTAACCCTATTAAAGCCCGTTTCTTTGGCTTTAATTCGAGTAATATTCGCTTCTTTTGCAATTTTTAATCGTGCTTTGGCGGTGGCTTTTTTGTTTTCTTTAACTGGAGTTTTGTCGGCGATTTCAATCATTTCTTCAGCATCGCCTCTTAAAATATATCCTTGCTGAGCAACAGCAATAAGGTTAGATACGGTGTAATAAAGTACTAAAGCACCTGGCAAATAAACCATGATAAATAGCATCATAATCGGTAAAAATTTTGACATATTATTCATCATGACTGCGTTCATTTCGTTCTGATCAGGTTGCTTACCGTCAGCAGCATCACTCATGATTTCTTTTAAAGTACGCTTTGGCTTATCTTGTGGCATAGTTTGTTTAGACATAATGTACTGAGTTATTGCCGATAAAATCGCTAACAACAATAGAAAAATATTAAATTTTGTTGGATTCGACATAATCGCCTGTTGAGTTAAATCAACAATGCCAAATAATTTTTCATTCAAACTATTTGGATCTTCTAACAATCTTTTGATTGGTTCGATACCTTTTATGAATTCGTAAGTATATTTTTCGATTTCACTTCCATGAGCAGTGATTATCTGAATTGAACGAAACAGTGCGATGAATATTGGTAATTGAATTAATAAAATTCCTATAGATCGAAAAGGACTTATGTCGTGCTTTTTATAAAGTTCCATCATTTGCATAGCTTCTAATTGGCGATTACCTTTTGATGCCTGCTTTATTTTTACTAGCTCTGGTTGCATTTTACGCATAGCTTTTGTCTGATGTAGTTGCTTTTTAATCAATGGCCACATCAAAAATCTAACAACTATCGTAAATATAATAACTGCAATACCAAAATCACCGCCCGGTATTAAACTGTAAATACCGAGAAGCATATTGAATATCGGTTTAATAATTAGCGTGTCAAACATATAAATATAATTAATTTAACCCAAAAAGCACATTTGCTTGTTAGGCTATTATACCAGTTTTATATTCAATTTTATACAGTAATTTATTGATTAATTGATTACATTTGCCTCTTTTAATAAATCTTTGATATTGTTTGATAATTCATTTGATGGCATTGTTAATATTTCCGATGACAATACAATAAACACGATGTCATTAATATTATTAAAGTCATCTATCAAAGGACGAATTATTTCATAAATACGACGGCGGATACGATTTCTTTTTACCGCACTTTTTATTATTTTTTTACTAACTACAACAGAAATACGTGAATACTTTCGACTAGGATTAGTAATATATTTCATATTAATAAAATGTGATCGAACAGATTGTCCATTCTTGTATACAAAGCGAAGACTGCCATGACCGTGAAATCGGTTAGTAAAATTTATCATATAAATTATTATATAATAACAACTATTAAAAATACCGCTTGAAGGCGGTATTTTATTTAGATTGTCAATTTAGCACGACCTTTTACGCGACGTCTCTTTAGTACAGCACGGCCAGCTTTTGTAGCAATTCGTGCACGAAATCCGTGAGTACGAGCCTTGTGACGAGTATGTGGTTGAAATGTTCTCTTTGGCATAACTACAACAGTATACTTTAATCACCCCTATTTATCAAGTTTTAGCTTGAAATATATACAATCAAATTATTTTATATATAAAATTTATCCCCAGTTTTTAGTAAATTTTCCACTCATTTATTGAGATAGGCTCTAATTGTGTATAAATCATACCTCTATCCACACAGATATTAATTGTTACTATATGGGTTGTGGAAAACAATTCTTTTAGTTATAGTTAGTTATTAATAAAACACGTTTAGGAAGGGTTTACTGGTATGTATAATGCACTGTGGCAAAGTGTGCTTGGTGAAATAGAGCTATCTGTCTCTCACGCAACTTTTACTACGTGGTTTAAAAATACAGAACTCATAAACCAAGACGAAAACATAATTACTATCCAAGTTGCAAACATTTTTGCTCAAAAACAATTTGAGGTTAAATTTGACGAACAAATAAAAAAAGTTTTAGCGAAAAATGGAGTTAATCCAGATAAAATATTATATGTCGTAAATAATAATGCTAGAAAAAAACGCCCTAGTCGTGAAACGACTGTTGAGTACGACTCGAAATCATTGGCCGATGATTTATTACCAAATAATTTAAATCAAAGTAGCCAATTAACCACCGGCAATCTAAACCCTCGTTATACTTTTGATAATTTCATAGTCGGATCCAGCAATGACTTGGCTTATACTGCTAGTCGAGCTGTCGCTACTAATCCAGGAGTTAAATACAATCCAATATATTTATATGGTGGAGTTGGTTTAGGAAAAACTCACTTAATGCAAGCGATCGGTAACGAGATAATAAAAAATAATCCGAAAAGTAGAGTTTTATATATTAGTTCAGAAACTTTTGTTAATGAATTTTTAGATTACGTAAGATTCAAGAAAAAAGGTTTTTCAGATAAATATCGAAATGTTGATGTATTAATAATTGATGATATGCAATTTATTGCTGGGAAAGAACGGACTCAAGAAGAATTCTTCCATACTTTCAATCACCTTCATCAAAATAATAAACAAATTATTATAAGTAGTGATAAACCACCAAAAAGTATTCCTACATTAACGGAACGTTTAAGAAGTCGTTTTGAAATGGGAATGTTAATAGATATCCAGATGCCCGATTTCGAAACAAGATGTGCAATTTTAAATATAAAAGCTTCCTTATCAGGAGTTACTTTAAAACAAGACACTGTGGAATATTTAGCCACTAATATAAAGACTAATATACGTGAACTTGAAGGAGCATTAAATCAGCTTCTTGCATATGCAGAAATGCGAGGAATTGAACCAGATATATCAACAGCTGAGGGATTACTTGGAAATATCCGTAATTCACGCCCTCAACATTTATCAAGCAAACAAATCGTCGACAAGACGGCTAAACATTTTCAAATAGATGTTGCGGAAATGTGTAGCGAAAAGAGAGATAAGCATATCGTCGTTCCAAGACAAATAGCAATGTATTTATTACGAAGTGAATTACATTTAAGTTTTCCAAAAATTGCAATTGAACTCGGACGAAAAGATCACACTACTGCTATACATTCAGTTGAGAAAATCGAAAAAGCTATTAAACTCGATTATATTATTCGCGAACAAGTCTCTTCAATTAGGGAAAAACTATATGCTTAATAATTGTGTAAAAAATGTGAACAATATGTGGTTTATACTAAGTATAATAAGTGAATTAATTTACACTTATTTAGTAAGATTTATTAATAAGTTGAAAATGATGTGTATAAATTACTTATTTATAAACATATTTATACAAACTTTTAAAACCATATATTCCACATATATAAGAACATTTTATAATCTGTTGAATAATACTTTTACTCACAATCCACAATACCTATTATTAATACTATTAAATAATAAATTAAAAGAAAGGTAATAAGTAATGGAATTAATTGTAACTCAAGAAAAATTAAATAAAGCTTTATCTGCTGTAAGTAAAGTTGCTTCAATAAAAACACAATTACCTATTTTAAGTAATATTTTATTAAGAACTGATGGAAATCGTCTTTTAATAGCTGCAACTAATCTTGAAATAGCGATAACTGAATATATTGGTGCAAAAATAATAAAACCTGGATCTATTACAATTCCAGCTAGACTAATTACAGAATTTATATCTAATTTACCAAAAGAATCCATCGAATTAAAAGTAATTAATGATAATTTACATATAAAATGTGGATCTTTTAACTCTATAATTAATGGTTATATAGCTGATGAATTCCCAGAATTACCGACAATTAGTAAATCTAGTATCCAATATAATATTAGAGTTGATGATTTTAAACAAGCAGTATCTCAAACAATTATTACTACAAGCACTGATTCGACAAGACCTGTATTAACAGGTGTTTTTTGGCATTCATATCAAGGTAAATTATTCCTTGCGTCAACAGATGGGTATCGTTTATCAGAACGTTTATTAGTTGATACAAAAAGCGAATTATCTGCAATTATTCCAACACAAACATTACAAGAAGTTTTACGAAATATAAGCGATGAATCTGATGAAATAGAAGTATTATTTGATGATACTCAAGTAAGATTTAGAATAGATGAAATAGAGATAATTAGTCGATTGATTGACGGAAATTTCCCTGATTATCGACAATTAGTACCATCTTCATCAGAAGTATTAGTAAATATAAATAAAGCCGATTTTATGAGAATTACAAAAGTTGCAGGTTTATTTTCAAGAGAGTCTGGTGGTAGTATAACGATTACGGCTGATAAAGAAAAAAATATTCTAGTTATTCATTCCATCGCCTCTCAATTAGGAGAAAACACTTCAGAAATTACTGCAAAAGTTTCTAATAATGGTCAAATAACATTAAATTCCCGTTATCTAAGCGAAGCTTTATCAGTAATTGAGGGTGATGAAATTGAATTTAGTTTTAATGGAAAAATTTCACCTTGTCTATTAAAGTCAATCGAAAATAAAAATTATTTCCATATAATAATGCCTCTTAAGAGTTAGTTTATAAATTATGGTGGTAAATAAACTATCAGTTCAAAATATCAGATCACATAAAAAGTTTGAGACTGTACTGTCTCCTACTGTTACGGTCATTACTGGTTTAAATGGAAGTGGTAAAACTTCGTTACTAGAAGCATTATATTTAGCTTTACAGGGAAATTCGTTTCGTGGAAGTGATAGTGATATTTTACGACATAAATCGAAATGGTGGCGAATAGACATTGAGACTGATAATTTAATAAAAAGATCGGTTACATTCAACCCCCTGCTTGAAACAAAACGTAAAAAAATAGTAGTTGATGACAAAATAATGTACAGATTATTACCAAAATATAAACATCCAATCATATTATTTGAGCCTGATGACCTAAGATTGCTACATGGCTCACCCGCCCGTCGTAGACAATTTATTGATAATTTAATATCACAACTCGATATATTGTACTCGGTTGCTGTTAGAAAATATGAACGTGCCTTGAGACAGCGTAATAATCTATTAAAACAAAATAATGGTTCTAATAATGAGCTTTTCGTTTGGAATGTCGCCCTTAGCGAGTACGGTTCTTATATTATCGAGAAACGAATAGCTTTCATAGAGATGATAAATAATCAATTAAATGATACTTATAATTCCATTGCAGAATCTAGTGATAATATTTCGGTTCATTATTCACACACTTATATCGGCGATATAAAACAAAAACTTCTTAATGATTTACATAATCACAATGATCGAGATTTGATACTGGGGTTTACGAGCACTGGCCCACATAGACATGATATAATTTTTCAATTTAATAGCTTACCTGCTCTTGAAGTTGCCTCGAGGGGTGAAGTTAGGAGTATTGTTTTAGCAATAAAATTTATTGAAGTTGGTATAGTTGAACAAATTACCAATATAAAACCATTAATACTACTAGACGATGTTTTTAGTGAATTAGATGAGTTGCGTCAAAAACATATAATGAATAACAGAAAAGGTCAAATTATTATTACATCTGCACATATACCCAAATCAATAAAAAATTATTATTCTATAAATATTAATCATTAAATTGATTTATGGATTTGATTACCATATTCGTCGTATAGATATAAAGATGGACTACCAAGACCAATATAGGTAATTTTTGCTTCTAAACTTGTTTTTCTATCAATTATTACTGAAAAAGTTATAATTCTTTCATTAGTGTCGCTATTAAAAGTGCTTTTTATAGAGCTAGTTGTTATGCTTATCTCTTTAAAATGATCCTCTAGTTTCATGGAATAATCAGAAAAATGGGTCTTAATTTTTTCTAGTTGATTATAAGATACTCCTATTTCTAATAATTTTGTGAATCCTAGCATCACAAAACTATCTCCCATAGCTTTTTCTTTGGTTTTATTTGGTGTATCAATTACGGTTTCTCCTGATCCAGAATCCTCATAAATGATAGTTTTAGACGAATCGATTTCCTCGTTTTTATTATTAGTTAAAACTCGAAATACAATAAATCCTATCATCAATAACAAACATAATGAAACGATAATTAATATTTTTTTATTAAATATTCTCATCATTTTGTTATAGCCCATAAACCTTTCGTATTTGATATAACAGACTCAGGCGACCACTCTTTTTCACTATTTTTAATACCAGTCTCTCCATTTGAGTCAGCTATTAACCACTTACCGTCATCTGTTACAGCCCTTATAACAATAAAATGGCCAGAACTTGTATAAGGTGCACTCCCAGTTCCACTGGCAAGTACTAGACCACCAGAGTTTAATACTTTATCTACTGAAGCAATATCAATATCAATACTTTCTGATTCTAGCCCCCAGTTTGATCCTATTACTTTTCCAATATTACTACTACTACCAACATTCTCTATAAATGTCCCGTTTTCCGCTCCATATGTTGCCGTATCTACGGGTGTTAATGATTCTCCAGTTAAAGCATTTATTATCATAGCCATTGCCGTTGGCCCACATCCTGATGCTCCTATCGTACTTGATCCGTATGGTTTATCTTCCCATTCAGGATCGTTTTGATTTAACACTGAAAAATTTGTTGCATAATTTGAGCCCAAGCATAAACCAGGACTATCATATGCTAAGTTTTCTGAATTGTAATTGTTATATATTTGTGTAGCATAACCACCTCTATCATTTCTAACGACTTCGTCACTATCTGCTGATTTTTCGTACTTATCGTGAAAAATGATAGCTGATTCGACAGGATCAGTCTGCTCTTTTAATGATTCGAGTGCAGATTTGTAATTGTTTGATAATTCATACCATAAATAATCTAGTTGTAGTGATAAATCAATAATACTTCTATTACTAGAATCTGATTCCATAAAATCAACCAAACCTTTTTGGCGTCCTTCGCTAGTCCATTGTGCTATGCCGAAACCGACATTTGCTTCTGGACGATAATTTTCATCTGCAACGGTACTGGAGGATTGTATAGCTGTCGGGTTTATACCAGTAGACTCTTTCATTAAATTACCGAGTATACCCGAGGCTTGTTCTAGAGTTAAACCTTTGCCGATAAAATATCTCAATGCTTTTTCGATATTATCATTGCCTACTAATGATTCAACGCAATAATAACCTGTAGCTTCGTCATCATAAAATAAAATATTATTTGAACTATAAAAAGTATTATTTCTGTATGCCAATACATTCACGGGAGATATGGAAATAATAATCGCAAAGATGATTATTTTTCTGATGTTATAAGTAATTCTTTTCATATATATTTTCCTACATAAAGTAAGGTGGCATATCTCCTGCAACTATCGATTTATTATCAAATTTCATTTCAAAATGAACGTGAGGTTTAGAAATATATCCTCTATCGCCAACGTTTGTGAGATCGATACAGGTTCCTATTGGTTGGCCCACTTCAATATTATCACCTGTACTAACGGAGGGATTGATATGTGCATATAAAGTCATATAGTCATCATTTTCTATACGTACATTTACTTTCCACCAGTTATCTGTTCCATCATAACTATTATCTACTGTTACTTTTCCGCTGTGAGATGCGTAAGCTGTTTCACCTGTTGAACACGGTATATCATAAGCATCTCCACCTAACCAAGTGCCATGGTCTTGACCACCATGATCACTAGACTCACCTTCAGATAATCCTGTTTTTGACCAGTCGAATCCTGATACAGGAGAAGATAATTTTCCTGATATAGATTTAGATGATGATGAAATGGCGTCAGTTTCTTCCATTCCATCTTCAATACGTTTATCTATATAATACAGATAAAGATATGCATTACCCATATAAATATAATGAGTAATTATATATTCGCCAGGATTCTCTATTGTTCCACAATCTTCTCCAGTGCCTTCATCCCAATCGTATAAATATAGATAGCCAAGAGATGGTGAAGGGTCGGGTTTTTCTTCATCAGCATCGCACCATTTTTCGTCAAAATCTTCCGTTTCATAACTTTCATTAAATATACATTCAGAAGCTCCGTCATCTTCTCTTCCATTTGGATCCTCTTTTGTATACTTTGATTTTATAAGTGGTGTTTCACGATCTATACAATTATCGATAAAACCCTTGTAGATTTCCGTTGGTTCACCTTCATCTGTTATAAATTTTTCAATTTTTTCACTACTTTTTCCAGTCGGTATTTTTACACCGAGCATATATTCAGCTACTTCTACTGGGTCAGATCCTTCTAATACATCAGTTGTAATGCCGTATCTGACATTACAAAATGGATCAGTGGCTAAGTTTAGATCTCGATATTCTTCATCTTGGCATAACATAAATTCCTCTTCGGTCGGTTCACTGTATGCATTAGCATTAGGGTACATAGCATAGGCCAATGAATTGGAAGTGATTGACGATATAGAGCTAAAAAACCCAGTCAAGGATGACATTTTTGAAGTATATGGCAGAAGTGTGCCAACAATTTTACCAAAAAAAGTATTAGTGCTATATACATCAAATGGACTTAAAGCAATTTTTTCTTCCTGATCGTATCTGGAAGCAATTTTTTCGGTTAATTTAGCATAGTCTACTGCCTGATCTGGTAATAATGGAGCATTACCACCATATTTAGCCGTAGTCGCCATCACACCCGATGCCCCTGATGTTATAGCATCACCAGCATTTGCTCCAACTGTGGTCTCGTCAACTAAATTTCCTGCTACGATGTCTTTTAGTAAATTAGGTAGATAGATTCCGGCAAATACTATTCCGACATCCTTCCAAAAGTCTGGAGATTTTACTGCTGCTTTGACAGTAGCTTTTAGCGAAGCCTTAATTGCTTCTTTCGATAAATTTGCCGTGAGGCTTGTGCCACCACTAGCAATTGCAATTCCCGCACCTGCAAGAATTGATCCAAACATTACTAACGGATTACCAACTACCTTACAAGTTGTCATTACTGTTTGATTTTTTGCTAAATGTTCGAGTAAACCTGCCATTGAACCCGTAAGCCCACCCGCTGCCATAAAGGCCATCGATCCGGTTTGGCTATTTCCTATGTCACCGTAAGCTGTATATTTATAACCATAAGAATCGGTAGCAGATTTCGGATTCTCTTCATCGTCTAATGATTCATTTGTTAATATCGTTCCCAAAAATGACACATCCGCTTCGTTTGCATTACCAGCTTTAATTTGATCGGCTACATTCATAAATAAAAATGCGTATGAGGCTAGTTGCATAGTTCTAACAGTTTTTGCTGCGAAGCCGACTGCTTTGTATATGCGATATACTGTGCATACATCATCAACAGCTCCTGTTACACTTACTACATTCGCAACCGTATTGGCACCATTTATAATTTTCGATGCAGTACTACCGTCACCTCCTGATAGTTCTAATAACTCATTAAATTTATCAATATTCGCATTAGCTTTTTTTGCACCCTCTTCACCATAAGTGTTGCCAGGATTATCAGGGTCTGGATCATCAGCACTTACGTGAGACATTTTTTTCACACCAGTAGTATTTTTGATATCTTCACTTAAATTAGAAAGCTTCTCATCAAAAGTATCGCCCCTGAAAGTCTTTGCCTTTTTTGATATGTTAAGTTTCAAGGAGACTTTTGTCCATATTTTATCGGCAAACCCAGCGAACATCGGGTTATATCCCTTACTAACGGCTGAACTAAAATTCGGATTTGTTGACACTTCTTTATAAAAATTTTCTGCTGTAATTTTTTTACCTTCGTACTCAAATGAAGTTGGTTTCTTTTGTCCGATAATATTTGTTTCATCTGAATTTACTATTATTCCAGCCTTTTCAAAGTTCGCAATTTGCCTATCAGACATACTAGAAAACTTACACAATATTTTAATGCCGGAAGAACATGCTTCCTTTGTAGTTTTTGTAGTAAGCATTTTACCTGTTCTAACATCCATACTTGCAAGTTGAGCATTGAATTTATGTGCCATCACTTCTTTTAGATGAACTATTAATATTCCAGGTGAAAAAAATGTTGCGATACCAAGACTTCCCACAATTAAAGAAGAAACAATAAAAGCCACAGGTCCTTTTTTCTTCAAAAAACTGAATTTACCTTTTACTTTTGAAGATTTGTTATTACCTAAGACATTGTTTTGCCATTTAGAATCAGGGTTTTCTTCGGCCTCTTTAGTTTGATTGATATTGCTATTATTCGTGCTTTCATTACCCGTAGCACTTTTCTTCTCGGCATCCTCAAGATTTTTATGATTAAATCTATCATCAAAATCATTTTGTATATAGTTTGGATCTTTGTCGCTATAATCATTAGCCATAATTTCACCTATACTTTTGTATTAGGGTCGACATAACCGTTAGTTGGGCCAGTGTAATCTTTCGGGATATCCTGTGCGTTTGATTGAGGATTTGTAGTAATCAACTGTTTTTCAGTTGGACTAGCTTCAATTTGAATATGAACGTGATTTTGACCAGCAAAGAATAAACCTTGTCCAATCGGAAAGTTTGATAAACGCTTTTTCTCTTCCTCGGTTAATTTAAATATATCTGATAACACATCAACTGCACTTGACGATTGTTTTAATAATAATTGCATAGAGCTGTTAGCGACAATAGCACGTCCCATTTTACTTCCCATAAAGTCTTCGACGTCCTGTGTGATAGTAGTTAAACCTAGATAATATTTGCGAGCACGTTTAGCAAGACTGAATAAAAAGTTTGCTGAATCATCATATTTCATTAATTGCCAAGCTTCGTCAACAATAAGCATTCGCCTCTTTTGTTCAGTTCTGACCGCATTCCATATATGACTTAATATTATATACATTGCGACAGGTCTTAATTCGTCTTCTAAATCACGAATATTAAATACGACCATCGGGTTATTTATATCAATGTTAGATTGTTGACTAAATATTCCTGCGAAAGTTCCAGTCGTAAATTTACGAAGTCGCTGTGCGAGCTGTGGCCCCGTTCCACCCATATGTAATAAAGTGTCGTAAAGATCATTAACGGTTGGAGGTAGTGAATTATGAGTCAAAGGATCGCTAGTGATTCCTAATCTAGCATAAGTGTCAATCAAGGCCTGATCGAGATCCGCTTCTTCGGCAGGTGTTAAAGAAGCGAGTGGAGTTCCAGCTGTAGTTACTTGCGTACCACCGAGCATTAATTTCAAGAGACCATGTAATGTAATTAGATTTGCACGAAGAGCATTATCGGCTTCATCAGTATCTATTACTCTTGGTAAATCAAATGGATTAATACGAGTATTTGAACTTAGACTTAGTCTGATGTAACTTCCGCCTACAGCATCACATAATTTTTGATATTCATTTTCTGGATCGATAATGATTATTTCACTTCCTGTCATCATACTTCTTAGGGCTTCAAGCTTTACCGTGAACGATTTACCAGCACCAGATTTAGCGAAAACCACCATATTAGCGTTTTCAAGGCTGAACCTATCGAATATAACGAGGCCGTTATTATGCATATTAATTCCATAAAGCACTCCGTTTTCTTGAGTAAGATCCGCACTAGTAAACGGAAAACTCGTGCTAATAGAACCAGTGTTCATGTTGCGACGAATTTGAAGTTGATCAGACATTTGCGGTATCGTGCTGTTTAGTCCTTGCTCCTGTTGACTACTGGCAATTTTACTAAAGACCATTTGTTGTCCAAATAAAGTCTCGATTTTATGCTGAACGAATCCCAATTCATCTAAACTGTCAGCATATAATGTTACGTATAATCCAAATCGGAAAAATCTTTCAGCACCTACCTGAATTTGATCACGTAATTCCTCGGCATCGTTTATTGCTGCTTCAAGGGCGGGATCACGTGTTAGTCCCTTCTCGTTATTAACTGATAAAGAAGCTTCCATTTGAGTTACTTTTTTTCGCAAATTTTTAAGAACCACTTCGCTCTCGACTGGGTAGATGTATAAACTAATATCTAAGACTTCATCAATATTTATTAATGCACTAAGCCAACCCGTATATATTTGTCGTGGATATGCATAAACATACATTGTTCGTCCGTACTTTGTGCCTAATCGAAAATATGAAGAATGAATCTCTATACTACTTGGAGCAATTAAATCTCTTAGAGTTGTTACTCCCTTTAAGAAAGCTTGTTCGACTTCTGCTTGCTCTCGAGCACGCTGTTCAGCTGCGATATCTATAACATTATCTTTCTTCTTAGCCATTTTTTTGTATCCCCGAGTTTGGTAATGCTGTTTCAACCTTGCCTTTTTTTACGAATAAGGCAGTTGTATTTTCGAAATTTCCTAGTGGCTCACGAACTGCCGTGTCGGGATTATAAAAATTGTAATATAATTCGCCAAGCTCTTTAGTGTTTAATTGTACGCTTTGGATACCAATCTGAAATAATCCTGCCATTACTCCATCGACTCGATTTTTAATCTCTGTTTTGGCTTTTTCATAAGTTGCTGTGTCTATCTTTGTAACGTTATTTTGATTCTTTTGAAAAAGTTTACTAAAGAAACCCTTGCTTTGTTCTACGACGTTACTCATATCACCTTGGGGATAATAAGGCACGGCGATAAAAAAGGATTTGTCCATAATGTTTGCTTCTTGGGATAAGATATCTATAAAATTTATATAATCATCCATAAGAACATTTAATAGCATATTATCTTGGTTTCGTCTGATTTGAATCAATCTGTCTATATATGGACCTATGTCGATACGTTGTGATCTAATCAGTATTTGAATCGGATGAGTTAGCGAATTTAGAAAATTTTGGTAGCTATATTCAACGCCTTCTCGTTCACGACTACTCATTAAATCGAAATTTATTGATTTACATGCGATAATGGCTCGAAAAGAACCGTCAGTCATTATTACTAGATTATCTCTTATTTCTGACAGCAATAGACTATTTTGAGTCGAATTTGGATTTGTAGGTTTTGGGGCTTGGCTTTGAGCACTAGATTCTGAGCCAATTGGAACAGTACCGTTATCACTTGATACGGAAGTAGATTGATTCGGAAATTTATTGCTCCTCTGTGGCATTGTTATTGTTCCCACTCCCCTATATTAGTTTTAAGCCACGATTAGCGTAGTTTTATAACCACTTCTTCGTTGAGATCTTTTTTCTCTTGGATGCGGTTAGCTTCACGTGCTATCGTCTCGATCGTTAAATCGTTATTGCTTGCAAGGTTTATTATATCAGGAGACACCGTCTTTTCGCTAGTGTTCACGAGAGGCTCGTTTGAAACATTTGTTTGCTTTGGATTATTAATTTCATCATTATCTGTTATAGGCTGTAAAATTGATTGATGTATTTCTTCTGGATATGGATTATATTCAATATGCTGACTATAAATCGGTTCTGGTGCTTTACCTTGCTCTAGTGATGTCGGTGAATTGCTAAAATAATTGAATTGTTGGTTGGACGAATTGCTACTTTTTCCTTGAGCTATACCAACCATTTCTTGGTGGCGTCGTTCATTACTTTGGTTTAACTTGTAATTGAATGCACGCATTACCGAATTATTATCATCAAGGACGTCTTGTATCTGTTGAGCTTCGAAATAAACATCACTATTCATGGCACTATTGGGAGTTGTGGCTCCTGAACCACGGACAGCCCAACCCTGACTATCTACGATTTCTGCTAAATAACTGAAGCGTCGCTCGGCTTCATTCTGAGATATATTTTTCGTTAACTGAACCTCAACTATTTTTGGTGCGGTAATCTCTATTAAAGAATCGACGCCATCAGGGTCCCATAATCTTTTCCGAGGTTTTAAATAAAAAGATACCAATGCTGCAAGATATATCTCCATCGGTTGATCTTTTCGAAGCGGAAGAGCTAAAGCACCAAAAAAAATCACTATCGGAAGAGGAATTATTGCGAGTGCGATAGAAATTCGTGCCAACCCCCAAGCTATTAAGATAGCCAGAGATACAATTATCAGATAAATAAATTGACGAAAAGTAAACGGACCCAGTATCTTATCGTCAGCCTCAACATCCTGAGGTACTTTATAAATTGCCATTATGTTTATAGTATAACAGAGTAATAAATTACAGTCATTGTATAAAATAAACTGGCGAAAATATTATGGGCCAGGAAATCTCAAGCGATTAATGATTTCCTTCTGCGCTTTAGTGGTGGTGCCGCTGAGTCTTGGATCAGTCCATGCCTTAACGGCCTCTTGTATCATACCGGCGTATTTATCGACTCCTATTGCCGCGATTGCGCTAGGATCATTCATTATGTTTTCGATACGCTTTAAGCTCTCTGCATCATTAGCGGTGAGTTTTTCAGCCGAGTATTTACCTTTGTTGATATTGCTAATTACTGCATCATTGAGGCTCTTTTCTATTTCGGCTTCGCTGACACCAAGCTCGCCCTGCTCAATCTTGCCAAGGGTTTCGCCACTAAGATGCGTTGCTTTGTTAACGAGACCGGTTGAAATCAATGAGGAAGTAATCTCGCGACGTTCGGAACTGCTCATATTGCCTGAACTCCTAACTATTTGCTCAGCTTCATCTACTGTGGCTGTAGCAAGGGCACTTCTAATACCGGCTCTACGTACTGCACTATCTTTACCCGAAAGCGTGTATCCGTTTTTGGTTACATCTTCGCCTCTTGCAAGAGCGATCTTTTCTTTTGAATTCAAATTCATTTTACCGATTACCGTAGCGGCTGCTGCTACTTCTTTTGAATCTAGCTCGGCTATTGTGTTTGTGGCGCCTGCAATTGCTCTCATATCGGCACCAGCCGCTCCGCCTGCAGACATTCTGCCTCTGAACTCTCTATCTGTTCCGGCCAAATTTGCGATATATTCGCTTTGTGCGCGTTTCAGTTCGCTCTTTTGGAATTCGTCAACACTGCTCGTTCTAGATCTGCGCCTTAGTATTCCCGCTCGCGCCCTGCCGAACATACCCGCCCTGCCATTCATGGCAGCGTTGTCGAATCTATTCCATCCACGTTCAACTGCCGCGCCAGTTGCGTCACCAGCACTTTTTCCCAAAGCGCCACCGACATGGTTACCTATTCCATTTATAGTTGCACCGACATTGCCAACTCCGTCAAGTGATTTCTTTAATATAGAAGGTACTAATAATAAAGGTAATACTGCCATGCCGGCAGCGGCAATTTTCATGAGGTTTCCATTATCGGCTTGTGTATTTGTGGCTCCATTTTCACCCTCTATAGTAAAAGTAGAAGAGGCAGAGTTTCTTATGATATTTGATGCCAATGTTGATCCTCCGTACACTAAACCAATTATTGGGAACACTAACAACATCGAAATAAATATTTTTTGCCATTTTTTAAAAAAGCTTTCAGTATTTGGTAATAAGTAAGCTATAAATGCTAATGGTGAAAAAACTACTAGTAAAATTACTAATACTTGACGGACTATTAGTATTAGCAAGATCATCATAAGTGAAATTACACCAGCAATAATTACTGGCATTAAGGCGGCTAGTGATGAAAATAAAATCGATATTCCTGCAGTGGCACCTAATACTCCTCCTACTATCCCGACCCAAGTAGTTGTTTGTGATTGAGCTGGTTGACTAAGTGTTATTATTTGTGACAAAAAGTCCTTAATTGAATATCCTAGGATGTTTGATAAATCCACTGCAATTTGGCATATAAAATACGAAATATTAACTAATATTGCTACGATAATCAAACGTGGTAGCATTTTTTTAACACCGTAGTTTGTTATGCCTACACCAGTCATCTGTGAAAATATAATAACTAGAAATGCAATCACAAATAAAACGTTTGCAATATTGCGCATACTTTGCCAAGTACTATACGTACCATTTTCTATACCCGTGTCGAAAATACCTGCTTGAATTACAAGGAAATTATCTGACAAATAGTTATAGGCCCAGTCGGCGATATTCGCTAAAAACTTAACGACTGGACATACTATCCAGCCTATACCGTCAATCGCACAAGTGGTTGGTTTACCTGTTGATCCTCCATTAACATCTCCAGAGCTTGGTATAGCTGTCTCTCCCGTACTGGTTGTAAGCGATGAAAGATCTTCAACCTCGTAACCTAATTTACCAAATATAATGTCAGCATTTACAAAACCATACTCATTGGGGCTTGTGGATATTGAACAATATGTCGTGTCAGCGATACAGAATCTGTATTTATTATTATCATTTAATTTGGGTTTTTCGAAATAATAATCCAGCGGAATTATGAAGTTATCGCCCATCGTGTATTCAGCATTGGCATCGCCACCTGTCGCAGAAATCGTGCCACCACTAGGGTTTAAGGTTACTTTGTTTGCTTCGACGGTTGCAATATTAGAAGGTTCTGATGCTTTTGTAACGTCTTGAAGAACTACTTTTACTGGTCCAAAAGATACTTCTTCTGTTGTTTTTGGTATGGTTATCGATACAGCACCCGATGCATAATAATCCTTAGCCAATAAATTTGAGGAGCTGATTGTTGCAAAGAGAATCGAAAATATAGTTATGTAAATAAGGTTACGTAAAAATATATACCCATTATTTGGCAAATATCGCATACAAAAATTATAGCATAACCAGTTATGATGTTTTACTTGCTAATATGTGATAATTATCGTATTTTATTACATAGATATGAAGATAAAACAAACAATCTTGACTTACGTGGCGATTTTAGTATTTTCTTGCGTAATATTCCTTCCAATAGTTGCTGTCTCTACTGAAGCTAAAGAATGTGCAGGAGTTGATACATCTATTATTGATTGCGAAGATCAGGGTGGCGATAATGGTGATATTGAAAATACGGGTATTTGGTCTATTTTGATGATGGTCATTAATATTCTGACTGCTGGGATTGGAATTGTTGCTGTCGGTAGTATCGTGTATGGAGCAATATTATATTCAAGTGCTGGTGGTAATGCTGAACAGGTTAAAAGGGCTAGAACGATTATCATAAATGTTGTAGTCGGTTTAGTAGCCTATGCCTTGACCTATGCTTTCTTGCAATGGCTAATACCAGGAGGAGTTTTTGAATGATGAAAAGGATTGTAAATTTCATAATGTCCGTAGGTGTTATCGCTATGATATTCGGTTCAGTCGGAGCAATAGCTTTTCCGCAACCGGCCTATGCTTCAAATAATTGTGACGGAGGTTTTTTAGGATTTCCTACTTGGTATCGAGGTATTACCGAGGGTTCTGATTGTGATATAAAAATCCCAAGTGGTGAAGATGCTCTAAGTAATTTTATTTGGGCAATAGTATTAAATGTAATTGCAATTGGTTTAACGGCCAGTGGATATGTAGCTTTAGGTTTTATTCTGTACGGCGGTCTATTATTCATTATTGGTCAAGGTGAACCCGAAAAAATGGCAAATGCTCGTAGGACGATAATAAATGCGGTTATTGGATTAGTTATTGCCCTAGCTTCAGTAGCATTGGTAAATTTTGTAGCAAAAAATATTGGTTAACGAGGAGAGAAAATTATTTATGATTTATGAACTAAAAAAAATATTTACAAACCTACAATTCGGGAAAATACCCCTGGGCGATATTCCAGATTTAACTGCCGAGCAAGTATTAATAAATGCCTTGAATATTTTTTATTACGCATCAGGTGTTATCGCGATTATTGCAATCTTGATCTCTGCTTATTATTTTGTTACTTCAGGCGGTAATCAAGCTAATGTATCTAAAGCAAAGAATACTATTCTATATTCGGTTATCGGGCTGATAGTAATTATCTCAGCCTTTGCTATTACGAACTTTGTAGTCGGGAGATTTTAAATGAGTATTTCCCATGGTTTTAAAAAAATAATATTAATGATCGGTGTTATTACTAGTTTATCTCTAGCTTTTGCTCCAGTTGGCGTAGGTGCGATAGAGGTGTTTGAGGCTTGCGATACAAATAGTTCTGAAGTTTGTGGAGCTCAAGATGATGAATTACAACCATTATTAAAAAAAATAGTAAACTTTTTGTTATATATTCTAGGAGCAGTAGCGGTAATAGTTATTATAATATCTGGCATAACATTTGTTGTATCAGGTGGTGATTCGAGTGCTGTAATAGTCGCTAAGAATCGTTTACTTTACGCTGTGATAGGATTAGTTGTCGCAATCATGGCCTATGCGATTGTAAATTTCGTTTTAGAAAGTTTTAAATAAAAATATAAAGGAGGAATAGGTAATAATGAAAAATTTAATTAAAGCGATGCCACTGTTTATTTTTGTAATACCCATGTTAGCTTTAGGTTTTTGTGTAATTGGTCCAGCTGTTCAGCCCGTCTCTGCTGATGGTTTTTTGGATTCCATTATTAATGGAATAAATGCTACGAATACTGGAGGTATGCCAGATAGCCTAGGTGATATTATTAGAAAAATTATTAACACTCTTATGTTTTTGCTTGGATCAGTCAGTGTTTTGATGATTATTTATGGAGGCATAAGATATACAATATCTGGTGGTAATACCGAAAACGTCGTAGTTGCCAAGAATACGATTCTTTACGCTGTGATAGGATTAGTTGTCGCAATCATGGCCTATGCGATTGTAAACTTTGTCGTGCAGGCATTAATCTCATAGTTTTTACTATTAACAAAAGAATGTTTATCTGTTATAAATATAGGTAAAAGAAATAAATCGCAAGGAGCGGAAAGAAAGGTTATAAATGAAAAATAAGATAAAAATGATGTTGGCAGGATTAGTGATAATGCCGGTGTTTGCATTTGGTGCTAGCTTAGCTATGCCGTCTATCTCTGTATTTGCTGCTGATGATTTAACAATACAAGAGGGCGTTAAAGCTTCACAGGGAGAAGGTCAACCTGAGGAGTTATTTGGTGATAGTGGTGTCTTCACGACAATCATAAATGTAATGCTATATATTATCGGTGCCGTTAGCGTTTTGATGTTAGTCTATGGTGGTATTCGTTACACGATTTCGGGTGGCGATACTAATGCCGTAACAGCTGCTAAGAATACAATTCTCTATGCCGTAATCGGTATTGTTGTAGCCTTGATGTCTTTCGCTATTGTGAACTTCGTCGTTAATCGTATTGCATCATAAATAAGATATAATTTTCTACTAATAATAACCGCTCCACTATAGGGCGGTTATTAAATTAATATTTAAAATATAAAAATAATACGACCCGAAAAGAGTCGTATTATTTAACCATACTACTAGATTATTTATTGAATCTGGATTTTTTTGGCTTGTTCTTGTTTGATCTTGCTAAAGCTGATAGTTAAAACACCGTCTTTAAGGACTGCTTCAACTTCCTCTTCCTTTACGCTTACTGGTAAAGCTAGAGTACGATTAAATTCGCCCCAATAGCATTCTTGGATGTGCCAATTTACTGCATCGGTCTCGTCACCACTTGATAGTGTGCCACTGATGGTTAAAATTCCATCGCTAATACTTACATCTAGATCTTCTTTATTTACACCCGCCGTACGTGCTTTTACGATTAATTTCTCGGCGGTTTCATATACATCAACAGCTAGTTGACCTGGGAATTCTTCTTCTGATTCATCCCAATCTTCTGACGTTGTTGTACCTGTTCCCATCTCATCGGCTGGTGTGACGTTGTCGTCATTTAAGAAGGCCGCCGTAAGCTCATCTTCAATTAATAGATCGTCATTCCTATTGCGTGCCATTTATTTCCTCCACTTTCCTCTTGGCTCTATTGACAAATAGTCTATCACATTATAACTAACGTATACAGTATAATCAACTATAGAGAACAACTAAACGTAAAAAACACAATGTTTGATAAGCCACTTTCTATTATTGCTCCCCACTACTGTTGTGGTTGCGATGAAATTGGGTGCCTTTTATGCTCTAATTGTAAATATAACATCATTAATGAGCCAGAAATGTTTTGTATCGTGTGCGGTAGGCCGACAGGCACCATGAATTTGTGTAATTCTTGTAGAGTTCCATACGAGCGAGTCTGGCTGGTTGGTAAGCGTGAAGGTATTCTGCAACGTTTAGTCGGTTCGTATAAATTTGAAAGAGTAATTGAGGCTCATGAAGTACTCGGAGATTTATTACTTGAAGTTCTACCAGAATTACCGCCCGATACGTTAATAGTCCCCGTGCCGACAACATCTGGACGAATCAGAGAACGTGGCTATGATCATATGTTACTGATAACACGCTATATAGCTAAAAAAAGAGGTTTGGTTTGCAAACAATTACTATTAAGGAAAAATGATTCGAAACAACGCCAGGCCTCTGCAAATATACGTGAAATTCAAGCCAAACAAGCTTTTTATGTTGAAGCTGAAATTAATGCTGACACTCCCATTTTGCTGGTTGATGATGTCGTAACTACTGGATCGACTATAAAATATGCCTCAAAAGCCTTGAAAAAGGCTGGTGCAATTCATGTATGGGTAGCGGTAATTGCTCGTCAATGACGGTTGGTAGGTAGTAGATGGTGAGTGGTAAATGGTATATAATGGTACGCTAGATAGAGGTTAGGTGTTGAAAGGTGTTATTTTTATACGCCTTACATACTTGGTTATCTACCACCTATTAACTACTATCTACTAAATACTAACTACCAATATTGGAGAGGTGCCCGAGTGGTTTAAGGGAACGGTCTTGAAAACCGTCGTGTCAGCAATGGTACCGCGAGTTCGAATCTCGCCCTCTCCGCCAATAAAAATAACGACCATTTGGTCGCTATTTTTATTTTAAAAAAGCTTATATTAATGTTATATTAAGCATATGGTAAAAAATATAAATAAAAAAGAAAAAAATACTAATAAAATTTTAAAAATATTGTCATTTTCACTCCTATTAGTAATTTGTTTAGTGGGTATTTTTATTACGGGTATATACGTGTTCTCGACTGTCTTTGAAAACTATGATCATAATAAATTTATTAAACTTGATAAAAACATGCAAAGCCTTTACGAACAAATTAAGTCCGAAGCTAATGAAGGTGATGATTGGAAATATATCGCAGTTTGCAGTAAAGAATATACTGGCGATTTTCCTACCGGAGAGTACAATTGTGTTACCTCAATTTCTATGCAGAAACAGATTAAATCGGTTGATGATCTCAATGAATTACAGGCAAAATACTATCCGATAATTGATAACAGCGAATATTTAAAAGAAAAATCTGAGATTGAAATTCAATTACCGAATGATTTTGGAATTAATTTTGTTGTTAGTAGTGCTGAGAAAAGATATGAAGAGAAAAATACCGGGTTTAGTTGTAGATATATAGATAAAGTATTTGAGACAGATGAAAATGGGAGTTATATTGAAAGTCAATATGGGACAAATATCGATGTTATTGGTGGAGCGGTTGTAAGTTTAAAATGTACAGGAAAGACAAGCGAAGCATGGTATAAATTATCTGATAATGCAAATTTACTTATACCTTAATTTTTCGAAAAGATAATAGACCTAAAGTGATAACGAAAATTATAACTATGGATATGATTATTATCTTGGCATTGGGTTGAAAATTTTCATTTTTCACTTTTCCTAATCTGTTTAGTTCGAGTGGTATGACATTTTCATTTTGTATACCCTTTACTTGACCATTAGAATCAGATGATGAGATTGACTCAATCAAATTATTACTCTCATCACTAAAGGTTGAGTCAGTACTATTTTTTAAATAAACTATATTCCCATTTTTACTAACATTGTCATCTTTGTAGTCAGAATTATAATTATAAATCTGGTCACTTTTTTTACTAAAATATATTACGTCGTACAATTCTATTGGTTCACCAGAGTATGATTTACTGGTCAAAAATACTGTATGGTATCCTTCATCTAGATCCGAAGGCAACTCAATGTCGATATCTAGTGAGCCATCATTCGTTGCTTTGTACTCACCTATTAACCTCGGCTCAGAGGCGATTTCAACAATAATTTCTGAATCGGGTTCTAATGATTTACTTTCTAAAATGAGACGCTTAAATTTTTCATTTTTATTGAACACGAAATTTCGATTAGCGAGATTTGGATAATTATGACCAGATTCGGGTATCCAATATTTCGAAGGCTCTGGGGCTAAAACGGATTTGTCTGGACATGTCGTATTACCGTTTTGACAATAGCTATATGTCAAAAGATTGCCAATATTTTTGAATATCGTATCTGATATAAGAGTGTGGCCTGATGGGTTAGGGTGAAAACTTTCACTACCGATGGGTCTAAAATTTTTTAATTTATTTATGATAGCAATATCATCGCCTAATCTGATTGCATTCATGGCGGAAGGATTTTCGCTACCACATAGAACTTTATTACCGAAGCTATTTTCTATATCAACATATTTAACACCTACGTAGTTTGAGGCCGAAGATATGACCGAGTTTAAATATTTGATGCTTTCGTTCATGAAACGTCTCTCTGTTTTGTCTAACATATAACCGTTTATCAAGTTACATCCGTCGTTTTCATCGATAACCTTTGGATAACCGACGACAAATATTTTTGAATCTGGCGAGTCTTCGTGAATTTTTTGATACGTTTTCACTAGTTTAGGGAACAGATTCTTTATTTCATTAGCAGTTTGTTCTCTGCCCTTTTCTGTGTTGGCGAATTTACATGTCTTATGGCTAAGACAAGCGGTTAATTTTTCTATCAATCCCGCATCGTTTCCGCCTATACTGACTGTAATTATTTTTGGGCTGTAATGTTTTACGAATGTCTCTTGGTGAATTCTTCCTGGAATGAATAAATATTTGGCATTAATTTTTACATATACGATATCTATATCGTTTAGATTGAGATTATTTTCGCTCAATCTACCTCCTTGACCAGGGTATGAATAGTCATCTCCGACAACATCTCCCATCCTTGCACCAGAGCAGGCTACACTGGCCATATCCAAGATATTAATTCCCATTAAGTCGGCAATTTTATAGGGATAAGAATTTATACTAAGATGGCATTTTTCAAATTTATCATTTGTGCCTTTAAGATAATATTTATCGTCAGTTTCGCCCTCTCCGCTGGTGAATGAATCACCTATTGCTAGATAGTCTAATTTTGTTACGGAATATCCTGGTGCTACTAGTGAAACCGAGCGAACTTCTCCATTACGAGAGAATGTAAAAAAATCTAACAAGCCTCCATCTTCGCTTATTTTTGGCAAAAATGCATAAAAGAAATTATTTGAAAATAAGCCTGTGTTAAAAGAATTACTAGAACACTCTATAAAATCAGTATCATATTGATTAAAAATTGTTATTTTTTTACCACAATTATTATCAACTTTTATGACTTTAATACCAGAATTTATTCCCATAAAGGCAATATTTCGACCGTAATTGTCGATATCTAATTCTGTTGTTGGATCAGAGCCAGAACCATATGATGGACCTGTTTTTGTAATGTGCTTAATCTGTAAAGTGTCCATATTCATCAGGCCTATTCCTATTCCACAAATTTCAAAAACTAGCCACTGACCGTTTTTAGACATGGCAATCCCTCCGATTGCCACTTCGTAATCTTCTGTATTTTTAAAAGTATAATCCGGATTAGTTAAATCAAAGTTATATCCTGTTGTTCTGCCATAAATATCTACGTCTTTTATTAAACGCTTTGAAAAGTTTTTATATACGGATAAACCTTTATATCCAGGCCAAACGTCAGGTTGCATTATTAACATGTCGCTTTTCTGTGAATATAAGCATCCCTTCCTGAAGTTACAAGGGATATTTGTTCGGTATAAATTGTCATCTAGCGGAAATCCTACTGTGGCAAAAAATATATTACCTTCCGTGTATGAACCGAATTTCATTCCTTCATCAACAGTAATGCATATAATTTTTTCCTCTTTTGTTCCGATAATTTTTTGATTTTTGAGAATTCCCCGACAACTGCCGTATGGATTCCCGTTAATTGTTTTTGAAGCTAATACTTTAGGATTATCGTTCATCCATGACCAATCAATATTTTTGTTGATGTCTGCGTACGCTATTTGTTTTATTGAAAATAAATCAAAACAAAATGAAGACGTAATTAGTACCGTAAGAAAAACAACTGATCTGATAAATATCTTATTTCTCATTTAAAACACCCCCCAATACTAATTAAATATTATATTACTATTTAAGAAAATATTAAGCAATCACATTTAATAAATATTTAAGTAAGTACTTGGTTAATGCCTTTAGTTCTATACCAATATTTATGCTAGAATGTAACAGATGAAAATACTGGGAATTGAGAGTAGTTGTGATGAAACTGCTGCATCTGTAGTCGAAGACGGATACAGGATTCTTAGCAATGTCGTGAATTCGCAAATTGATATTCATAAACAGTATGGAGGTGTTGTTCCTGAAGTTGCTGCCCGAAGCCACATCGAAGTTATTAACCCTGTAATTAATAAAGCTTTACAAGATGCTTCTCTTTCTTGGGAAAACATAGACGGAATAGCTGTTACTTATGCCCCAGGTCTAGTCGGTTCGTTATTAGTCGGTACCTTGGCAGCTAGAACAATTTCATTGATAAGAAATATCAAATTATACCCTGTTCATCATATAGAGGCACATGTTTATGCTAATTTTTTGGTGGAAATTGGGGATGGGATTCGGGAAATGGGAAATGAGAAATGGGAAATGCCGTCTAGACAACCGAAATTTCCTATCTTGGCACTGATTGTGAGTGGTGGACATACCCAGTTAGTCTATTTTCGAAATCACGGAGATTATGAAATATTAGGACAGACCTGCGATGATGCTGTTGGTGAAGCTTTCGATAAAGTCGCAAAAATTATTGGACTACCGTATCCAGGTGGGCCATCGATATCAGAGGCTGCAAAAAGTGGAGACCCCCTTGCTTATAAATTTCCAAAAGCCCATATGCAAAATGCTTATGATTTTAGCTTTTCTGGGCTCAAGACAGCAGTTCTAAGAGCTATTCAACAAGAAGTTGGCGTCGATATCACTTTTCCATCAACGGGCCTTGCAGAGCGTTTAAATGACTTACAGCGTAATAATTTCGCATCAAGTTTTCAACGAGTAGCAGTTGAGACGCTTGTCGACAAAACAGTTGATGCTTTTTATAGATTTAACCCAAAGTCGGTTATTATCGCTGGTGGCGTAGCTGCCAATCAAGAACTAAGAAGAATATTAAAACAGAGAATTCCGATCGACATCGAATATGCACCTATAAATTTGTGTACGGATAATGCCACAATGGTCGCCTGCTTAGGCTATTACTATGCACAAAAAATGCCATCGATAGATCCGTTGGAGCTAGAAGTATATTCTAGCCTTTCCATGAATAAAACTAAATGGAATTGATTGTTGTAAAATAAACAATCACTTTTTAAATAGAGATTTAATTTTCTGCATGATTTTTTTCACGGTCGGCATTCCCCTGCTGTACAAATTATACAGAGGTGATAATGGTTTATCGAAAGTACCAACCAGATGTGATTCTTGATCGGCCCAATTCTTTTTAAACGTAGCGATACCACCATCGATTAGCCCACCGAAGTCATAACGACTAAGTTCCCATTCCTTGCATTTACGAATGGCATGCCATTTCAAGGCGTAATTTACCCTTAATTTTCTACCTTTTTCGTTCATTCCACCATAAAGTTCAAATGCTATATCAGTACTAATTGCTAACCACAAAAAAGCTATCGGTTCTTTTTCGTAATAAGCAACGAAAATTGGCGAATAATCTTCCATGAAACTGAAAACATCATAGTAGTATTCATTCTTGTGTATGGCAAATTTTGAACGCTTGGCAGTCTGATGGTAAATTTCAAGACATTTAGTTAATTCTTCCCTGTTTCGTATTTGTTTTATTTGGATATTTTCACTAGCAGACTTTCGGATATACTGTCTGGTTTTACTGGCCATACTATTCAGTAATTCTGATTCTGATTTATTTAAGTCCAATATTATCGTTCGAGCAGGCAGAATGTGATTATTCGACTTATGCCAATCTTTTGGGACTTCATATTCATAATCATCAGGCTCTATCGAAAGCACAATGGAACGGCAAGTCTTTTTTGCATAAATTGCCAATTTTTCTAGTAATTCTTCCCTGTTTTCTTTACTTACAATCGGTCCTCGTGGGACGTAAGCTATCGATGTAAGTGGTAGAGGTAACTGATGAATCAACATTTGAACAGCTCCGAGAATATTATCCTCTTCGTCATACAAAAATAATCTATAAACTCGCCAGTTATTAGCAGATTTGACGTCTCCCCAGCCCCAAAGCTGTAAGGGATGTCCCCCATTCTCTAATACATAATCGTTCCATATTTCTTTATTGTGGCACTGTCTTAGTGAAGTCATATGACCATTATACAATGTCGTCGTTGCCGTTATATTTAATGTGATATACTAATTGTGTAAAACAAACACGCAAAAACCTGACAAAGTGAGAGGGGTTTTCGTACAAATCTCTGGTTTACTCTTGTCAAAAATTTTTCGCGTGAAATGGAATCTGAAAGATTTAAAAAATTAATGAAACTCGCTAAAACATACGACCCGAATCAATACGAGCCAAACATTTACGCCATCTGGGAAGAAAGCGGAGCCTTTAGCCCTTCTGGAAAAGGTGAACCTTTCAGTATTGTGATGCCACCTCCGAATGCTAACGGTAATTTGCATATCGGACATGCTTTAATGGCTTCATTAGAAGATTTAATGATTCGTTATCAACGGATGCGTGGTCGCGATACCATATATATTCCTGGTGCTGATCATGCCGGCTTTGAAACTTGGGTTGTGTATGAGCGAATCTTATCAGAGAAGGGGATTAATCGATTTGATTTTTCCAGAGAGCAACTTTACAGCCAAGTTTGGAATTTTGTAGAAAAACAGCGTGGCAATATGGAGCTACAATTAAGAGCTTTAGGTACCAGTTGTAGTTGGAAAGATATGGTATTTACTCTAGACAAAAAAGTAATTTTAACTGTATATGCCACCTTCAAGAAAATGTGGAATGAAGGCTTGATTTACAGAGGTGAAAGGATGGTCAATTACAGTACTAAATATCAGACTAGTTACGCTGATATTGAAGTCGAGCATAAAAATGAAAAAGCCCCTCTGTGGAAGATAGCTTATCCAACATACGATAAAATAGACGAAATTGTAGTTTCTACAACACGTCCCGAAACGATTTTTGGAGACGTAGCGGTCGCTGTTCATCCTGACGATAAGCGTTACCAGCATTTGATAGGCGTTCGTGTTCTTTTGCCATTAACAGATAGGGAAATACCAATAATTGCTGATGAAAGCGTTGATCCAAAATTTGGAACTGGAGCTGTCAAGATAACTCCATCACACGATCCAAATGATTTTGAAGTTGGCAATCGTCATAATTTGGATCGTATTCAAGTTATTGATTTTGATGGCACACTAATCAATACTCCGAAGCAGTTTTTAGGCATGACCGTTCAAGAAGCTAGAAAAAGTGTCGTTGCTGCCATTAGAGCTCAAGAATTAATAAGAGGTGAGGACATAATAGAACATTCCGTTGGCTATGATTACAAGAGTGGCTTACCGATTGAACCGATGATAAAAGACCAATGGTTTGTCAAAGTAAAGCCATTAGCCGAGAGGGCGAAGCAGGCCGTACTTGATGGTGAAATAAATATTATCCCAGAGAGTCGCAAACATCACTTGATAAATTATTATGATCAGTTGAAAGATTGGAATATCTCTAGACAAATCCCGTGGGGGATACCGATTCCAGCTTTTCAAAATATCGAAAATCCTGACGATTGGATATTTGACGAAAGAGTTGATGAAAAAATTTTAGATATAAATGGCAAGAGGTATCGTCGAGAAGAGGATACTTTTGACACCTGGTTTTCAAGTGGTCAATGGCCATTTATTACTACTGATTATCTGGTTAATGGTGAATTAGCCAAGTATTATCCAAATTCTGTTATGGAAACAGGTGTAGATATTTTACCGGCTTGGGTTTCGAGGATGATTATGCTTGGATTTTATATCACCGATAAACCGCCATTTAAAAATGTTTATTTGCATGGTCTAGTCTTGGATGAAAAAGGCAAAAAGATGAGCAAAAGTAAGGGTAACGTCATTAATCCTATGGAAGCAATTTCCAAGTATGGATCTGATGCCTTGCGTATTGGATTGATTGCAAATCGTAGTGCCGGACAAAACCAAGCTTTCAGTATAGACAGGGTCGTGGCTGGTAGAAATTTCTGCAACAAGCTTTGGAATATCGCTCGCTACATTGAAGATAAGGTCGGAGAGGGCTATAGAGGTGGCATACCAGAACCAAAAACAATAGCTGACCACTGGGTAATTAATCAACTTAATGATGCTATTTCAGATATCGAAAATAAAATGGAACAGTACCGTTTTGCTGAAGCTCTTGAATCCGTTTATCACGTAATTTGGGATGATGTTGCTGACTGGTATTTAGAGGCAAGTAAAACACAACTAAATCCACCATTATTGGCATGGACTTTGGATACTTGTCTGAAATTGGCTCATCCATTTGCTCCTTTCGTTACCGAAACAATTTGGCAAACGTTATTTTGGCATCAAAACAATCTGCTCATCAAGGCAGATTGGCCAGAGAAAATAAAATATAATGAAATTTCAGCTTCTGAATTTAACAGATTAAAACATTTAGTAACTGAAGCTCGTTTCGTGATGGTTGAATTGCCTGGCAATGAACGTTATACGTTGCTTTACCAGAATGATAGTTTAATTGCGGATAATTTAGAAATTATTAAAAAATTAGCGAAATTAAAAGACGTTCAATACACCGAGCAAATTCGGGGCATGCGTTTGGCAAACAGTGGACGAGAAGCTTGGTTAGATGTACCAATTGAAACGATTTATGAACATGAGGCTAACCTTGAAGCACGTTTAGCAGAAATAAATCAAAACATTAAAATTCTAGAGGATCGATTGGCAAATGAGAATTATATAAATAAAGCTCCTCAAAAATTGGTTGACGAGACAAAAGAAGAATTAAAACAAAAACAGTCGCATAAAGAGCGACTGCTAAGAGAATTAGACGTAATTAAATAGACGGCCAAATATAATCATTACTGATGATGTTATTCTTTGTGCGTCTATAAGCTATATATTTCTTGTCATCTTTATTACGAGGTTGAGTAGCTGGTTTTTGCGATCTAATATTTATATTGTGAAAAATTGTAGCACCATTTTCAGAGTGAATATGTTGACCTCTTGAGTTTAAATCTGCATTCAAATTATTATTTTCAGATGTGATAGTCGATACAGGAACAGCCACTGCTTGGGCAACAGTATCAAGTTGTGCATCATGCACAAAAACTCCGAGAGAAGCTACTAGTGATATGATAATGGGGATGTTAAATAGTGGTGGCATATATTTGTTTTTATAGAGTTACATCCGTAAATATAGCATAAGCTTTGTATATTGTCAAGTTTGGGTTATTATACGATAGAAAATTACTCGTGATGATAAGGGTTGCCAAGAAATATCTCTTGGGCTCTGTATAATTGTTCAGTCAAAATTAAACGAACAAGTTGATGGGGAAACACGAGATTGGATAGTGACCATATGAAGTCTGATCGTTGACGCAGGGTATCATTAATACCGTAAGCCCCTCCGATTATTAATACGATCTGTTTAGAGGATTCGAATTGCTTTGACATTATATTTGAAAATTCTATTGAGTTGATATTTTTTCCTCGCTCGTCTAATAAAATTACATAGTCGTTAGTGTTAAGACGTGAAAATATGGCTTTTGACTCGTTCTGACGAGCCATAGAGCCTTTTAATGGCGAGTTAGGCATAAACACCCATTCGATTGAGAAAGGCTGTTTTAAACGCTTTGAATAACGTTCAATACCCAAAGCTATCCAAGCTTCATGCTTTTTCCCGATGGTAATAATTTTGATAGGCATTTACATTCTCAAACGATTAGCAACATCTGCTAGTTCATCGTTAGTAGGTTTGGTCGACTCTTTTTTTAGGTCGTTGCCATTATAAATTGGAATTAAATGGATATGAGCATGAGGTACCCCAAAGCCATCAACCACTGCTCCGACTCTTGGGGATCCGATAACCTCTTGAATATGTTTGCTAATTTTTTTTGTGATTTGCCACAAATAATCATAATCGACGTCATCTAAATCCCAGATATGATTAATTTCTATTTTTGGGACTACTAGCGTATGGCCTTCGTTTACAGGATATATATCCAAAAAAGCTATTACTTTATCATCTTCATAAATTTTATGAGCAGGGATTTCACCTTTAATGATTCTTGAGAATACTGTTGGTTCTTTCATATTTACATTGTACCAAAGTAATTTTTAAAAATATTTCGATTAGTTTATAAATAAGAACTTAATCATCTATTAACAATTATATTATTATTGAAAATAAACAAAAATCGTGTTATAATAGTGTTAATGAAAAATATCTCTAGGCCATTATTTAGTAAAGAAAATAATCCGAATTATGACTTGGATTCATTCGATCATTTTAATAGTGACAGAGAATTAAGCAAAACTGCTGTTGAGTACGTTATGAAAGCTTCAGACGAAATCTATAAACTAATTAAACTAGCTGAGTACGATTCTCTTACTGGATGTCATAGCCGTTTATTCTTAGAAAAGTATATAGAAAAAAAATTTGATCCAGAATTAGATAGTAGTACTTTAGCCTTAGTTTTTACTGACTTAAATAACCTTAAGGAAATAAATGATTCAGTGGGCTATGGTCATTTGGCAGGTGATGAATTAATAAAAGGAATGGTTAATTATTTAAGATTAGAGCTTGGTGATGAAACGGATATAATTCGTACTGGCGGTGATGAATTTTTATGCATCGTGAATAATAAAAAAAATGAAGAAAATTTCCAAGATAATCTGACTAATTTATTAGAAAAAGGTAGGGGAATAAGCCTATCTTCCATTTCTAAGGAAGTTCCCGATAAATATCAAAATATACCTTTGGAATATTCGTATGGTATAGCTATATATGATAAAAATACTGATATGGTCGTTGATAATGATGGATTAGTTGATAAAAAACAAATATTCTCAAAAATTTTAAAACGTTCCGATAGAAATATGTACGTCTATAAAGAAAAAACAAAGGGACATAAGTAAAACACTGTTAATTTTAATTTGGCGGAGAGAGAGGGATTCGAACCCTCGATGGGTTGCCCCATACCGCTTTTCGAGAGCGGCCAGTTCAACCACTCCTGCATCTCTCCGTATATGGATATTTTACCACTAAAAACAAACCTATATATTCATAATTTGATTAGGATTAAATTTACATTTTATCGTATTAATATATTAAACAAGTAACCTGTGAATATAATTCCTAAGCTAACTATCAATGTATATGTAGCAATTAGCTTCAGCTTTAGAACCTTTTTTAGAATAATAAACTCTGGTAATGACAAAGCCGTCACGGCCATCATAAAGGCTAAGGCAGTACCCATCGCCATGCCCTTGGCTATCAAAACTGAGACAATTGGGATAGTACCAGCTGCGTTAGAGTAGAGTGGTATGCCGATAAACACAGCCAAAGGAACTGCAAGAAAATTATTCGGGCCTGTGTATTTAATTAATAAATCATTTGGAATATATCCATGCATCAAGGCTCCTATTGCAACACCTATGACAACATAGATCCAAACACTTTTTACTATGTCAATCATGTATTTCTTTGCATATTCTAGCCTGTTTTTGATTGTCATTTTCTTTTCTTCGGTTTGTTTAATTTTTACTTTAAAAACAAATTCTTCTACCCATTTTTCTAATTTTAATTTGCCCATTATCCAACCAGCTACTGTCGCAATCGCAACACCAGACACAATATAAATAATTGCTATTTTCCAGCCAAAAAGTCCCCATAGCAATATTAGTGCGATTTCATTAACCATTGGTGCAGATATTAGGAATGAGAGAGTGACTCCTAGTGGCACACCTGCTTCAACGAAGCCAATAAATAATGGCACCGCCGAACACGAGCAGAAAGGTGTAATAATTCCTACTAATGATGCCAGTAAATTATTTAGAATGGGAAATTTTGCTTTAGATAAAAATTTTTTAGTTTTTTCTGGAGGAAAATACGATTGTATTAGTGATACTACAAAAATAATCACTGCTAACAGTAAAAGTATTTTAATCGTGTCGTAAACAAAAAAATTTACAGCATTGCCTAAATGACTCCCTTTTTTGATGGTGAATATAGAATAAACTAGCCAGTCAGTGAACCACTGGATTGGAGTAAATATGTCCACTAGCAACAACCACCACAAGAGCAGTGTTTACTATCACTCTCCATACTCATTTTTTCGCATATTGCTTCTTTGACGTCTTTTTCAGAGTTAGATTTTAAATCAACAGGTTTTCCGTCAACAACTAATACTGGGCTATGTATTAGTCCTAATTCAACGATCTTAATAACGTCATCGGAATATTCTACCTCGGCATCGATTTTTTCATCTTTGACAATTTTTACAACTAATTCATACAATTTTTTACAAGATGCACATCCTGAACCAAGCACTGATATTTTCATTTTATTCTCCTAATTTTGTCAATATTTTATTTAGCTTTTTTAGCGACTGCTTATTTAGTGTATAGTAGTTGTTTTTACCACAACGACAATCATCAATTAGACCTGTTTTTTTTAGAACAGACAGATGATGAGACACTAAGTTTTGAGGTATGTTTAACTTTTCCTCTATTTCACAAACACACAAAGATTTTTTAGATAGTAGTTGAATAATCTGAAAACGATTGTCTTCTGCAATTGCTTTTAACGTATCAATCATTGTTGATATGTTATCAAAATTCAAAATGTCTGTCAAATAAAAAAATCTCCCTTAAAGGAGTATTTTTTATGCTTGGTACACCCGGCAGGATTCGAACCTACGACCTTCGGCTCCGCAAGCCGACGCTCTATCCAGCTGAGCTACGGGTGCAAAATGCAGGGTCGCAATTGAATTAACAAGTTACGACTCTGCCTTTCATGTAACTAGAAGGTGCTTTCAATCGCTTTAGACGATGAATAACGGATATTGTACCACATTCTAAAAAGAGGTGATAGGTGTTGAATTTGAAAAACTTTATTAGAGTCGCAACTTACGGACGATTACGTCGATCATATCAAGTTTTAGATTTTCCATAGGAAGCCTAGCTCCGAGTATGTCAACAAGTTTTTCTCCAACTTCTTCTGGAAAATATACAGATACCCCAGGGTCAAAACGTTTAACTGGTATCAACATCAAAGAATGATTATCGTCATCCTTTATTAGACCGAACGATTTAAAATCACTAAAGTGATAAAGTTTTTCGCCTATGTAAAGTCCCTGGTTAATACTAAGGGTGTAATCCACGAGCTTTGGGGATCGACGTGAATAAATAATTAATGCGGCAGCCATTACAATCACTAGTATAGAAAAACTATAAGACCTTAGCACAAATAAATCGAAAAATATAAGCCCGATTACAGATATTGTAAAAACTACAAACCAACCAATGTTTTTTTCACCGTGTATATACTCACTAGCACTCCAATGGACAGGTTCGTAATCAGTTAATTGTCTTTTGTCATTTTGAGCATTAGACACATTGTCTTCTGGAGTGTCGTCAGGTTCAGGAGTGTACATTTCGAACTTTTCCGTCTGATCGATATCTGATTGTGATTTATTGTATTGCTGTTCCGGTCCCATGTTTTTAGTATATCAGATATCCATTTTGTTAATGTTTTAAAAAAATACGAATTAGTTTAATATATTACAAGGTAGGTGAGAGTGGAACCATTAGAAATATTAAGATTATTATGGCCATTGATTGCATTTCAAATTGCCTTTCAGGCGTATGCTCTATTTGATTTGTTCAAATTTAAAAAGAAAAAGACTAGGAATCTTTCCGTGATTCACTGGACAATAATAATCATCGTTGGCGAAATTGTTGGACCGGCTTTATACTTTTTGTTCGGTAGGAGTGAAATTTAATAATGTCAGCCATTTCTATTAAAAATTTAACCAAAAAATTTCGTCTTGTCACCGCGGTAGATAATTTATCTTTCGATATTGAAGAAAATCACATTGTTGGTCTATTGGGTCCTAATGGTTCTGGAAAAACTTCTACTATAAGAATGATTGTTGGTTTATCAAAACCTACAAGAGGAACAATTCGTATCGCAGGTACGAAAGTCGAATTTGGACAAAACTCACCAGCAGCTCACAAAATTGGGTATTTGCCAGAACTGCCTTCAATGTATGATTGGATGAGCGGTTACGAGTATTTAATGTTTGTAGCTAAAATTTTCAAATTATCTAGAAAAACGAGAAGCCTTAGGATAAGAGAGTTGGTTAAATTAGTTGATTTAGAAAAAGCTATTGATCGTAGAATCGGAACTTATTCAAGTGGGATGAAACAGCGTCTTGGCATTGCTCAGGCTTTAATTAATGATCCGAAGGTCTTGATAATGGATGAACCTGTTTCGGCATTAGATCCAATTGGACGAAAAGAAGTACTTAATCTTATTAAAAAATTGAAAAAGAATCGAACTATTTTACTTTCGACCCATATTTTGACTGATGTGGATCGCATTTGTGACGATGTCATTATTATCAATCACGGGGAATTGATAACCGCTTCACCACTAGCTCAATTAAAGGCGAAATATGCTTTACCGATTCTTGAAGTCGAATTCAAAAAAAACCCGAGACTTATCGTGAAATCAATAAAGGCATCTAAATGGGCGAACAAAGTAACTCAAGTTGGCAATAGATTAAGAATATGGATTACTGACGAGAGTGTCATTGAAAAAAATATCCCTTTGAAATTTTTAGCCAAACAAAATATTGGTATAGGTAGGTATACCATTTGTTCACCAGAGGCCGAAGATATATTTATGAGATTATTGGAGAAGGACTAATGGGACAGCTACTTAATTTAGTTAAAAAAGATCTTGCCGAGCAATGGCGAACGAAAAAAATACTGATTATCGCGGTTGTTCTTATGTTTTCTGCAATAGCTTCACCGATACTTGCAAAAATTATGCCAGAAATTTTAAAATCAGTTTCTACTCAAGGTATTACTATTACTCTTCCTGATCCGAGTTATAAGGATGCTATTGATCAATTTATCAAGAATGTTAGTCAAATTGGGTTGCTTGTTTTGGTTTTTGTCGTCGCAAGTGCTATGACTGATGAAAAAAATAAAAGGACTCTTGAGATTGTAATGACTAAGCCAATTTCTAGGCAAATTTTCGTATTGTCAAAATACGTAGCTTATTTCATTAGTCTTGCTATTATTTTTACCATTTCTTCATTAATTTTTTATCAATATTCCGTCGATATATTTAGCGAATATAGCTGGAATAATTTTATAATCATGTCTAAGTGTATATTTGCCTTCATAATAATGGTGGTCTCATTCACGATCATGGTTAGTACGCTGGTTAAAAATTCCATCGTTGCTGGTGGTATAGGATTTGTATTCTATTTATTATTCGGAACGATTCTAAGTATGATTCAAGTCGTTAAGGATTATTCTCCAAATATAATACTCTCAAATTATCAAGAAATTTTAAAAAGTGGCTATAACGATGATTTGGCTAAACCGTTACTTGTAATTGTTCTGGTTGTTATCTTCTCTATATCAATATCGATGTTAGTGTTTAGACATCAAGAGATTGAGAAATAATTACTCAATAATATTTACTAATTTTATAGATTTAAATATATAAACTGACCAGTCAGGTCAGTTTATATTATGGCGGAGGAGGGGAGATTCGAACTCCCGCTCCAGGTCTCCCCAGACTAACGATTTAGCAAACCGTCCCCTTCAGCCACTTGGGTACTCCTCCGTACATTGTAGAGTTTCGTTTTCACGTAACTCCTGTATGAAACGTAAGTCTAGGGGGACGGTTGCCGTCCATTATTCACGTTTCACGCAGCAGCCACTTGGGTACTCCTCCGTACATTGTAGAGTTTCGTTTTCACGTAACTCCTGTATGAAACGTAAGTCTAGGGGGACGGTTGCCGTCCATCATTTACGTTTCACGCA
>Ga0116152_10000290_pt1 | contig 40963 bp, 36 predicted proteins | sample AD_UKC119_MetaG_FD_89894 | JGI IMG/M metagenome (GOLD analysis project Ga0116152, IMG submission 89894) | Active sludge microbial communities of municipal wastewater-treating anaerobic digesters from Hong Kong - AD_UKC119_MetaG | ecosystem: Engineered > Bioreactor > Anaerobic > Digestate... | reverse complement strand
CAGCCATCTGCAGCGACGGCAACCCCGGCATGGCCAGCGGCGGTATGGGCGATGCGCTGACCGGGGTGATCGCCGGCCTGATGGCACAGGGGATGGGGGTGCGCGACGCGGCCGAGAGCGGCGTCTGCCTGCACGCTGCGGCCGGTGACGTCGCCGCCGGGCTGGATGGCGAGCGCGGCATGCTCGCCGGTGATCTGATCGATCGCCTGCGCGGCCTGGTGAATCCACGATGACGCTTGCCGCCGGCTGCCGGCTCGTGCTGCCCGACGAATCCTCGCAGGAGGCCCTGGGCGCGCACCTTGCCGATGTCTGCACCGCGCCGATGCTGATCTTTCTCGAGGGTGATCTTGGGGCAGGCAAGACCACGTTGGCGCGTGGATTCCTGCGTGGTCTGGGCCACCGCGGCGCCGTAAAGAGCCCGACCTATACACTGATCGAGCCGTATGAGATCGACGGCAGAAAGGTCTATCACCTGGACCTGTATCGGGTAGCCGATCCGGCCGAGCTGGACTACCTCGGTCTACGTGAGATGCTCGCTGAACAGGCCGTGCTGCTGATCGAATGGCCGGAACGTGGTGCCGGATGGCTTCCACCGGCCGACCTGCGGATCTTCATCCGGCACCATGCCCGCGGACGCGAAATCACACTGGCGGCGCCCGGGCCGCGCGGTGAGGGGCCGCTTTCGATGCTGTGTGAGCACTTCCAGTGAATTTCGAGAAAGATGATCTAGATTGCCGAATTATCTAGGAAAAACATTTTCACTGTGCTAATTTGAAGTCACTGGCTCAGGGAAAATTCAGACCTCTGAACCCATGAAAAAGCTACTGACCTTCATTGCACTGCTACTGATAGCGTCTCAGCTGCCTGCCGCGCAGGTGGCGGGCGTACGTCTGTGGACGGCCCCGGATCACACCCGCTTGGTGTTCGACACGACGGGCCCTGCCGAGCACAAGGTGTTTTCACTCGCAGGGCCGGACCGGTTGGTGATCGATATCAGCGATGCCACCGTGGCCAGCGACTTTTCCGCCGCCGAGATCGAAGACATCCATCTCGGTGGCCTGCGCCACGCCCCGCGTCCGGACGGTGGTCTGCGGGTCGTGCTCGACCTGAAGCAGCCGGTCCGGCCCAAGACCTTTCTGCTGAAACCCAACGCGAGTTACGGGCACAGGCTGGTGGTGGATCTGTACCCGGTAGAGGCTGCCGCCTCGCCGCGGGTAGCCAAATCGGCCACCGACATCGAACGTGCGCGCGACATCGTGGTGGCGGTGGATGCGGGGCATGGCGGCGACGATCCGGGTGCCAGCGGTTCACGTTTCCGCACCGAAGAAAAGGACGTGACCCTGCAGATCGCACGCCGCCTCAAGCGGCTGATCGACGCTGAACCCGGGATGCGCGCGGTGCTGACCCGTGATGGCGACTACTACATCGGCCTGCGCAAGCGCATGGCGATTGCGCGCGAGCAGCGCGCCGATCTGTTCGTCTCGATCCATGCCGATGCTTTCAATGACAAGCGGGTGCGCGGGTCTTCGGTGTACGTGCTGTCGCAACGTGGCGCATCCAGCGAGGCCGCACGCTGGCTGGCGGAGAAGGAGAACTCCTCCGATCTGGTCGGCGGCGTCAGCCTCGATGACAAAGACGATGTACTCGCCTCGGTCCTGCTCGATCTGTCACAGTCGGCCACTCAGCACGCCAGCCTGAGCGCCGCCTCACGCGTGTATGGGGAGTTGGGGCGTGTCGGACGAGTCCACGGTCGGCGGGTGCAGCAGGCGGGCTTCATGGTCTTGAAATCACCCGATGTCCCGTCGATGCTGGTCGAGACAGGTTTTATCTCGAATCCCGAGGAGGAGCGGAACCTGCGTGACCCGAAGCACCAGGAACGCATGGCGAAGGCGATCCTGTCCGGGGTTCAGAAGTTCTTCACCGAGGCACCGCCTCCCGGGACACGGCTGGCGGAGCGTCAACGCGCGACGCTCAAGCACGTGATCAGCAAGGGCGACACGCTCTCGGAGATCGCCGATCGCTACCAGGTGAGTCTCGGTTCGCTGCGTCGCGAGAACGATATCCGCAGTGAGAACCACATTCGCATCGGCCAGGTCCTGGTCATCCCCGACACCTGATTCAATCTGGCGGGAATAACCGCCGCACCTCTGCGTCTTTCTGGAGAGCCGGGGCGATTACGATAAGTATCCCGGGCCCCACCCCCCCCCAAATTGCAGGAGAGAGAGATGCGGTTTCTGACCCTTATTTCGGCGCTGTTCCTTGCGGCCACGGTAAACGCGGCCGACAAACACCGGATTGTGTTGCACCTCGACGAGGCCGATCCGGCGCGCCAGGAGCTGGTGCTCAACAATGCGTCGAATATCAACAAGTATTACCAGGACAAGGGCGAAGAAGTCGAAATCGAGATCGTCGCCTACGGCCCCGGTCTGACCATGCTGGTCCCGGGTAAGTCGCCGGTCGAGGAGCGTGTGGTCAGCATCGCGCAGAATTTCGAGAATGTGAGCTTCCAGGCCTGTTCGAACACCCTGGCCAAGATGTCCACGAAGGCGGGTAAGCAGATCGAGCTGATGCCTCAGGCCAAAATGGTCCCATCCGGCGTGGTTCACCTGGTCGAACGCCAGGAACAGGGCTGGTCGTATATCCGCCCCTGATCGTCCCCCTTTTCTGAAGGAAGGCTTGGCCCGCGTTCGCGCGGGCTTTTTTCATGGCGGGCGCGGGTGGCAGAATGGCGACATGCCCGCCCGTATTCATGCCCTGCCTGCCCAACTCGTCAACCAGATCGCTGCCGGCGAGGTCGTTGAGCGCCCGGCATCGGTGGTGAAGGAGCTGGTCGAGAACAGTCTGGACGCGGGCGCGCGGCGAGTGCAGGTCGATGTTGAGCAGGGCGGGGTCAAGCTGATCCGCGTCACTGACGACGGCGCAGGCATCGAAAAGGACGACCTCGCGCTGGCGTTGTCACGTCACGCGACCAGCAAGCTGCAGTCGCTGGAGGACCTCGAGCGAATCGCCAGCATGGGTTTTCGCGGCGAGGCCTTGCCGGCAATCGCCTCGGTGTCACGCCTCAGCCTGGCATCGCGCGCCAGCGGTGCCGAGCTTGCCTGGGAGATGGTTGGGGATGGGCAGCAGGTCCGCCCGGCAGCACTGTCCGGTGGCACTGTGGTCACGGTGCGCGACCTTTTCTACAACACCCCGGCCAGACGCAAGTTCCTGCGGACCGACAAGACCGAGTTCGGCCATCTCGAGCAGGTCGTCAAACGACTTGCGCTGGTGCGCCAGGACGTGGCGTTCGTGTTGATGCACAACGGCCGGCAGGTGTTCAGTGCCAACGTCGCCGCCGACCGCAGCGGCCACGAACGACGCCTGTCGGACCTGCTGGGACCGGCGTTCATCGAGCACGCGCTGCATTTCGAATACGAAGCGGCAGGCCTGCGGCTGGCTGGCTGGGTGGCCCGCCCGGCGTTCTCGCGCAGCCAGGGTGATATGCAGCATTTCTATGTCAACCGGCGCATGGTGCGCGACAAGCTGGTTGGCCATGCGGTGCGACAGGCATTTCAGGACGTGCTTTATCACGGTCGCCATCCGGCCTATGTGCTGTTTCTGGACCTCGCGCCGGCACTGGTGGACGTGAACGTGCATCCGACCAAACATGAAGTACGTTTTCGCGAGTCGCGACTGGTTCATGACTTTCTCTACCGGACGCTGCACCGGGTGCTGGCCGAGCCTGTCGGCGAACCCGTGAAGACTGACCGGCCGGTGCCCACTGCCACCCCCGCGGCCTCCGCGCCGGGGATCACCGGGCCGCAGCAGTCCAGCATGCCGCTGCGCGTGGCGGAGCGTCGCGAGGCCTATTCGGCGGCCCTGCAGTGGCAGGCGCCACCGGCCGCAGACCGGGTACCGGATCCGGCGCCGCAATCGCCACCCGCAACCGACGAATCCGACGAACACCCGCTGGGATTCGCGCTGGCGCAGCTGCACGGCGTGTACGTGCTGGCACAGAACCGGCAGGGTCTGGTGCTGGTCGATATGCACGCGGCGCACGAGCGCATCACCTACGAGTCTTTCAAGCGGGCGCGCGACAGCGAGGGGATCAGGCGTCAGCCGCTGCTGGTGCCGGTCAGTGTGGCGGTCAGCCGGCGCGAGGCCGAGCTGGTCGAGGACAATGCCGCTGCCTTCTCTGAACTGGGGATGGAGGTCGACCGCCTGGGAGACCAGAGCCTGGTGGTGCGCGCATTGCCGGCGCTGCTGCGGCATGCGGATGCCGAACGGCTGCTGCGCGACGTGCTGGCAGATCTGGTGGTTCATGGCAGCAGTCAGCGCGTCCTTGAGCATATCAACGAGGTCCTGGCGACCATGGCCTGCCATGGTTCGGTGCGGGCCAATCGGCGTCTCGGTATCGAGGAGATGAATGCACTGCTGCGCGATATCGAACGCACCGAGCGCAGTGGCCAGTGCAATCACGGCCGTCCGACCTGGACGCAGCTGGATATGCAGTCGCTGGACCGGCTGTTTCTGCGCGGGCGTTAGCGGCTGGTGGCCCTGGTAACCGCTGACGCCCCGCCGGCGATACTATTGATGGGGCCGACCGCGTCGGGCAAGACCGACCTGGCGATCGCGCTGCGACGCCACCTGCCGGTCGAGTTGATCAGCGTCGATTCGGCGATGGTCTACCGTGGCATGGATATCGGCTCTGCGAAGCCGAGCGCTGACGAACTGGCGATCGCGCCGCATCGGCTGATCGATATCTGTGATCCGGCTCAGGCGTACTCGGCCGCACGCTTCCGGGAGGATGCGCTGCGCGAGATGTACGATATCAGCGCCAGCGGGCGGATCCCCCTGCTGGTCGGCGGCACCATGCTGTACTACCGGGCGTTGCAGTACGGGCTCTCCGCACTGCCCAAGGCCGATCCCGGGGTGCGCGCCGAGCTACAGCGTAAACTGGAGGCACACGGCCTGGAGGCGCTGCACGACCGTCTCGCACGGGTTGATCCGCTGGCGGCGCAGAGGATCCATCGCAACGATCCGCAACGCACCCTGCGCGCGCTCGAAGTCTGGGAGCTCACCGGCAGGCCCCTGAGCGAGTTGCAGACTACCGCCGGTCAGCCCATGCCGTTTCGTGCGATCAAGCTCGTGCGTGCGCCGGAGTCGCGCGCGCAACTGCATCGGCGGATCGACAGGCGCTTTCTGGCCATGCTCGAAAACGGCTTCGTGGAAGAGGTCGAGCGACTGGTGGCGCGCGGTGATCTGCACCCGGATATGCCGGCAATGCGCTCGGTGGGCTATCGCCAGGTCTGGGCATGGCTGCGCGGGGAATTTTCGCGCGACGAAATGGTCGAACGTGGCCAGGCGGCGACCCGGCAGCTGGCGAAGCGCCAGATCACCTGGCTGCGCAGCGAGCAGGCCTGCCACTGGCTGGACGAGTCGGCCGATGTGCTGCAGCAGGCGCGCGCACTGATCGACAGGGGCCTGCACGGGGCAGCCCTCGATTGAGGTAATAATGAAACTTGTGAAACACGTCTAAAGGCGCGCGAAATATACAGAATCTGTCAAAGCAAATTGTCCGCTATGCTATAGTGGTGCGTCGTATTGAATGAGAAGTTGGCGCAGTGACGCTGGCCCCTTTGGCCTGAACTGCTGCACCGTGTCTATGCCCCTGAATTTTGGGGTGTAACGAGAAATTTAACGAAATCAATAAAATAGGGAGCCCTCTATAATGTCAAAGGGACAAAGCCTGCAGGATCCGTTTTTGAATGCACTGCGCAAAGAGCGTGTGCCCGTTTCGATTTTCCTGGTGAATGGAATCAAACTTCAGGGAACTGTCGAGTCGTTTGACCAATTCGTCGTGCTGCTGAAAAATAGTGTCAGCCAGATGGTATACAAACATGCCATCTCCACTGTGGTTCCGGCACGCAACGTACGCATCCAGCATGCGCACGGTGAAAGTGACGGTGAAGGTGACGGTGACGCGGAACCCGGCAACACCTGACCGCCTGTCCAGCCCCGACTGCAAGCGACGACCCCGCGGCGAGTCCGTGGGGTTGTTTGTTTGCGCGCGATTGTTTCCCGATTGAGCACTATGTTTGAGCGTCCCAAGAGCGGCGAGAAGGCAATCCTGGTTCACATGAGTCTGCATGGTGTCCCGGAGCCGGATGCGTTGCAGGAATTCACCGAGCTGGCGCGCTCGGCCGGTGCCGAACCGCTGGCCCTGGTCGCTACCCAGCGCAAGGTCCCCGACTCGCGGTTGTACATCGGCAGCGGTAAGGCCGAAGAGGTGCATGAGCTGGTCACCCTGCATGGCGCCGAGCTGGTGATTTTCGACAACACACTGTCACCCAGCCAGGAACGCAACCTGGAAAAGATCTTCGAGTGCCGCGTGCTCGACCGCACCGGGCTGATCCTCGACATCTTCGCCCAGCGCGCGCGATCGCACGAGGGCAAGCTGCAGGTCGAGCTGGCACAGCTGCGCCACCTCTCGACACGCCTGGTACGCGGATGGACGCACCTCGAGCGGCAGAAGGGCGGCATCGGTCTGCGTGGACCGGGCGAGACCCAGCTCGAGACCGACCGCCGTTTGCTCAGCCAGCGCATCGACCAGATCGGCCGCCGTCTGGCGCGCGTCGACAGTCAGCGTGAACAGGGTCGGCGTTCGCGGCGGCGCAACGAGGTGCCGACGGTGTCGTTGGTGGGATATACGAACGCCGGCAAGTCCACGCTGTTCAATCGCCTCACCGCGGCAGGTGTGTATGCCCAGGACCAGTTGTTCGCCACGCTGGATCCGACGCTGCGCCGGGTCGATCTGTCCGATGGTGGCGCTGTGATCCTTGCCGATACGGTCGGCTTCGTGTCGCGCCTGCCGCACGAACTCGTAGCCGCCTTCAAATCGACGCTGCAGGAGACCGTCGAGGCCGATTTGCTGCTGCACGTGATCGACGCGCATAGCCCGCAGCGTGCGGCCCAGGTTGCCGAGGTCGAGGACGTGCTGGGGCAGATCGGCGCTCTCGAGGTACCGCGTATCGAGGTCTATAACAAGATCGATCTCGATACCGATGCGGTCCCGCGCGTCGAGTACGATGTGCAGGGTGACCCGATCAGGGTCTGGTTGTCCGCTGCCACCGGTGCCGGTATCGATGGCCTGCTCAGTGCGCTCACCCAGCATTTTCACAGTGATATCGTGACCGGGCATCTGCAGCTGGGGCCGCAGGATGGCCGCTTGCGGGCCCTGTTGTTCGAGCAGGGTGCCATCGTGCGGGAAAACCCTGTCGCCGATGGGGGATGGGAACTCGAGGTCGCGTTGCGGCGTCGAGACTACGAGCGTTTGAAGAAGTACGAGCCGCTGCTTGCCGGGCAGTGGCAGGAATTCCCGCAGGTCGTGCGGGAAGCAGGATGATGTCCATTACCGCGACTTCATTGATAGAATCGCGGTCAACGCCTTCGGGACCTTAAATACCAGCGCACGGGAGTAATGCATGGCCTGGAATGAACCGGGTGGTGGAAACCGCGATCCTTGGAACAACAAGGGCGGGGACCAGGGACCACCGGACCTCGATGAAGTCGTCCGCAAGCTACAGGAAAAGATGGGTGGCCTGTTCGGCGGCAAGCGTCGTGGTGGCGGCAATGGTGGCGAGGGCGGCGGTTCCGCCGGCAGCGCCGGTAAGAAGGGTGTCGGCCTGATCATCGGACTGGTCGTGGTCGCGGTTTTGGCGATGGAGTCCTTCTACATCGTGCAACCGGCCGAACGTGGAGTGGTCAAGCGTTTCGGCGCCTACCACATCGTGACCGCGCCGGGTCCGCATCTGAAACTGCCGTTCATCGATACGGTCGACGTGGTCAACGTCGATCAGGTGAACAAGTTCCAGCATCGGGCGCAGATGCTGACCAAGGACGAGAACATCGCAGATGTGACACTCGAGGTGCAGTTCCGCATCCAGGACGCCGCCGATTTCCTGTTCCAGGATGCCGACCCGGGTGCGACCATCCATGGCGCGATGGAGTCGAGCCTGCGTGAGGTCATCGGCAAGAGCCGCCTGGATGACATCATCACGGAGAACCGCAGCGCGATCGCGATCTCCGTGCAGCAGGGTACGCAGGCGCTGCTCGACCTGTACCGCACCGGGCTGATCGTAACCAACGTCAATATCCAGCGCGCCGAGGCGCCGGAGCAGGTGGCCGAGGCGTTTGCCGACGCGATCCGCGCGCGTGAGGACAAGGAGCGACTGCAGAATCAGGCCCAGACCTACGCCAACGACGTGGTGCCGCGTGCCCGCGGCGAGGCGGCACGCCTGGTCGAGGACGCGAAGGGTTACAAGGCCCGGGTGGTTGCCGAGGCAGACGGTGAATCTCAGCGTTTCCTGGCGCTGTTGCGGGAATACGAAAAGGCCCCGAACGTTACCCGTGAACGGCTTTATCTCGAGACCATGCAGGACGTGCTGCGCAATACCGGCAAGGTCCTGCTGGACGTGAAAGAGGGCAGCAATCTGACCTACCTGCCGCTCGACCGTATGATCCAGCCGAGCACCAGGGCTGCGGAGTTCAAGGCCCCCGACTCGCCGCGTATTGCGCTGCCGCCAACCAACAATCAGCGCAGCACCGGTTCGTCGAACGACGGACGGAGTTTTGACCGCACGCGGAGGGAACGTTAATGAATTCCGGAAAAGGTATGTTGGCGGTTGTCGTTCTTGCCGTCCTGGCATTCGTCGGCAGTTCTGCGCTGTTCGTCGTGCAGGAACAGCAGCTGGCCCTGTTGCTTCGACTGGGTGAAATCGTCGATGCGGACTTCAAGCCAGGCCTGCATTTCAAGGTACCGGTGATCCAGGACGTGGTGAAGTTCGACAAGCGCATCCAGACCCTGGATGCCAACCCGGAGCGCTTCCTTACCGTCGAAAAGAAATTCGTTGTGGTGAACTCCTATGCCAAGTGGCGTATTGCCGACGTCGCGCAGTTCTTCCGCTCGACCCGAGGTAGCGCCGATGCCACGTCCCGCCTGCTTTCGGCGCGCATCAATGCGGCGTTGCGTGACGAGTTCGGCAAGCGCACGGTACAGGAGGTGGTGTCCGGTGAGCGTACCGAGATCATGGCCACGCTGGCCCGCAATGCGAACGAGCAGGCGGCCGACCTGGGTGTCGAGATTGTCGACGTGCGTATCAAGCAGATCGACTTTTCGGAAGACATCAGCGAGAACATCTATGAGCGGATGCGTACCGAGCGTCACCGGGTGGCCGCGGAATTGCGTGCGCAGGGGGCTGAGGCCGCAGAGCGTATCCAGGCGGATGCCGACCGGCAACGCGTCGAGATTGTATCCAATGCCTACCGCGACGCCGAGTTGCTGCGTGGCGAAGGTGATGCGCAGGCGGCCGAGACCTATGCCAAGGCGTTCGAGAAGAACTCCGAGTTCTATTCCTTCTGGCGCAGCCTCACTGCCTACCGTGACGTCTTCTCGGATGGCGGCAGCATGATGGTGCTCGACCCGGAATCGGAGTTTTTCCGGTATTTCAGGGCTGACGGCAACCGCTGACGCAACTGGCGGGTGATCGAACGAGGCCGGGGTCTTATCGCCCCGGCCTTTTTCTTTCGGGGCCAGTCGCAAATGGACAATGTGGTATCGATCTGGGAAAATTCGCGCCGTTTGGTGATCGCGGACTTGCCCGCAGTCACCGGTGGTCGAACCGACAACGGCCGGGTATCCGGGAACCTGTAGATCCGACAGGCACCCAGCCCCGGCTTTTTTATGGACGGAGCGATGTGGCAGGACCTCTGGGCGGCGTTGGCGCTGATGCTGGTCATCGAAGGCATACTGCCGTTCGCCAACCCGGCCGGGTTCCGCAGTTTGTTGCGGATGGCGGGTGAGATGGATGACAGGTCGCTGCGCAATGGCGGCCTTTTCACGATGCTGGCCGGGCTGGTGTTGTTGTACCTGGTGCGCTGAGGAACCCGAAACGAGACATGAACAAAGCGTCCCTTACCCGTATAGCCGGCTGCCGACCCGCAGATCGGCGCCGTTGCCCACTGTTGCCGGCGACATACCTGGGGCCGCAGTGATGGGCCTCCGCCCGTTCTCTACGCGCCAGTGATACCTGGAGGCCCTGAGCAAGTGATCCAAGACAACACCTGGCTGTTGCCCGAAGGCATCGACGAACTGCTGCCCGCGCAGGCACGCACCCTCGAGACGGTGCGTCGCGCGTTGCTCGACCGGTATGCGTGCTGGGGTTACCAGTTGGTAATGACGCCGTTCATCGAATTTCTCGAGTCGTTGCTGACCGGCACCGGCAGGGACCTCGAGCTGCAGACGTTCAAGCTGACCGACCAGGTGAGCGGCCGCCAGCTTGGTGTACGCGCCGATATCACCCCGCAGGCGGCGCGCATCGATGCGCACCGGCTGCGTCACGAGGCGCCGACCCGGTTGTGCTACATCGGCAGTGTGCTTCGCACGCGGGCCGACGGCCTGTCCGGCTCGCGCAGCCCGCTACAGATCGGTGCGGAGCTGTACGGACACGTGGGTGCCGAGAGTGACGTCGAGATCGTCTGTCTGATGATGGAGACGCTGCGCCTGGCCGGCCTCGACGACATCTACCTGGACTTGGGCCATGTCGGTATCTACCGCGCATTGGCGCACGCCGCCGGCCTCAGTGACCGCCAGGAGGCGCAGTTGTTCGAGGCCCTGCAGCGCAAGGCGACGTCCGAGATCGGCGAGCTGCTCGACGGCTTCGGGCTGGATGGCGGCATGCGCGATATGTTGTTTGCACTGGCAGAACTGAACGGCGGCGACGAGGTGTTGCCTCGCGCGCGCGAACTGCCGGCGCGGGCGCCGGCCGAGGTCGCCGTGGCGATCGATTACGTCGAGCAGGTGGCTGCGCAACTGCGCCGTTGTCAGCCGGATCTGCCGGTACATTTCGATCTGGCGGAGCTGCGTGCCTATCACTATCAGACTGGTGTGGTGTTCGCTGCCTTCGTCCCGGGCGAAGGGCAGGAGGTCGCGCGCGGGGGACGCTATGACGAAATCGGCGATGTCTTTGGCCGGGCGCGTCCGGCAACCGGGTTCAGCGCCGACCTCAAGACCTTGATCCGCCTGGGTAGCCGTACGCCGCAGCCGCTCGATGGCGCGGTGCTGGCACCTGCCGGTGATGAATCCGGACTTTCGCAGAAGGTGGCCGAGTTGCGGGCCGCTGGCCGCGTGGTGATCCGCGAATTGCCCGGACAGGCTGGTGATCCGTCCCAGATGGGTTGTGCATACCGTTTACAGAAACAGGCCGGGAGCTGGGCAGTCGTCCCACTCTAGCCGCGAACCGAGAAGAGACTTTCCAATGGGCAAGAACGTAGTTGTCATTGGCACCCAGTGGGGCGACGAGGGCAAAGGCAAGGTCGTCGATCTGCTGACCGACAAGGCCGATGCGGTGGTGCGTTTCCAGGGCGGGCACAATGCCGGTCATACCCTGGTGATCCAGGGACGCAAGACAGTGCTCCACCTGATACCGTCCGGCATTCTGCGCGACAATGTGCGTTGCCTGATCGGCAACGGTGTGGTGTTGTCGCCGAGCGCCCTGCTCGAAGAGCTGGAGATGCTCGAGTCCGGCGGCATCGACGCGCGTGTCCGTATGGGGATCAGCGAGTCCTGCCCGGTCATCCTGCCTTATCACATCGCGCTCGACCAGGCGCGCGAGGCCGCGCGCGGCAACAAGGCGATCGGCACCACAGGGCGCGGTATCGGCCCGTGCTATGAGGACAAGGTGTCGCGTCGCGGGATCCGCCTGGGCGAGATGCTCGACCCGGAGCACTTCAAGGAACGTCTGCGCGAGGTGATGGAGTATCACAACTTCGCGCTACAGCATTATTTCAAGTTCGATACCGTCGACTATCAGCAGGTGCTGGACCAGGCGCTGGCACACGCTGAGCAGATCAAGCCGATGATCGAGGATGTGCCAGGTACACTGCATTCGCTGCGTCGCCAGGGTCGCAGCGTGATGTTCGAGGGGGCACAGGGTGCGCTGCTCGATATCGACCACGGTACCTATCCTTATGTCACCTCGTCCAACACCACTGCCGGCGGTGCGGCCAGCGGCAGCGGTGTCGGCCCGCGAGATTTCGACTACGTGCTGGGTATCGTCAAGGCGTACACCACGCGTGTCGGTGCCGGTCCGTTCCCGACCGAGCTGTTCGACGATGACGGTGAGCACCTGGGTGTGAAAGGTCACGAATTCGGCGCCACCACCGGGCGCAAGCGCCGTTGCGGCTGGCTGGACACAGTCGCGCTGAAGCGCTCACTGCAGATCAACAGCGTCACCGGGATGTGTATCACCAAGCTCGACGTGATGGATGGCCTGGATACGGTGAAAATCTGTGTGGCCTACAAGCTCAATGGTCAGGAAGTGACGACGCCGCCGGTCGGTGCCGACCGCTTCGAACAATGTGAGCCTGTGTTCATCGACATGCCGGGCTGGAAGGAATCGACAGTCGGCGTGAAGACCCGTGATGCACTGCCGGAGAATGCACGCAGCTATCTGCGCCGAATCGAGGAACTGTGCGAGACCCCGATCGACATCATCAGCACGGGCCCGGATCGCGACGAGACCATCGTGCTGCGGCATCCGTTCGACTGACGCCGGGCCCGCTGCGCCGGTATCAGGTCAGGGCCCCGTCGTCCGGAGTGGACGGCGGGGCCTCTGCTTTTTTGAACGCTGCACGCAGTGCCGGTCGGGGCGCTTGGGTGGCCGGCAGGCGCTTCACCTATAATCGGGACAGGCACCTCACTGCCGCGTCTGCGTTTTCAGCCACACAATGGTGGCGTTCGAGTCACTGCAAAGGAATCCGCCATGGTCGCCGTGAAAAGGCTTGTCCTGGATGTACTCAAACCGCATCAGCCGAATGCGTTGGTGTTTTCGCAGACACTCGCCGCGACAGGTGCCGGTTATCGCGTCCAACTGACGGTGTCCGAGGTCGACGAACATACCGAGACCCTGCGTATCGTGATTGCCGGTGATGCGCTGGATTTCGACGCGATCGAGTCGGCAATCAGGCGGATGGGCGGTTCGCTGTACAGCATCGACGAAGTGGAGGTGCACAGTGGGGATGACGCCGGCTGACCTGACGTGAAGATCATCGACAGGGCGCGATTCCTGCTGCGCATCACCAGTACGCACGGCATCGCCCGACGGTATTTCGTGGTCAACGGTTTCGACGGTGCGCTGACGATGCTCGGCCTGATCATCGGCTTCATGGTCAGCGATCCCCCACCGGTGGCGATCGTCATCAGTGCCTGCCTCGGTGCTGCGATTGCGCTCGCGGTCAGTGGTGTCAGCAGCGCCTACGTGAGTGAGTCCGCGGAGCGCCGCCGCGCGCTGGAGCAATTGCAGGACGCGATGGCCGTGGACCTTGGCGAATCGTTTCATGGCGAAGCCGCGCGCTGGGTGCCGATGATGATTGCGCTGGTCAATGGTCTCGCGCCTCTGGTCATATGCCTGCTGATCATGATGCCGCTGTGGCTGGCACATGCCGGTGTTTCACTGCCAGTCGCGCCTCTGCCGTCCGCGGTCCTGGTGGCGCTGGTGCTGATCTTCTTCCTCGGTGTTTTTCTTGGACGGATATCGGGCGTGTCGTGGTGGCGCAGCGGCCTGCAGACCCTGCTGGTCGCACTGGTCACGGCGGCCCTGATCACACTGATCGCGAGCGACTGATATGTCGGGCCGTGATTGGTATCGTTTCGACGTCGACGAAGTGCTGGCGCGCCTGGGTTCTGATCGCGGTGGCTTGTCATCGGCAGAGGCGACGCGTCGTCTCGGGGACGCCGGGCCCAACGAGATTCCGTGTGCGCCCGGACGCACGCCGCTGAGTATGCTTTTCAGCCAGTTCAGCGACTTCATGATTCTGATCCTGCTGGCGGCGGCCCTGGTTTCCGGGCTGGTGGGCGACCCGCAGGACAGTGTCGCGATACTGGTGATCGTGCTGCTGAATGCACTGATCGGTGCGGTCCAGGAGTATCGCGCCGAGCGCGCGGTGATGACGCTGCGCGCGTTGGCAGCGCCCGATGCGCGCGTCCGCCGCGATGAAGGGGTGTTCACGGTACCGGCGGCGCAACTGGTGCCGGGCGATGTGGTGCTGCTGGAGGCGGGAAATACTGTCCCGGCCGATCTGCGCCTGACTGAAAGTGAGGAACTGCAGGCGAACGAGTCGGCACTGACCGGTGAGTCTCAACCGGTTGCAAAGCAGACGGCGGCTCTGCGCGAGGAAGAGGTCGCCCTGGGAGACCGCGTCAACATGGCCTTCAAGGGCAGTGCGATCACGCACAGTCGTGGTTGCGGTGTGGTGGTCGCAACCGGTGCAGCGACCGAGATCGGACACGTCGCGGCCATGCTGCGCGGCGAAACGAGGGTCAGGACCCCGCTGCAGCGGCGCCTGGCAAGGTTCGGCCGCTACCTCGGCCTCGCGGTGCTCGCGATCTGCGGCATCGTGTTCACCGCCGGATTGCTGCAGGGACAGCCGCCGATGCTGATGTTCCTGACCGCGGTCAGCCTGGCCGTCGCGGCGATCCCGGAGGCCCTGCCTGCTGTAGTGACCATCTCACTTGCCCTCGGTGCGCGCCGGCTGATCCGACACAAGGCACTGGTGCGCAACCTTCCCGCAGTCGAGACGCTGGGCTCGGTGACATACATCTGCACCGACAAGACCGGCACGCTGACGCTTAACAAGATGTCGGTCGAGTGCTGCTTTGCCGAGGGTCGGCGTCATGACAGGCTGCCACCGGATGGCGGCGGCGTCGCTTTGGCGGAGGCCGCCCGGGCGATGGCGCTCAGCAATGACGTAGTTACCGACAATGGCCGGCCGGCCGGGGAGCCGACCGAGCTGGCCCTGTTCGAGGCGGCGCGGGCCGCCGGTTACGACAAGGCGGTGTTGCAGCAGACCCTGCCACGTCTGGGTGCACTGGCGTTTGACAGCGAACGAAAGAGGATGACGACGCTGCACCGGCGCGGCGATACCGTGCTCGCCTATGTGAAGGGGGCGCCGGAGGCGGTCATCGGCCAGTGCAGTCAGGCGATGGGCGAGGGCGGGCCAGCTCCCCTCGATGCGCAGGCATTGAACGATGCGGTAGAGCAGCTGAGCGGTGAAGGCTACCGCGTGTTGGCTGTTGCGAAGCGCGAACTGGCGTCAGTCCCGGAGCCACTGTCGCCAGCGACCCTGGAACGCGAACTGACTTTTCTCGCGCTGGTAGCGCTGATCGATCCTCCGCGCCCCGAGGTGCCTAAGGCAGTGGCCGACTGTGTTGCCGCGGGGATCACGCCGGTGATGATTACCGGCGACCATCCCGGCACAGCGGCGGCGATCGCGCGGCGCCTCGCGATCTGCGATGACCGTCAGGCGGTGCTGACCGGCGCCGGGCTGGAGCAGTTGTCCGAAGACGCCTTTGCGCAAAGGGTCGGGTCGATACGGGTGTATGCGCGGGTCAGTCCACAGCAGAAGCTGCGCATCATCAAGGCACTGCAGCGCAACGGCGAATTCGTCGCGATGACTGGTGACGGTGTCAATGATGCGCCCGCGCTCAAGCGCGCCGGCATCGGCATCGCTATGGGCGGCAAGGGCACGGACGTGGCGCGCGAAGCGGCGGACATGGTGCTGCTGGACGACAATTTCGCGACCATCGTCCAGGCCGTGCGCACCGGACGGCGCATCTTCGACAATATCCGCAAGTTCGTGAAGTACACGATGAGCTCGAACTCGGGCGAGATCTGGACATTGTTTCTCGCGCCATTTCTCGGCCTGCCGATACCACTGCTGCCGATCCACATCCTGTGGATCAACCTCGTGACCGACGGCCTGCCCGGCCTGGCGTTCACAGCGGAGCCGGCAGAGCCAGGCAGCATGCGACGCCCGCCTCGCCCGCCGGATGAAAGTGTTTTCGCGCACGGCATGTGGCAGCACATCCTCTGGGTGGGGTTGCTCATCGGCGGGCTGTCGATCGCAGCCCAGGCCTGGGCGATTGCGCAGGGTCTCGTTTACTGGCAGACGGTGGTGTTCTGTGTACTGACCTTTTCCCAGCTGTTCCACGCGCTGGCCGTGCGCGCCGATTCTGCATCGCTGATTGCAATCGGGTTGACGAGCAATCGTCCGATGCTGGGCGCGGTGCTGTTGACCGTGCTGCTGCAGCTGGCGGTGATCTATGTGCCGGCACTCAATATCATCCTGCACACGCAGCCGCTGCCGTTGGCGGATCTCGCCGCCTGCATCGTGCTGTCGTCTGGCGTGCTGTTCGCGGTCGAGGCCGAGAAATGGCTGGTGCGCCGTCGCTACATCTACCAGGGCGCTTAATTGGCCGTGAAACAGGTCACATCACACGGCGCGACACTCATGCTCACGGTACTGGCGATGCTTGCGTTTGCCGGTAATTCGCTGTTGTGTCGGTTCGCATTGAAGGAAACGGCAATCGACGCCGCGAGCTTCACGTCGTTGAGACTGTTGTCGGGGGCAGTGACGTTGTGGTTGATCGTGTATCTGCGCGGCGGCGGGCGTGTCACCGCCGGCAGCTGGACCTCGGCGCTCGCATTGTTCGCCTATGCGGCCGCGTTTTCCTTCGCCTATATCAGTCTGCCTGCCGCGGCCGGCGCGTTGCTGCTGTTCGGTGCGGTGCAGGCGACAATGATCGGATACGGTCTGTGGTCCGGTGAACATATGTCCCCGCGCCAATGGGTGGGGCTGGTGATGGCACTGCTCGGCCTGGTTGGTCTGTTGTCGCCAGGTCTGTCGGCACCACCGTTGTCCGGCGCGTTGTTGATGCTGGGTGCCGGGGTTGCCTGGGGCGTGTATTCCCTGCGTGGCCGGGGTGGGGGTGACGCGACCGCTGTGACCGCCGGCAACTTTGTCAGGGCGGTGCCGATGGCGCTGGCGTTGAGTCTGCTCGCAGGTCCGGTGTTGTCAGTGGATGTTGAGGGCGCCTGGTATGCGGTGGTCTCGGGCGCGCTGGCCTCAGGTGTCGGCTATGCCCTCTGGTACCGGGCGTTGCCGGGTCTGCGTCCGGTCAGCGCGGCGACCGTGCAGCTCAGCGTGCCGGTGATCGCGGCACTTGGCGGCGTCGTGCTTCTCGGCGAGGCGCCGGGTGTTCGACTGGTGCTGGCCTCACTGGCGATCCTTGGCGGGATCGCTTTGGTCATTGTGAGTCGTCGGCCCGCCGGTGCGGCGAAGTGACGATGGTTTCACGGACCGGCATGATCGCGGAAACAGGGGGGAGGCATGGGTCGACATAAGGAAAAACACTATGCGGAACGCATCGGCTGGCTGCGCGCCGCCGTGCTCGGAGCGAATGACGGCATAGTGTCGACAGCCAGCCTGCTGGTCGGTGTCGCGTCGGCGAGTGCACTGCATTCCGACATCCTGCTGGCCGGTGTCGCGGGCCTGGTGGCCGGGGCGATGTCGATGGCAGCGGGCGAATATGTGTCGGTCAGCTCGCAGGCGGATACCGAAGATGCAGACCTGCACCGCGAACGCCGAGAGCTGGCGGAGAACTATGAATTCGAACGTCGGGAGCTGGCGGACATCTACATCGGGCGGGGACTGGACGCGGTACTGGCGCAGCGGGTCGCCGATCAGTTGATGGCTCACGATGCCCTCGCGGCACATGCGCGCGATGAGCTGGGACTGACGACCACCCATAGCGCACGTCCAATCCAGGCGGCCCTGGCATCGGCATCGACCTTCGCCCTGGGTGCCGCGCTGCCGCTGCTGCTGGCTGTGTTGAGCCCGCGTGACATGCTGGCGTCCGTGGTCGCCACCGGTTCGCTGCCGTCACTGGCGTTGCTCGGCGGCCTGGCGGCACGGGCCGGCGGTGCCAGGGTGTGGGTCGGTGTCTCGCGGGTAACCCTCTGGGGGGCGCTGGCGATGGCAGCGACGGCGGCGGTAGGCTCGCTGTTCGGCACCGTCGCCTGAATGGCCGCTGCAGTGTCCCGACTGGAATCGGCATCCCGGCGGCACCGTTTCTTTGTTCAAACGTCGGGCACTTGGGTAAACTCGCCTGACGGGGCGTGTAACACGGGCGCATATAACGACAAAGCCAGCGCCGAAGCGACGGCAGATTGCCCCGGTCTTTGAGATTTTCCGGATTGGCGGCCAGCAATGGTCCAAGACGCGGCATCAGAACGCGCCGAAGCCACGGTTCGTGGCAACGGGGCTCCGGGTATGCGCGTCTGGCGCCGGGCGGCGACGGGTCGGGGGGGGAGCTTTCTTGGCAGTGATATCGATCGGTTTTGGCAATACGCAGCAGTCGGGGGATCGCCTGAGCGCGGCGCGGGGTAGAGATGCGCGGGGTGAATGTGCAGGCGGGGCCGGTCGATGAGTTCGGCGGACGGGGCTTTGCAGGAAAAAAGCCGCCCTCTGCTGAGTTCGAATCTCTGGGTGCCGCTGCTGCTGATCGTCGCCGCCTGCATCGCCGTTGTGTATTACGGCCATCAGGTCGCAGAGACGCTGAAGCAGTCGGCCGCGGCCAATGCCCGTACCAGCGGGCTGGCGACGGCCCACGAGATCACCGGGTTCATCAATCGTGAGCACGAGCGCCTGCGGGCGTTTGTGGAGGAAAAAGACGACGAGATCCGCCGGATCGTCGGTGCGGCCGAGGATTGGGCGGCCATCGACTCCCTGCAGGCCAGCGTGAAGCGCCTGTTCCGGGGTGCCTTCGCTTTCACGGTGACCGATGCCGATGGCGAGCCGGTGTTCGAGGATTTCGACGGCCTGGTGGGGCCTGTGTGCCGGTCTGCGATGGCCACCTTCGCGCAGTCGATCGATTTTGGCAGGGCCGGGTATGAGATTCCGCCTATCCACCCGGTTCCCGGTGCCTATCACTTCGATCTCGTCGCCCGCTGGACGCTTCCCAGTGGCGAGGCCGGGATGTTTTTCGTCAGTATGTCGCCGAACCGTATCGCCGAACTGATTGCGGCTGCCGAGGAGGTCTCGGGCATGCATATCCTGCTGGTCAACCGCGACGACCCCGGACTGATCGAGGTGACCGCTGCCGGCGCTCGGGATGTGCTCAAGGAACATTTTCGTCTCACCTCGGACGCCCTGGTGCCGGGGCACTTCATGGCAGATCTGTCCGGCACGCATTGGAAGCTGTTGGTGCTGCCGGATGCGGCGGCGCTGTCGGCAGCGGTGAACGCCGTCTACCTCAACGTGGCGGCACTGGTAATGGCGCTGTTGCTGATCAGTGCCGCATTGCTGTTTGTGATACGTCGTGCCGAACGGCACAACAGTTCGCTGTTCATGCGCAGCCTGCAATCGAGCGTCAGCCGGCAGCGCGCGATTCTGCAATCGATGGTCGATGGCATGGTGACCATCGACGAGAAAGGGACGGTGCTGCATGTCAACAATGCGGTGACAAGGCTGTTCGGTTACACGTCGAGTGAATTGCTCGGCAGCAACGTGCGGGTACTGATGCCCGAACCGTACCGCGCAGCGCACGACGGTTATCTTAAGCACTACCTCGACACCGGCGAAAGCAAGATCCTCGGCAAGGGCCGCGAGGTGACGGCGAGGCGCAAGGATGGCAGCGTGTTTCCGGCGTTGTTGACCCTTGGGGAGTCCATCGAGGGCGAGCAACGGATCTTTGTCGGCATCCTGCACGATATGACGGCGTACAACGATGCGCAGCGGCAGATTGTCGCGCAGGCGATGGCGATCAAGCGCACGCGTCAGGAGCTGGATGAGATCGGCCAGATTGCCGCGAAGGATCTGCAGATGCCATTGCAGCGCATCGCTTCGTTGGGCGAGTTGCTGGCGTCGGAGCGCATGAACGCGCTGAGCGGGCACGAGAAGGCGCAGTTGAAGACACTGACCGCCGAGGCGCGTGATCTGAGCGAGCTGGCCAAGGGTATCGCGGACTACACCCGCACCGAGGGTCAGCCGGCCGCCCAGACAGTCGATCTCGACGGCATCCTGGTCGACGTCAGAAAGGGGCTCGCCACCCTGATCGCAAATTCTGGCGCCGAGGTGAGTGTGGATGCGGGCCTTGGAGTGGTGATGGGCAATACCAAGCAGTTGCGCCAGGTATTCTGGAACCTTCTCGATAATGCGTTGAAGTTTCGTGACCCGCAACGCCGGCCGCTGATACGGGTGGCACTTGCACCGTCCGATGCTGCATCGGGTGCGTCTGGCGACGATCGGATCGATGTGCTGGTTTCAGACAATGGCCTTGGGATCCCTGCGGACAAGCTCGAATCGGTGTTCGAGGCATTCTGCCGGCTGCATCCGCGCGAGGACTACCCGGGCATGGGCCTGGGTCTGTCGTTCTGTCGCAAGATCGTCGAGGGACTCGGCGGGCAGATCCACGCCGAAAGCACGCCCGGCGAGGGCAGCACGTTCCACGTGGTGTTGCCGCGACCGGGAAGCGCCTGAACGGCGACCCGTACGTGCTGGATTGGTGCCGCCGCTCAGCCGGTGATGCCGATCGCGCGGTCCCAGTCCGGCAGGTCGCCGAAACGGCTGGCAAGAAAATCCGCCAGTGCGAGCACCCGCCGCGGAAGCAGTCGCCCCGGTGGGTAGACAGCATGGATTCCGACGGGCTCACGGCGGTATTCGTCGAGCAGGGGCACCAGTTCGCCGCTTGCGATCTTCTCGCTGACGATGAACGTCGGCGTGTTGACGATGCCGAGGCCGGCCAGTGCCGCAGTGGCAAGCAGGTCGCCATTGTTCGCGCGCAGGCGTATTCCCGGGATTGCCACCACCGGCTCGCGCCCCCCGTCTGAAAACCGCCATGCCTTCTGCAGCGGGACGTTCGCATAATGCAGGCCGATATGCCCTGCCAGGTCACCAGGCTGGTGCGGCACGCCGTGGCGCGCCAGATAATCGGGGCTGGCACAGGTCACGAATCGTACGGTGCCGAGGCGACGTGCGAGCAGTGTCGAATCACGCAGTGCCCCAATGCGCACCGCCATGTCAAAACCTTCCTCCACCAGGTTGACCTCGCGGTCGTTCAGATCCAGGTCCAGTTCGATGCCTGGGTGCTGGTCCAGGAAATCCGTCAGCGCAGCGCTCAGGTGATGCAGGCCGAATGACAGGGGTGCCGCGAGTTTAACGCCACCGCGCAGCGCCGCCGCGGCGTCGACGATCGACTGTTCGGCCTCGTCGAGTTCGGCAAGCAGGCGCGCTGCGCGCGGATAGAACAGGCGCCCGGGCGATGTCAGTGACTGCTTGCGCGTGGTGCGCTGCAGCAATTGCACGCCCAGTTGTGTCTCGAGCAGGCCGACGCGGCGGCTGACCACGGACTTTGCAATCCCCAGGCGTTCGGCGGCACGGCTGAAACTGCCGCTTTCCACCACGCTGACAAAGGCCTCGATATTGGCGAATTTGTCCATATTGTTCGAAAAAGTAGAACAGAGATGCCAATAAATCCATATTTATCTTGCGCTAGGCAACGGTCATGCTCCAGTCAACCGGGGGCCACAGTGGCCGCCGACAGTGAAACTAACCGGAGGCAGCAATGAACGAACAGGTGATGAGCAACATCCTGCGCATCGACAGCAGTGCACATCAGGGCGCCTCGGTGACCCGGGAACTCGGTGACGAGGTGGTGCGCCGCCTGGTCGCGCGGCAACAGAAGGCCAGCGTCGTCGAGGTCGACCTCGCCGAGGGTATGCCGCACATCGATGCCGATTGGATCGGCGCCAGCTTCACCCCCGCCGGCCAGCGCGACTCGCAGCAGCGTGCCCGCCTGGCGGTTTCGGACGACGCAATCGAGGCGTTGAAACAGGCTGACGCGATGGTTCTTACGGTGCCGGTCTACAATTTCTCGGTGCCGTCGACGCTCAAGGCCTGGATCGACCATGTGTGCCGCGCCGGGGTCACCTTTCGCTACACCGACAAAGGTCCAGAAGGTCTGCTGCGCGACCGGCCGGTATACCTGGTGATGGCCTCCGGTGGCGTCGCGTTCGGCAGCGCGGTCGATTTTGCCAGTGGCTACCTGCGCCAGGTGCTGCGCTTCATCGGGATCGAAGATGTGCGTCTGATCGGCGCCGAGCGGGTCGCTGCCGACGCCGATGCAGCACGCGAATCCGCACTTGCTCAACTGGATAAATGGCTGCCGGGCCTTGCCGGCCGAGCCGCCTGAGGAGGATGTCATGCAACAATCTGCCAGCCACGACAGACCCGACATTCGCAGCGTCTCACGAGTGGTCCGCGGTATGCCCGCGACCGACGGCGCCGGTGTCGAACTCACGCGGGTGATCGGCCAGCCGGCCATGCCGATGCTCGACCCCTTCCTGTTGCTTGATGCGTTTCGCTCTGACCGCCCGGATGACTACATCGCCGGTTTCCCACCGCATCCGCACCGCGGTTTCGAGACAGTGACCTACCTGCTGGCCGGGCGGATGCAGCACAAGGACAATGCCGGCCACGAGGGGGTGATCGAGCCCGGCGGTATCCAATGGATGACCGCCGGCCGGGGGATCGTGCACTCGGAGATGCCGCAACAGCAAGCAGGCTTGCTCGAGGGTTTCCAGCTGTGGGTAAACCTGCCGGCTAAACACAAGATGGACGCCCCGGCCTACCAGGAACACGCGGTGGGCGCGATCCCGGTCGAGACACGTGACAGCGGAATTCGGGTGAAGGTGATCGCAGGTGTCACTCAGAACGGGACGCGTGGCCCGGTGGTGCAACCGCTCACCGAGCCACTATACCTTGATGTCGAGTTGCCGCCCGGGCAAGTGTTCACTGAGCGGTTGCCCGTCGGGCACAACGCCTTCTGCTATGCGATCGATGGCCAGGTCCTGGCGGATGACGCCGATGGCAATGCGGTTACGCTGCAGCGCGATGACCTGGCGGTGCTTTCACACGGTACCCTGGTGACGTTGCGTAGTGGCGGCCTTGGGGCGCGCTGCCTGCTGATTGCCGGGCGACCATTGAACGAGCCGGTTGCGCGCGGCGGCCCGTTCGTGATGAACACCAAGGCGGAAGTCCGTCAGGCCTACGACGATTACGCTGCAGGGCTGTTCTGAGCCGATGCAACCCGGCGGCTTTTTCAATGCCGCCGGTTTTCGCATACCCTAGGTGGACAACCAACAAATGGGGGATGGATATGCGTATAGCGGGTCTTTGTGCAGTTGCCATGTTACTGCTGTCGCCGACAGTCTTTGCGTTCGACGACTCCGAGTCGCTCGATCGCGATGCGGTGATCGATCTGGTCAACAACAAGACCGTCGAGTGCCGGAAGGAAAAGGACCAGAGCCTGTGCACCAACTTTTTCAGCGACGAGGGCGTGGTCGTGCAGGTGCTGCGGGAAGACGGCGAGCGGAAGGATGGTGTCTGGTTCGTCGATGACCAGGAGCGACTGTGCATCCTGTGGAAAGGCAGGATCAAGCCGCTGTGCTTCAGCGTCTACCATCAGCCTGACGACACCTGGCACCTGATCAAGAACGACAAGCACATCACAACGATACTGCATACCGAAGATGGTAATCCCAACAATCTCTGAGCCGCGTGGAGGCTGATCGTGTCAGAACAACCAGCGGCCACGTCCGTGACAAAGGGGATTCTGCGCAAAGGTGGCGCCGCGATGCTGCTCGTGATCATGGCCCTGGCCTTCGCCGGTATGGGGATGTTCATGTGGAACATGGGCAGAGACATGGGCGCCATGACCGAGTCGGTGGTGCAGATGGGCAGGGACGTCGGGCGCATGAGCCTCAACATGGAAGGCATGGCCGTCAACATGAACCAGATGGCGAAGAGCATGGTGGAAGGTCAGGCGCGCATGGGCGATGACTTCTCCCGCGTGCGCATCGGCATGGAGTCCATGACGCACAATATGGCCAACATGAGCCGCGACATGGGCGAGCTGAATCAGAACATCGCCGGTATGAGTGGCCGGATCCTCAACATGTCGGTCGATATGCACCAGATGAACCAGTCGATGGCGGTCATGACCAACTCGATGGGTCATATGGGCAGCGACATCAACAAGTTTTCCAACCCCGAGCGCATGTTGCCTTTCATGCGTTGAGGTGTCATTTCAACCGAGCCAGCCGAGCCACTGCAGCAGCCACGGCAGCACCAGCGCCGTGGTGAAGGTTGACAGTGCCATCGCAAGACCGGAGAACGCGCCCATCTCGGTGCTGACCTGAAACGCGCGCGCCGTGCCTATCCCGTGCGCGGTGATACCCATCGCGATGCCCTTTACACTGTCGTCCCGGATGCGTAGCAGGGCGAACAGCTTCGTCCCCAGTATCGCGCCCAGGATCCCGGTCGCCACCACCATGACCGCCGTGAGTGACGGCAGGCCGCCGATCTGTTCCGATATACCCATGGCCACGGGCGCCGTTACCGACTTGGGCGCCAGCGACAGTTGCGTCTGCAGGCTGGCACCGAACAGCCTGGCGAGGGCGACCGAACTCAATGCGCCTATCGTGACACCGGACACCAGGGTGATCAGGACCGGCAGCCATAACCGCCTGATCTTCGGCAGCTGCTGATAAAGCGGTATCGCCAGGGCAACCGTCGCCGGGCCGAGCAGGAAGTGCACGAACTGCCCGCCGGTGAAGTAGGCCTCGTACGGGGTATCGGTGGCGACCAGGAACAGGATCAGCATCGTGACCGCCAGCACCACCGGGTGCAGCAGTGGGTTGGATCCGGCCCACAGGTAGGTGCGATAGGCGATGCCGTACGCGACCAGCGTGATCGTCAACCCGAGCAGGGGAGTGGTCGACAGATAGACCCAGATCGTGGCGATGCCCGCGTCAGTCATCCTGCCGCTCCCCAGGTGCAAACAGGCGGCTGGTGCCGGCCATGATCAGCGCGCTCGCGAGCATCGTGATCACCGTGCTGCCGAGCAGCGCGACCGCAATCGGCAGCCATTCACCGGTGATGCGCTCGAAATGGATCATCATGCCGACGCCTGCCGGCACGAACAATAACGACAGGTGGCTCAGCAATGTGCTGGACGCGGTGTCCAGCGACGGTGGCACCGAGCGGCGCACCGCCAACGCGAGAAACAGCAACAGCATCCCGATGACCGGTCCGGGTACCGGGATATCCAGCAGCCGCGCACCGAACTCGCCGATCAGCTGGAAGATCAGCAGCAGCGTGATGCCGTTCAGAAATTGCATGGTCTATCCTGCAGCCGGTCAAAAGCCCTCTAGCACGATCTTACCCCGGGACCTGCCGCTTTCGATCAGCTGATGTGCCCGCCTGAGGTTCTCCGCATTGATCGCGCCGAAATGCTCGGCAACCGTGGTGCGGATGATGCCGGCGTCCACCAGTGCCGCCATCTCACACAACAGGCGATGTTGGGCGATCATGTCAGCCGTCTCGAACATCGAGCGGGTAAACATAAGCTCCCAGTGTAGCGACAGGCTCTTTTGTTTGAGCTGGGCGACATCGATCGGCCCCGGATCGTCGATCAGCGCGAAACGGCCCTGTGGTGCCAGCGCCTTGATGATCTCAGTGAAGTGCAGGTCCGTCCTGGTCAGGCTGGCGACATGCGACACACTGTCGGTGCCGATGCGGCGCAGTTCCTCGGACAATGGACGGCTATGATCGATCACCGCGTGTGCACCGAGCTCGCGGACCCATTCAGTGGTCTCCGGGCGTGATGCCGTTCCCACGACACGCAGGCCGGTGAGCCGGCTTGCCAGCTGCGTCAGAATCGAACCCACGCCACCCGCGGCACCCACGATCAACAGTGAGTTATCGCTGTTTGCCTTGCCCGACGGCACCTGCAGGCGTTCGAAAAGCAGTTCCCAGGCGGTGATGCTGGTCAGCGGCAGCGCGGCTGCCTGAGCGAAGTCGAGCGAGCCGGGCTTGCGGCCGACGATGCGTTCATCCACCAGCTGCAGCTCTGCATTGCTGCCCGGGCGCATGATCGACCCTGCGTACCAGACCTCGTCACCGGGCCGGAACAAGGTCACCTCGGTGCCGGTCTCGATCACCACGCCGCTGGCATCCCAGCCCAGGACCTTGGTCTCGCCTTCGGCCGGCGCACTGCGCATCCGCACCTTGGCGTCTACCGGGTTTACCGAGATCGCCTTGACCTGTACCAGCAGGTCCCGCGCCCCCGGTTTCGGCTCGGGCAGCTGCAGGTCGAGCAGGGACTGCCCGTCGGTGATCGGAAGCGATTGACGATAGCCTACGGCCTTCATCGTGGGTTCCTCCTGGCAGGGCGGAATGGTCGGGCGTCACAACGGGGCACTGCGCGGCCGCTGGAGAGACTGGATAGTGTAGCCATTGAATCGCGCAGTCGCCCCGGTCGGCGATGCTCAACGCGAAACCAATGTCACCAGACGGCTGCCTCGCCTCAGCTTGATCTGACTGACGCCGTCGCGGGCGGCATCCTGCAGAGCCTGCAGTGTCCTGACGCGTATGCGATTGACCTGGAACAGCACGTCACCTTCGCGCAGTCCACTGCGCCAGGCATTGCTGTCTTCGATCACCGGGCCCACCGCAATCCCCGGGTTGGCGCCGAGGCTCGATTCGTCCATAACCTCGCCGAGCCGGGCGCCGCGAAACTGGCGGCTGATTGTCTTGCCATCGACGAAACCGGCGTAAGGGTCGGCGATCTGCGCCCGCAGGGTGCGTGTCTGACCGTCGCGCAGGACGTCGAGCGTGATTTGTTCGCCAACACGCAGCAGTGCAAGTGCCGCATTCAGATCGGTGGCGTTGCCTATCGGTTGTTGGTTCAGCCGTACGATCAGGTCGCCGGCACGCAGCCCTGCGCGAGCCGCGGCCGATCCGGATTCGATGCCGCTGACCACGGCGCCGCGGCTGCCGGCGGCGAGATTCAGTGCGCCCGTCAGGTCGGGGGTAAGGTTCTGCACCGTTGCGCCGAACACGCCGCGCAGCACACCGCCGTGTTCGACGATCTGTCGTTTGATCGCTTCGGCCATATTGACGGGGATCGCGAAGCCGATCCCGACATTGCCACCGTTCGGTGCAAGGATGGCGGTGTTGATGCCGACCAGTTCACCCCGCAGGTTGACCAGCGGACCACCCGAGTTGCCCGGGTTGATCGAGGCATCGGTCTGGATGAAGTTCTCGTAGCCCTCGATGCCGAGGCCGCTGCGACCAAGTGCACTGACGATCCCGGAGGTCACGGTCTGATTGAGCCCAAAAGGGTTACCGATCGCCACCACGAAGTCGCCGACCCGCAGGCGGCTGGAGTCGGCCATTGGTATCGCCTTGAGATTCTCGGCCGGAATCTGCAGAAGCGCGATGTCGATCTCCGGGTCGGCACCCAGCAACTCGGCCTTCAGTTCGCGACCGTCGTTTGTGGTGACGCGGATCTCGTCCGCCTTCTCGATCACGTGATGGTTGGTCAGCACATGGCCGCGCGCGGCGTCCACAATCACACCCGACCCCAGGCTCTGGCTGCGTCTGCGCTGCGTGTCGCGCGGGAGTTCAAAGAACCAGCGAAATACCGGATCGCGCAACAGCGGGTGGTCCTCGGTACGTACCAGACTGACGGTCGAGATGTTAACCACCGCTGGCGTGATCTTCTCCAGCATCGGCGCGAGGCTGGGCAGCGGCTGGTCATCCACCTGGATCGGCAGCGCCGCACCGGCGGGAACCACCACCAGCAGCAGGCAGGCGAGCAGCAACGCTCGGACATCGATCGGGTTCATGCAGGTATCCCGGTGCAACGCCCCGGCAGGGTTCCTACCGGGGCTGTTGGATCAGTTTGATATCAGGCAGCGGCCTCCTGCCGCTCGGCACCACTCTCGATAAGCCGCTCCTCGCTGCCGCGAATCTCGATCCGCCGCGGTTTCATCGATTCCGGGACCTCGCGAACCAGGTCGATGTGCAACAGACCATCCTTCAGGTCGGCGCCACTGACCCGGACATAGTCGGCCAGCTGGTAGGCGCGATCGAAATTGCGCTTCGCAATCCCCTGGTGGAGAAACCGGCGGTCGGCGACGTCGGCGCCTTTGCGGCCGCTGACGCTGAGCAGGTTCTCCTTGACCTCGATCTCGATCTCGTCGGCGCTGAAGCCGGCTACCGCCATGGTGATTCGGTACCTGTCTTCGCCAGTCAGCTCGATGTTGTAGGGCGGATAACCGCCGGCATCGGCACGATTGGCCGATTCGAGCGCATGCGCCAGACGGTCGAAGCCGATGGCGGTGCGGAACAGGGGGGTGAAATCAAATGCAGTCATGGTGTTGTCCTCTTGAATAAGCAACAAGTGTTGAGCGGCGTTCATTCGAACCGCCTGATCGACGGGCCCGTGCGGCGCCCGTGCCACTGATCTGGGGGAGATCGCCGCTTTTTCAAGAGGTGTCGGATCTGTCGGGAACCTCGCTACAGCCAGCGCACCAGGTAATAGATGCGCTGGCTCTCCGAGGAGACCGACGGGCCGTAGACCACGGCCGGATGCAGATGCCTGGTGTCGTCGGCGGCTGCTCGCGCGGCGTCCAGCGAATCCACGATCTCGACGCAGCCTTCAGGGTAACGCTTGCGCGACTTGCGCGGCGTCCTGATCAGCGCAAAGCGCTCCTGCAGGGAAGTGGATTCTGGATCGATGATCACGTGCGGCATCGGGTGATGTTAGCACTGCAGACCGACTGAACCCCGCGGGTTTGCGGCGTGTGCGCCGACTTGCTAGGTACTGGCGATGTTTTCGTCGTCGCGAAAGTGCTTTAAATATAAGTATTACACCAAATACTTGATTTTTCTCATTGTGAGCCCTATATTGCATTGCAACAATCTGGCGACGGATCTTTCAACGAGTGGCTATCGACGCCCGTTGGTGCGGTCCGGCGGTAACCGGTGAAAGAGGTACACGACCATGTCAGACAGGACGAAAGACGATTTCGGGATTCCCGAGGTTGAGGCGCTGGAGGTCATCGACTTCAGCGCTGGGAGCGAAAAGACACGCCACGACCAGTACGTCGAATACACGCACGAACTGTCCGAGGATTCAGCCGAGGCCACATCGCGGGCGCTGGTGCGCTTTGTCCCCCTGGCCTACGGCGGATTGCTTGGCGGCCTGAACGATGCGGTGTTGCTCGGCATCCTGGGAGGACTGGGACTGAGCATCGCGTTCGATCTCTACATGGGGAAAAACTCGATGATGCGGGCGATGGCGCGGCGCATCGGTACACATCTCTGCCCGATGGTTGCGCTGCTGGCACGTCGCTTGGCGACGGCAATGCAACACCGTGGTTGGGCGGTGCCTTCTGTGTTGAAGGACAGGCACTGCGGCGCCGCCTGATCGCCCCGCCCCGAACAGCCCCCGCAACAGAGTCTTCCGGGGTATGCTTCGGGCATGGGAACCAGCAGGTGCGCGACAGGTGGCCCCCGGCTTGCCTGCCAGCCATTGACGAAGGGGGGATCCTCATGCCCGGCGGAACAGGTCCGGTCAGTGCATCCACAATAGCCGACTGCACGCGGCAGGATCGCGCCATCGCGACGGTCGGCAATGCCAACGAGATCTTCTTCAACCTCGATGCGCGCCGCGTGTTCTACGACAGCGGCACCTCGCAGCTATATTTCGTCGGCGCCGCGCACGATTTGGTGCCGCGGACCATCCGGGCCACGCTGGCCGGGTTGCGCCACCGCGGTGTATTCGAGCAACTGCACCTGGATTGCCACCATCTGATCAATGGCGCGCAGCGCGTGACCCTGGGGCGTGAGCAGGCGGACGCCGTGCTGATTGCGTTACGCCTGGTCGGTGTTCGCGCTGCTGTCGGATAGCCGGTCGAGCAGCACCTTCAATCCGGGATAAGTGCTCGGGTCGAGCTGGTACTTGCGCCCTGCGCTGCCCCAGGGCGCTGCCTGCTCCAGTTGCTCCAACAGGTGATCACGGCTGGCAAAATCGATGCCACCGACCGCGGTCACGCCGCGGGCAAACAGCGCGTCGGGCAGGCCGCTGCCGCTGGGGCCGATCAGGGTCACCGGCATCTTTCCCGCCAGCGTGTCGAGCAGCCCGTCCAGCGTGTCGTTGACGAGGGTCGATGCGGTGCACAGCACCTGCTGGCAGGCGCCCAGATCACATGGGTCGGTGGTGGCACTGATTGCTGGGTGCGGGGTGATGCGCTGTGGTGATTTTTCCAGGACCAGGACCCTGCAGTCCCGTGCAGTGAGGCGCTCCAGCAGCGGCGAGAAATAGCCGACCATCCCGATCAGGTCGCCTGGGGCTGTATCGCCGAGCCCGGCCGTGCGATCACGTGCCGGCGGCTCGAAGCCGGCGCGCCGGTACAGGCTGGCGCTCAGCGCGTTGTAGGTGCCGACGGCGAGCGCGCGCTGTACCGGGTCGCTGTCGGCAAAGCCCTGCAGCAGTGCTGCTGCGTCGCCGCGAAAGTCCGCCGGACAGGGGTGGCGCCGCCACAGTCGTCGCAACAGCTCACCCAGGCTGACGTAGAAGGGGCCGACACTGCCGTCGTCGAGAAACGCAAAACCAAACTCGTCGCGGTAGGTCTCGTCGGCCACCGGCGAGGGCAGGTACAGACCGCAGACCGCCGGACCGCCAAGCTGCCGGGCGACCTGCGTACCGATGCGTAGATAGTCGTCGTTGAGTGTCATGTCGTCCTGCCGGCCTCCCGCTCCGCCTGCACCAGATCAACCGGGATAGTCCCAGGCCCGCCAGTCGGGAAACAGCGGGAAGTAAAGCGCGAGGCGGATCGGTCTGTCTTCGAGTGTGCGCACGATGCGTCCGTAGTTTTCCAGCTGCGCGCGATAACGCAACTGTTCGCCGTCGAGGAAGGCATCGCGGTCAGCGTCCAGGTGCTCGCCGGTCTTGTAGTCGATGATCCAGCGCACCCCCTGTTCGTCGACGAAGCTGCGGTCGATCACGTAGTGACGGGCCGTCTGTTCGAACACGGTGAGCGGCCATTCGCAGCGTGCATCGGTGTGTGCTGCGAGGATCCAGCGCCCGGTATCGTCGGCCAGTGTCTGCTGCAGAGCGCGCAGAGTCCTGCCCACCGCCTGCTCCAGCTCACCGGCGTCGACGCCCAGGTTGCGCAGACCCAGCCGCACCCCGTCTTGCAGTCCGGCAATCCGCTCCGGTGTCCATAGTCCGACGCCCTGCGTGGCGATGCGCTCGAGGTGCCGATGGACGAGGGTGCCGACGTGTCGGGCTGTGTCCCCGGCCCAGTCGTAATCGATGTCGACGACGGGCGTCCCGGTGTCGGTCGGGGCGATCGCGATGGTGGTGTCTGCGCCGCTTGCCGGACGCCAGTCTGCCGGCAGGCGCCACAACGCAGCCGGATTCAGGGCCGGGCCGCCCGTTGTCGCCGCGGTCGGCGCCTGCAGCGGCGCGAACATGTCCCCGACCACGGGCCAGAGTTTCTCCAGCAGCGAATCGGCTGCCGGCTTGCCCGGCTCTCCCTTGCTGTTGAATGTGATGTGCCCGAGCAGGTGCAGGCGTCGCCTGGCGCGTGTGGCGGCCACATACAGCAGACGCGACGCCTCGAGCCGGCTTTTTTCCCGGTCGAGTTCTCGCAGGTAGCCGGAGATCGGGTCCGTCGCCTGCTCGGAGGCGCGGATTGGCGCCATCAACAGGCGTGTACGGCCGTCGGCGCCAGTGCGTTCGAGCCAGTAAAGCAGTTCGCTGCTGCTGCCGCGCGGGCGGCGGCCGAGGCCGGGCAGGATCACGGTGTCGAATTCGAGTCCCTTGGCCTTGTGCATGGTCATAAGCTGGATGCGTCCATCGGCGTTGCTGTCCGGCGTCGCATACAGACGTGCCAGTGCCGTATCCAGGCCCGCGAAATCGAGCAGTCCGCCGGCCTGCTCGTTGAGATCGAGCAACGCGAGGTAGGCCTGGGCATCGGACAGCGCCTCGTGCGAGGCCACCGCCGGGCCGCCAAGACGCAGCCAGACCCCCTCGATCCATTGACGCAGCGGACGTCGGCCGCGCGCCGGCAACTGGTGATCGAGGATCTGCAGCAGACGCTGCACCCGGTCACGACCGTCGGTACTCAGGGCCGCCAGCACGGCGGGATCACGCAGGCGGCCCGGGATGCAGCGCGGCGACGCCTCGGCGATCGTCAGCAGATCGGGCAGGCCCAGCCCGAGCCAGGGTGCGCGCAGCACCACCATCCACGAGAGACGGTCGGCCGGATGCAGCAGCGCCCGGGTCAGGTGGTGCAGGTCGCGCACCACCGGCTGCAGTGCCAATGGGTCGACATCGACCGCCTGGAACGCCAGACCGGCCTCCTTGAGCGCCAGTGCGATCGCGTGCAGATGGCTGCGGGCACGCGCCAGTACCGCCACCTGCCCATCTTCGCTCTCGCCCAAGGCAACCTTTACCAGTTCGAGCACGCACGCCGCCTCCGCCTGGGCGTCATTGGCGGCGAATGGGTGCAGCTGCACCGCCTGCGGGTCTTCCTGTTGGTCGAGCGCGATGGCTGCCGAGTACGGCACAGCACCACGCCCCGCATCCGCACGGTGTGGAAGGATCAACGGAAAAGCCGCGTTGACCCAGTCGACGATCGCACCGGTCGAGCGGAAATTCACCTCCAGCCGCAGCGGCTCCAGGCGGAGTCCACCGATGCCGTGCTCGCGCGCGCTCAGGTAGAGACCGACCTCGGCCTCGCGAAAGCGGTAGATCGACTGCATCGGATCGCCGACGGCGAACAGCGTGCGTCCATCGCCATGCTGCCAGCCGGCCGTCAGCGTGGTGAGCAGCGCGTATTGGCTGCTCGAGGTGTCCTGAAACTCGTCGACCAACAGGTGTTGCAGCCGGTAGTCCAGGCTCAGCGCCAGGTCTGTCGGCTCGTCCGGGCTGCCCAGGGCGCGGCGCGCGCGCATCTGGATTTCGGCAAAATCCACCTCGCCGTTGTCCCGGAACACCAGCTGCAACTCGCTCGCTGCGTGCAGCAGTACTGCAAACAGGCTCGCCAGCACGGCCTGTTGCTGCATGTCCAGGCCCTGTTGTGGCAGCTGGCGAAGCCCGCACCACAAGGCGACTGTCTCGTCGTCGGCGCACAACCGTGTACACAGGTCCTTGATCGCCTCCTTGTCCTTTTGGCGTTGCGCCTTGGTGGCGGCTGCGATACCCGACTCGCTGGGTGCCGCGAAGCCGATATCGGCATTCCATTGCCTGCGGGGCGTGTTGCCCCGTGTCAGCACCAGCTCTGCCAGGCCGAGCCACTTTGCAAGATCAGACCACTGCGTGCCGGGTGCCGCCGTGTATTCGCGCCAGGCCCCGAGTGAGTCGGGTGCCGGTTCACGGGTCCGGGACGGGTCCAGTCGGGCCGCAGCCTGCTGTGCGATGTCGCTGAGAGCGCTCAGCAGCCCGGGTTCGCAGGCATCGTGCAGCTGCTGCAGGTGCGAGGTGACGGCATCATCGAGCGCTGCCTCGATGTCACTGCCCTGTGGGGCCGCGAGGGTGTGACCCAGCCACTGTTCACGCCGTGCCAGCATGCTGCAGAGCAGGTCCTCGAGTTGCCCCTGGCGGTTGTCGAGGTGCACCAGCAGCCGTTCGACGTGTGGCCCCAGCGTGTCGTCTTCGAGCATGCGCAGCGTGGCGCGCGCCGCCTCGCGATAGAACCTCTCGGGCTGTTCGCTGGTGCCGGGCGCGGCACCGAGGGCGGACAGCAACGGCATCTGCCGCGCCAGCGCGTGGCTCAGGCTGTCGAATGTCTGGATCCGCAGCCGGTTCGGATTGCTGGCGATCTGCCAGCCCTGGCGTGCGTCCTGCGCCAGCGCGGCGCGTGCCAGCTGCCAGGTACGGCGGCGATGGGTTTGCGTCGGCTGCGGATCGGTGGCGGCGTCCAGCGCGGCCAGGATGCGGTTGCGCATCTCCGCCGCGGCCTTGCGCGTGAAGGTGATCGCGTAGATCTCTTCCGGGTGCCGTACCCCCGCCAGCAGGCATAGAAAACGCTGGGTGAGCAGTTCGGTCTTTCCCGAACCGGCCGGTGCCTGCACGATGAAAGAGCGGCTGACGTCGAGCGCACGTTCCCGTTCGGCGGCATCGGCAATTACTGGCTCAGTCACCATCGTCCTCCAGCAGCATCTCGCGCACCCGGCACAGGGCGCCCAGGGGACAATACTCACAGGCCTGTGGTGACGGCGTCGGGTCTGCGCGACCTTCTGTGATTTCGCTTGCCAGGCCGCTCAGCGTGCGCTGCCATCGGGCCAGCAGCGCGGCCCAGTCGGTGCCTTCTTCGACTTGTGCGGGCAGGGTCAGGCCGGGGGCAACGTCGGGTTCTCGGCTGAGTCCGACGAAGCCGCAGCCCTTGTCGTCGCGCCTGACGCGCGCCAGCACCACGGCGCTCACGTCGTTACCGCCCTGCAGGCAGTACAAAGGCAGTTGCGGCTCGGTAAGGCGTTCATCGAACCAGCCGGCATGGCTGACCTTGCGGCCGGTCTTGTAATCGATGATCGCGAGACTGCCGTCGTCGAGCCGATCCACGCGGTCGATACGCACGGACAATTGCAGCCCCTGCAGTTCGATGACCTGATCCTGCTCCAGTGCCACCACCTCGAACGCCCGGGCGCGTGAGCGTTCGACACCCAGCCAGTTGATCACCAGGCGGGTCAGGCGCGCGGCCTCGATTGCCCGAAAACGCTCTGTGAACAGATCGGGCCGGCGCCGCCCGATATCCTCGAGCGTTGCCACAGCGAGCGGCGCGACCAGTGCCGCCAGATGGTCGTCATCCATCCCGGCGAGGGTGCGCGAGGTCTGCAATGCCTGCCACACCCGCTGCAGGAGCTCGTGGATCAATCGGCCAAGCACGGCCCCATCGGCGGCGTGGCTCGGCTCCTCGAGTGGGGTGGCGCCCAGGCGATACTGCGCCACCGCCCGGAAAGGGCAGTTGGCCTGCGCACCCAGCAGCGCGGCACCACCGCGCACCTCGGCCGGCGCCCGACTGGCCCGGGCGGGCGGCATCGTCTCGCGACGGCCGACAGCGGCGCAGGCGGTGTGCAGTGCCGCCGGATCCTGCGGGGAGAGGGCAGAACGTGGCACTGCCGGCCAGTCGTGTACCAGCGGACTGACGCGCTGTGCACGGTCCCCATCGCTGCGGGCATGACTGGCGATGATCGTCTGCGTGTCGTGCAGCAGACGCTCGAGCAGAGTCCCGGCAAATTCGAGTTCACGCGCCGCTGAGGCGTGCGGCATGCCGAGTTCGCGCTGCAGCTGCGTGGGCAGCAGCGGGTCCGGGCGCGGCGTGGGAGGCCAGTTCTGGTCGTGCATGCCGAGCAGCCAGACGGCGTCGAACGCCATCCCGGCGGCTTCCAGCGGGCCGAGGATCTGTACCTGGGTGGTGAGGGATTGCGCCTGGAATACCGTATCCCGCGCCAGCGCGCGCAATTGGCTGACGGCCTCGCCAAGGCGCATGCGCGCTCGCACCTTGCCGAGCGCGGCGAGTTCACTGAACAGCCGATGAAAGCGTTCGAGCTGTTGGAACTCGTCACTGTCGAGGGGCTGCTCTCCGGGCCAGCCCAGCAGCCCGAGCAGTCGCCGCAGGTGCTGCGCCCAGCGGCTTGGTGAATCGCTGCCAGGCAGCTCGTCCAGGCGCTGTGACAGGGCATCGAGGCGTGCGGCCAGGTCCGAACAATGGCGCGCGTCGTCACGATCGAGATGGCTGAGGCGGCGGCGCAGTCGATGGAGGTTGATTCGCGGCATACCTTCCCTGCGCAGCATCGCGTCGAGCAGCGCGCGGCCCTCCCACTCGACGCGATGACCCCCGACGAAAGGGCTGCGCAGCAGTTGCCCGACCAGGTTCAGCGGCTGCTCGCCACACAGCAGGTCCAAGGCCAGCAGCGCATGTGCGACCAGCGGGCGGTCCGACAGCGGCTCGCCGAGCGAGAGGTTGAAACAGGTCTGTCCGCTGCCCGGTGCCAGGTAGGCGGAAGGCGCCAGGATTTCGGTGAACACGCGTTCGAGATCACGGCGCTGCTGTGTCAACTGGGTGGAGACGATCGCGATGCGTGACTGAGCCCGGGTAGCCAGCTGCCCGCGCGCCCAAGTGGCGGCCAGTCGGATCTCGTCGTCGGCGTCGACTGCCTCGACGCGTTGATGCTGTGCCGCTGCGCCGCCGCTGGTGTGCTGGAACACTGTGCATCCCCTGTGCTGCATCAGTTCGAACAGACCGTTCTGTACCGGTGACAAGGCATCGAAGCCGCTGAGCACCACGCAGCGTGGTGGTGCCAGTACATCGTCCGCATAGGCCGTTGTGATCAACGGTATCAGTTCGGCCGTGCCGAGCAGCCGGCGTTGCCCCAGTTCGGTCTCGAATGCACGTCGCCATTGCAGGAAGGTCCGCGTCTCGCCGCCGCCAAGGGTCGCGAGCGGGTGTCGATCCAGCTGCCAGTCGCTGCACAGACGGTGCGCGGTCTGCGCGCTCTCGGCTGCGGCCGCAGGGCGCAGCAGCGCACCCGGCTCGCCGTGTCGCTCGATGATGTCCTGCCAGAGCACGCGCTCCTGCGCCGGAGCGAGAAGGTCGAGATCGGTGTGGCCGGCGTCCAGCAATTGCTGATATTGGCGTGTCAGCCAGGCGTGCCATGGCAGGATATCGGCACTCGGCCATGCCTTCCGCCCGGCGGCCACCTGCAGGGCGTCGTAACGTGCCCGCAACTCGGTTGCCAGACGGTTGTTGACGGTCAACAGCGTGGTGCCGACGTCCAGGTCGGCGAGTGTCCAGGTCACGATGCAGAAGGCCTCTCGGGTCAGTCAGGAGTCCGACGGGCTCCTAGGCTAACAGATGCACACCCGGTGCCGGGTCGCGGTGTCCGGAATGATCACGGCAACCGTCGGATCAGCCTTCGAGGATACGGATCCTTGCCGGTTCCAGCCCGACCGTGATCGGATCGCCGATTTGCAGGGACATGGTCGTGTGTCGCGGCTGGTCCATCCAGACGGTTGTTTCGCCGAGATCGATGCCGTAACGCAGGGTGGCGCCGAGGAACTCGATCTGTTCGATCCGTCCGCTGAATCGGATCAGGTCGGCAAACAGTTCATCTTCGTCACCGACGACGTGCAGATCGTGTGGGCGAAACATGGCGGTGCCGGTGCGGGTGCGTCTTACCGCATGGTCGAACAAGGGAAAGACGATGCCGCTGGCAGTGCGAAACAGCGGCTGCTCGCCGACGTATTCGATCTCACCGTCCAGCAGGTTGCTGTCGCCCAGGTATTCGGCGACGCAGCGGTTGTGTGGCTGGTCGTATAGGTCGGCCGGGGTCCCGATCTGCTGCAGTTCACCGTGATCGACGAGCGCAATCCGATCAGCGAACCGCAGGGCCTCGCGGTGATCCTGGGTGGTAAACAGCGTGGTCGTTCCATGCTGCTGCTGCCGGTGTTTCAGCAGCCGCAGCAGCCTTCCGCGGAGCCGTGCATCCTGCATGCTGAACGGTTCGTCCAGCAGGTCGATCCGCGCGCCACCTGCCAATGTGCGCGCCAGTGCCGCGCGCTGCTGCTGGCTCGCCGACAGCTGCCACGGGCGGTGTCGTGAGAAGTCCCGCAGGCCGACCAGCTCGAGTTCGTGCTGGACGCGTTCACGGACCTGTGCCCTGGTCAGGTGCTGCCGCCGCAGTGCAAAGGCGATATTTGCCGCAACCGTCATCTGCGGCCACAGCGGGTAGGATTGCAGCAGGATCGCCACCGGGCGTCGTTCGGCCGGTGTCCCGCTGATCTCCGTGCTGCCGATCCAGATCTCACCGGCGGCGGTTGAGTCCAGTCCGGCAATCGTGCGCAGCAGTGTGCTTTTGCCCGACCGTGCACCACCGAGTACCGCCAGCAGTTCGCCGGGCAGCACACTGAGGCTGATCTTGCGCAGCACCTCGCGCTCGTCCAGCGTGACGTCGACGTCATGGAGGTCGAGGCTGCACGGCTCTGGCTTGCTCATTTCGTTGTCCTCATCGTTCAGTCGTGCGCGGCGCGCCTGCGCGACGCGGCGCTGACAGCGCCAGGACCAGCAGCAGGCAGAGCGCCAGAAGGACGGTCACTACCATCGCCGCAGCCAGACCCTGCGGCACTTCAGAAGGCGTCCGCAGCGCGTGAAAGATACCCAGTGCGACAGGCGCATCTCCGTTGCCGAGCAGCGCCAGCGCCACCGAAAGCTCGGCAACGGCCGCGCTGCCCGCGAGCAGAACCAGCGCGCCCACGGTTGCCGCCAAAGCCGCCGGGCCGACGCGCCGGCGAATACCGGCACGCCTGACACCGAGGCTGAGTGCCGCATCGGCCGGCAGTGCTGCCTCGCCGTGCAGACGGTACAGCAGCAGGCGCTGTGCGAACGGCACCTGTTTGACGCCGACCACCAGCACCAACAGCAGCCACCCGATACTGGCGGGCGGCGGCAGGGGTTGTCCGGGCATCTCCGCGGTGTACAGACAGGCGCCAGCGAGCACCACCCCGGGCACTGCGTACAGCGCTGCCACGGCAAAGCGGGTGGTTCTGCCCAGCAGGTCGGGCCTGGCCGACACCGCTGCCGTGCCCGCCGCGACCGGCAGCACGAACAATGCGACTCCGATGGCGTAGTGCAGTGTCGTTGTCAGCGTCGGTAGCCAGTCGATTGTCACCGTCTGCAGTGCACCGAGGCTGAAGGCCGTGGGCAGCAGGCTACCGCGCCATTCAGTGCCTGTCGCCGTGATCACCAGCCATAGGAAGGGGGTGGCGGCGATCACCCCGACCAGCGCCATCAGCAGCCAGCCGGCAGCGCCGGCGTGCCGGTGGTCTGGATTTCGCATGACGGCCGTTGCCGGCGGCGTCTGGGGTGCAAGAAGGGAACTCCAGGCGAGGGTTGCAATGGCCAGCGACAAGACCAACAGGAGGGTGCCGCCGAGTCCGAACAGTGCGCCTGACGGGCCGTCGCTCGCCAGCCACTGCAACAGCCGCGGTGCCAGCATCCCGTCGACGCCGAGCATCAGCGGGGTACCGATGTCCTCCAGGATCCGCAACAACATCAGGCCGGCAGCGAACGCATAGGACGGGCCGGCCAGAGGCCATAGGATGCGCCAGTGCACCTGCCAGCGGCCAGCGCCGAGGTTGCGTGCGCTGTCTTCCAGCGATCGGTCGATACCTTGCAGGCCACACAACAGGCTGAACAGGATCAGCGGGAAGTAGTGCAGCGCCAGCACCATGGCCAGCGCAATGGCGCTGCCGTGTACCTGCAGCCTGCCGGTGGTCTGTGCCCACGCACTTTGATTGAACAGATCGACACCGTATAGCAGCAGTCCGGCGCTGACGAACGGCGGCATGGCCAGAGGCAGGATTGCACACAGCTTGATCAGACGCTGTGCCGACGGTCGCGCACGTACTGCGACGAAGGCTGCCGGTATCGCGATCAGGCTCGCCACCGCACACGCCAGCAGTGCCACGCCCAATGTCTGCAGCACAGACGGTTGCAGCGCGGCGTCTCCGGCCAAGCGGCGCAGCTGGCCGATCCCGGACGGGTCTGAAGGCAGCTGGTTGAGCAGCAGCGCGCCCAGCGGCCAGGCGACACCGAGGGCGAACAGGACCAGCAGCGGCATTGCGATGCCGAGGCGTATCCCTGTCGTATGTGGCCATTGGTTCATCGCGCTATCGGACGCCTGGGTGTGTTGATGCCGTTCTGCGTGGTGCGGCACCCGAGACCGAAAAGGATTCGGCAACCTGGCGACGGCTATGGAATCGGGGCGGCACCACCACAGATCAGAAGTTCGTAATTTAATCATAGAAACCTGCCTGCCTCGCGCTTCGTTGGTGCGCTCTGCGCAGCCGCTATACTCGATCGAATACGTGTTCCTGACAGATCGACAACGAATTGCGACTCGGTCATACCTCCATCACCGTCGGCTTGCTGTTGATCACTGCTGTGCTGTTGGTCGCATGTGATGGAGGGCAACCGACACAGCCCACGTCTGGTGCGGTGGCCCCGGATCCGGCACCGCAGGTCGACACCCCTGCGCCCGCGTCGCCCGATCCGCCGCCGGTCGTCTCCATGTCACAGCGGCCCGGTGAGGCAACGGCGGTCGATGACCCGCCCGGTGATACGGCTCCGGCCGATCGCTTCGTCGGCGACCTTGCGCAACTGAAGCAACGTGGCCGCTTGCGTATCCTCATCCCGGCCAACATCGGTGGTGCCTTCTACCTGCCGAGGGAGGGCTGGCCGGTGGAGGCACAGCACGAGGCGGCGGAGAGTTTCGCGCGCAGCCAGGGCCTGGAGCCCGTGCTGGTCCCGGTCGAGCGCTTCGCGGACATGATTCCGGGATTGCTCGAAGGCCGGGGTGACCTGATCGCGGCGAATCTCGGCGTCACCGAGAGCCGGCGCAGAAAGATCGCGTTCTCGGTCCCTCTGACCACGGTACGGCAGCAGGTGCTTGTCGCCAGGTCCCGCAATGACCTGAAGGGTGCGGCCGACCTGGAGGGTCAGCGCGTCATGATCGACCGCAGCTCGTCGTTCTGGGAGCACCTGACATCGATACGCGAGCAGTTTCCCGGTATCACGCTGGTGGAGCGGCCGGGCGGGATGTCGGACGAAGGGGAGCTCGATGCCGTCGCCAACGGGGAGATCGATGCGACCGTGCGCGACAGCAATGTCGCGAACATGTACCTCAGCTACCGTGACGACATCCAGGTTGCCTTTGATCTGCCCGGTACCCACGATATCGCCTGGGGGATAAGGCCCGATGCCCACAAGCTGCGTGCCGCGCTCAACAAGTTCCTGCATCTGGAGTTTCTTGCCGAAAACGAACGTGCACGTCACAAGGATGGCTGGGACGGGATAAAAAAGCGCAAGGTCCTGCGGATACTGCTGCGCAACAACGCGGCTTCGTATTTCCTCTACAAGGGCGAGCTGCATGGCTTCGAGTACGAGCTGGCGAAGGCCTTCGCCGACGCCAACAAACTGCGGCTCGAGGTGATCGTACCGGACACCCATGAACAACTGCTCGATTGGCTCTTGGAAGGACGCGCCGACGTGGCGGCCGGATTCCTCGAGCCGTCCGAAGACGCGGCGGCGCGTGGCCTGACGTTCTCGCGCCCTTACCATCACGCACCGCGTCATCTGGTGGTGCATGCAGACGATGCGGTGTCCTGTGCGCGCGACCTTCAGGGCCTTACCGTGAGCGTGCGGCGCTCCAGCCCCTACTGGAGGGATCTGGT
>Ga0116152_10000289_pt1 | contig 41122 bp, 31 predicted proteins | sample AD_UKC119_MetaG_FD_89894 | JGI IMG/M metagenome (GOLD analysis project Ga0116152, IMG submission 89894) | Active sludge microbial communities of municipal wastewater-treating anaerobic digesters from Hong Kong - AD_UKC119_MetaG | ecosystem: Engineered > Bioreactor > Anaerobic > Digestate... | reverse complement strand
TGATTATCGTTTCCTGATTCGTAATTATTTCCCGAGCGCAAGTTTCAGTGCGGTTAAAAGCCAGAATGAAACCAATGAAGATGTCGTATTTGTTGAAATTTCAGATGGAATTAACCAGCAAACAGTTTCTGTGTTTGGACATTCGGCAACCATTCCTGACACAGTGAAAGTTCCACTGGGGAATGGCATTTTGAAACTGGCTTATGGTTCAATGCCGGTGGCTCTGCCATTTAGTATTTATTTGCGCGATTTTCAGCTCGATCGTTACCCGGGATCGCAATCTCCTTCCTCTTTTGCTTCTGAAGTAGTATTAACTGACCCGGGAGAAAACCTTACAGAGAATATTCGGATTTTTATGAATAATACACTTACCCATCGTGGCTACAAGTTTTTCCAGTCGTCATATGACATGGATGAAAAAGGTACAATCCTCTCTGTGAATCATGATTTTTGGGGAACATGGATTTCTTATCTGGGATATTTCCTGCTCTTAGTCGGTATTGTTACATCACTCAGTAACAAGCATTCATATTTTCAATTCCTGGCGCAGAAATTAAAAAACAATTCTGTTAAAATATTGCTGCTTTTGGCATTGCTTAGTGGAAGTGTTTTTGGTGTAAAGGCGCAGGGGAACATGTCTGCTATGATTCCTCCCATCGACCAGAATATTGTGGATGAATTCGGTAAAGTGTGGGTACAGGGAGTTGATGGCAGAATTGAACCCATTTCAACCCTCACCAGCGAGATTGTTCGAAAATTGACGCACAAATCGACTGTTTACGGTAAGTCTCCGGATGAAGTGGTCCTGAGTATGATGACTCATCCCGAGATTTGGCGAACCATGCCAATGGTGTTGGTAGGAGAGAAGATGCTGGCTCAGCAATTGGGCGTACAGGGGAAATACATTGCCGTAGAATCTTTATTCGATGCACAAGGCAACTATTTGATTCTTGAACAGGTACGTGCGGCTTACGCCAAAGCGCCCGCTTTCAGAAATAAATTAGAAAAAGAATACATCAATCTGGATGAACGCGTTAATATTTCTTTTATGGTTTTTCAGGGGTCGATGTTTAATGTTTTTCCAAGAGCAAAAACAGAAGACTCGTGGTATGCTCCGGGAGCTACAGCATTTGAATATACTGGTGGAGACTCCATTTTTGTGAAAAGCGGGTTCCAGCTGTTTTTACAATCAATTCTTGATAACAACCCGGCAGATGCCATTCAAATATTACAGGCACTGGAGAACTTCCAGGTGAAATACGGTGGAAATCTGATTCCCGGAGAAACCATGCGAAACATTGAAATTCTGTACAATAAGGTGAATCCGTTTAAACGGATTTTCCCATATTACCTGATGTTTGGTTTCTTGTTGCTGGTAGTGTTGCTCATTAATATTTTCAGGCTGAAACCTTTGCCCAACTTTATAAAATATGGATTTTTAGGTGTCATCGTTATTTTATTTTTAGTTCATACTTTTGGTCTTGTACTGCGCTGGTACATTTCGGGGCATGCCCCCTGGAGTAACGGATACGAATCAGTTGTTTATGTGGCATGGGCAGCTATGTTAGCCGGTCTCATCTTTGGGCGGAAGTATCCTTTAGTGGTAGGAACTGCAGCTTTCCTTTCAGGAATTGCGCTATTTGTGGCACATCTGAGTTGGATGAATCCCGAAGTGACGAACCTAGTTCCCGTTTTGAAATCATACTGGTTAACCATTCATGTTGCAATTATTACAGCGAGTTACGGTTTCCTTGGTTTGAGTACCTTCCTTGGTGTTCTTACGATGATACTTTTTGTAATGCGGAATCAACATAACTCAACCCGGGTAAGCGGTTTTATTGAACAACTTACCACCATCAATGAAATGTCGGCAACTGTTGGCTTATACGCTCTAACTTTTGGAACTTTCCTGGGCGGAGTTTGGGCCAACGAAAGCTGGGGCCGTTACTGGGGCTGGGATCCCAAAGAAACCTGGGCACTTATTACGGTTGTAATTTATTCTTTCATTGTTCACATGCGTTTGATTCCTCCTCTGAAAGGAGTGTTTAATTACAACCTGGCATCTATTCTTGGTTTTGCCTCGGTAATGATGACTTATTTTGGAGTGAACTATTATCTGGCAGGTTTGCATTCATACGGGAAAGGTGTGGCTGATGGAGTGAACCCGGCTGTGCCAGGTAGTTTTGCTTTATTGGCAGCATTAATTATCTGGGCGTATATCAAAGATTCGAAACACCAAAAGGCAAATCAGAAAGAATAAAATGAATGATCAGGATTGAAAAATGCAGGATAATTTATTTCCTGACATTTTTACTGAATATTATACTGTTTTTTCTTTTGTTCTTCTTAAATTTATTTCGTTTCAAATACTTATGGACAGTTTATTTGAATCGACTTATTGAATATTATTATAGTTGAGTCTCTTACGGTGTTAAATGACTTAATTCAACCATTAAAGAATAAACCCCATGATTACAGATTTTAACTTTATCAAGCTTGGCGATCATGGCAATTATTCATTTAATCAACAACCTAAAAAGAGAGTATTTATATAAACAGGTTTTTCGACTTCATACCGAACAACAGAAGGAAACAATTTCAGAGTCTGTACTTGAAAAATATTACCTGAAGTGGCGGAGAGAGAACAAGGTTCCGTATTGGTGCGATAACCACAGATGTTTATTACATAAAAAAAATCCGAAATGGAATGGGAAAAAAATTATACTGGAGATTGACCATATTGATTCAGTAAATAACAACTGGAGACTTAAAAATTTACGCCTACTCTGTCCTAACTGCTGCAGTCAACTAAAAATATAATCTGAAAACAAGCGAATGTATTCAAAACATTATAATCTTTCGAACATCTTTTTTTACAATTCGAATATTCGTTTTTTTTGACTACTTATTAAAGTGAAGAGACGAACTGTTTTTAATCATTTTGTAATAAACTGTTTTTCAGTTTGTTTTGCATTGTTTTTTCTAAATTAGAAACAATCCAATAATTTAGATTGTATAAAAATAAGATTCGTTGAGTAAACCCATTAATTGTTTGTTAATCAGCACCCAAACAAAACTGTTATCTTACGCCGTTTTTTAATTTCTTTTACATGGAACAGACAGTTACCCGGACTTTTGATATTCTCGAACGCGCAATCAATGAGTTTCCAAGAAAAGACGCCCTCGGTGGTAAAAAAGGGGGCAAGTGGTACACGTATTCTTCTGAAGAATACCACATTAAATCACATCAGTTTGCGATGGGTTTGCTGGCCCTGGGTTTTCAAAAAGGCGACAAGATAGCCACAGTGACCACTAACCGGCCGGAATGGAACTTTGCAGACATGGGAATGTCGATGACAGGAGTGGTACATGTTCCTATTTATCCAACCTTGGGTGAAGACGAGTACCGTTATATTCTGAAGCACGCTGAAGTTAAAATGTTGCTGGTTGGCGATGCCAAACTCTACGAAAGTATGTTGCCACTAGCCAATCTTCTCGAAATAATGGTTTACACCTTCGAAGAGGTGAAAGGCGCCAAAAATTACCAGGAAATCCTGGATTTAGGTGAATCAGAAAAGAAAGACTGGGAAAAGAAGCTGGAGGAATTGAAAGCTACTATTACTCCGGATGATTTGGCAACACTAATCTACACTTCAGGAACGACAGGAGTTCCCAAAGGAGTTATGCTAACCCAGGAAAATCTGGTGTCGAATTTTGTGGCACACTCAAAAATGCATAATCTCGGGAAAGACCACCATGTGATCAGTTTCTTACCATTGTGTCATGTATACGAACGCAGCGTGAACTATCATTTCCAATACAAGGGAATGGGAGTTTACTATGTCGGGAACCTGTCGCAGATTGTAAGCGCCATTAAAGACATTAAGCCACACATGTTTAATTCTGTTCCCCGTTTGCTCGAAAAAGTGTACGATGGTTTTGTTGCAAAAGGAAAGGAGCTTTCAGGAATTAAAAAAGCCTTGTACTTCTGGGCATTGAATCTGACCCAACATTTTGAATACAATAAAAAATATAGTCCGTTAATGAAAATTAAAATAAAAATTGCGGACAAACTCATTTATTCAAAATGGAGGGAAGCATTGGGTGGAAATATTGTGTACATTGTTTCGGGAGGAGCTGCGTTACAACCTCGTATTGCGCGTGTGCTTGGAATGGCGGGTATGTTTAATCTGGAGGGTTACGGGTTGACAGAAACATCGCCGGTAATTGCAGTTAACAGTCCTGCTTCTACCGAAATGATGATTGGAACGGTTGGTCCTGTTTTGGAAGGCGTTGAAGTTAAAATTGCTTCGGATGGCGAGATTCTTTGTAAAGGTCCGGGTGTAATGAAGGGCTATTACAAAGCTCCGGAATTGACCGATGAGGTGATCGATGAAAACGGATGGTTCCATACCGGTGATATCGGAACGCTGGTTGATGACAAATATTTAAAGATTACCGACCGTAAAAAAGAAATCTTCAAACTATCGGGGGGAAAATATATTGCGCCGCAAATGATCGAAAACAAACTGAAGATGTCGAACATGATCGAACAGGTAATGGTAATTGGCGCGAACGAAAAATTTGCAAGCGCACTGATTTCTCCGAATTTCCCGTTTTTACACGACTGGGCTGCAGAACACAAGCTGCACTATGAAGACAATAAGGCACTCATTCAGTTACCCGAGGTAAGCTCACTTATTCAAAAAGAAGTAGCTCAGATCAATAAAACCCTGGGTAGTCATGAACAGATAAACCGGATTCGCCTGGTGTGTGAAGAATGGAGTCCGGCTTCGGGTGAACTTTCCCCAACATTAAAGCTAAGAAGAAACATGGTGGCGGTAAAATACCAACACCTGATCGACGATATTTATTCGGTTAGCAAACAAAACGAAGTGGCTTTTTAACAAGCGCGCGTTGCGCTATCTGAACCAAACTTAGCCAAGGCTGCAGGTTTCACTCCTGCAGCTTTTTTGTTTAAAAGAGTGCCCGGTCCCAGGGAATTGCAGCAAGAATGACAATCAGTGAGATGGAATAAAAAATGGCAGCATTGCGATGACGTTTCCATCCAGCCACATCTTTTTTTGTTTTGCTACGTCCGATATGAACCAAAACAAGAGCAATCAGCATCATAAGAATGTGTTCAACTGCATAGAAACGAAGGTCAGCATTTTTCATTGCGGCCGCAAAATCTTTAAATGCAAGTTTTGTAATCGGGCTAAAGAAAGCATACAAAATCAAACCAATCAGAAATTGCAAGTCCATGAATATCATTAAAAATAAGCCTGCTTTACTGTCTAAACTTTTCCATTCTTTCTTTCTAGTCCAACCATAAAATCCCAGAATTATAGCCAGGAGAAGGCTTACTAAAACCAACCAGCGTAATCCGCTGTGTGCATGTAATAGTCCGTTATACATATTATTAATTTTCTAATTTTTAACTCTCAAATGAAACACCTGAAACAGAAATTGGTTGATTTTTTTTGCTTGAAAGTTCAAACTTTTCGGTTTTGTCGCACAAGTATTTTCCCTGCTTCAGGTTTGTTAACCAGTTAATCACATTTTTTGCGAGCATATTTTTGAGGATTGTATGCATGTTTTATTGTATGATTTGACACATGAATTAAAAGTGGCACGGCAATCTTTTTTTTGATTGGCCGTTAAAAAGGCAACTACAACCTGGACAGTATAAAAATCGTTTAAATAAAGTCAGTGTCACTCAACTTTCTTATTTTTTGGAATTGTAAAATGCATGACTGTACCAGCGGGATGATTTTGTGTTGCCCATAAGGATCCGCCATTAAGGTGTACAAATTCTCTACAAATTAAGAGCCCAAGCCCAGTTCCAGATTCTCCCAAAGTTCCTGTTTCTCGATTCATTTTGGTAGTAAACAAATTCTCCAATTGCGAATCTTTTATGCCAACACCTGAATCCGCAATGCTCACTGTTATTATTTGATCTTTTTCTTTTACCTCAATGAAAACCGAACTTCCTGTATAACTGAATTTAATCGCATTGCTTAATAGGTTTCGAATTACGGTGTTAATCATGTTCTCATCAGCAACTATATGTACCTTGGTCGGGAAAATACCCTTTATTTCAATGTCTTTCTGTCTGGCAGTTTCCTTTAGTAAATCGATGTTTGTGGTTATCAGGTCACTTAAATTTATGTTTTTCGGATTGAGATCAATTTTATCGGCTTGCGTTCTCGACCATATTAATAGGTTTTCAAGCAAATTATACGTGTTTTCTGCACTTTTGTAGGCCAATGAAATATATTTATCTCTCATTTCCGGTTTAATTTTTTCAGGAGTATTCAAGATTTTTAATATCCCCACAACTCCTGAAAAGGGACTTTTTAAATCATGGGAAATGATGGAGAAAAACTTATTTTTGGTTTGATTGGCATCTTCGAGCATAGCATTTTTGATTTGCAGTTCCTGAGTGCGTTCTTTAACCATGGTCTCGAGAAGGACCTGATTTTTTCGAATAGCGCGAAATCTGATCCTAAAAATAATATATATAAGAAGCACAATTATAAAAAACATACTAATGTAGAAAGGAACTGTTTCCCAAAATGGAGGGATCACAGTGATCTGGATGGAGGCTTTTGGGTTTGTCCATCTTCCATTCTGATCTGATGATTCAACGACTAATGTATAGTGTCCTTGTTTTAAATTGGTAAAGGTGGCAACATGTTCATTTTGCGGATAAATCCAGGTCTTACTAAAGTTTTCCAGCTTGTATCTGAATTTCTGTTGTTCAGAGTTGATAAAATCCAGGGAAGTAAACCGAAACATTACCATGCGGTTGTGGTAATTCAAACGTAACATGTATTGTCCGGATGAATCAATCCCGGGCACAAATTTTTCACCGTCGATAGTAATTTCGGTAATTACTGTTTTGGATGCAGGGATTTCAAGCTTTGAAACTTCGGAGGTATTAAAAAAATCTACTCCTTCATCACCGGCAAAATAAATCAGATTATCTGTAGATGCACAAGAAGATCGATCAGTATAACTGTTCGAAATCAGTCCGTTGACTGTAAAAAAATAGTTTATATTGAATTTAGGTTTCTCATCGTTCCAGGTATAGGTAATCTGTATGATTCCGTGTTTGGTACTTACCCAAATCTCACCTGGTTTTACTGATTCAATCGATGATATTGAGTTTGAAGATAGACTTCCTTCCACTTTTATGGGGTAAAAAGTTTTGGCTTTCGGAAGGTAAACATTCAATCCATCATTGGTGCCGGCCCATATTTTCCCTTCTGCGTCTTTCGTTACGAGTAAAACCGCATTGGAAGAAAGTGACATTGTATCTTCAGATTGGTTGTAAAAGCTGATGAATTTTTCAGTTATTATGTTCATTCTGCTTAATCCATAGGCGCTGGAAATCCATAAAATGCTATCTTTTCAAAAGTACTGTTATATACATATGGATTTGAAACACCGTTTTGTGGATGGGTCTCATCGCTCCCAAAAATCCGTGCGATTTTACTTTCCGGATCATATTTTACAAGCCCGATTCCGTGCATCGAAACCCACAGATTTCCATATTTATCTTCACTGATACCCCTGATATCTGCCTGATCGAGATTGGGTGTATCTTGTGTTTCCGTTTTTATTTCTGCCAGAGAGAATCCGCTTCCGTCGGCGTTCATTTTCTGTAGACCACTCTGCCAGCCTCCTGCCCATATTCTGTTTTTACTGTCAGCGAAAATACTCATTATCGTGCCAGTAGAATTACCACTGCTGGAGCTTAGGAAAAACTTTGTTTTCATTATCGGATCATAACTATGTTTTTCTATTAAGCCAGCTTCGTATCCCATCCATAAGTTATTATTATTATCGAATGTGATAGCAGTTACAAACTTCTCACTTAAATTGTAAGCAAGCGTTTCGGAAAACATAAAATGGCGGAAAGGAGTGTTTAAACCAAAATTTACTCCTTTTGTTCCGGAGGTACACCAAAGGTTTTTATTCGTATCAATAATGAAAAAATCAATAGGTGTACGCACAATGCTAAGTATATCGCCCGGAATAGTCGCATACTGTAAATAGTTGCCATTGAATAGATTAATCCGAAAAAGGCCATTGTTGGTCCCAAGATAAGCGAGCGAATCACCGATAAAACTGAAATGTTTAAGACCGGAATTATCGATTCCTGTTTCATGCCGTTTTATCTTATCGTTCTGAGGATTATAACTTATCATTCCGTTTTTATAACAGAGAATGTATAATTTATTTCCTGTAAAACTTAGTTGACCGATATCGAATTGAGAAATGGCGATTCCTCCCGGATTTTCAAATTCAGAGGCTTTATACGATTGTGAATCCATTAAATACAGCCTCTCGGGAGTTAAAGATATCCAGATCTTTCCATCAGGTTGAACACAAAGGTGTTTAACCTCTGTATCCGGAATATTGCATCGACTGGGATTAATGTTACTTTCTTTGCCCGAGAGCCATGAGTATGTTTTCTCGTTTTTGTCGTAACACCCAAGGCCTAAGTTCGTTGCCAGCCAGAGTTTTCCGTTTAAACCATCGGCAAATTCGTTGATAACCGTTCCATTCCATTCCACAACCGGTATAAATTCGTCCTTTCGAAAATCGTAATACGAGACTCCCATGTCAGAGCCAATCCAAAGTCTGCCATCCTTGTCGGAATATATATTATGAATTTTATTCCACGGATGCTTTTGTCCCTGATCGTTTTTGTATTCTTTAAATTGATGTCCGTCGAAACGAGTAAGGTTGAATTCACCGGCCAGCCAGATAAATCCAACTGAATCCTGGGCTATTTGTTTGATATTGGTTTCATTCAAACCATTTTCTTGTCCGAAATGGTAAAATGCGATTTCAGAAAATAAATTTAAAGGGGTCAGTGATAAAATGATTAATAAAAATAATACTACTAAACTCTTTAGCATCTAATGTTATTATTTCACTGATCTAGATTACGAAAATAGAATTATTATCTAAAGTTACAATTGATTCAGGAAGTTTTGATTTATCTGTCAGTATTTTTGATTGGTTCTGTATTAATCTTAAATGAAAGTTCTGAACTCAAAATCGAAAACAAAAAAGGTATGAACAGATAGCGGGAAGCGTAAATACTGGCTGGTTTTTGAAATTATTCTGTATGTCTAACCTCAAAATAGAATGGATGTTCTATTTTTATATTGATAATAAAAGATGTTGGTATGATTTTAAATTTCACAGGTAAAAGAGCGCTTCTAATAATCATAACAATAAAACTCAGTCTGTTTTCTATCCTTCTTTTGTCGGCACAGGAGCTAAAATGGTCCGGGCCTTCCGTCGATTTTTCACACGGTAAGTTACAGGTTTCAGACAACCACCGCTTTATTGAGTTTGAAGATGGTACTCCGTTTTTTTACCTGGGCGACACTGCCTGGGAGTTGTTTCACCGGCTTTCGAAAGAAGATGCAATAAAGTATCTGAAGAACCGACGGGAAAAAGGTTTTACAGTGATTCAGGCGGTCATACTTGCCGAACTGGATGGTCTGAACACACCAAACATGGAAGGGCAAAAACCTTTGATTGACAATGACCCGACTGAACTAAATGAGGCCTATTTTAAACATGTGGATTGGGTAATTCAAAAAGCCGAAGAAATGGGAATATTTATTGGTTTACTGCCAACCTGGGGTGATAAAATTGACAAACAGTGGGGAGTTGGCCCTGTTATTTTTAATGCTGAGAATGCAAAAATTTATGGCGAAATCCTTGGAGACCGGTATAAAGATTTCAAAAATATTATATGGATTAACGGCGGTGACCGTCAGGGAGGAGGAGATAATTTTGCAGTTTGGAATGCGTTAGCGAAGGGAATAAAATCGAAAGATAAAAACCACCTGATGACTTATCATCCGTGGGGAGAAAGTAGCTCATCGCAGTGGTTTCAGGATGCAGACTGGCTTGATTTCAATATGATGCAAACCGGACATGGACAGCGTTCGTATGCTATTTATAAACGATTGTTGACACCTGATTACATTCGCTTTCCAGTGAAACCAGCATTTGATGGGGAGCCTCGTTATGAAGACCATCCGTGTGCTTGGAAACCTGAAATTCTTGGCTGGTTCGACGATGCAGATGTACGTCAGGCTTGTTATTGGAACCTTTTTACCGGAGGTTTTGGACATACTTATGGTTGTCATGCTATCTGGCAAATGCTGGCTCCCGGGCGTGAACCGGTTGGATTGGCACGAAATTTTTGGTACGACGATCTTGATCTGCCCGGTGCGTGGGACATGATTCATGCAAGAAAGTTGATTGAATCGAGGCCCTTTACAGAACGTATTCCATTTCAGCAAATCATAAAAAATGACTATGTTCCCGAAACCGATTATATCGTGGCTACGCGCGGAAATGATTATGTGATGGTATATATTCCTACCGGCTGGGAAGCTTCTCTTGATCTGAAACTTTGTGGCTGGGAACGGTCGAAAGTTTGGTGGTACAACTGCCGGACTGGCGAAACAATAGATGGAGGAGAAATACAAAATGAGAATTTAAAAACGTTTAAACCTGCAACCGGTGGACGCGGAAACGATTGGGTGCTGGTTCTTGATAATGCAGATAAAAACTTTGGGATTCCCGGAAAATAAAAATTTAAAATGAAGAAAATACATTTTTTGCTTGTGTTGCTGGTTATATTTCTGGCAGCTTGTGACTCTGAAAAAAACGAGAAAATCAAAATCATCATCGATTCGGATGCCAATAACGAGTTGGACGATCAACATGCACTTGCCTATGCTTTTCTGAATCCCGATGTATTTGATGTGGTTGGTGTTACGGTGAATAATACCGACAATGGCTATGGAATTCGCGGGCAATACGATGAAGCCGAGCGAATTATTCAATTGTTTAACCTGGAAGATCAGGTGCCGCTTTTTATGGGAGCAACCAATGATTACGAAGAAATTGCCCCACACATTAACGAAGCCGATTTTGATGGCAAACCGGCAGTAGATTTTATTGTTTCGGAAGCCATGAAGCAGGATAAAGGCAAATTGGTTCTGGCACCAATCGGGAAGTTGACCAACATTGCTTTGGCAATTTTGAAAGAGCCAAAAATTGTGGACAAGGTAAAAGTAGTGTGGCTGGGAGGAAATTATCCGTCACCGGGTGAGTACAACCTTGTGAATGATATTACGGCCGTTAATCCGGTAATTGAATCGGGTGTTGAATTTGAAATGGTAACGGTTCGCTATGGTCAGCCAACAGCAACCGATGCAGTTAGGGTTACACCCGAAGAAGTGGATAAGTACATGGCAGGGAAAGGTCCGCTTTCAAAAATGACGATCACCGGACGACACGGTGGTGAATTCAATCGTTTTGGAGACTACTCCAAAAACCTTTTTGATCACGCTGAAATGAATAGTTATCCGCCTTCACGTCCGTTATTTGATATGGTTGTGATCGCAATTCTGAAAAATCCAAAGTGGGGTACAAAACATGAAATTCCGGCGCCAAAACTAATTCAGCAGGCCTGGGAGGACCAACCTGACAACCCACACAAAATTGTGTATTGGGATGGTTTCAACCGCGATGGAATTGTAAATGATTTATTCACCAAAATGGAAGAAGCGACTCCGAAAAATTAGTGATAATGTTGGATGCAGAAAATTAAAAAACAGCTTGAGCTTTTACTAATCAGTTATTTTCGGGACTGTTATCCTGCTTTCCCAAAAGGTAGGATGCTGCTTTCTGAATCACCTGATTTTATTGTTCGTGCGAAGCACAGTAAGAAAATTGGGATTGAGTTGGTCCGTTTATTTCCTGAAGCCCCATCTCATTCGACTGAAGAAAGTAAATCGGAAAAATTGCGATTTGAGCTTATCGAAATAACTAAGGAATTGTTTGAGCGTTCCTCTTCGCCGAAATGTTTTGTCAAGATTCTGTTTTCCGAAAAGAAAAAGATAGGTGAAGAACGTATTTTAGCGCTTGCTGCACAGCTTGCCAATTTGCTCAGGGTAAAACTTTCGAATAAAAACGAGCGAAGTTTTTTTGTTTATCACTTTTCCTCGAAAGAACTTCCTGAAGGGATTGATGAGGTACTGGTAATTCATCACCCAAAAATAAGCGAATCGTTATGGGAAGAAGTTAACAACTCAGGTATTTCAGAGGATATTGAAGCCGATCTTCATCGCCTGATTCAGAAAAAGGAAGAAAAGATGTACCTCTACAGGAAGCAACAACTGGATGAATACTGGTTGCTGATCACCGGTGATTTACTCCGGAATACCCGAAATTCAAATATATCCAACTTTATTCTCAATGAAAAAGAGTCAGCTTTCCAGCGAATTCTGTTTTTTGATTTAATGAAGTCGAAAGTAATCGAATTAAAAATGCCATCCTCCGGGTAGAAAGATGGCATATATTTTATTGAAGTGTTTACTTAGTTCACGATAGCGGCAATAGCTGCTCCGAGCAAACTTGAGTTTTCAACTTCTACAATTTCGTAAAAACGTTGATTTTCTCCCGACAGGAAGTTTTTCAGGTATTTTTCGAATTGCGATCTAAATCCGTGCAATTTATAGAAAGTAGTTCCCTCAATAGTCATCAGTACGGGTTTCTCATGTGTTTTTGCCTTACCGCTTTTCAGGATTACGGCAGCCAGGTTGGCAGCAACCAGTTTGGCTGCACGGTCAATCAGTCCATCGATAATTTCGGCAGCAAGAAGTTTATCCGACTGGTCGGTGAATACACCCGGCAATACACTTTTTGCATCATCAATTCCATACACATATTTGTTTACCTGTTCGGTGCTCAGTTCTTCCAGATTCTCAAAAATTTCAGGATCAGCGAAAACACCTTCTTTTGCTGCGGTTTTTAATGCAGTTGTACACAACCCCCCGAAGTAACCTCCGGCAAACATTTTTTCAAAGGCATAACGTCCCGGGTTTTTTGTAGTGTTGTCAAAAGCAAGATCAATATCAGTACGCGGCATTTTGGCAAAAGCACCTGATTCAATATTGATGATTTGGTTGCCGTCCATATCCAGCCCATCGGTTTTGGTGATCTTTTTATTGGCTTCGATATAAGCGGTGTTGGTTCCTGTGCCTAAAATGTAACCAATGTATGTATCGTAGCTTTTTACAGCCCGTGCAGCTTTTCCGGCCAGCAGAGTCGAAACAGTATCGTTCATCAGTACAATTTGTTTCTCAGGCGTTCCCATGGCAGCCAGTAGTTCGTGACCAACCATTTGTCCGATCACTTCAGGTGCTTTAATTTCTTTACTCCACTCAAGCAGTTTCCCGTCTTTACTCGGGAAAATCTCGGCAGCGTACGAAAAACAAAATCCGATTTTGTCTGAAACTGATTTATAGTCTTTGAGGTAAGTGGCAAGAGTGTTAAAAAAGGCTTCTTTCGAGAGTTCTTCTTCCACACCAGGCATTTTCCCTTTTTGAATGTTTTCAGTAATCAGTTTCAGGTTATCATCGAAATATACTTTGGCAGCCCTGAAGTTTGTGCCCCCGGCATCGACTGCTACTACAGGCTCGTTGGCTTTTACTTCACCGTCCGCTTCAATATACGTAGGCAGCATTAAAAGTGAACTTTCTTCACCTGCCAGTCCTTTTTCCATTTCGATTAAAAAAGAATTGACCACCTCTTTCATGTTAATACTGTCGGCAGTCATTTTGTGTGCTTTTAAAAAGTCAATTGCTTTGCTCATTTATTAGGTTTTTTTATGGTTATAATAATTAAGTATTGAATTCTCTGATGGCATCGAGCATGGCTACAAAATTCTCGATGGGTACGTTTGCCGGTATATTTCCGGAAGTGTTGAATACAAAACCTCCGTTTCTTGCCAGAATCTCACATCGTTGCAGGAGTTCTTTACGAACGTCCTCCGGTTTTCCTGTCAGCATGGTACCTTGCGTATTTAGCCCTCCTCCCCAGAAAACCAGGTCGCGGCCATAATTCTTTTTGAGTATGGAAAGATCAGTGCTTTCGCTGCCTTCTGATAAATGCAGTATATCGAAACCAGCACGTATAATCCTGTCGATTGCATCATTAGCAAAAACTCCTGTATGTTTCATGCTTAGCCAGGAAGTATTATCGTGGATCCAGTCGTTAAGTTTTTGATAATAAGGAAATAAAATGCCATCCAGTTTCTCGGAATGTGTTGTGCTGTGGGATGCGAAGCTTTTTTTACAAAACAGCACTGCATTGACTTTGTTGCCAACAGCAGAATAAATCTTCTGAAGGTTTTCAATGGTGATTTCGGCTTCTGAATTCAATTGTTTTTCCAAATTTTCGCCACTCAGTTTTACCAGCTCTTCCATGTTTCCCGGAGTAGTAATTCCAAAGTCGGCAACCACTGCTTTTCCTGAATAATAAGCTTTATCTACCTCAATTCGCCAGTGGTCCAAATCCTGAGATCGTAATGTAATCCTTGGAATTTCGTTGTATGAATGTTCCTGACTTCTTTCAAACGAAAAACCGTTTTTTGACATTTTAGCACAGACGGGTTGAGTCAGATCGCCCTGTGAGTGCATTAACAAGTCGCCATTTGAATCTTTATTGGTTTGAAACTGATAAGGCACCATAACACGCTGTCCCCAGGGAGTTTTCCACTCAATAAACGGTGCATGGTTGTTAAATCCAAATACATTGTTCCTGCTCCAGGCTCCAACCACATCTATCCCAATGGAATCAATCATTTCCCAACCCACTTCACCCAACATTTGAAAAGGTTCCATAATTCGGATTGGATTTCTCAATAGTCCGTAATGGCGGCGCAGATTTGAAATGGTTTGAACATGGATTCCGGTGAGTGCTGTGGCTCCAAAGTCCAACACCAAACGTCCCGGGTCACGATGTTCAGTGGATATTAAAAAAGCTTCTCTTGAATTCATATTTACCAGCTTGTTTTATTTACATGAGTTTGCTCGACTAAGATAAAGACATCTGCTTTATTCTGAAAGAACCTATCTTATTTATGCTTTCAAATATATTATTTTAAGTCATTCATATTTGGGATAAATCAGCAAATGTTAGGGAAAATAGGGCAACTAACTTCCGGGAAATCTTCAAACTTTTACAGACCATTATCGTATTTTTTTAAAAACTGCAGACCATGGCTTCAACTTTTATTTTTTTTGATCGACTGGATGCTATTCTTGAACGTATTATTGGCGACCGGCAACTAACTCCTTCCGAAGAAGTGACAAAAAAATACATGCTGACACAGGGAGCAGCAGCGATAAGCGGATTGTCAGCGATGTTTATTCTTGGCAGGGTCATTGAAGCCAAAATGTTTGCCGAGTTTTGTTGGGTCTATATACTTTTCATGATAGGAGCCAATTACCTCTTTCTAAAAGCAAAGAATATAGGTAAATTTTTATTTCTTCTAAAGATTGCCATGATAGTGATCTCCTCCATTTACGTTATAAGAATGGGAGGTTTGTTGACTAGCGGTGGGCTGTTCCTGCTTTCGGTGCAGGCAGTTACAAGTACCGTAATATTGCGGAATATGCGCAAAATACTAACTGTCTCGCTTATTTTTGTTGTGGCAATGACGCTTCTTGCTGTATTTGAACCACTTTTCCCCACACGATATGCTCTTAATCCGCAACAAAATGTCATTGCTTTTGTCTCAAGTGTTGTGTTAATTACCGGATACATTTTCTTTTTCAGTCTGTATGCTTCGAACCTTTACACAAAAATGGAACATCTTGAAACGCAGAGGCAGAAGGAATTGAACGATGCAAAAACACGTTTGTATACTAACATTACACACGAGTTCAGAACTCCTTTAACAGTTATTCTGGGTTTGGCCGATTCTGTCAAAGCCGGACAGCAAAACCACATTGAAGCGAAAATGGATACCATAATAAAGAATGGTAAAAGTCTATTACAACTGGTTGATCAAATGCTGGACCTGAGTAAACTTGAGTCGGGCAAAATGACCGTTAGCAAAATACATACAAACATCATCCCATTCTTGAAATATGTTTTCCAGTTGCAGGAATTTTATGCTGAAGAAAAAAGAATCCATTTTTCATTCTTCTCTGAAAGCCAGTCATACAAGCTGGATTTCGACCCTGAGAAAACCGCTGCTATCATTTCTAACTTGCTGAATAATTCTATCAAATTCACTTCCGAAGGAGGAAGCATTACCTTGAAGGTATATGCCGTTTCGAATTATTTGCACATCGAAATCAGAGACAATGGAATTGGTATCCCGGCAGAAAAAATGGAAAAAATATTTGATCGGTTTTACCAGGAAGATGGAGAAAATACACGAAAAAACGGTGGAGCTGGAGTTGGACTGGCACTTACCCGCGAATTGGTGAATTTGATGAAGGGCACCATAAGTGTGAAAAGTGTTCCCGGAGTTGAAACCGTGTTTGTGGTACGTTTACCTGTTACACATCAAATTCAGACAGAGTTAAAAGAAGTTACGAAAGGTTTAAATTTTGACGATGAGAAAATACTCCAGTCAAAATTAGATACTTCAAAAGTGCAATCCAGTAATCATCAGCAATTGTTAATTGTGGAAGACAATGCTGATGTGGTTGCTTATTTAAAAGCGTGTTACCAGAATAATTTCAGGATAATAATAGCAGAAGATGGAATGACGGGTTACCAGATGGCGCTGGAATATATTCCCGACATTATTATTAGTGACGTGATGATGCCGGGAATGGATGGGTTTGAATTGTGCAAAAAACTAAAAGACGATTTTCGTACCAGCCACATCCCCATCATTTTGCTTACTGCCAAGGCTGATATTCCATCGCGTATCGAGGGGCTCGAGCAAGGTGCTGACGCTTATGTGGTAAAGCCTTTTAATCAACAGGAATTGCTTGTACGTATGCAGAAATTGCTGGAACTTCGACGCAATCTTTTTAAACGCTACAGTAATGGAAATGGATCCGGATTTTCATCCGATCCGGTGATTCTGAAAGAAGATAAATTTTTTGAACGCCTGAATGAGTCGATCAACCGGAATCTTAGCGACGAGAATTACGACATTCATCAACTTTGCGAAGACATGGCCATGAGCAAGTCGCAGCTGTACCGAAAATTCAGGGCGCTCACTAACGACTCGGCAGCACGATATATCCGCCGTCAGCGCATGAAACGCGCTAAAGAATTACTTCAGACCACCGACATGAATATTACTGAAGTAGGCTACGAGGTTGGTATGAAAAGCCTTTCAACCTTTAGTCAGCTTTTTAAAGATGAATTTGGTGAAAGCCCACGGGAGTTTCTTAATCAGCGTTAAGGAGTTCTCTCAATAAAAATTCCCATTTAATGGGAAAAGTCCACAATTTTCAGGGAAATTTCAAAAAGCCGGACGGATGGCATTGTTCTAATTTCGTTACAGTTAACCAATAAAATTAATTACAATGAAAACCAAAATTTTAATAGGAGTACTGGCCGTTTTATTTGCTCTGGTCTCCTGCGAAAAAGACAATTTTGCTGAAAAAGATGATCTTGTTCCCACCGAAAAATCTGTCATCATTGGTGAAGGAAAGGTAGTTTCGGAAGTGATTCACAGTCCGGCACTGGAGGACAACTTGCTGGGTTTATCTGCCGATCGAAAAGTAAATGTTTATCTTCCGAAGAGCTATGAAAATTGCCCTGGAAAGCATTATCCGGTTATTTACTTTTTGCACGGAATGCCAGCCTGGAGCGACATGCTGATGGAAGCCGTTCCTTTTGGGATATTCCAGCAAATGGCACAGCTTGCAGCAGGTGTTGATTTCCCCGCAGAAGGATTTTTACCATGGCTGAATAACCTAATAGATGATGAAGGAATGCGCGAAGTAATAATTGTAATGCCGGACGCAAGTACCTTGTTTGGCCCTTCGATGTATGTGAACAATTCTGTAATTGGAAATTTTGAAGATTACATTGTTGAAGATGTTGTTGCGTTTGTTGACAGCCACTACCGAACCATTCCGCATTTTAACTGGCGTGCTATTTCAGGCCAGTGTGCCGGAGGATACGGCGCGATGAGTATTGCCATGAAACATCCCAAAGTTTTTCGATATGTTGGAGCACTCTCACCAGCGCATTTCCCCGAACAAACCTGGATGGTAATAGCCCAGTACATGCTGGCAGAAGACCAAATTTGGTTTGATAATTGGGGAGTACCCGCCGGACCAACTCTTTATTCTCCTTACAGTCCGTTTAAATTCGCAAATTGTTCGGCATACATGCTTGGACAAAACTGGTTACCCAATCTGGGTAATCCGCCGTATTTCTGCGATTTAACTTTTGTTATGGTAGATGGTGTGCCAGTGATTAATCCTGAATTAATGACTAAAGTTGATGCGCAGAATCTTCCTGCATTATCGCAGCAATATGAAAAAGGCCTGCGTCAGCTCAAAACTGTTTATTTCGACTGTGGCGAAAACGATGAACTTGGAATGTATCAGCCAAATGTAATGTTGAATGAGCAGCTCAATTCCATGCATATCAAACATCAATTTGAGACCTATTCAAATCCGGGAACACATATCAGTAATCTATATGAAAGACTTGGGAAGGTTTGGGTATTGCTTTCAAATAACTTTCCCGAATGCGATGAATAACGAAGTAATTACCAAAATTTCTGAAATATAAGAACGGGAAAGCAGATCTGCTTTCCCGTTCTTATTTAAATAGCTTTCACTTTAATATGCAAGATTGATGTAAATAAATCCTGAAAATTGACACAAGTTTCAATATTTCGTCGAATGTGCGGACCTTTTTTTGTTGTATCTTTCTTCAGGTATAAATGAGTTAAAAAGTGAAAATAATTTCATCTGTTTTATTGGTTTTACTATCGTTTCAGTTTGTTCAGGCTCAGGTGATTGAAAAGTCTGAGATAAAAAGCAAAGTGGAGGCGTATAAAAAAGATGCAAAAGGGCCGTACCAGCAAATTATGTGGTTTTGCCCCGATGGATCGAAAGTACCTCCCCGTGAGCGTTGCCCAGAGCCGGGAGGTGTGCAGCGAGCTACATACAAATTATGGGTGGAAAATCTGGCAAAAAGCAATCACATTTTTCTGGGTCAAATTCTGGCGGCTACTGATTATGCTCAATTTCTGGATGCTGAAAACCAATATTCACGGGCTAAACAATATCAGATTGAAAATTATCTGGAAGGAATTGATAATGGCTGGATTCAGCAAAAGGCAAAATTCTACCGGGGTGCTTTTCAGGATGAGGATGAAAACGCTTGGGGCGAAAAATTTCTGAAGTGGACATTGGAAGAAGAAAGTCTTGATTTATCCGATTTTTTCCTATTGCGGCAGTGGTTTAAAAATATTCCTCACAAAGCAGAGACTGCCAACATTCGGAAAGTGCGGGTGCTCTCACTTGAAATAGCTGACAGTATTCCGTCTTTTATGAACATTCGGGTTAAAATCCATGGCCAGCCAGAAGCTTCGGATATTGATGCAGTAAAAGGGTTCAAACAGAAAAATGCCGGAAAAATTTCATCAGCTAACGCGGCAAAACTGGATGAGTTGATTACTGAAATGCAACGCATTTATACTCCTGTCGAATGGACTTCACTAGGAAGCTTTGCCTCGAACAAATCATTAAGACCCGATGAAAGAAATTTGATACAAGGATGGGTAAGCGAAATTAATGCGTTGCCTGAAGTTGGTCAGAAAATTGAACGGGCAGCTGCAATGCTTCTTGAAACAAGAGAAATAGTTCTGGCGTTTGGACCGAAAGATAAATATGTATTGCTTGATTTTTCTGTTAAAACGGAAGAAATGATCTTCAGGGAACTTCCGAATTGGAAACCTGTTGACCTTTCCGATATCCTTCGAAAAAACTATGTGCTCTCGATGGCTGCCGCCGGTGCAGGTTATATTGAAATGTGGGAATGGGAAACCATTGCACCATTACTAAAACCTTTTTCTGAAACTCAACTTTCGCTTGGTGAACTTACCGAATGCTTAAATACAGCACGTAGTGTAGTTGAATGGAGTACCGGTATGATTCGGGCCAACTATGGAAAGGAAATTACGCTTTTCGAAGGGTTCGAACCTTTGACCAGTGGTTTTGCAGATGATTTGATTCGCTCGTCAGTTTTATTACAGTTAGGACAGAGTGTGGGTGAGCTTGGTGCCTTTTTATCTGCTCGGTCCTCAGGAGCTAATCAGGTTTTCGACCTGGCAAATCAGGGGTATTTTCGTGGCCTTAATTCCGGTTTTGCCAAAGGGGTACTGGTGGTAACCGATAATCCGGAAGAAATTGAAGTATCCTCCGATAAAATATATGTATTTAATCACCCACCGTCAGATTTAAAACCGGTGGCAGGAATTGCTACTGTTTCAGAAGGAAATATGGTGTCACATGTTCAGTTACTGGCACGAAATCTTGGGATTCCAAATGCTGTGTTATCGATGCAAAACATGAGTGACCTTATAAAATATGAAGGCAGGGAAGTTTTTTATGCAGTAACTCCTAACGGAAATGTGACGATGAAACTGGCTGAAAACATGAATGACAGTGAAAAGAAACTGTTTGAAGTGAAGAAACGGGAAGAGCGAAAAATCCGGGTAGGAACCGAGAAACTTGATTTGGAGCAAACCACTGTCCTCAATCTTCGTGATGTGGATGCCAAAAGTTCGGGAAAACTTTGTGGCCCGAAGGCTGCAAACCTGGGGCAACTCAAACGCATGTTTCCTGATTACGTGGTAGAGGGACTCGTGATACCGTTTGGTATATTCAGACAACACATGGATCAGTCAATGCCCGGGCAAAACGGAACATACTGGGATTTTCTAAATAAAACGTTTGCTGAAGCTGGTGAAATGGAAAAGGCTGGAGCAGAAAAAGCCGATATGGATGTGTTTGTACTGAAACAATTGGAAACGCTTCGAAATGCCATTCTTGAAATGAAATTTCTGCCGGGTTTTGAAGCCGACCTGAGATCGGGATTTGTAAATGTGCTTGGTAAGGAGATGGGAGATCTGCCTGTATTTTTGCGGAGTGACACAAACATGGAGGATCTCAAGGATTTTACGGGTGCTGGTCTGAATCTAACGCTCTTCAACGTAGTGGATGTAGATAAAATATTGAAAGGTATTAAACAGGTGTGGGCTTCGCCGTATTCAGAGCGTAGTTTTCGCTGGAGGCAGAGTTTTCTGCTAAATCCTGAAAATGTGTATCCATCCATTTTGGTTATTCCAAGCGTGAATGTGGATTATTCGGGAGTGCTAATTACGAAGGGGGTTAGTAATGGAAATGCAGATGATTTAACCATTGCATTTAGCCGGGGAGCCGGTGGCGCAGTAGACGGGCAGGCAGCTGAATCGTATCTGCTTGAAGCAAACGGAACCAATCGTTTACTTTCTCCTGCACGCGAACCCTCCTACAATACGCTGCCCTTAACAGGAGGAACAGGAAAAGCATTTGCTACTTTTGAATCTCCTATTTTGAGAGAAGAAAACCTAGCAAAAGTACGTGAGTTCAGTAAACAACTTCAGCAGAAAATGGAAGAAACTCAAAGTATGGAAGGTCCTTTTGATGTAGAACTCGGTTTCCTTCAGAATAGACTTTGGCTGTTCCAGGTACGTCCTTTTGTGGAAAATAAAAATGCAGCCGGGGCAGATTATCTTAAATCAATTTCGGTTAAACCCGATGAGAAGAAAATGATTTCACTTTCAGAAAAATTGTAATATGAAGACTTCCCTAAAAATAGTACTTGCAGCGATTTTACTAATCCTGGCAGACTTTGCTTCAGCTTACCCAATTGATGGGTATGCACTTACGGGAATCCGGCGTTTGTTACGTTTGCAAATGATCCTGAATGGTGAAATCAAGGACACCAAGCCTATCGAAGGGGCGCAAAAAACGCTGGCTGATATCCATCTACAGTTAATGAATTTAAAAGGAGATAGCCTTGTTACGTTGCCTAAAACCGATCCGGTTCTTCAGAAAAAACTAGGTTCTCTTTTCCCCAATCTGGATGAAAGTTATTCGGTTACCTTACTCGATATTACTCCAGGAAAACCAATTCGTTATGCTACTCGTCAGGAGACACGTGGTTTTCAGCCTGGAAGTGTTGGGAAGCTGGCCGTTGTTGCCGCATTGTTTACTGAATTGCAACGTATTTATCCCAACTCGTTTGAAAAGCGCCAGCAACTGCTCAAAAATAAATCGGTTCGTGCTGGTCGCTGGGCGATGACCGATGAACACACCGTCCCTTTTTTCGATCCCGAAACAAAAAAACTGGTGAAACGAACAGTGAAGGAAGATGATGTTTTTACGATCTACGAATGGGTAGATCATATGCTTTCGGTTAGTAACAACGGTGCGGCAAGTGTGGTGTGGCGGGAAGCCATTCTGATGCGTCACTTTGGTAAAGATTATCCGGCCTTGAATGAAGAACAGGCCATTCAATTTTTTAAAACATTTCCAAAAGATTCGTTACGTCGATTGGCCAACCTGGTCGTAAATGAACCTCTGCAGGAATTAGGAATCACCAAAGAAGAATGGCGACTGGGAAGTATGTTTACTCAGGGAGCCAAGTCTTTTATCCCGGGAGAAGGAGGTAGTATTGGCTGTCCGCAGGGATTGATGAAATACTTGATTGCATTGGAAAGTGGCAAAATTGTGGATGTAAAATCGAGCCTCGAAATAAAACGTTTGTTGTATATGACGGACCGGAGAATTCGGTATGCCACTTCACCCCGACTGACAAAAGCTGCAGTTTACTTCAAGTCGGGGAGTTTGTACAAATGCAAAAAAGAAGAAGGTTTCGAGTGCAAAAAATACATGGGCAACGTGGAAAATTACATGAACTCGGTGGCAATTGTCGAGCATCCTGACGGAACGGTTTATTTGGTTGCACTGATGTCGAACGTGTTGAAAAAGAATTCCAACATCGATCACCAAACCCTGGCGACCTATATCGATGATGTTATCAGGAAATAAATTCAGACGGAAGTAATCGCTTCATATGCATGGTTGGCAAAATCCCGGACCTTCTGGTTTGGATTATTCCTGTATCTTTCAACCAACTGAAGGTAAATTTTGTCTTTCATTTGTATGATCAGGTAGAGTACAGCCAGTTTTATTTTGATGTCATTTCCACCCAACAGTTTCGAATAACAGGTAAGTTCATCAGGGACATCGATATTAAGATTTTTAAGAGCCTCTTCAGTGAGCGAATCCAAAAGCGTTGTTTCAAGAATTGGAATGACCACTTTCTTTAACCTTGTGTCAAGTAGGTTATCTAGAAATTCGATGCTGCTAATACGCGTTTCGTTTTTATTACTTTGATAACTTTTAAATGCCGAACTGATATCTTCGGGGGGATATTTGAGCTCTAAAAGCTGAAAAATCCGCTCCAACCCTCCATCAAGTCGACGCTCCAATAAATCGATTAGACTTTTTCTGGCATCGCTTAACCCGGGGTTTTCACCAGCATCTTCAAACCTGGATTCTACATACAATATAGACAAGGTGTCCTGAATTACTCGGGCTTCATCCAGTATCCGGTTGATAATGGCTTTCTTTTCGAAATGTAGAAACGGGAATTTTACTTTCAAATGACTAAGTGAAATCAGTGCTTTATTTCTTAATACGACATCTTCTGAGTCGAGAAGTCCAAACAAAAAACTAACTGATCGTTGTGAATCGATGTTCTCAACAATTCCCGGAATCTTTCGATGGATTTCAATTTTCGATGTATCATCCAATAAGTTTTCAAGGAAAGGAATAATTTCAACGCCGTATTGTGCCAGCGCTAACTGTGTATTTTCAGTATATTCAGGATTTTCAAGCAATAAAAAGAGATGGTCTATAAACTCGGAAGCCATGGTCAGTCCAGCTGCCCGAATGGCGGTTTTTCTGATTTCGGAATTTTGATTCAACAAACCCTGCTCAACAAATGAAAAGTAGCCGGGCATGTTTCCTTTCCCGATGGTTTCCAAAATTATTTTGGTTTCATATTCGATCTTTTCGGGATCGTTTTCCAGTTTTAATGCTTCAATTCTTTTTGTAACAAACTGGCGCAACTCGTATTGTTTTTTTAGTTCGGGATTATCACGTAATTCACCGGCAAGACTTAATAAAGCTGCTCCACTCACCTTGTTGTCAGTGTCAGTCATAAATTGCTGCATCAATTCCACCCTATTTTCAACAGGTTGCTGCAGAAGAAATTCAAAGGCAGAAATTCTCACCTCCTGCGAAGGATCCATGATCATTGTTTGCACTTTATCCATAATATCCTGGTTTCGGTAGAGAGAAAGGTTTTGAAGTGCAGAGGCCCGTACTTCGCCACTTTCATTATTAAGCAAATTCAGAATAAAAGGGAAAAGCCTGTCGTCAGGTTTTTCACGGGTTTTCAACAAAACCCACATTCTCTGGTTGTTCGTTCCCTGTTCCAAGACATTGATCAGACCATTTAAAACTGACTCTGTGGCAATATTTATTTCCTTGCTTTCTTTTCCTTGGGAATTTTGTTTCAGTTTATTCTGAAAAGATAGGATGTATTCGCGACGAATCTTCAAGGCAAAATAAAACCAAATGCCAAGAATAACAATGATCATCAGACTGATAAATGGAGTGGAAAGCTGAAAAGCATTTACAAGCAAAATAAGGATGATTCCGCCAATTCCCGTTGCCACACTGTCGACAAAAACATCGATAAAGGTTTTTGTTTTGTTTTTTATTGAAAGTGGAATCGGGAGCGCAAGCAGCTCGGTGGCCGATTTATTAATCGATTGTTTTAGGCTGCCATCTGCCATTTTTATAATGATTGCTGCAAATAGCGAAGGTACAAACAGCACCAGCAGTGCGCCGATTAAAATACCGGCAGGTAGAAAGAAAAGCGAGGTGCCAACGCCAAAAACACCAACTACACGGCGGGTCAGAAAAAGCTGGATTAACAAGGAGATGAGATTGAAGTTGGAAAACCAGAATCCAAAAAAGGCGGTCAGTTCGTCCGGGTCACTGATTTTCATGGAAGCAAGAGCATTAAACTGGTAATCCACCAGTTTAGCAACAATTACACTCATGCCAATAATCCCGGCAAGATAGGTCAGATGTTTCGATTTCCTGATTAAACGAAACGGACTTTCCACAATTTCATTCAATTTATTTTTACTTCTGAATGGATTCTTTTTCCCGCTAAGATTGTCGCGCCAAATCGATTTTGTGATCGGAATGCAAAGCCAGAGTAAAAATGCACTGACGAAAAGCAGATTCTCAGAACCGATGGACGGTGCTAGAATGGATGTTAAATAACCTCCGAAAATGCCACCTGCAATGGCTCCTGATCCAATGAAGCCAAACAGACGTTTGGCTTCGCGAATATTAAAAACAAGGTTGGCCAGAATCCAGAATTGTGAAGCAGATAATACGGCAAACAGTGCAACCCAGATATAAAAAAAATAGATAACCCAGCTTACAAGAAAATGAAATCCAAGTAAGACACCAAAAACAATTAAAATTCCAACCGAAATGGCAATAGTCCGTCTCATTAGAAGGTAAAATGAAATCCGGGTCAATATCCTTGAATAATAATAGGAAAGGATCATGGCTGCCACGGCAACAAGAACAAAAGCCAGAGGCAGGCTTTCTACCCCGAAGCGCGAAAGAAACATGCCTGTAACAGATGGTTTTACAATCAGAAGTGTTGAAATAATCAGGAAAATATTTAGCTGCATCAGAAAGGCGCGTTTATATTCTCCTTCCCGAAGATCAAAGAATTTCAACAGTAAAAATTTCACTGGTTTGCCCAACAGGGCCGTGTTCCAACCCAACGGATTCGTTTCCATGAATTATACAAAGGAAGTTGAGTGGAAAATTAGGAATTAATTTGGAGCGATTAAAGTATTATCGACCTTTAAAGCCAGATCGCGTAAAATTTTTTCTCCGTCAGAAGCTTCGGTAAGTGCTACAAGAATGTATTTACGTTTGGGGCCCCACACCAAAATAGAATCAGCATGATAATCGTGCCATGTTCCGGATTTTCGAAATAGCTTGGCTTTTGGAGCTACTTTTTCAATCGAGTTCACAAATTTGTGGTGCAACTCAGGATCCTGCATAATGTCCAGCATTTGGGCTGATCGCTCCGGGCTTACCAATTGTCCATTAACGAGCAAGTAGTAGAATCGACATACCTGGTTTACCGTGGCGGCGTGACTAATGCCTTTAATTGGTTCAGGATATCTTTTCCCTGTTTTAGCATATCGTTTGCCAACCCACAATCCTCCTCCGTGTTCTTCATCGTAAAGCAGGTACTCGGGATCGGTCAATACTTTCTCTATTTTTTCAAAACCCAATAGATCGATGAGTCGGGTTGCAGCCTCATTATCAGAGCGGGCAATCATTTTTCGCATATCATCGTGTATGGCAGAAGTCTCTTTAATTTCACCCTTGTCAAGGGCATCTTCCATTGCTAATAAAATTGCAATCTTGGGAAGGCTGGCTGCATACATAATATCGTCGCCATTAACTCGTGCAAATTTGATATTACTGGTATCATTCAATACTACCAATCCAACTGCCATTTTCTTTTCTGCCACAAGTGATTTCCATCGTGGTTGTTTGTTTATAATTTGTTCCAGAGCATTCTGTAACTCCTCATTCTTATAGGTATAAAGTGGTTTTACAGCTTCCTGCTCTATGGTAAAAGGCAAACTCATATCCATATCGTCAGACAGCCCGGAAGATAAGTTGTTCGTACCTGAATTGCAACTTAGCAAAACTGTAACAATCAGATAAATAAATAAACCCTTCATCATTTTAATCATAAAAAAGTAAGCGAAAGTAGCAAAAAGTAAATACCAAAGTTCGTCTTTAGTTTTCATTAACAAAAAAAACTCGAGTACAAAGAGTGTTCTTTAAATGGCTGATATTAAAAATATTATGTTCCCAATTTGTTGAAGTAATTGGATTTTTATTTCACCAATTATACTTCTGACAGTCATTATTGAATTCTCTTTGTATTTTTATAAAAACTTGAATGTAGTTATGAAGAACATACATTTTCTCCTGATTTTTGGTTTTATCATTTTGAACGGTTGTCACTCTGTTAATCAGCCTCTTTCTGCTGTTTTTACAAAATTAGAAAGTGGAACAAATGCAAGCCTGTGGGGCTTGTTTGTTGTAAACGAAAACGTGATCTGGGCGAGTGGTTCAGCCGGAACCGTTCTTCGTTCAGTTGATGGTGAAGAATCCTGGAAAACAATGCAAATTCCCGGAGCAGAAAACAATGATTTCAGAAGTCTTCATGCCTGGGACGAAAACAGGGCAATGGTTTTTGGTGTTGCAGGTCCCGATTTCGGGTACAAAACTGAAAACGGAGGTGAAACTTGGGAAGTAGTTTATCAGGATACTACAACAGGATTGTTTTTTAATTCGTTAAAATTTGCTGATAATTTAAATGGACTAGCTGTAAGCGATCCGGTTGATGGTAAATTCTTTGTGATCCGAACTGAAAATGGAGGTCAAAACTGGGAACGGGTTACCAACATGCCTGAAGTGGAAAACGGCGAAGCCAATTTTGCCGCTTCAAACACCTGTATCGAGTACCTGCCTTCGGGAAAAGCCTGGATAGCCACCGGAGGAATGACAGCCAGGGTATTTTATTCAGAAGATTTTGGCAAAAGCTGGGAAGTGGCTAAAACGCCAATGATACGTGGACAGGCTTCATCAGGTATTTTTTCGATAGCTTTTAAAAACGACCGGGAAGGAATTGTAGTTGGGGGAATTTACGATCAACCTGAAATAAATACCAACGTGGCTGCCTATACAATCGACGGTGGAAAAAATTGGATTTCTTCCACTGAAATGCCTTCGGGATACCGCTCATGTGTTCAGTTTATAAGCGATGGAAATCGGGATTTCACCCTGGCAATTGGTAAAGCGGGTTGCGACTATTCCCTGGATGGTGGTATTTCCTGGAATTTTCTTTCAAATGAAGGATATTATACTTTCAGGGCCGTTCCCGGAAAATCAATAGGTTTTGCAGCTGGTAGTGATGGGAGAATTGCAAAAATTAGTTTTGTATACAAGTAATTCAGCTACCTTTGATTTAGAATCCACATACCAGAATTCATGCAGAAAAAATCCGGCACCGGGCAATCACATTCACCGGCACAGAGAAAGGACTTACAACTCGAAGTCAAAGAAAATGCACTTTTAATGGAGTTCCTGATTGCGCAACTTCCAAACAAAAGCCGCGACAATATCAAAGCATTGCTTCGTAATAAGCAGATATGGGTTGATGATGCTATTGTTTCGCAGTTTAATCATCCATTAAAATCAGGACAGACCGTGAAAGTTTCGGGAAGCCGGAGCAGAATGGAAAAGAGGTTTACCGAATTCACGATTGTTTTTGAAGATGAACACCTGATTGTGATTGATAAGTCGGCCGGGTTGCTGTCGATTGCTACAAAAAACGAAAGAAGAATGACTGCATTCAGCATGCTTAGTGATTTTGTAAAAAGACAGGACCCGGGAAATAAAATCTTTGTGGTTCATCGACTTGATCGCGAGACTTCAGGTTTGATAGTGTTTGCAAAAAACGAAAAAGTGAAACGTAGCCTCCAGGAGAGTTGGAACGAGCCAGAAGTTGAAAAAACTTATGTGGCTGTTGTGGAAGGCAAGCCGGAAAAACAATCAGGAACAATCGTTTCGTACCTGTCGGAAGATAAAGTATACCACGTTCATTCTTCACAAAACCCAAAACAGGGACAAAAAGCGATCACTCATTTTTCAGTTCTACAATCGAATGCCAATTATTCCTTGTTGGAAATTCATTTGGAAACGGGACGAAAGAACCAGATTCGTGTTCACATGCAGGATTTGGGGCACAGTATTGTGGGTGACAAAAAATACGGAGCCATATCAAGTCCGATTCGAAGACTTGGTCTGCATGCTCAAAAGCTCAGTTTTAAACACCCGGTTACCGAAGAAAAATTGGTCTTTGAAACAAAAATCCCACCTGTATTTCTTTCACTTTTAAAAAGAAAATACAAGTAGGACTTTTTATTAAAGAGCATTGGGAATTAATCCTTTTGCTTTTTATAAGTAATTCATATGATTATTCCGCCCAAGGAACGAGAGCTGATTTGTAATAATTAATTCCAAGAGCGTCGAAAACTTTGGCTTGTTTTCCCAAACGAACTTTATACTCATCCCAGCTTCTTTGATCGGGCGCAGTCCAGCCAATCTCGGCATAACCGGGAAGGCGGGGAAATACCATGTATTCTACTTCACTGATATTGGTTACGGTTTCTGACCACAGCGGAGCCTCGATTCCTAAAATTTTATCTTTTCCAATTCCGGGAACCAATGTAGCAGGATTCCAGTCGTAGCCATGATCTACTTCGATATATCCGGCCCAGTGTAATCCATACTGAGTGGTTGAATCGTATTGCATGTCGAGATACGCGCGTGCTGCCGGTGACATCAATACTTGTGCACCTTTTTCAACTCCCATAGTTGTGTTTTCAACATCAGCCCAGAATTGTACAGTTGCATTTTCAACCGGGGTGGCATTGGCAATCTCATCCCAACCAATTACTTTTTTGCCGTGTTTTAATACAATTTGCTGAACCTTGTCAACAAAGGGTATGTAATCTTCAAGTGGTGTAGAATGCGATTCGTCGCCACCAATATGAAAGTAAGGGCCAGGTGTAATTTCCGAGATTTCTCTTACAACGTCGTCGATGAACTGGTAGGTAATTTCTTTGTCGGTGCAAAGTGTACTGAAACCTACTTTTGTACCTGTGTAAAGTTCAGTTGCTTTTCCATTGCAATTTAACTCGGCATACGAAGCCAGAGCTGCGTTGGTGTGCCCCGGCATATCAATCTCGGGAACAATGGTAATCTGACGGTCAGCTGCATACTGAACCAGTTCAGAATATTGTTCTTGAGTGTAAAAACCACCGGCACCACCACCTACTTCCAAACTGCTGCCAATTTCAGTAAGTTTTGGCCATGATTTTATTTCGATTCTCCAACCCTGGTCATCAGAAAGATGAAGGTGTAGGTAATTCATTTTGTACATGGCCAGAAAATCGATAACCTGCTTCACTTCTTCTACATTAAAGAAATGCCTGGCTACATCAAGCATCATTCCACGATATCCAAATTCAGGATGATCCGAGATAACTCCGGTAGGTACAAGCAGAGCTTCCTCTGTTCCCTTTACTGGAATAGTCTGCAATAGTGTCTGCACGCCAAAGAAACATCCGGCAGCATCGGCACCGGTGATGGTTATCAGTTTTTTATCAATATTCAGTTCGTAACTCTGTTCAGTCATTCCTCCGTCTTCGGAAAGCGAAAGATAAACTCCTTCTGTAGGTTTTGTACTGACTGTCTCGGTGCTTACTGAAGCACCTGTAACCTGGTCTATTTTTTTCGCCAGAAATTCAGCAGAACTTAGCAAGCCGTCCACTCCTTCCTGTACGTAAATAGTGGTTGAGCCGTTTAAATTAAAAGCACTGCCGGTAGCCGTAACGCTCACTGGCTTTGGAATAAATGCTGTTTGCGTCAGATCAGTTTGAACCGATTCGGTACAAGCGCTCAGTGTAACAATTAACGCCGCTGTTAACACCAGATATTGTTTTAATTTCATTGAAAGAGTTTTTAAAAAATTTAATTAGATCGCAAATTTAAAGAAAAAAATTAAATTACAAATGGCTTTTGTTGAGTTATATATTAACCTTCAGGATGGTGTAACCAGAGTATTCGGGACAGTAAATCTATGAAAAAGATGAATTTTACTTGTTTCTCCATGTAATGGGTTCGGGATGCACCGTGGAAATAAATCCAAATTCTTTTTTAATCGCACTTTCAATTTGGGTACAAATATTATGTGCGTCTTGCAGTGTCATCGATGCAGGCAGTTTTATATGGCAACTCATTTCGGTGTGTTTCCCGTAGTCGTGAAGATGTATGTGATGCAGGTAAAGAGGAATATCAGAGCTTTTCTGAGCAGTTTCGCGGATGGCTTGTAAAAGTTCTTCACTTGGACTTTCTCCGAGTAGTGAGGTAATTTCTTTCGAAAGGATTTCATAACTCGCGTAACCGATCATCAAGGCAACAATAATACTTAACACAGCATCTGTCCACCAATAGGAACTTCCCAAAGCAATACCGATAAGAACAATTATTGAAGAGAGTGCATCGGTTCTGTGGTGCCATCCATCGGCAATAAGCATGCTCGATTTTATTTTTTTGCCTGCCCAGAACGAGTATTGAGTCATTACTTCATTCAATACAATTGAGATTATTATGGCAATCCAGGCAAAGGTGCTGTAGTAGGTTTGTGTACGATCGCCAAATTTTTCAATACCATTAATTATAAAATCGAAGGCAACAATCGCAAGGACTACACCAATAATTATCGCAGCAATGTGTTCGGCGCGACCATGACCAAAAGGGTGATCCTCGTCGGCTGGTTTACGTGAAATTTTTCCTCCTACCAATACAACAGCTGAAGTAACAACATCGGAAATGGAATGCCAGGCATCAGCAACCAATGCCAACGAACCGGTTGAAATGCCTGCCCAGTATTTCAATGCTGAAAGCGCAAGATTTCCAATGATGGAAAACCATCCGGCACGAAGGTTGTATTTTTTGCTATCTTCCATATAATGGGAGTTAAAAATAATAAAAGTTTTACTGCTTATTATGAAGGAGAGAAGAAAGATCGGCTTTGTAATTTCTGCCAATGGATAGTTTCTTTTTCCTTATTTCAACGAATCCGGGCCCAACTGATTCAATTTTGTTGATGGAAACAATGTAGCTTCGGTGTATCTGAATAAAACGGTCGGATGGAAGAATTTCTGCTAAATGACTGATTCGTTCCTTTGATACAATTTTTGATTCGGAAGTATACGTAATTACATAATCTCCCAGGCTTTCAATGTACAATATCTCGTCGAGATTCACCTTGTAATGTTTTTTGTCGGCTTTCAGAAAGATGAAATCTCTTTCTTCGTTTGATTGACCTGTTTCTGTAGGCTGGGTTTTTTGTGTCCCATCAATTAAAAAATGTTGAATGGCTTTTGTGAAACGTTCAAACGAGATGGGTTTAAGCAGGTAATCAACTACATGCAGTTCAAATGCATCGACAGCATAATCACGGTAGGCAGTGGTAAAAATAACTTTAGGCGGATGAGGAAGTGAACGTACAAAATCTACTCCGGTAAGTTGTGGCATTTGAATATCGCAAAAGAGTAAATCGATTTTTTCTTTCGTTAGAATTGGGATTGCTTCCAATGCATTCCTGCACTCGGCAACCACTTCAAATTCAGTAAAAGAAGCAAGGTGGTTCCTGATTACCCGAATGGCAATTGGTTCGTCATCTATAATCACACAACGGTACATGTTATTCTTCCAGTTTCAGGTTTAAAGTTACAGAAAAGGTTTCATCCTGTTCTTTTACATCAAGTATGTATTTGGCAGGATAGAGCAGATCGAGCCTGCGCTGCACGTTTTTCATTCCAATTCCACTTGATCTATCTTCAGTTTTGGCAAGTAATTGATTTCTGGAGTTCTCAACCTGAAATATAAGGTTGCCAGCAACAATTGAAATTTTTATATGAACAAAGGCAATTCCCGGGAAATGACTTACGCCATGCTTGAAAGCATTTTCTACATAAGGAAGCAAAATCAGCGGTGCAATTTTGAATTTTTGTTCTACCTCCGGAATTTCGGCAGTCAGTTCAAGTTTATCTGAATAACGGATTTTTTCAATTTCGATATAGTTTTTCAGGTTATTTAAATCTTCAGTCAGTGAAACCTTGGGAGCATCGCAGCGATACAAAATGTAATCCAGTATTTCGGATAACTGTAATACCAGCTTTGGAGCATCATTCGATTTTTCCAGGGTAAGACCATAAAGATTGTTCAGGGTATTGAATAGGAAATGTGGATGAACCTGTGCTTTTAAAAGTTTCAATTCGGCCTCTTTTAATTTGAGTTGTGTGGTAAGTTGTGCTTTTTCTAGCTCATTTTTTTCCTGTTGCATGTAAAATGCCCTTTTTACCTGTTTGACGGCAATAGCAAAAAACACAATGAAATTTAGCGAAATCACCTGTAATTCCGGATGCAAGACAGCCGGATCAAGTGAGGCCTCCGAGTTTAAAATCCGAATCAAAGCATAAAATACAATCAAAAATGAAAGCCAGGTTGAAACCAGTACTGTAAAAACGCTGTAGGAAAAGAATTTGCCGTAGTTCTTGTTGCTTAAGTGATTAGGAATGAGCACATAATTGAAAAGATAGGTTTCAAGAATAGCGACCGGTAAAAGCCCGATAGTAAAAATCAAAGAAACCTTTGGAAATTCACTATTCCAGACAAAAATAAAGTAATAAAAACACCCTACAGTTAACCAGAACAGGAAGTGGAGTAAAATTCTGAGTGTTTTTGTAGAACTGATCTTCCGAATGATATGTTGTAATTTATCAGCCACTGTATTCTAAAAATAGGAAAATAACGTGGATTTTTATTAATCAGAAATTCAATCGATAAAAGTAGTAAATCAAAAGCCGAACAACCAAAATCGGGCACCAACAACTTTTTACTTGTCAGAGGTTGTTAAACTGTAATTTTGTGTAATTCAACGATTAAAGTAGATTGAATCGTGTTTTGTGTATTAGCTTGCAATCAGTAATCAATAAAACAAACAAAATGATCAATTTAGACGAAGCAGAAACCGGTTTTCAATATGTAATGCAGGCTTATAAAATAGGTGGTGTATTTATGAATCTGATAACAATCTTCGGACTTATTGCTTTGGGGATTACCCTTTGGAAGGTTATTGAAATTGTTAGGAAAAGAAACGTAAATACTCGCTTACTCGATCTGGTAAAAATGTCAGCATGGTTAGCTATTTCTTTAGGATTTTTATCGCAGGTTGTTGGGATTGTCCGGGCACTCGAGGCGATTAAAGCTGCTGCTGATATTTCTGCGGAAATTGTGATGAACGGAGCAATTGTTAGCTTTTATGCTCCCATTTGGGGGCTGATCGTATTTATATTTTCAATGATTTTTTATTATGTTTTAAAAGTAGTAGTCAAGGCCAGAATGAGTTAATTCTGATTGTTCCCTGCTTCCTGTTCCAAAACGTAATCTCACGAATGTCATGAAATACGGTTTAGTATTAATTGCGATTTTCGGGTTTCTTGTTGGTTGTAACCAGCACGTAAATACAGAAATAAATACAGTTGGATATGGCAATGTCAAACAGTATGTTTCACTTGACGGACTTTGGCGGGTTACACCCGAAACATCCATAAAATATCCCCACGGAACGCTTGAGCCTATCATTCTGATTTGTGGAAATGCTCGGGGTAAATTCTCTGCGCGAGGCTGCTTCCTTTGGGAAGGTCATTTTTATGATTACTGGAACTTCAATAAAATGGAGTTCATTGATTCTACCAATCAATTGATCATAACATATAACGATGGTAGTATTTATAAGGGAGTAATTGACGATAAGAAAGAATTGATACAGGGTATCGCTTACTGGGATGAGGAAGATACGACTGATGCCAATAAACTTGATTTTGTTCGCGACGAAGATATGAATATAGATAGGCTGTTTATTCCTTATCCTCCCGGTCAGGATGGAAGCATTAGATATATCTATCGTCAACCTGACAATTGTAATGATCAGCTGCAAACAGCTTCGATATTTGGATTTGTAAAAGATTCAACTGCATTTTACAGTATGATGGAGAAGATCATTAAACAGGAATTTGGCCGACTGGAATCTTTTTTACTCATCAAAGATCAGAAACTTATTCTTGAAGAATATTTTTATGGCTATGATCGGACTCAGCTACATCCGGTTCACTCCTGTACAAAAAGCATCACTTCTTTGCTTTTGGGAATATCATTGGGGCGTCATAAGAATCTTGATGTCAATGTTCCTGTTTTTAGTTTTTTCCCGCAATTTGATTCATTAATCACTCCCGAAAAGGAAAAGATTACACTGAAGCACGTTTTAACAATGACTTCCGGGTTACCCGAGGATGATGAATTTGAGAAAAATGATCCAGACGACCTGGTAAAACAAATGCTCATTCAGCCATTGGAATCTGGTCCCGGGGAAAAATTTAAATACAATGGTAACAACTCAAATCTTCTGGGAAGTATAATAAATGCACTTGAAAAAAAACAAGCGGATGACTTTGCCAGAGAAGTGCTGTTTAACAAGTTGGGCATTTCCGAATTTAAATGGGAAAAAGAAAATGGTGTTTTGCCGTGCCAGAGTGAGCTTCAGATGCTTCCACGCGACATGGCAAAAATCGGATTACTTGTTTTAAATAACGGCTCGCAGAACGGTGAACAAATCATTCCAAAAGAATGGATTATTGAGTCGGGGAAACTACATGTTGCCGAAACGGAATTTTTCGATTATGGATACCAGTGGTGGTACAGGTCAAAACAAAACACACCATGGTGGAAAAATCCGGTTCATGGGAGTAATGATGAGCATGATATGTTTTTAGCACTCGGTTATGGTGGTCAGTATATAATGATTATCAGAGATCTGAATATGGTTTTGGTTATAACATCATCCGATTATAACGAAGAGAATGGTATGTCTCTTCGTAAAATACCATTGGTAATTGAAGAAGTTGTACCGTTATTTGATGAATAGAATAAATAGAGATAACACTCTTAATCTTTTCTGTACAATCCAGGAAAAGAAAAATTAATACGTATTTGATGATTATTTTTCAGTAAAGTGGTCCTTATTTTATTTTGTCCGAAACCTTTCCAATTATTTTATTGATAATTGGTTTTTGATCCAGGTTACTAAAGAGGCTTCTTTTGCCGTAATGAAGTAAGATATTGCGCGAGTAAACAAAAATTCCAAAACCGTGAGAGGCAAACAGAACCGGATCGAGGCGTGGTATCGAATAGGTGAAAATCATTATAGATCCGATAATGCTGATAACCCAAAACCCAAGTGGGAAAACCGAGTCTTTTTCCTTTTCTGAAAAAATCCACTGGTAGAAGAAACGCGAAATAAATACGACCTGTGCCACTGTGCCCCATATCAGCCAGAAAGCAGTTATTTCTTCGTTTTTGAAAATAGCGGTAAAATTACCTGAAAATATCAGCCAGAATACGTATCCAAGCGGAACAACGACTGCCAGTAAACGGGCCAGCCAGTGCATGCTTTTCCATGCGTTTTTTAACTGAAGGTTTCTGATGTAAATCAAATAAACAAGCAGTTGACCAAATACAATGGCAAAATCGTGGCGTAAGATTCCGTATGTCAGCATCAGGATTGAAGCCACTAAGCTAATTTGCCAGAAAATGACAGGTGAGAGCACTTCTCCTTCTTTTTCCGATTTAAACCATTGTGCAATGATTCGTATGAAAAAAAGAATTTGTGCCAGAAATCCAAGTGTTATGATCAGAATATGGTCCATGCTGAAATTTGAAGAAACAAAAATAGAAAAGATTAAATATAAAGGTGCATTTATTCTATTTCACTCAGTTTGTCAAGGGTTTCTTTGGCAGCATTTTGATGTGCCTCTTTTTTTGAAGTACCGGTTCCGCGGCCAATTACTTTGTTGTCGATTTTAACAATAGCGTTAAATCTGGGTTGTTTCGATGCTTCATCGGTTTCCTCGGTGGTTTCAAACTCAATTTCGTGTTTGTTTTTCTGGCTCCACTCGATCAGTTGGCTTTTAAAATTGGAATCTTCCTGTTCAATCTCACTTAAGTTAACAAATTGAGAAAGAATGCGTTTGGTGACAAAATATTTTGCAGCCCGGTAATCACGGTCGAGATAAATAGCACCAATTAAAGCTTCCAGTGCATCGCCGTAAATGTGGCTTTTGTCAATTTTTTTTGTGGTGTTCGAATCGATAAACACATACAAACCCATATCGTGGGTAAGTTTTGTAAGAAATGCACGGTTTACCAGTTTTGACCTGGTTTTGGTAAGAAAGCCTTCGTCTTCCTGCGGAAAGCGGTTGTATAAAAAGTCGGCAATTATGGCACCTAAAATAGCATCTCCAAGGTATTCAAGACGCTCATTATTTACCAGGTTTCCCTGCGAATCGACAGTAGAAGCAGACTTGTGAATAAAGGCAAGATCATATAGCTTTAGGTTGCGTGGATAAAAGCCAAGCAAGTCCTTTAAAAATAAATAAAACTCTTTTCGATCAGACGAAAAGAGTTTTACTCGTTGTACTATTTTTCTTACCACAGTTTTCTATATTTTTTTGAAAGCCAAAGTAGCATTGTGCCCTCCAAAACCGAAAGTATTGCTGATCGCAATATTGATTTCCCGTTGCTTGGCTTTATTGAATGTAAAGTCAAGACGATGATCGATTTCCGGGTCATCGGTAAAGTGATTAATGGTAGGAGGAACCATGCTATTTTGCATTGCCAGCAAACAAGCAAGCCCTTCGATGGCACCGGCAGCACCGAGTAAGTGTCCCGTCATCGATTTGGTTGAACTGATACTCAGTTTGTAGGCATGTTCCCCAAAAGCTTTAAGAATGGCTTTTGGTTCTGCAATATCGCCAAGAGGAGTTGATGTTCCGTGAACATTGATATAATCAACATCTTCAGGTTTTAGTCCGGCATCATCAAGTGCCCATTTCATTACCAGACTGGCACCTCTTCCGTCCGGATCGGGTGCAGTCATATGAAAGGCATCGCCCGACATACCACCGCCGGCAAATTCAGCATAAATTTTTGCCCCTCTTTTTATCGCATGTTCGTATTCTTCCAAAACGAATGCAGCAGAACCTTCACCAATTACAAAACCATCACGGTCTTTATCAAATGGACGGGATGCCGTTTTCGGATCATCATTACGTGTTGAAATAGCACGCATCGAGCTAAACCCGGCAACACCAGCCTCATTTACACCTGCTTCCGATCCTCCTGTGATCATAAGATCGGCTTTCCCCATACGAATCATGTTGAAAGCATCGATCATGGCATGAGACGCTGAAGCGCAAGCACTAACCGTAGTATAATTAGGACCTCTGAATCCGTACTTGATTGAAATTAAACCACCTGCAATATTGGCGATCATTTTTGGGATAAAAAACGGAGAAAAGCGTGGTCGGTCCGGAGTGTAGTCGCGAACTTCGTTGTAGAAAGTTTCGAGCCCCCCAATTCCGGCTCCCCAGATTACACCAACGCGGTCGCCATCAATTGTGTCCAGATCAAGCTGACTGTCTTCAATTGCCTGGGCCGAACTCGCAAAGGCATATTGGGTGTATTTGTCGTGTTTACGAACCTCCTTTTTATCAATGTATAAAAGGGGGTCGAAATTTTTAATTTCACACGCAAATCTGGTGGGAAAATGGGAGGCATCGAAGTGTGTGATTGGAGCTGCTCCACTCACACCATTCTTTAAATTCTCCCAGTACTCCTGTACCGAATTTCCCAATGGATTAACGGTGCCGACACCGGTTATTACAACCCGTTTTAATTCCATGAAATGAAAAATATGAGAAAATTACTTAACTGCTGATTCGATGTGAGCGATTGCTTCACCTACGGTGGAAATTTTTTCAGCTTCGTCGTCTGGTATGGCAAGATCGAATTCTTTTTCGAATTCCATGATTAATTCTACAGTGTCGAGTGAGTCAGCACCCAAATCATTTGTGAAAGATGCTTCTGGAGTTACTTCACTTTCGTCAACACCAAGTTTGTCAACGATGATTGCTTTTACTTTTGCTGCAACGTCAGACATAATTTCTAATTTTAATTAATACTAATTTTTGTTTTAAATAATTCGCTGCAAAGTAATACATTTACGCTTTATATTTCCAAGAAAAAATAGAAAAAAGATTTAAACACAACAGGTATCCTAACTTCTAAATGACTAAAATTGAATACTTTGTTTAAATGTTCAAAAACCATAATGACATTCTAAAATGAAACAAAAAAGAATAGCCATTTTTGCTTCCGGTTCGGGTACAAATGCTCAGAATATAATTGAATATTTTGCTGATAATAAAGATGTTGTTGTTGATTCGCTATGGGCCAACAAACCCGATGCATATGCTCTGGTCAGAGCCCGGAATTCAGGTATAGAAACATTCATATTTAACCGGGAACAGTTTTATAATAACAGCCAAATCAACTCAATGTTAACTGAACGTAAAGTCGACCTGATTGTACTGGCTGGTTTCCTCTGGTTGATCCCTGATTCCCTGATCCGCAATTTTACGATAATAAATATTCATCCTGCATTACTTCCAAAATACGGGGGGAAGGGGATGTACGGAATGAATGTTCACAAGGCAGTGGTTGATAATTGTGAAACTGAATCGGGAATTTCCGTTCATTATGTGAACGAAAACTACGATGAAGGAACCATTATTTTTCAGGCAACCTGTCCGGTGCTAAAAGGCGATACTCCTGAGCAGGTAGCGGAAAAAGTTCATGAACTAGAATACAAGCACTTCCCTGCTGTTGTCGAAGAAGTTCTCCGTAAATTATAGTTTGATACTAATACCGGAATATTATAATTACAGAGTTCAGGTTAATAAACTTTACATTTTTAATGTTCTTGTTAAATAATGTTAAGCTTGGTTAACAGGCGATTTCTTTCAAATTATCTTTGAGGCATGAGTCGAAAGATGTTGATAACACTGATTGTTGTGATGGCTGTTGTTTTGTCAGGCCTGATCCTGGTGCAATGGTCCATGATCAAATCTGCTTCTGATATCAGGGAAGAACAGTTCAATCAGTTAGTGGCGAATGCTTTGGATATAGTAGCAGCGCAGCTCGATCTTGATGAGCAACGACTGGCACGCGAAAGTGCACGGCGGGGAGAGATCCCGGGAATGACAAAGGAAGGTGATGCCGTAAGTAACGTTTTCCCGCGTAACAACCCCGGGAAAGGAATGCTTAATTTCAGCCTTTCTTATTCAGAAGAGGATGGTTACAGTTCTTACCGCGAGGAAATTCAGATTCAATCAGTCGATACAGTACCGAACGAATCAATTCTTAGTATACCGGGAATCATGGAACAGGCTTACCGTCAACAAGAGTTGTGGCGCCAGTGGGTGTTCAGTACAGATTGGCAGAGTTGGTGGATTTTGTTGCAAGGTCGTACCATTCAGGAAAGAATTGATACAACTCGATTGTCGTTGATCCTTGCAACAGCAATGAAACAAGCCGATATCGATTTGGAATATAAATACGCCATAAAGAATTCTTCAATGGCAAAAGAAACTGTGATTTTTGGAGACGCAGATTACAAATCGAATCGCAATGAGTATTCACAATTGCTTTTTCAAAATGATTTTGACGGCCCCAAACCCAATTATTTATATGTGTATTTTCCACATCGAAGGCAGTATCTTTTTAAGGCAACTGGTTTGTCCATAATACCAACTATTATTCTTACCGGTTTGCTGATTGCCATATTTGCTTATACTATCATGGTTATTTTCCGGCAGAAAAAGTTGTCGATCATTAAAAATGACTTTATTAATAATATGACTCACGAGCTGAAAACGCCAATTTCAACCATTTCACTCGCCAGCCAAATGTTACAGGACGGAACTATTTCGAACACGCCGTCAACGATTGAGCACATTTCTAAAGTAATTAACCAGGAAAGCAAGCGGTTGAGTTTTCAGGTTGAGAAAGTTTTGCAAATGGCGGTTTTTAACGAGGGAAGATTAAAACTGAAACTTCGGGAATTTGATATCAACAAACTAATCGAGAATGTTGCAAGTAATTTCGAGCTTCGCGTAAAAAGTAAAGATGGTAAGTTAATTACTGAGATTAAAGCTGAGAATGCAATTGTAAAAGGTGATGAGGTGCATATTACAAATGTTATTTTTAACTTGTTGGATAATGCAATGAAATACAGCCGGGAAATTCCGGAAATAAGAATAATAACCGAAAACCGAAAAGACAGGATTATGGTTGCGGTTCAGGATAATGGCATTGGAATTGCAAAGGAGCATCATAGTCAGATTTTTGAACGGTTTTATCGTGTTCCAACCGGGAATATTCACGACGTGAAAGGATTCGGTTTAGGATTAAGTTATGTGAAAAAAATTATCGATCTTCATAATGGAGAAATTAAAGTTGAAAGTGTAATAAACAAAGGGACCAAATTTAAAATCTATTTCCCGCAAATAAATAATTAACCATGG
>Ga0116152_10000287_pt1 | contig 41280 bp, 39 predicted proteins | sample AD_UKC119_MetaG_FD_89894 | JGI IMG/M metagenome (GOLD analysis project Ga0116152, IMG submission 89894) | Active sludge microbial communities of municipal wastewater-treating anaerobic digesters from Hong Kong - AD_UKC119_MetaG | ecosystem: Engineered > Bioreactor > Anaerobic > Digestate... | reverse complement strand
GGATAAAGATACGCCCCTATTTTTTCAAAAATATGAGCCGCACGAAGCAGTAGATTATTTTGAAACGGCGGAGAAAACAGGGCATAGGTTGTCCGCTCATGCACAAAAAGATTATCCTTTAAAAAAGTTTCAACCTGACGCGCAGAATAAGGTTTACCTTGACCGAACGGGTTCCAATCCGCCCGCGCCCAAAGACCCATACGGTTGGGGACTACAATCAAAATACGCCCCGTACTTTTAAGAACACGCCAAAGTTCTGCAAAGCTATCTTCAGGAAAATCCAGAAATTCCAACCCATGCACCATGATAATGCGATCCACCGAATTGGTTTCCAGAGGGAGGGAGTTCTCTTCACTCAAACAAACGCGATTTAATTCTTGCGGGGGCCAATCATGCACTCCAAGTTGTGCGGGCATGATATTGTAAACACTCAAGGCATCGGTCATATAAGGACGCAGATAAGGCAGCGCATAACCATATCCCATAACACTCATATTCTTATTATCTGGCCAGAGCGATAAAATTTTCTCGCGAATAATTTTACGCATAATCTGACCCGCAAAGCGATTATAGAATATCTTTAAATCATAAGCCGTTAAAGGACGCATATTTTAAAGCCTGTCCTGTATCTGGTAAATCAATGGAATATCCGCAGGCGGCATATCATATTTTGCCAGATCATTCGGCTTCACCCAGGCTAGATTTTGCCCTTCGAGGGCTTTAGGTTCCCCCTTCCACATACGGCAAACGTAAAGCGGCATCACAAGATGAAAATCTTCGTAAGAATGAGACGTAAAACCAAGCGGTGCAAAACAGCATTCACGCGCTTCAATCCCTAATTCTTCTTCAAGTTCACGGCACAGAGCAAATTCTGGTGTTTCACCGTCCTGAAGCTTTCCGCCAGGAAATTCCCACAGCCCTGCCATAGATTTCCCCTCTGGTCTTTGCGCCAAAAGAATGTGGCCCTTGCTATCCACAAGAGCCACAGAAACAACCAACAAAACAGGGAGTCCAGAAGGCGTTTTGGAACGGGGTTGATTTAATGCTTCAACGCAGCTCATAAAACGCCCTCAGAGGTTTTTATTTAATCTAGAACTTTAATTTGTTTCCGTTGCAGGAGGAACAAGACCTGTTGCGTTTGCCCCTTCCTTCAAAGGATTACCATTAATGTCAAATTGTTCGATCTTCGCGTCTTTGCGCCATTTTTCTAGCAAATTGTTCAGCTCTTCACGGCGTAGTTCTGCTTGAAGGCTTGGTTTAATTTGATCGAAAGTTGGTTTTGGACGCTGACGCACATCAACCATTTTAATCACATGCCAACCAAATTGTGTCTTCACAGGTGATTGGGAAACGTCACCTTTTTGCATACCAAAAGCAGCATTCGCAAATTCAGGCACCATATCTGTTTTTGCAAAATACCCTAGGTCACCGCCTCTAGCAGCCGCCGTAGGGTCCTTAGACAATTCTTTGGCCATCCCTTCAAAATCACCGCCTTTTGCCAATTTTTCAATCACGGCTTTAGCTTGATCTTCAGTTTCTAGCAAAATATGGCTCGCACGACGCTCTTCAACATCAGGTGTTTTTGCCATCAAGTCATTGTAAAGTTTTTTCAGCTTTGAATCTGTGACTTCTTTATCGACAGTTTCCTGTAAATAAAGATTACGTGCAATTTGTTGCTTTGCAATTTCCATTTCTTTGGCAAACGCTTCACTTTCGGTTACATCTGCCGCATCTGCTTTATTTTGAACAATACGTGTATTAATCACTTGCTCCATAGCCATCGGATAAACCGTTGTTGCAGGAAGCTGTTGTATATTTGCAGGCATTGTCTGAATGAAACGATAAACATCAACGCGTGTGATATCTTTTCCATCAACGCGAGCAACCACAGGATTTCCTGGCACAACAGTCAATTGATCTGCTGTGATAGGAGCAGGTGCTGGTGATGCCTCTTCCGTTCCCGCTGCTGTCTCAACAGAAGCTGAAGATGCCTCTGCATTGTCAGACTCAGGCGCCTGTGCAGATTGGGCGGCAAGTTCTGCACCAGCCATATCTGCTGTATCGCCTTTTTTCTGCATGAAATAATAACCACCCGCCGCAATGGCGATAATGGCCACTATAATAATCGGGAGTGTTTTTGTAGTTTTAGAAGACATGTTTTTCACCTCATTTTGTGACTATTTATAAAAACCTTACGAAATGTGCACCTAGACGGCAGGAAACGCAAGGGGTATTCGTGGTTTTTACTATGAAAAATTAGGGTAATATTGTGGCAAACCCTATAGTGTTATTGACCTAGAGCGCTTGCAAGCTTATACAAGAACGACTTTTAAGATAAGGAATCAGAACTTGTTAAAATTTGCTCAAAAATTATTCGGCTCTAGCAACGAGCGTGAGCTTAAGCGCTTATCCGCCCTTGTTGCCCCTGTGAATGATCTGGAAGCTGAATTTGAAAAACTTTCAGATGAGCAGTTAAAGACCAAAACAGCAGAATTTCGGAAGCGTTTGGAAAATGGGGAAAGTTTAAATGACTTGATGCCCGAAGCCTTTGCCACTGTCCGTGAAGCAGCCAAAAGAACGTTAGGACAACGCCATTTTGATGTTCAATTGATCGGGGGATTATGTCTTCATCAAGGTAAAATTGCTGAAATGCGTACTGGGGAAGGAAAAACGCTTGTCTCCACCCTTGCCGCTTATTTGAACGCTATCGAAGGAAAAGGTGTTCATGTTGTAACTGTCAACGACTATCTGGCCAAACGCGATTCTGAATGGATGGGACAGATTTATAATTTCCTTGGCCTTTCATGCGGCTGCATTATTGGGAACATGCCCGATGTAGAACGCCGCAAAGCCTACGCCTGTGATATTACCTATGGCACGAACAACGAATTTGGATTTGATTATCTGCGTGACAACATGAAGTTCAGATTGAGCGATATGGTGCAACGCCCTTTCAACTTCGCCGTCATCGACGAGGTAGACTCAATCCTGATTGATGAGGCCAGAACACCATTAATTATCTCTGGCCCTTCGGAAGGATCAACAGAGCTTTACAATAAAGTTGATATTCTCATCCCCAAACTCAGCAACACTGATTATGAAGTGGATGAAAAAGCCCGTACCGTAAATTTAAACGAAGAGGGAAACATCAAGGTTGAGGGATTGTTGGAAGAATACGGCCTTATCCAAAACGGGAACTTGTACGACCCCCACAATATTTCCCTTGTCCATCATGTAGCGCAAGCCTTACGCGCGCACAAACTCTTCACCAAAGATGTTGATTATATCGTTAAGGATAACAAGGTCGTCATTATTGACGAATTCACAGGCCGTATGATGGAAGGCCGTCGTTATTCCGATGGCCTACATCAAGCGTTAGAAGCCAAAGAGCGTGTCCAAATTCAAAATGAAAACCAGACGCTAGCTTCTATCACTTTCCAAAATTACTTCCGTCTTTATCCTAAAATTTCAGGTATGACGGGCACTGCCCTAACCGAAGCCGAAGAGTTTGCGCAAATTTACGGCCTGGGCGTTATCGACATTCCCACCAACGTCCCTGTGAAACGAATTGATCACGACGACAAAATCTATAAGTCCATTGATGAAAAATTTGAGGCCATCGCAAGCCTGATTCATGACTGCCAAGAACACGGTCAACCTGTCTTGGTGGGAACGGTTTCAATTGAGAAATCAGAAAAACTTTCCGCTCTTCTAAAGAAAAAGAAAGTAAAGCATAACGTCTTAAATGCCCGTTATCATGAACAAGAAGCCAACATTATTGCTCAAGCTGGCGCGCCCAATGCCGTCACAATCGCCACCAACATGGCAGGACGCGGAACCGATATTCAGCTCGGTGGTAATTTGGACATGCGCATTGCCAATGAAATTGATCCTGAATGGTCGGATGAGGGCAAACGTGACGCCATAGAAAAAATTAAAGTCGAGATTGCCGAAAATAAAAAAATCGTCCATGAGGCAGGCGGTCTTTTTGTCATTGGAACAGAACGTCATGAGTCACGACGCATTGATAACCAGCTTCGCGGCCGTTCTGGTCGTCAGGGAGACCCAGGCGCCACTGTCTTCTTCCTGTCTGTCGAAGATGATCTGATGAGAATTTTTGCGGCTGATAAAATGGAAGCTCTTCTGAAGAGTAATATCGGCCTGAGAGAAGGAGAAGCCTTAACACACCCGTGGCTATCCAAAGCCCTTGAAAAAGCGCAAGGCCGTGTTGAACAACAAAACTTTGAAATCCGTAAAAACTTGCTGAAGTTCGACAACGTTATGAACGATCAACGGAAAGTGATCTACGAACAACGCCGCGAAATTATGAATGCAGGCGATGATCTGGATGAGCTTGTAACCGAAATGCGTTACGACGTTATTGATGATCTGGTTTATCGCACAATTCCTGAACGGGCCTATGCCGAACAATGGGATGTAGAAACTCTTCAAAATGAATGCTTGCGCCTCCTTAATCTTGACCTTCCCGTTAAAGACTGGGCCAAAGAAGAAGGTATCGCCGATGACGAAATTTATGAGCGCATCAAAGACGCAAGTGATGCCAAAATGCAGGCAAAAGTCAAAGCTGCGGGCACAGACATGTTCCGCCATTTACAAAAATCTTTTGTCTTACAAATTCTTGACCAAAACTGGAAAGAACACTTACTTGCCCTCGACCATTTGCGTCAGGGCATTAACTTGCGCGCGATTGCACAGCGTGATCCCTTAAATGAATATAAAGCAGAAGCTTTTGCTTTATTTGAATCCATGCTGAACAAAATGCGTGAAAGTGTCACACAAACATTAAGCCTTGTTGAAATCAATGTCGACGATAAGGTCATGCAGGCACTGGATGAACAGGCGCAAAAAGAACATGACATCAGAATGAACGAAGGGCGGATAGACCCCGCCCTGATGGGAACACCACATTCCGCCTTTGCAAATTCAAAGGCGCAGGTCAGCCCCTTTCCAAATAAAGTTGAATATAATGAAAATGACCCAAGCACATGGGGGAAAATTGCAAGAAATGCCCCCTGCCCTTGCGGTTCAGGCAAGAAGTTTAAGCAGTGTCATGGGAAGGTGAGTTAATCAAACTTACACATTGCAAGCGTGCTAAACACTGCGCGGCGGGCATCAGAGCCGATGAGACGCCAGAATGGTTTTCCCCGTAACAGAACGCCAATAGGTTTTAAAAAAACAACGAATTTATGCAGCTCTGCTAGAGTGTCTGGCGCGGCCAAAGATTTATAAAGATTATACAAGTCCTGAATTAATGCAGAGCTATAGTTGTATTTATTTTGTGGGTTACGTGCATATTTCGCCACAAAAGAAAGAAATAACCAAACATCCCGCGCCTGCGCCTGCGCCAAGGACATAAAGTGCTGCGGGTTTTCTTCCAAATCAAGAAAACCAATTTCATTATTCACTAATGTCATATCTCGCACATAAGGTTTACCATGCACCAAACCTTTTTTATGAAGATTGGCGAGTGCTGTTATTGCTTTTTCTAAAATTTCTTTTTGATAAACAGGTTCTTTATTTTGGTTTAAAAGATGTTCTAGACATTCCCCCAAATCAGACATCACCATGATGGTGTCATTGGCGGCATGTATTTCGGGAACACTAATACCCTTCTCTCGAAAGCTCCGCATCTTTTGTATTTCAGCAATAAAGGCCTGCGCCGCACCATCAATAACCGTTGGCGTTAAAATAGGTTGATGCACAAGTTTAGAAATAACGCCCTGAAGAACATGCCAGAATGTTTTTTTAGAGGGTGACGCTTTTTTAACCCAAACACGCCGCCCGTCAACCGTTCCTGCCACTATATTTTTATTAGGATTTTGCGTCAGCAGGTCATATCCAAACTGCAGATAATCCATTGTCACGCAGCCTGCCGCTGTTCTGGGGCACGAACACGAATAAGGACAAGTTGATTACGATTGCGCTTCACAATATCAAAACGAAAGCCGTAGAACGTAAAACTTTGTCCTGCATCTGGAATAATTTGCGCCTCATGAATAATAAGACCCGCAATGGTCGAATAATCTTCATCATCAGGCAATTCCCAATCAAATTCGCGGCGAAGATCACGAATAGTGACGTCCCCATCAACCAAATACGACCCGTTTGATTGCTTACGCACACCAACAACGGTTTCGTCGTGCTCGTCATCAATCTCGCCCACAATTTCTTCCAGAATGTCTTCCAGGGTTACAATCCCCATAAAACTTCCATATTCATCGACCACGACCGCAAAATGTTCTCGGCGGGTTTTAAAAGCCTGCAATTGTTCGTAAAGAGTTGTAGCTTCAGGCACAAACCAAGGATCTGTTAAAAGCTCTTCCAAATTAATATCATCAAGCCATAGATTTTGCCGCTCCCGCAGTTTTAATTCCCGCATCAAGGCCTTGGCGTGCAAGATACCAATAATGTTATCAGGGCTATCCCGATACACAGGAACGCGGGTATATGGACTTTCCAAAGCCTCCTCAAGAATTTTTTCAATGGGATCGGCAGCATTAAGCATAGAAACATTTTTACGGTGCGTCATGATTTCATCAATGTCGACATCAAATAAATCAAGTACAGAACGCAACATGGCGCGCTGTTCCTGTGTTTCATCATCGTCTCCCTTGTGCAGATCAATCACGCCGCGCAGCACCTCCATATGCGATCCATCCTGAATGATGGACATATCAGCACCAAAAAGTTTCAAGGTCATCCGCACAACAAAATTGACCGCCTCCGCCACAGGATAAAACAGCCAAATAACAAAACGGATCACAGGAGCAATAGCCACGGACATCTTATCCGCGTGAGTTAAAGCATAAGTTTTGGGAAGCACTTCTGCAAAAATCAATACCAGAAAAGTCATGATGATGGTGGCATAAACAACGCCAGCCTGACCAAATATTTCAATCAACACACTGGTCGCAAGCGCAGAAGCCAAAATATTAACCAAATTATTGCCCAAAAGTAACGAGCCAATCATACGATCTTTGCGTTCACGAATTTTATTCACCAAGGCCGCCCGATGATTACCTTCCTTTTCCCAGTTATGCAGACGCGATTTTGATGCCGCTGTCAGCGCGGTTTCAGAACCAGAAAAAAATCCTGATAGAAAAAGAAGAACAGCAACAATGCCGACGGAAAACCAAAAATCCATTTTATATTTGACCTTCTAAAGAATTTTGAAGAACTGCCAACACATCTTCACGCGCCACATCAAAATTTTGAAACGCTTCCCCAATTCCGTGTGTCAAAATGAACCCGATTTTCTCGCCTTGTGCTTTTTTATCGCCGCGCATCAAATCAAAAAGTTCTTCGGGCGTATTTCTCAATTCTGGATTAATGTCAGAAATTCTTGTTTTTAAATGATGTGACTTTAAGTGAGTTTCCACACGAGCAACATCTTCAGCAGAGCAAAGCTCCATTTTTTGAGAAAGAGAAAATGCCATAACCATCCCGATAGATACGGCCTCCCCATGCAATAAACGTCCGTCATACTCCGCCGCCGCCTCCAGTGCGTGGGCAAATGTATGACCCAAATTTAACAAAGCGCGCTGTCCTTTTTCCTGCTCATCCGCTGCTACAATTGTCGCTTTTGCCTGACAAGATTTTTCTACAGCATAACCAATCGCTTTATTTTCAAGCGCCAACACCTGATCCCCATTTTCTTCTAACCACTCAAAGAATTGAAGATCATTAATCAACCCGTATTTTACAATCTCTGCATAGCCTGCCTGAAGTTCCCGCTCGGGCAAAGTGCCAAGAGTTCCAATATCGCAAAGCACACATTGGGGTTGATAAAAACTTCCTACTAAATTTTTCCCGTGGCGGGTGTTAATGCCTGTTTTTCCACCAACAGAACTATCAACCTGAGAGAGCAACGTTGTCGGAACCTGCACAAATGGAATGCCCCGCATAATGATAGACGCGGCAAACCCGCCAAGATCACCAACCACGCCGCCGCCCACAACAATCATGATACTTTGGCGATTAACCTTTCCTTCCAACAACCAATCTAACGTTTGTTGAAGTGATTCATAAGACTTCGTGGGTTCGCCGCCTTTAAGACCTAAAGTTTTACTTTCGGCAATCTTACCCGCCAAAGCCTCTTCCAAAACCTGCACATAAGGATAGGTATTTTTATCGTAAAGAATAAACACTTTCTTATCAGAAAGATCGATTGGAATTAAATCTGCTGCCTTCTCAAGAAGGCCTTTACCAATATGAATGTCGTATGACCGATCGGCCAGATCCACATGTACAATTTTTGCATCAGTCATGATAAGGGGGATATTACGAAGGATTAAGGTGCGTGTATAGTGCCTCAATGGCTCTATTCAATGTTTTTTGAGGGGCTTCGTTACGCGTATCAACTGTAATATCGGCTTCAGAGTAGATTGGATACCGTTTATTCATTAAACCTTGCAAAATTTCACGTGGGTTTCCTGCCATTAGAAGAGGACGCCCCTCACCCTTTCCCACACGGTTTAAAAGGACGTTGATATGCGCTTTTAAAAATAGTGACGTCGCAGATTGTTTGATAGCCTCACGGGTCTGCGCATTCATAAAAGCGCCGCCGCCCGTACCAATAACATGTGGTTTTGTATCTTTCATTAAATCTCCGATAACCTCCCTTTCCACCTTGCGGAAATGGGGTTCACCACTTTGTTCAAATATCTCTGGAATTGTGCGACCTTCACGCTTCACAATTTCATCATCTGAATCAATAAAGTCACAACCAAGCTCTTCTGCCAACATCTTTCCGATACTGGTTTTTCCTGCGCCCATAAGGCCAATCATGACAAGCGGTTTTTCCAAGTGTGCCTTTATAAAATCTCTTTTTAAGCTTATGTCAGTATTAATACTCATGGACAAATGCATTACATAATCTTGAACAATAAATCTACAAAAAACTTCAATTGCATTAGATAAGAGGGAACATTAAGATCACCAAAAATCAAGGAATCATCATGACATTTTTTAAAATTCTATTTTCTGGTCTTTTGCTATTGATCCTGGGTGGATTTGGTTACGTTGCCTTAAGTGACACTCCTATCCATCAGGAAGACGTCGTCAAAACGCTCCCCGCATCGAATTTCATAAAATAAACATGCGCTTTTATTTCATTTTAACAGTTCTGATTTTAATCACTTGCTCCCCTGCTCAGGCGCAAAACGAAGGTGTTTCCTTAGGTAGTACGGGTGAAGGCGCAGGCCTGCTATATAGTGATTTGAATGGCGCTCTACCCAAATCATTATGGCGAGACCAAAATCGCTCCGAAATTGTTTATTTGTTAAAAAATCTTCCTGCTCACGCCCCCACCCGCGCTATCCAAGACGTAAAGCGAAATATGCTGATCTCATATTATGATGTGAGTGCCATCAATAAAGATGTCCCTATCCAATCAGGCGAAGATTTACTCACACTTCGCTTGGAAAAGCTATATGAAATGGGGCTTTGGGAAGATGCCATCAAGCTTTACACCCAGACCACCGAAGACCCTGGCCAGAACAATCTTTTAGCTCAAATTGGTTTGTTACTGATCCTAAATGAAAAAGGTTTGTCGACAGCCTGTCTTGAGGAAAAAGTGTTAAATGCCCGATTCTCAGAAGAAATTTTCTGGAAACAAATGGACAAAATTTGTGCTCTAGAACTGGGAATAGAAACTAATGAAATACAAGAATTTTCTGACAGTTCAACGCTTCAGAATATTTTCTTTAATACGGACTATAAAATTAGCGCCAATGGTATTGATCAATTAAAGGAATTAAGCCTTTTAGAGCTGTCTATCTTGGCCCTTAAAAACAAAATTGATTATCAAAATTTTGATTCTTCGATTGATTTTCCTCCTCTGCTGACAAAAACTTATCTTGAAGATCAGAACTTCCCCAACGGGTCTAAACCTGCCCTAGAAAATAGAGCAAAAAATCAAGCCTTATGGCCTGAAGCGCCTCTATCGGAACAAGAAATCAACTGGCTCGAAACCCCTTCAACCCTATCACAAAGCCAAATCATCCCACTGGTTGGCGCTCAGCTTCGGTTAGGGCAAGAAATATCGGCTGAACTTGCACAAAGATTGCTCGATTTAGCTCCCGACCACCCCGAAAATTATTTCTTTATAAAAATTTTAACAGAAGCCAATGGCGTTTATGGAAATTTTGATATTGCGGAGGAAAATTTTAACCTGGGTACAGAGGAAGTCATGAAAAAATACCCACAAAAGGTTAAATTACTGCAATCAGTGCTTGACAAACCTGTCGAATTTTCCAATAATCCGCAGGAAGTTTATGAAAAACAAATAAGCTTGACTCCCGATGGCGGTTATGTAATGTCTACGGGTAGTCCTGAAAACTGGTTGGAATTAACAACAAAACATGGTTTTGAAGGGCTAAGTCTACTTATTATTTTGAGTAACATTGAAAATAATGCGAATGGCGAAGAGGAATTAAACCTTTTAAGAAGCCTGAGCACTGTGGGGTTAATTGATCAAGCCCATCACATCGCCAAATACGAATTGGCAAAAATGATGGAGCTATAATTTAAAGGAGAAGTAAAATGGCACGTCCAGGCCGTCCCAAAATGCCAAAACCAGATCTACATCCAACTGTGGATGCTTTCTTAGACATGCTGACTGCAGAACGCGGCGCAGCGATGAACACACGTCAAGCTTATTGGCGTGACCTTGCTGACGTAAGTTCATATTTAAAGAAAGAAAAGAAATCTGATCTTGATCGCGCAACAACGCAAGAACTGAAAGATTATCTTGAAGATCTAACAAACAAGATTCACACAAAAGGTGAAAATTCTTCTCAGATTGCTGTGCGTACTGTGGCACGCCGCCTGTCTGCAATGCGTCAATTCTATCGTTATCTTGTTTCTGAAGATGTGCGTCAGGATGACCCAACAACAACAATCGAAAGCCCGAAACAAGGCCGCACACTGCCAAAAACTTTAAGTGAAGATGAAGTAACACAGTTGATTAAAACAGCTGGCCAAGGCGGCGGCGCAGACAGCACACGTCTGGTTTGCCTACTTGAAATGTTGTACGCAACAGGACTTCGTGTATCTGAACTTGTCGGTCTGCCTATGGCTGCCGTCGGTGAAAATACAGAATTTTTGATGATCGAAGGTAAAGGTGGTCGTGAGCGTATGATCCCACTTTCCGAACCTGCACAAAATGCGATTAAAAAATACCTCGCTGTTCGTGAGTCATTTATTGGTAACGAAAATCGTGCGGCACAGGAGAAAGCTTTCTTCCCATCTAAAACATCTCAAAGCGGTCACTTGACCCGTCAACGTTTTGCACAATTGTTGAAAGATTTGGCACGTGATGCAGATGTTGAAGAAGGACGCGTTAGCCCGCACATTCTTCGTCACGCTTTTGCAACACATCTTTTGAGCCGTGGCGCAGATTTGCGTTCCGTTCAAAAAATGTTGGGTCATGCCGATATTGCGACAACACAAATCTACACTCATATCTTGGGTGAAGGGTTGAAAGAAACGGTTGAAGAAAAACACCCAATCAGCAAAAAAGGCGCTAAATAAGCGTTTTTACACCAAAGAATTCTAAATCAGGCCGCTTGGATATTGTATCTGGCGGCCTGATTTGCTATCAAAGATCATAATTTATCAACACCCTAAAGTTCACGAAACATAGGGGATATAGGAGATATAAATGCCTCAACTTGAATTTGAAAAACCTATTCTTGAACTGGAAGGTAAAATTGCCGAACTTCGTCAGGTTGATGGCGACGGCGATATCCTGGCCGAAGTTGAGCGCATGGAAAGCAAAGTGAGCAAATTGCTTAACCAGACTTACAGCAAGCTAACCCCTGCCCAAAAAGTTCAAGTGGCCCGTCACCAAAACCGCCCCCACTACATGGATTATATCAATGGCATGATTGATGATTATACCCCGCTCGCAGGGGATCGTAATTTTGCTGACGACCAAGCTTTATTAGGCGGCTTGGGTCGTTTTCAAGGACAAGCGTGCGTGATTATGGGACAAGAACGCGGGCACGATACTGAAACTCGGATCAAACACAATTTTGGAATGGCCCGCCCCGAAGGATACAGAAAAGCGCAGCGCCTGATTAAAATGGCAGAGCGTTTTCAACTTCCGATTATCACACTTGTTGATACAGCAGGGGCATACCCAGGAATGGGCGCAGAAGAGCGGGGACAAGCCGAAGCCATTGCCCGATCTATCGAAACCTGCCTGAATGCGACCGTCCCTATCATTTCTGTTGTGATCGGCGAAGGTGGTTCAGGTGGTGCAATTGCGATTGCGGCGGCTGACCGTATCTACATGTTAGAGCATTCCATCTACTCCGTCATCTCCCCTGAAGGATGCGCCTCCATTTTATGGCGTAGCGCTGAATATGCTTCAGATGCCGCCACGGCTTTAAAAATTACCGCGCAGGACATTTATGATTTGAAACTTATTGACGGTATCATTAAAGAACCCATCGGCGGCGCCCATCGCATGAAAAGTGAAACGATTGATAATGTTGCCAAGCAAATTGCGACAGCATTAAAACAAGTCACGCCATGGGACAGCCAAAAATTAAAAGAAGCACGCCGCAAAAAATTCTTGGCCTTTGGTCGCGCCGCTTAACCGCTGGTCAAAAACTTATACGCTACTGGAATGCACCTGTCCTCTGTTTTCCTCTTGCAGAATGTGGGGTGCCAAACGCATGGCAATCTCATCTGGATTGATGGTTTCTTTGTAATGTTTGCGTGCAGACCAATCAGACGTCATGCCCGCACGGCGTTTCATATTTTCAAAATCCCCATGCCCTGCCTTCGCATGCCCGTTTTCAGTGGCCGCTGCACGAAAATACAACATTAAAAAAACCCGTATCGCCGCTGTCAAAGATGTACGCTCACTCTTACGCAGTGCGATTAACGAACATAAATCATGAATAGTACAACTTTCGCGTTTTGAAACATTACGCAGCTCCCGCCACATGTCAGGTTCTAACCGAACCGAAGTGCGTTTGCCAAGCACCGTAATATTACGCGATACGAGTGAGCTTTTAGGCTCGTTATTCTGTGATGTCGCTGCGCTTTCCCGTTCCAAGCTTTGGTAATCTTTTGGCATTATACCCCTCTAAAATTATATATTATGGATATTATCAGAGATACACAGAAACAAAAACAAATCGTGAACATTATCTTTTATGACTATATACGATTGTAATTATTATACAATCAAAAGATGTATTTTTTTATCTTAATACGGAAGTATGCAACCCAAGGTCTATTTTATAGCGATAGACAACGCATGAATAAGCTTCATTTCATCCGCCAAAACACTATAAATTTTGCGCTCTTTTGCCACGCGGGAAAGACCATCCAAGCCTTCTGATTGGATAATAATATGAAAATGGCTCTCTCCACTTCCATCATCCCCCGCATGCCCGTGATGAAGTGCGGATTGATTCTCAACCACCAAAAGGGACGGCAAAAGTGCCTGCTCTAGTTTTTCGGTGATTCTTTTTTCCATTTTCATGCTTCATCCCTCTGTAATGCTTGTTTTATAAGCCTTGAAGCCTCATAATAGAAGAAGTATGCCAAAAATAAACCTAAAACCGAACTCCCCTGAATTTGCGGACCCCAAAAGGCCCAAAAGCAAGATCAAATATTGTGAAATGCCTGGCTGTCCAGGGGAAGGCACCTTTCGGGCGCCCCGCGATAGATCACTGACCAATCATTACTGGTTTTGTCAGGACCATATTGAGGAGTACAACCGCGCCTGGAACTTCTTTGATGGCATGAACCAGAAAGAAGTCGAAGACCATATCTTGAAAAGCATGTTTGGAGATCGCCCCACCTGGCGTTATGACGTTGATGGTTTAGCCGCCGAAAATTTACGTCGCCAAGCCTGGGAATTTCACGGCATGGGATATACAGATGACAATTCTTATCGCGCCTGGCAGGAATATCAGGAAAACCAGAACAAGGTTGATAGCACCTCTCCCGAATTCGAAGCGTTAGCTATATTTGGCCTTGAACCACCCCTCAATCTTGATGATATCAAACGCCGCTATAAAGAACTCGCCAAAAAATATCATCCTGATCTGAATAAAGGCTGTGCCCATTCAGAGGAACAATTGAAAAAAGTCAACATGTCCTATACGGTTTTGAAACTGGCTTTTCAAAAATTTGACCAAATTAAAAAAACATAAATTCATACAAAATTAGGAACACCTATGTCCGATGCTGTAAAAAAAGAAAAAGATCTGACTTCTGCCTCATTTGACATCACGAAAGTGGTCAATAAAGAAGGAAAATATACAACCATCCCCGATACAAAATATGATGTGAGAGAAACTTTTGGATTGGATGTTGATTGGAAAATCCCAGGATTTAAAGAGGAAAATCCAAACGTCCCTGAAATTGATAAAACTTATCAATTCGACCATGATACAACGATGGCTATTCTGGCAGGTTTCTCCCACAACCGCCGTGTAATGGTTCAGGGATATCACGGAACAGGAAAATCCACCCATATTGAACAAGTCGCCGCCCGCCTGAACTGGCCCTGCGTGCGGATTAACATGGACTCTCACGTCAGCCGTATTGATCTATTAGGCAAAGACATGATTGTCTTGCAAGAAGGAAAACAAATCACCCGTTATCAGGAAGGTCTTCTTCCCTGGGCCATTCAAAATCCTGTCGCGCTTGTCTTTGATGAATATGACGCAGGCCGTCCCGATGTGATGTTTGTGATTCAACGCGTATTGGAAGCCGAAGGAAAATTGACCTTGCTTGATCAGAACGTCGTGATCCGTCCCCACCCTGCTTTCCGGTTATTTGCCACCGCCAATACCGTTGGCCTTGGGGATACAACAGGACTTTATCACGGAACACAACAAATCAACCAAGCACAGATGGACAGATGGAATATTGTCGCACAGTTGAACTATCTGAAACATGATAAGGAAATGGATATCATCACCGCCAAAATGCCCGACATGAATAACCCCGAAGGCAAAGACATCATTGATAAAATGGTGCGCATGGCGTCCCTCACCCGCCAAGGATTTATCAATGGTGATCTTTCAACATTGATGAGCCCCCGTACTGTTTTAAGTTGGGCAGAGAACTACAAAATTTTTGGTGATCGTGAACTCGCCTTCCGTTACGCCTTCATGAATAAATGCGACGAAATGGAATGGCCGACTATCGCGGAGTATTATCAACGCTGTTTTGGGGTTGAGTTGTTGAAAAATGACTAAAGCATCAAAACAGGTAGTAATTCTCTTGGTTTTACTATCAATACTAATTTTATATCTAATTAAATTTTTAGCATTATCCAGCTTGCCGCCAATCTATGAGTTTCGTGTGTGGGTTTGCAACAACTCCCAACAAGCTATTTGTTATAACTTATTACCTCCACCTAAATGGTATAGAGAAAAAAGTTGCAAAAAATGGAAAGAGAAAACAGGGGAAAATTGTAATAACTTTTAATAACTCAAAAATTGACCAACAAAAACGATAAACTCGAGAATTTCAAGGGAGCAACGGCGGCCACCTTACGGGCGCTTGCAGGTAAAAAGCATGTTGATGTGACTTTTTCTGCGCAGGAGCGCTTTGACCGCCCCACCAATCCTCAAGAAAAGGCCGCTTCCCTGCCCCTACCTGATCAGGACATGAATGCCGCCAATCAAACCCTGATGCGCGGCGTGGCGGATGCCAAAGCCCTTAGACTACAACATCACCAAAGCAAAATTCACCAACAAAATGCGCCTTTGTATCTCACCGCCCGCGCCGTTTTTGATGCATTAGAACAGGCCCGCGTGGAAGCCATCGGTGCCAACCAAATGCCTGGAGTAAAAGAAAATCTAAACCAGACGCTCAATGAAAAATGTGCCCGATTGGGTTACACACGGTTAGAGAACCGTGAAGACAGCAATATTGCCGATGCTGTTCACGCTTACACACGTCTTCAACTCACGGGGGAAACACCGCCGCCCAACGCAAAACTTCTCTTAGAAAAATGGAAGCCCTGGATTGAAGAAAAATGGGATCAAAAAAAGTTTTTAGATTTAAAAGACACGCTGAATGATCAGGGAGAATATGCGCGAAATTGCCGTGAGTTCATGGAAGCGATGGGACTAACCACAACAGAAGGGGCAGATAACGCCGCCCCTGATAACGCGCCGCCAAATAATCAAGGCCAGGGACAAGACGACGCCGAAAACCAAAGCAACGATGAAACCACCGCCGAAGAACAAGGCGGCGCGCAAACTCAGGAGGCTAGTCAAGATGATCAAGCCACCGAAGCCGACATTGATAACGCCGATAGCGATGAGATTGGAGAAGGCGAATTAAGCGGCGAAAGTTCTGAAGATAGTGGCGGCAACCCTGACATGCGCCGCCCAGAAAGTTTAATCAGTGATCCTGACGGGCGATATAAAATTTACACGCGGGAATTTGATGAGGTTATCCCTGCGGAAGATTTGGCCGACCCTGAAGAATTAACGCGCCTCCGCGCCCTACTGGATCAACAGCTTCATAATCAGCACGGCATTATCAGCAAGCTTGCCAATCGCCTGCAGCGAAAACTCCTCGCACAGCAACGCCGCTCTTGGCAATTTGATTTGGAAGAAGGTGTGCTAGATGGCGCCAAACTGACGCGGATTATTACAGGGTCCGACGTCCCCCGTGCCTTCAAACAGGAAAAAGAAACCAACTTCCGCGATACTGTTGTCACACTACTCATCGATAACTCAGGTTCCATGCGTGGTCGCCCGATTGCTATTGCGGCCATTTGCGCGGATATTCTATCTCGCACCTTGGAACGCTGTGGGGTTAAAGTTGAAATTCTGGGCTTTACCACCCGCGCATGGAAAGGTGGCAAAGCCCGCGATTTATGGATTGAAAATGGACGCCCTGCCCATCCTGGCCGCCTGAATGATGTCCGCCATATTGTTTACAAAAACGCCGACAGTCCATTGCGCCGAAGCCGCAAAAATCTTGGACTAATGCTCAAGGAAGGTATCTTAAAAGAAAATATTGATGGGGAAGCCTTGGTATGGGCGCACAACCGCCTCGCCCGCCGCCCCGAACAACGCAAAATTATGATGGTTATCTCAGATGGCGCGCCTGTTGATGACTCAACCCTGTCCGTCAACCCTGCCAACGTTCTTGAAATGGATTTACGCCATGTCATTGGCTGGATTGAAGGTCTGCGGCAAGTTGAACTCACCGCCATTGGAATTGGCCATGATGTCACCCGTTATTACAGCCGCGCCATGACAATTTCTGATGCCGATGAACTCGCCAATGCCCTTGTCAGCCGCCTAGAAAAGCTTTTTGAGATTTAATTACAACATATTGTCATCTCGAGCTTGTCGAGAGATCCTGGATATATGAAACATTACTATATTTATATTTTAGGAAACTGGACAGGGAATGTGCTCTATATTGGAATGACAAACGACCTACAACGTAGACTTTATGAGCATAAACAAAAGCTTGTGAAGGGTTTTACGAATAAATATAGTATTGATAAGTTACTATACCATGAAACATACGACACAGCAGATGATGCCATCAAAAGGGAAAAACAACTCAAAAAATGGCGACGTGAAAAAAAGGTTCAGCTAATTGAAACATTAAACCCAAACTGGAAAGATCTGAGTGAAAATTGGAATTAAAAAGATCCCTCGACACGCTCGGGATGACATTAAGATATGAGCAAAGAAAAACAAAAGACATATAAACCCAAACCCGTAAGCGGTTTTCCTGAATGGCTTCCAGAAGAGCGCTTGGTGGAGCAAAAATGGCTCGACCATATTCGCCGCACATTTGAATCTTATGGTTTTTGTTCTATCGAAACACCAAGCGTCGAAGAAATAGATGTTCTGCTCGCCAAGGGAGAAGTGGATAAGGAAATTTATGTTTTAGAACGTCTTCATAAAGATGAGGACGAAGAAAAAGAAGCGCGTCTCGCCCTACACTTTGATCAAACAGTTCCGTTTGCGCGTTACACAGCGCAGCATTTTAATGAATTGGTTTTTCCGTTTAAGCGATATCAAATGCAACGCGTCTGGCGCGGCGAGCGCCCGCAGATGGGTCGCATGCGTGAATTCACCCAATGCGATATTGACGTGATTAATGTTGACAACCTGCCGCTTGCTTTCGACGCTGAAATCCCCGCGATGATTTATGAAACTCTTGCAGGATTGAACATCGGGCGCGTGCAACTTCGTATTTCAAATCGGAAGATTTTATTAGGTTATTTAAGTGTTCTTGGAATTAATAAAACAACGTCTATTCTGAGTGCGATCGACAAATTAGAAAAAGTGGGGAAAGAACAAACCGAACTTCAAATAGGTTTAGAAATAGGCCTTGATAAGGTAGGAAACAGAACAGAAATTGTGGAAAATATTTTACAGTTGGTAACTATCAAAGCCTCACCAAAAGAATTTTCTGGATTGCTTCGCGATTTTATCGCTCGCAATGACGTCATTGCGAGGAGCGACAGTGACGCGGCAATCCAAATATTTAACGAAGGCATTGAAGAACTTTCTTACGTCCTCGATAACCTCTCCCACCTGCCCGAAGGTTCTGTTGTCGCTGATCTCTCCATCGTTCGCGGTCTGGATTACTACACAGGCACAGTTTATGAAACGCAGCTTTTAGATGTGCCTGAATTTACAGGCTCGGTCTGTTCTGGCGGGCGCTATGATGATCTGGCCAGTCAGTACATTAATAAAAAACTACCAGGCGTTGGAATCTCTATTGGCTTTTCACGCCTGTTCGATGTTATTCGCCAATCCCGCCCTGACCTGATGAATATTGGCCCCAAATCCCCCGCCCATATTTTGATGTATACGGAAGATGAAAATCTTGGCAGCACAGTGAATAAAACCGCGCAAGTTTTACGCAAGCGCGGGATTAATGTTGAAGTTTATCACACCGTCAAAAAATGGGACAAACATTTTAAATATGCCGAGAAGAAAATGATCCCCTACATTTGGTATGTTAGGGGTGAAAATGACCACGCCGTCAAAGCCATGAGCACGGGAGAGCAAGTCAAAGCTGATCCGCAAAGTTGGAGCAAGGAATGAGTTATAACGCACGTCATTGCGAGCAACGAACAGGAGCGCGACAATCCAACACTGCATGGATTGCTTCGTCGCTGATGCTTCTCGCAATGACGATTTTTATTGTTTCTCCCGCCTTCGCTGAAGATAAAAAAGAGTCTGAAAATACTGAACAAGAACAAGAGCAAGAACAAACGGCTGAACAACCTGCCGAAGGATTATATTCCCCCGACTTCTGTGATTTCGAAATTACCTTTCCTGAAAAACCGCAGACGGTTCGTCGATGCCCGAATGGATCAACCACTTGTTATACCCTTAATGGCTATACTTATGTTTATGATTTAACAACCACGGTTGACGTCACGGCCATCTGCGCGCCTTCAGCACCAGAGAGTTATACACGGTACAATGAATCCGTTATTGCCGCCGCGTTAAAAGGCATGGTCACCCGGGATAATATTCAAAATGCCCAAATCGGCACAAAGGATGATGGAGACACCCGCCAAGGTTCCGTCATTGGTACAATTTTATACGGCAAACAGGATACAATTTATAATGCCCAATTATGGGTTGGAAAAAATTCTGTTCTAACTGTAGAAGCCAAATTAATAGGGGCAAGCCACGACAAGGCCGATAAAACCTTCAGCGATATTCTCGCCAGTATCAAGGTAAAAGATAAAGAGAAGAAAAAATCAGAGTCTAAAGACGAAGCCCCTACGACCCCCGAGCCAAAGTCCTAATCCGCTCAACCATCGCAAAAAAACCATTACGCCGGTTGGGCGATAAATGTTGATCTAACCCCATATCGGAAAAAGCCTGTTCAATATCAACAGTTTTGATCTGTTCGGCGGTCTTGCCTTCGTAGGCGCTCAATAACACTGCAATCAACCCTTTCACGATATGGGCATCGCTATCTGCCGTGAAATGGTAGTGACCGTCTGAATCGGTTTCACATATCATCCAGACCTTGGACGTGCACCCCTTCACAAAGGTTTCCTCTGTTTTCAGGGTATCGGCCATGGGTTCAAGGTTTTTTCCCAAATCTATCAAATATTTATAGCGATCCTCCCAGTCTTCAAAAAGACCAAAATTATCAATCAATTCTTCTAAATTTGGTTTAGACATGGGTTCTAAGTTATTGTTGTTATTAAGGAGTTATTTACACTCTTACGCTAATGATAAGGAGTAGAGAAGTAATTATTAAGCGTTTGTAACGAATAAATACATAGAAATATAGTCTTGCGTGCAACGCTTGCGCTAGTTACTTTGGAAAGAGTTGATTCATCACAATAATTTGTGAATGAGAAAAAGGTAAAAAGGTAGATCATGGGTAAATCATCCGACGACGATACAGACAGCAAAAATACGCTCTATTGTTCCTTTTGCGGTAAAAGCCAGCATGAGGTGCGTAAGCTGATTGCAGGCCCTAACGTCTTCGTTTGTAACGAATGCGTTGAGCTTTGCATGGATATCATCCGTGAAGAAGATAAATCGCAACTCGTTCGTGGCTCTGATGACGGTCTGCCAACCCCGAGCGAAATTAAAGAATTTTTGGATGATTATGTGATTGGGCAGCAACATGCCAAGCGTATCTTGTCCGTTGCCGTGCACAACCATTACAAACGTCTAGAACATGGCAATAGCAGTTCTGCCTCGGATCTTGAATTGGCAAAATCCAATATCTTGATTTTGGGACCGACAGGATGTGGTAAAACTTTATTGGCACAAACACTTGCCCGTATTATCGACGTCCCCTTCACGATGGCAGATGCCACAACCCTAACCGAAGCTGGTTATGTTGGTGAAGATGTTGAAAATATTGTGCTGAAACTTTTACAAGCCTCTGACTATAACGTGGAGCGTGCGCAGCGCGGTATTGTTTATATCGATGAGATTGACAAAATCAGCCGCAAGTCTGACAACCCGTCTATCACCCGCGATGTCTCTGGGGAAGGTGTTCAGCAAGCCTTGCTGAAACTGATGGAAGGGACAATTGCTTCGGTTCCCCCACAAGGTGGACGGAAACATCCTCAACAAGAATTTTTGCAAGTTGATACTTCCAACATTCTTTTCATCTGCGGCGGTGCGTTCGCAGGGATAGAAAAAATTCTGGCAAACAAAGATCGCGGCCAGACATTAGGCTTTGGTGCCGACGTCAAACCTTTAAGCGAAGGAAACACAGGCGAACTGTTGAAAAAACTAGAGCCTGAAGATTTGATCAAGTATGGATTAATTCCTGAATTTATTGGTCGTCTCCCTTTGATAGCCACACTAGAAAATCTGGATGAAGACGCCCTTATTTCAATTTTGACAGAACCGAAAAATGCCCTCATCAAACAGTACAAAAAATTGTTTGAAATGGAAGGCGCAAGCCTTGAGTTCACAGATGATGCCCTAACAGCCGTTGCAAAACAGGCTATCGCCCGTAAAACAGGGGCTCGTGGTTTGCGCTCTATCCTAGAGGTTCTACTACTTGACACAATGTACGAACTTCCCGACATGGAAAATGTTGAAAAAGTTGTCATTGATGCCGATGTTGTAGAAGGCAAAAAGACACCGACGTTTGTTTATGCCGATAAAAAGAAAAAAGCGTCTAAAAAAGACAGCGGTGAAAAAGAATTAGCCGCCAATAAATAACCAATTCTTAACGCTATCTATCTATAGTGGTTTTAGATCATCTTAAGGAGCTTATTTAATGTCTAGCACGGCCAAAATTCAACCCGAAACAAATAAAAAATATCGTCTCATTACCCGCTCAGACATGGATGGATTGGTCTGCGCTGTTTTATTGAAAGATTTGGATATTATTGACGAAGTCACCTTCGCGCATCCCAAAGACATGCAGGATGGAAAAATAGAGGTCAGTAAAAAAGATATTACAACCAACCTGCCCTATGTTGACGGCGTCTATATGTCTTTTGACCATCATGCGAGCGAAATTGAACGCGTGAAAGACGATAAAAGTAATTATATCATAGATGCCACAGCAAAATCCGCCGCCCGCATGGTGTATGATTATTTCGGCGGCGCAGAAAGATTTCCAAATATCAGTGAAGAAATGTTAACTGCCGTTGATAAAGCAGACTCAGCAGGCTTTACACGCGACGATATTATCGACCCACAAGGGTGGGAACTTTTAAGTTTTATCATGGATGCCCGAACGGGATTAGGCCGCTTTCGTGAATTTAACATTTCCAATTACCAATTGATGATGAACTTGATTGATGTCTGTCTTGAAAAGCAGGATATCAATGAAATTTTAGAAATGCCTGACGTCAAAGAACGGGTGGATTTATTCCGTTCCCATATCATTAAGTTTAAAGAACAAATTGAAAGATGTTCTACTGTTTATTCCCATGTCATTGTTTTGGATTTACGCAAAGAAGAAACTATCTGGGCAGGCAACAGATTTATGATCTATGCTCTCTTCCCGCAAGTTTCTGTATCCATTCACGTTCTGTGGGGAAAAAACAAACAAAACACCGTTCTGGCAGTTGGAAAATCCATTTTCAACAAAACCAGTAAAACCAAAATTGGTGAATTGATGTTGGAATATGGCGGCGGCGGGCATGAATCTGCAGGAACCTGCCAAATCAGCAACCTGAAAGCCAATGAAGTCTTGGACGAGATCGTCGATAAGATTAATGCAAACGGCTAACTGCCCTTGAACTCTCCGAAGGCTCATGCGTATATAAATCATGAGCAAACCGCCAATCATTCTCTGGTTTCGTCAGGATTTACGCCTCAGCGATAACCCAGCCCTGCATGCCGCTCATGCAGCAGGTCATCCAATTATTCCGCTTTATATTCTGGATGATGAAAATGCGAAAGAATGGAAAATGGGCGCCGCTTCACGCGTATGGCTGCATCATGCCCTCACCGCCCTCAATAAAGATTTATCTGAACATCTTGTTATACAAAAAGGTGATGCGGCAAAAATAATCCCTGACCTTATCAAAAAAACAAATGCTTCTGGTGTTTATTGGAATAGATGTTATGAACCCTGGCGCATTGCCCGCGATAAAAAAATCAAGACTGATTTAGAAGATCAAAATATTGATGTTCAAAGTTTTAATGGTTCTCTTTTATGGGAGCCTTGGACCATCAAAAATCAATCGGGGCAACCTTATAAAGTTTTTACTCCTTACTATCGCAAAGGGTGTTTACAGGCATCGCCGCCGCGAGAGCCGCTGCCCCGTCCTCCACGCCTGAACTATGGCAACAATACGAATTTAAGCATTTCCCTTAATGATCTTAATTTGCTTCCTGTTAAAGAACGCAAGTGGGATGAAACGCTTGTACAACACTGGAACATTAGCGAAAACGGTGCTCAAAAACGCCTTTCCGACTTTCTCAATGATGGTCTTCAAAACTATAAGAAAGGGCGTGATCACCCTGCGGATGAAAATACCTCCCGCCTTTCCCCTTATCTTCATTTTGGGCAACTCTCTCCCAATCAGGCATGGTATGCCGCACAAGAACGCGGCACAGCCGAAGGATGGGAAAGTGATCGGGATCATTTTTTGAGCGAACTGGGGTGGCGTGAATTTTCTTACTCTCTGCTTTACCATTTTCCAAAGATGACATGGGAAAATTTGCAACCACGTTTTAACGACTTCCCCTGGAAAACCAAAAAAACTTCCGACTTGGAAAAATGGCATAAGGGCCTAACAGGCTACCCGATTGTCGATGCAGGAATGCGACAGCTCTGGGAAACAGGATACATGCATAACCGCGTTCGCATGATTGTCGGCTCCTTCCTTGTCAAAAACATGCTGACCCACTGGCATTTGGGCGAAGAGTGGTTTTGGGACTGCCTTGTTGATGCGGATCTGGCCAGTAATGCTGCCTCATGGCAATGGATTGCAGGGTGTGGCGCGGATGCCGCTCCCTATTTCCGCATTTTCAATCCCATCACCCAAAGCCAGAAATTTGACGAAAAGGGGGAGTATATCCGCCGTTTTGTTCCTGAACTGAAAGACATGCCAGATAAAGATATTCACGCTCCCTGGGAAGCCTCTGACGCGGTTTTAAAGCAGGCGGGTGTAGAACTCGGTAAAACCTACCCCAAACCAATGATGGATCATGGCAGCGCCCGTAACCGCGCTCTAGATGCTTTTAAATCGACAAAAACAGAAGATACGGCATAATAACAGCATGACTCACCCCGTCCCCATCTACCCCAAAGCCCTCAAAAAAGGCGATACCATCGGCGTCCTCTCAACCTCTTGTTGGGTGCCTGAAGAAGATGTTCTAAAAGCCAAAGCTTTTATGGAAGGCCAAGGATATAACGTTAAGATTCATGACCAGTGCTATCATCGCCTGAATCAGTCTGCAGGCACCGCTGAAGAAAAAGCAAAAGCCCTCAACGACCTTTTTGCCGATTCGGATATCAAAGCAATTTTTGGAAGCCGCGGCGGCAACCGTGCCTGCACCATGCTCGATAAAATCGACTTTGACCTCATAAGAAAAAATCCAAAAATTTTGATTGGTTACAGTGATTTAACAATATTACTTAATGCAATTTATCAAAAAACAGGACTTGTCGGATTTCATGGCCCGCTGTTTAGGGAGCTCCCCAACCATCAAGACTACAAGCAAATGATAGAGATGTTGTCATGCCAGAGCGATTCTCTAGACCTGTCCGAGAGCACCATATTGAGCGATGGGGAGGCTCAAGGCCCGCTTATTGGCGGAAATATGAGCGTTTTTCAAGGGCTTATAGGAACGCCTTACATGCCCAACATGACGGGAGCCATCCTGCTTTTAGAAGATGTCGGTGACCATTTAAGCCGTTATGACCGCATGCTCTGTCATTTAAAAAATACAGGTATTTTAAGCCAAATCTCCGCCCTTATCATCGGCAGTTTTAGCGAAGTTCAAGATAGCGAAAAAAATCCTTTCGGCTTCACGCTCGAAGAAATTATTCGTGAACATACTCAAGGACTTAACATCCCCATTCTAATGAACGCCCCCTTTGGTCATGACGGGAAACTTTGTACCCTGCCCGTCGGCGCAAATGCCATCTTGAAAAACGGCAAACTTTCCTTTAAATCGCTTTTAAGCGCGTAATAGTCGTTTCGCTTTTTTCTTATACAAGGCAGGAGGAGCGAGCCGTATCATTATACGGTAGCGACAAGTAACGCAGTAGAAGGAAAAATGGGAACGGCTATATGACTTTTGTTGTAACTGATGTTTGTATCATGTGTAAGTACACCGACTGTGTCGAGGTATGCCCCGTGGACTGCTTCTACGAGGGCGAGAACATGTTGGTTATTCACCCCGACGAATGCATTGATTGCGGGGTCTGCGAGCCCGAATGCCCGATTGAAGCCATTATCCCTGATACCGAGCCTGAAGCCGAAAAATGGATTGAGCTGAACAGAGAGTATTCTGAAAAATGGCCTGTTATCACAAAAATTAAACCCGCCCTTCCCGAAGCGGAAGAATACAAAACTGTTAAAAACAAGCTAGAACAATACTTTAGCGAAAAACCTGGAGATGGCGATTGAAGCTCGTTTCCGCCCTGAAAACGAAATTTTTGTTGCATTTTAACGATTTCTTAAGTATACTCCCCTGCATGGCTTAACGATAAGCGGTTGAAAAGCGGGTTTCCCTCAATGCAGGCAGGGACGAGAAAACCACGCACAGTCAAAAGACAACTCACCCTTCGTTTCCATTAAAAATCGACTGGCCGTAAAACGGTAAAAGCTTGGCCTTTACCGCGTGGTTTAGTCGACTAAAAAAGTATAAAAATAACTATTTGAACACGGAAAGGCACTAAATTAATGGCTGATAATGATAATTTCGCAAAAGGTGACTATGTAGTATATCCTGCTCACGGTGTGGGTATGATTGAGGGTATTGAGACCCAAACGATTTCTGGTATGGAAATCAAGCTATATGCCATTAGCTTTGAAAAAGAGCGTATGCGCCTTAAAATCCCGATGATGAAAGCAAAAGAAGCTGGCCTGCGTAAGCTTTGCACAACATCACGTCTGAAAGATGCCCTTAAAACTCTGAAAGGCAAAGCGCGTATTCGCCGTACAATGTGGAGCCGCCGCGCCCAGGAATATGAAACAAAAATCAATTCTGGTGACCCTATGATGATCGCCGAAGTGCTTCGTGACCTAAAGCGTAGCAATGATGATACGGAGCAATCCTATTCTGAGCGTCAAATTTACCAATCCGCGCTTGAACGTTTAGCGCGCGAAGTTGCGGCTGTTGAAAAAACAACAGAAGAAAAAGCAACGATGCGTCTAGAAAAAATCATGGGTACAGAAGGTAACGCCAAAAGCATGCCTGCCAATGATGTTCGTAAAGCGGCTTAAAAGTTAACAAAATCTACAGAAAAGTTGGAAAACGAGCCACCAAGGCTCGTTTTTTTTATTTCCTTCTCCCTCTTCCGATTAAGAGAAAGGGCTAAAAAACACCTAATTCACCAACAAACCCCTGTTATCATTGGCAAATCATGATATAATTTAATGATTCTGGGAATTCTCCCACCTGCTCCAACATACTTCATGAATAGGTCTTTTCGTCACAGATGTGCCAAAAAACCAGAAACGATAAATTTTCAAATTTAAAACGCCCGAATAAAATATGGGCGGTGTCTTCCATCCACGGTGATCTAGATCGCCTCATCCAACTTCACGATGCGATATTTGAACGTTTTGCTCCTGGGGATCGTCTTGTTTATCTGGGAAATTACACAGGGTATGGATCACAATCACGCGAAACAATCGACGAGCTTTTAGTATTTCGCCGCCTTCTCCTCGCTCAACCTGGCATGAAACCCAGTGATATTGTTTATCTTCGCGGCGCGCAGGAAGAATTGTGGTATAAACTCACTCAACTGCACTTTGCACCAAAACCCGTTGATACCCTTTTATGGATGATGGCAAGCGGTATGAGCAACACCATGCAAAGTTACGGCATCTGTGCCCATGATGGCATTATGGCGGCACGGGAAGGCACTGTGTCTTTGACCCGTTGGACCAACAAAGTGCGCGAAACATTGCGACAAAATGCAGGTCACGATTGTTTCATGACCCATAGCAAGCGCGCCGCCTATACAGAATATGATAACCGCACCCCTATCCTGTTCGTCAATGCAGGGTTAGACCCCGCACGCACCCTTGAGCAACAAGATGATAATCTCTGGTGGGCGGGGGAAACCTTTTCCGATATGACTGAAAGCTATGCGCCCTTTGAAAAAGTTATCCGTGGCTTTGACCCGAGACACGAAGGCGTCCATATTAATTGTGTTACCGCAACGCTTGATGGTGGTTGCGGTTTTGGCGGCTCCCTGGTCGCCGCCAGCATGTCTGCCGAAGGTGAAATTCAGGAATTAATGGAAGTTTAAATTGACATAAACATAAATATAGTTTTATGTCTTTACCATGTTTGATAAAGATTCAGTTTTTACAGGCCGTTTCTCTCTGGTTCCCAAAAGCGACCTCTCCCCCAATGGGCGGCTCTTATCTATTTGGAACAATGCCCAAGGCGGGACATTTTATATGGATATATGTGATCTGACACACTTTGCCGAAAGCCATAGAAAAAAAGGAAATGAAGAGCAAACCGCTTTCTTTTCTGACATTATACAAAAGCTGCAAGCTGAGAAAAAACGTTTAGACGGCCCGCGATTCCCGTTTAATTAATCCACGACAATCTTATACGGCTGTCCTGCAATGACCTGTGCATTCGCACTCATTCCATTCAGCACTAAAAAATTCTCCGTTTTATTTCCGTCAACATCCATCTTCGCGGCCATGCTTGCCACCGTTGCACTTGCAGGCGCCTGAAGAACATATAATTTTTTCGGTTGAATAGAACGCTTCTCCGTATCACTCAAGCGGCGAAAACTGTAAGTGGTTTTTTTCAACTCATCCACAAACGCGCCGCTCACATTTTTAGGAATGGCCATAGAGAAACGATAAAATTCTCCAGGTTTCCATTCGATCGCAACAAGACGCACCGTCACAGCCCGCCCCTGAACATTGCCAGAGAAAGACCCCGTTGCTGCCCGAAACCCATTGATTGTAATGGCTTCTGAATTACTTGTATTTTCATTCCGCAGCCATGTTTGATTAAGATAGGTTAGAGGATCTGGAGCATTCGCCTTCGCCGTATCAAACAAAATAACCGTGCCGTTTGAATGATTGATCGCCACCTGCGTCGTTCCATTTGTGATCTTTGATCCATTAGGAACAGTGAAGGCGAAACCAAGACTCGTATGATAGAATGAATTGCCACGGGCAAATCCTTGATCCGCGCTATCACCAAAAGTCATTCCGTTAATAATAGATAAATAAGCCGCGCGATTTTCTGTGTTATTCGCAGAATATTTTGCAGCTTCTGCCCGCGCATGTTGAACACGTTCTGCCGTTAACGGGTGAGAAGAGAAGTAACTGAAACCCGTTCCATTTTTCCCTGCTTCTTTAGCCTCCAATTTTGACTGCGCATCCAGACTTCTCAAAAACTCTGACATGGCAAGCGGGTTATACCCTGCCCGTGAAACATAACGCACCCCGAGTTCATCAGACTGATTTTCTTGCCCACGGGAGTAAGAAGAAATGTAAAGGTTAGAGCCTAAATTTGCCGCCTGCGCTACGCCAGAACTTCCTGTCGCCGCGCCAAGAACAGCCGCCCCTAAACCAACCAATGTTCCATGAGACATCCGTTCAGCAGCATGGCGTGCTGTCACATGCCCTATTTCATGGCCAATCACCGCGGCAAGTTCTGCCTCACTATTTGCCAAAGTCATCAAGCCACGAGAGATGTAAATATACCCCCCTGGTAAAGCAAAAGCGTTCACCATCGGGCTATCAATCACATAAAATTTATATTGGATGTCTTTACGTTCCGTATTGGCCGCAACTTTTTGTCCGACGCGGTTAACATAGTCCGCAATAGGCCCTGTCATGAAATTACCGTAAGTGGCCTGCACTTTGGCATGTTCCTGTGCCCCTACTTGCGCTTCGCTTGACGTTGGCATCAACGCTGTAAATTGACGATCCCCCGTTGCAGGGTTTGTGCTGCAAGCGCCCACCATCAAAACACTCGCCACAAGGCTTGCCTTAATTGTTTGCTTGCTTATTTGGCTCAATTTCGTCAATTTTACTGTCATGCGGATACTTTCTTATTTCATTCTTTTTATTTTTCTATGCGGCCCCGTTTACGCTCAAGAGAATAAACAAGACAACAAATCAGACACTCTATCAGTTCCCAAAGGTCAATTTGATGACCTTAAATTTACAGGTTCAGGCCGCGTTGACAAGATCATTGATGGTCTAACAATTTTGTTAAAAGATAAAACCATTCTGCGTCTTGCTTCCCTCGACATTCCAGATTTTAATATCTGGGAACATGCCATATATTCCGAAGAGGCCCTGAAATTACTTCAGAAAACCTTACCTGAAGGAACTGAGATCATGATTTATCAAACCCGTATGGCAAAAAAAGGGCGATTAAACCGCATGAATCATGAATTGGGTCACATTGTTACCAAAAAGGATGATGTTTGGATTCAGGGGTTGCTCCTCAGTCATGGTTTGGCCCGCGTCTACACGGCCTCTAACGCCCCTGAAATGGTTGACCAGATGTTTAAAATAGAGCAAATGGCGCGGCAGGGAGAAAAGGGAATGTGGGGCGCTGAAAGTGAATTTCCCCTTCTCGCTCCTGACACGGCCTCCCAAGCCATCGGAAATCTGGCCATCGTCGAAGGCACTATTCGTAAAACCGCAACGGTGCGCAACAATATCTATCTGAATTTTGGAGATGACTGGAAAACAGATTTTACCGTGATGCTTTCCCCCGAAGTCAGAAAGAAATTATCACATAGAAACATCAACGCTCTTGATATGACAAACAAATCTGTTCGTGTGCGCGGTTTTATCCGTGAGTATAATGGCCCCCTCATTGAACTGGAGGCGCCAGAACATTTAGAATATCCGCTCTTGCCTCCCACGGATGAAAAGCCTATTTTAGAGGCCAATCCTTAACAGGTTAACGTTTATACAGATGAAGCCGTGACTCAAAAGCGTACGAAAGAACAAACTGTCCGTAAAACCCCGCTGCTCGATTTATTTCCTGAAATCAAACCTTATTCAAGCGGTTATATGGCCGTTGATAAACCGCATGAAATCTATTGGGAACAATCAGGTAATCCTGATGGCGTGCCTGTTCTTTATCTACACGGGGGGCCTGGCGCAGGATGTTCTGCCAACGCCAATCGTTTTTTTGATCCTGACTTTTACCGCATTATATTGTTTGATCAACGTGGCTCAGGGCGTTCAACCCCTCCCGCCTGTCTGGAAAATAATACAACCAATGATTTGATTGGCGATATTGAACAGTTACGCGGCCACCTTAAAATTGATCAATGGCATGTCTTTGGCGGATCATGGGGATCAACACTAGCCCTATCATACGCCGCTGAAAAACCCGCCAAAGTTTTAAGTATGGCTTTACGAGGTATCTTTTTGCTTGAACAACAGGGTGTTGATTGGCTGCTCTATCATAACAAAAATGTTTTTCCTGAAGCGTGGGAACAATTTGTTAGCATCATCCCAGAAGACCGCCACAATGATCTATTAGAAGCGTATTACGAACGTTTAACAAGCTCTGACAAAAAAATTCAGATGGAAGCCGCGATCAATTGGAGCCTTTATGAAAGTGCGTGCGCCTCTCTTATTCCAAACTATGAAATTGTCACAACCGAAGAACAGCGCGCGCAAGCGCTCAATATTTCTTCTATTGAATGTCATTACTTTCGCAACAATATGATCCCTGAAAGCGAAAGCCTGCTAAAAAAGATAGATAAATTTCGCCATATCCCATCAACGATTATTCATGGGCGGTACGATATGGTTTGCCCTATTCTATCTGCCCATCGTCTGCATAATGCCTGGCCAGAGGCAGATTTTATTATTGTTCCAGATGCAGGACACTCCGCCAATGAACCCGCCATTCGCTCTCGTCTGATTGAAGCAACTGAAAACATGAAAACCATCTAGATAGGATTGATAATGAACTATAAAACACTTCGTGATTTTGATTTAAAAGGGAAAACTATTCTTTTGCGTGCAGATCTGAATGTGCCTGTACAAGATGGCAATGTTACAGACTTCACCCGCATTGACCGTTTAAAACCAACTATTGATCATCTCAAAAATCAGGCAAAAAAAATTATTATTCTGTCTCATTATGGTCGCCCGAAAGGTAAGGTTGATCCCGAATATTCCCTAGAGTTTCTAACACCCGTGCTCGAGCAAAGATGGGAAGCAAAAATTGGATTTGGCTCAGGCACACAGGAACAAATTTCTCTACTTGAAAATGTTCGCTTCAATGCAGGCGAAGAAGAAAATGACAAAGCCTACGCCAAAGAACTCGCAAGCCTCGGCGATCTTTTTGTCAATGATGCGTTTTCCGCCGCACACCGCGCCCATGCCTCTACGGAAGGAATTACACACTATCTGCCGAGCTGTGCCGGATTGTTGATGGAGGCAGAAATCAACGCCCTCACACAGGCTTTAGAAGCGCCAACAAAACCCGTCATGGCTGTTGTTGGAGGAGCAAAAGTCTCCACAAAACTAAGCGTTCTGAACAATATGGTACAAAAGGTCGATTATTTGATCTTAGGCGGCGGTATGGCCAATACATTCCTTCACGCGCAAGGACATGCCATTGGGCAGTCCCTTTGTGAAAAAGATATGGCCGATGAAGCCAAACATATCATGGACAGCGCACAAAAAGCAGGATGTAACATTATTCTCCCTGTTGATCAGGTTGTCGTGCGTGAATTCAAAGAAAATGCACCGCACGAAATCATTTCTGTAGGCCACATTACTGATGATCAAGAATCTATGGATATTGGTCCCGCCTCTATCCAAGAGATAGAAAAATTGTTGGAAGGTTGCAAAACGGTTCTATGGAATGGACCAATGGGGGTTTTTGAAATGAAACCTTTTGACAATGGGACAAACAAAGTCGCGCAAAAAGTTGCCGAATTAACAAAATCAAAAAAACTGATGAGCGTGGCGGGCGGTGGTGATACCGTCTCTGCATTAGACAACGCGGGCGTTGTTGATGATTTTAGCTACATCTCAACAGCAGGCGGTGCCTTCTTGGAATGGATTGAAGGCAAGGAATTACCAGGGGTCAGCGCCCTAAAACAAGCCGCATCAAAAGCTGCATAATTAATGTCTGGATTGATTTAAAATTTCGCGCGCATCTGATGTTTTTATCTTATCGTAATAAGATAAAGCTTTTCTCAAGACGTCTTGAGTCACAATACGTCCACTTCGCAGGCGTGTCGTTAACAGATACATATTCACAAAATCATGTTTGCTCAAATGTTTTGCCTTACAAACGACGGCGAGCCCTTGACCTGATGTTTGTTGCAAAATCTCAACAACTGTTGCAACAGGTAACCCCACAAAAACGCAAAGCATGGCGATGAAGTCGTTCAATTGCCCACGACGAAGATTCTCAACCAAAACTTCTGCATTTAATCCGCCGCGGCGATATAATTCTTCAGCGAATAAAACCATCTGGTTTGTGGGCATAAAATCACCCTGCATAGAGGTACGAAAATCTTCAACAACGTCGCTGATTTTTTGCTCTGCTATGGCTGCATTTTTAAGATCAAAATTATGGGTGATATATTGTTTCAAATCATCGGCAACAAAATTATATAATTTCATTGCCAGTTCTTCTGTCACTTCTGGACGAGCCACAAATAATTTTGCCATGCGGTGTGATACCTTTGATATTTCGGTAAAGGATTCAATGGCCTTTTCCGTCAAAGTAATATTTCTATTTTCTGTAAGATGAATGGCCGTACTCATATCTTTGGTATCAACAAGCACATCAATTAATTGATTGGATATGCAAGGACGCATTGCAATGGAGCGCCAATATTCTGGCCCCTTTGCCTTTACAATATAAATAAGGTCCATGTCATGAAGCACACGGCTTCGACGTAAAACAGGATCGGCGACCGTAATTTCATCATTCGCCAAATGAACAATCATACGAAGCGGAACATTATCCATGACAGATAAACGCTCCGCCACCGCACGGCGAAGGTTAATTTCTGCCTGAGCAATAAGGGTCATAAGAACATCCGTGATAAGCTCATGTTCTGCTACAGAAAGCTCAATATTGAGCAAATCACTCATAATCGAGGCAAGCTCGGTTCTGGCCTCTGGTGTTGGATCTTTGGCCAATTGATACATTTTGTGGCTATCATGTAGTTGCACAAGCAACGGTGCGGCCTTTGTCGAACTGTCTAACAGTCTCATTTTCTTAAGTTGTAGACCCTTTGTCATTGTATGTAGCCCCTATTTCTTGCTTACATACTATTTTATAACTTTTTTAATACTTATGTAAAATTTGCTTCTTTGAGCGTTTTTAGCATTTATTGTTATTATTATGAAGGTCTACTCTCCTCCCATGCTTCCTTATTACAGAAAAAAGGTTTAAGAATAGTTAACATATTAAAAAAGTTCCTCTTTTCTGTCCTTACAAAATCTTAAGTTTTTGTTGTTATACTGTCTGATAAGCCTGAAAAAGCTTAGTTTCTCTAGATTTCTTAAAATGGCAAGGGTACAACATGGTCAGTTCAATAAATGGTGGGTTTCCACAGCAAATTCCTGGGGCAACCAGTTTTAGACCCCAAGACACATCACAACCAAAACCTTTAGATACTTTTGAACAAAACGCCTCTGGTCGCTCAACCAATGCGGCAACACAGACACAAACCGCCTCTGGAAAAACTGAAGAAATAACGACAAAAACTTATTTGTCACGGGATAATACGCGGCCCAATCCAAACGACCCGTTCGCCAGCAATAATGCCCGCGGCACACAATTGGATATTACCGTATAGTTTAAAATTAATTGGGGCCGTAGCGTGCCTGCACGCCTGAGGCAAGACAAACAAGTTACTGAAACGCAACTTCGTTAAAAGAGCGCAACTTGCGAGAATGAAGTTTATCTGTCCCGATCTCACGTAAAATCTCCATCGCCCGCAAACCAATTAATAAGTGCTGATTGACGCGCTGACGATAAAAACTATCAGCCATTCCTGGTAATTTTAACTGCCCATGAAGTGGCTTATCAGACACACATAATAAGGTGCCATAAGGAACACGAAAGCGAAAACCGTTAGCCGCCACCGTTCCAGATTCCATATCAAGTGCAATCGCGCGGCTTTGTGAAAATCTTTGATTTTGACGCACGGACGGACGCAGTTCCCAATTTCGGTCGTCAACTGTTGCCACCGTTCCTGTGCGCATCACCTTCTTGATATCAAACCCTTCGTTACTGGTAATTTCGCCAACGGCCTTTTCCAACGCTACTTGAATTTCTGAAAGGGCAGGAATGGGAATGCTTGGATGTAAGTCACGGTAAAGCACATTATCTTCGCGTAAATAACCATGCGCTAGAACATAATCACCAAGCTCTTGCGAATTTCGTAAGCCCGCACAATGTCCTAACATCAACCACGCATGAGGGCGTAAGACAGAGACATGGTCCGTAATGGTTTTCGCATTGGACGGCCCCACACCAATATTAATCATTGTAATGCCTGAACCATCTTTACGTTTCAGGTGATAGGCTGGCATTTGGGGAAGACGCCGCCCATCTTCAGGATGTACAAAAGCTGTATAGCCATTTTTACCAATACTCTCCTGTCCTATGCGCATAAACTCATCAATGTAAAATTGGTAGTTAGTAAAGATCACAAAATTCTGAAAATGCTCCGCCTTCGTTCCTGTATAATGCTTAAGACGCATCAAACTCAAATCTGTCCGCGCTGCAGGAAAAAGTGCCAAGGGACTGGATTGTCCCTCACTCACCAAATAAGTTGCATTGGCGATTTGATCATCCATTAAGTCAAGCTCGGGTTGATCAAAAAGACGCGGAAGGCTGTCCATCTGCTCCGTTGTCAAATCCCCTTCCAAATGAAAATCCTCACCCAGCGCAAAATGAATAGGCATTGGTAAATCACTCACACCAATTTCAAGTTCCACCCCTTTATGATTTCGCAAAAGATGCTCCATCATATTTTTGTAGTAATAATGAAAAATATTAGGCCGCGTTAATGTGGTATCATAAGTTCCCGCCTTGGAAACAAAACCATAAGAATGACGCGTAGCCGAAGGATGTTTATTGATTTGAGAATCTGCAACTTCAATTCTCAAATATGGATAAAATCCACTGACTTTCTCTTTAAAAACCTTCCCCTTTGAAAATTCATCAAATTTTTCACGCAAAAAATCAATATGAACACGATAAATCTCTTCTATCGCGGCAACAGCCTTGTCAGCATCTTTAAACTTACAGGATTTAATTTTCTTGGGAGTCATAACCATGGGTTATTATCGCCCAAATTCATGAAAAAACAATGAATTAGATTAAAAAAGCACCTAAAATCAGGAAGATAACCCCATTAAAGCATTTGCAAAGTCTTTGGCGCTGAAAGGGCTTAAATCTTCGATTTTCTCACCCACACCCACAGCATGGATAGGAAGGCCAAATTCCTCGGCAAGCGACACAACCACCCCCCCCTTAGCAGAACCGTCAAGCTTCGTCACCACCAATCCCGTCACATCCACCACATCTTTAAAGTTTTGCACCTGAGAATGGGCATTTTGCCCTGTGGTAGAATCAAGCACGAGGATCACAGCATGCGGCGCACTTTCATCCTGCTTCTTAATCACGCGGATCATCTTGGCAAGTTCTTCCATCAAGTTCGCCTTATTCTGCAAACGCCCTGCCGTATCAATCATCAAGACATCAACATTTTCCGCCTTTGCTTTTTCGTATGCTTCATACGCCACCGCGGCGCTATCCGCGCCAATCTCTTTTTTAATCAGCGGAACATGTGCACGCTTGGCCCAAACATCCAATTGTTCCACCGCCGCCGCGCGGAAGGTATCCCCTGCCGCTATCATCACAGATTTATGCTGCTTGACGTGATAATCATGGGCCATTTTACCAATCGTCGTGGTTTTTCCCGCGCCATTGACGCCGCACACCAACATCACAAAAGGTTTGGCCTGTGTCGCCGCAATATCAAGCGGTTTGGCCACAGGTTCTAAAATTCCCGCAATACTCTCGGCCAAAGCTTTCTGCACTTCAAAATCGCGCACCTCTTTATCAAATCTATTTTCAGAAAAATCAGCAACTAACTTGGCGGCAGTCTTGGGGCCAATATCCGCCGTAATCAGAATTTCTTCTAACTCCTCCAGCGCGGTTTCATCCAATTTACGCTTGGTAAAAACATCTGTGATGCTTTGACCTAATTTATTAGAAGATTTAGATAACCCCTTGGTAAGTCTGGATAACCATCCGCCCTCATTTGTGTGATCGCTCAAATCTTCCGCTTCTTGGCTATCACCATTTGGGGTGTGCTCAGGTACGGGCATAGGTTCTAATTCGTCAATAATCTTCTCTTCGGATTTCCGCAAACGTGCTTTTGTTGCTTCATCCATTTCGGAATCATATTCTGTCGCAGGTTCTAAATCAGGATCATTCTTATGGTGAAGCAAGCGATCATCATGATGTTCCTTCTCTTGGGTACCTGCATTTTTCTGTTTACGCCAAAAAACCATAAGCTACAAAACCGTTCCTGTTAATGATTGCCCCTTTATACCATTAGTTTGAACATCCACCAAGCTTCCAACGATACATTCTTTATCAAGCTCGACCGCCGCAAAATGTTCGGTCCGCCCAATATTATTTTGCTCTACAATAACTTGGCGTTTTTGTTTCACGTGAAATTTCAAAAACTTTTCCACCTGTTTATCCCCCAAGTTACGCAAGGCCGCCGCCCGCTCTTTCCGCACAGGGTGCGGCACTTGGTCAGGAATTTTGGCTGCAGGCGTTCCTGGCCGCTCGCTATAGGGAAACACATGAAGGAACGTTAAATCGCATTCTTCGACGATATTCAGCGTGTTTTTAAACATTTCATCAGTTTCTGTCGGAAAACCAGCGATAATATCCGCCCCAAACACCATATCTGGTCGATATTCACGCGCTTTACGGCACATTTCAATGGCATCGGCACGTAAATGACGCCTTTTCATACGTTTGAGGATCATATCATCCCCCGCCTGCAAACTCATGTGAAGGTGCGGCATTAAACGCGGCTCTTCAGCAATAAGTTGCCATAAATCCTCATCAATCTCCACAGGGTCCAAAGAAGAAAGACGCAACCGCGGTAACTCAGGCACCAACGCCAAAACACGGCGGATCATCTGCCCTAACGCAGGCTTTCCTGGTAAATCGCTACCGTATGACGTGACATCCACGCCCGTCATCACAATTTCGTTATATCCACTTTCGACCAATTTTCGAACCTGATCGGCAATCTCACCAATCGGCACAGAACGGGAATTTCCCCGTCCGTAAGGAATAATGCAAAATGTACAGCGATGGTCACAGCCATTTTGCACCTGTATAAAAGCGCGTGCCTGTCCTTCAACACCGTCAATCAAATGGCCTGCAGTTTCTTTGACAGACATGATGTCATTCACTAAAACCCGCTCCGTTTCTTTAATACCCCAGGTTTCGGCCTTTAATTTCAGGTCGTTCCCAATGATCTGGTCGACTTCCTCCATCTGTGCATAAGTCTGTGGATCAATCTGTGCAGAACATCCTGTGACAATAATCTTTGCCTTTGGGTTTTCGCGCCGCGCACGGCGGATGGCTTGGCGTGCTTGACGCTCGGCCTCTTTCGTCACCGCACAGGTATTAAAGATAATCGCGTCCTCCAACCCTGCATTTTTGGCATGAGTGCGCATCACTTCGCTCTCATAGGTATTGAGGCGACAGCCAAAAGTCACAAGCTGTGGCTCTGAATTCTTGCTCATAACCTAGGGTTTACAAGGGTTTTAGAAGAAGGTCAATTTTAATTAAACAACATTTCTTGCCATAACTAAAATTTATGGTAAAAGAAATAATGAAACAAGAATATAACATAGCAAACCGCAATGGTTTAAGCATGAACGTGGTTACAGACATTGTTAAAAAACCAAAGGGAACAGCAATCATTCACCATGGGTATGTTGGCAATATGAGTAGCCCAACAATACAACTCATGCGTAGAACATTTAATGATCTTGGATTTACTACGATTACACCAAACACAACGCATAATTACAACGACAGCGATGGTGACTACCAAAAAATGACTCTCCGCGGGCATTGCGAAGATTTAGTGGATTGCGTTCTTAATACGTTAGATTCAAAAAATTATACTGGCCCTCTTGTTCTTGCAGGGCACAGCGCAGGTGGATATAGCGCTATCGTCGCTTCAAGTGAATTAGAAGGTAAATATAAACCAGCTCTAACAATTGCTTCCGCCCCTCTCATTTCAGGAGAACGTTATATGCAGGGTTGGAAAGAGGTTATCAAAGCGCAAAATATTTCACCTGATAAATTTATAAAGCACTGGGAAAACAAGGGTTTTATAGAATGTGGCAGTGACTCTGGCCCCGACACTCTTGAACTTCACTGGTCTGTCATGATGGATTGGTGTCAGCATGACCTTATAAAAGATGAGATAACACCTAACAATCCTACTGTTTTAATCGGTGGTGAGATCGACCCCTTTATTAGACAACAAGATGTGATTGACTATTTTGAAATGTCCAGAATAAAGGAAGTTTCGTTTATTGAGGATGCAGATCATTGTTATACAGGACAGGAAAAGGCATTTGAAGAACACCTGAGAGAAACTATCAATTCTTACTTTCCTAAACCTGGATTTCTCCATCAAACACATAAGCCACAGGCCCTGTCATAGACACAGGGGCGTCATCATGCGGCCAATCAATAATAAGATCCCCACCGTCGAGCGTTACCCTTACCTTCCGCCCCGTCAATCCACGACGAATAGCCGCCACAGCACTGGCGCAAGCTCCTGACCCACAAGCCTCGGTAATACCGACACCCCGCTCCCACACGCGCATCCGCAGATGATCGGGCGCAAGAACCTCCACAAACTCAACATTGGTTTTGTTCGGAAACAAGGGATCAACTTCTATCGTTTGTCCCACTTTTTCCACTTGGTTATCCCCCCACTTATCCATAATGTTATCTACAAAGAAGATACAGTGAGGATTGCCCATACTCACGGCAACAGGATCGCCCTCTAAAGGTAAATGAAGCGTATCATTCTCTTTCGATAACGGAATATCTTGCCAACCGAGTTGAGGTTTACCCATCTCGACCCTGATTTGACCATCCTGCTCCCGAAAACAATTAAGCCCCCCATACAATGTTTCCACGACAACATTGTCGGTTTTGGCCTCTGTCATGAGAATATCAGCAATGCAGCGCGTTGCATTGCCACAGGCCTCAATTTCCGAACCATCCGCGTTGATCAGGTGAGCAAAAGTAGTTTCCGTCCAATTTTTTGAATATTTCAGTAGAACCACAAGATCACACCCTACCCCGCGTTTACGGTCAGCAATAAAGCGCACCTGATCGGGCGTTAGGGTCAAACCATTCTCTCGCCCGTCAATAATGACGAAATCATTGCCCAATCCATGCATTTTCTTAAAATTTATGCTCATAAACACTTGCATATCACAGGCTTACGGGTTAAAACAGCCGCAAATTTATCGGCATTTATGGTTTTTGCCGTGTCTAGCGATACCCCTCAGTCGGCGAAGTTACGCTCACTGAGGTTGTTTTGTTATTTAATAAACTATCATCCTGAGGCCTTTAGGCTGAAGGATCTCATAGCCCAAAAGCACGAGATTCTTCGCTACACTCAGAATGACAACAGAAAGAAAAAAATGTTTGACTCTTTGTCTGACAAACTCGGTGGAATATTCGACAAACTTCGCGGGAAAGGCTCCTTAAGCGAGGATGATGTCAATGCGGCCGCCCGCGAAATCCGCGTGGCCTTGCTTGAAGCTGATGTCGCTTTGCCTGTTGTCAAAGAATTCATTGAAATCATCAAATCCCGCGCGATTGGCGCCGAGGTCGTAAAATCCGTAACTCCCGCGCAACAGGTTGTTAAAATTGTCCATGACGCCATGGTCGAAATGTTGGGCGGGCAGGATGTTGAAGAGCTAAACATCAACGCGAGCGCGCCCGCCGCCTTTTTGATGGTCGGTCTGCAAGGGTCTGGTAAGACCACCTCCACAGCCAAAATCTCAAAATTCTTAAGTGATAAGCACAAGAAAAAGATTTTAATGGCATCACTGGATACCCAGCGCCCTGCCGCCCAAGACCAATTGGCCGTTTTAGGACAGCAGACAGGAATAGACACCCTAGAGATTATCAAAGGCCAAAGCCCGATTGAAATCACACAGCGCGCAATGAAAGAAGCCCGCCTTGGCGGTTATGATATCGTTATGCTCGATACCGCAGGCCGCCTGTCGATTGACAAAGAACTAATGGATGAAGTGGCCGCGATTTCTAAACTCGCCACCCCGTCCGAAACCCTTCTGGTTGTTGATGCCATGACAGGACAAGACGCCGTCAATGTGGCCAAAGAATTTGATGAAAAGGTCGGCATTACAGGCATTATGATGACCCGTATTGATGGGGATGCACGCGGCGGCGCGGCCATGTCGATGCGCGGCATTACGGGCAAGCCCATTAAGTTGATGGGAACAGGAGAGCAATGGGACAAAATTGAACCATTTTATCCTGAACGTATCGCGGGCCGTATCCTCGGCATGGGCGATGTTGTTTCCTTGGTTGAAAAAGCAACCGAAACTATCGAGGCCGAAGACGCCCAAAAAATGGCTGAGAAATTTAAAAAAGGCCAGTTTGACTTTAATGATCTTCTCTCCCAAATGCGGCAAATGACAAAAATGGGCGGCGCAGGCGCGCTCCTAAAAATGCTTCCAGGTCTGGGGAAAATGGCGGCTCAGCTCGAAAATAATGACCTTGCCGATAGCGTTTTGAAAAAACATGAAGCGATTATTCTTTCCATGACCAAAGCAGAACGGGCGAAGCCATCATTGATGAATGCCTCCCGCAAAAAACGCATTGCCGCGGGTTCTGGCTCAACCGTTCAAGATATTAATAAGCTGTGTAAACAGCAACAACAGATGGAAACCATGATGAAGCGCATCAAGAAAATGGGCATGGGCGGCATGATGAAACAGATGAAATCCCTGATGGGCGGCAAAGGCGATGAATTGGAACTCATGGCACAATCTATGGATCCTGATGC
>Ga0116152_10000285_pt1 | contig 41393 bp, 34 predicted proteins | sample AD_UKC119_MetaG_FD_89894 | JGI IMG/M metagenome (GOLD analysis project Ga0116152, IMG submission 89894) | Active sludge microbial communities of municipal wastewater-treating anaerobic digesters from Hong Kong - AD_UKC119_MetaG | ecosystem: Engineered > Bioreactor > Anaerobic > Digestate... | reverse complement strand
CCTTCTTTAATGGGGAAAGAACACCGGCTCTACCCAAAGCCAAAGCATCCATATTTGGACTGAGCCCTCAAAATACAACAAATGCCCATCTTATCCGTTCAACCATGGAAGCTGGTATATTTAATCTTAAGGCAGGGCTTGACGCTTTCAAACGCTGCGGCATGGAATTTAATGAAATCACCCTGACTGGTGGCGGCAGTAAAAGCGCATTATGGCGTCAGATTTGCGCAAATATTTTAAATCTTCCTGTCCGGATTTTGAACCAGCAGGAAAATGCAGCCTTCGGCGCAATTTTGCAGGCATTCTGGGCCTATAGAAAGCATAAAGGCAACCCCATAACGCTTAAGCAAATAATCAAGGATCATATAAGCGAAGAGAAAGCGAAACATTGCGCACCAGATAAGGAAAGCGTGGTCCAATATGAAAAAATCTATCAGGACTATCAATCATTTGTGAAACTGATTACCCTTCATTACGGTAAGTTATAAAAGAAGAAAGAAAATAAAATGAGCAGCATATTTATCGGCGAAAAAGAATATTTTAGTGGCATTTCAAAAATCGGCTATGAGGGACCTTTATCTGATAATCCGCTCGCCTTTAAATTTTATGATGCCAATAAAAAAATCGGCAGCAAAACCATGGCCGAGCATTTACGGTTTGCCGTTTGCTATTGGCATACATTCTGTGGCACGGGTGCAGACCCGTTTGGCCCTGGCACTCAGGTTTTTGAATGGGATGCTTCACCCGACCCCATGACCGCTGCCCGGCATAAGTTGGATGCCGCCTTTGAGCTTTTTACCAAACTTGGGGTTCCCTATTACTGTTTTCACGATATTGATTTAGCGCCTGATGCCGCCAGTGTTGTCGAGCGCGAAAAAAACCTTGGCCATATGGTGGCACTTGCCAAAGAACGGCAGCGTGAAACGGGAATGAAGCTGCTTTGGGGGACAGCCAATGTGTTCAGCAATCCGCGGTATATGAACGGCGCCTCAACCAATCCGGATTTTAAAGTGCTGACACACGCCGCCGCACAAGTAAAAGGGGCCATTGATGCCACCATAGAACTGGGTGGGGAAAATTATGTGTTCTGGGGTGGGCGCGAAGGATATATGTGCCTGCAAAATACTGACACCAAGCGCGAGCTGGAGCATCTGGCAACATTTCTTACCACTGCCCGTGATTATGGACGCGCCAATGGCTTTAAGGGAACATTCCTGATTGAGCCGAAACCGATGGAGCCTACAAAGCACCAATATGATTTTGACGCCCAGACCGTTATTGGTTTTCTGCGCCATCATGGTCTTGATAAAGATTTCAAACTGAATATCGAAGCCAATCATGCCACCCTGGCCGGGCATACTTTTGCCCATGATCTGCAGATGTGTGCCGATGCCGGACTGCTCGGCAGCATTGATGCCAACAGGGGCGACCCCCAGAATGGCTGGGATACGGATCAGTTTCCTGTCGATATGTATGACACCGTTCATGCGATGATGGTGGTGCTCGCATCCGGTGGCCTCGGCTCTGGGGGCTTAAATTTTGATGCCAAAACCCGCCGTGAAAGCACCGATATGGAAGATATCTTCATTGCCCATATTGGTGGCATGGACAGTTTTGCACGTGGCCTTGAAATAGCGCATCGCATTCTCAATGAAAGCGCGCTTCCCGCCCATAAAGCGGCCCGCTACAGCAGCTATGACAGCGGCAAAGGAGCAGACTTCGAGGCCGGAAAACTATCGCTCTCAGATTTGCGTGATCTTGCCGTTGAGTACGGCGAACCCGAAAGAATAAGTTCCAAACAGGAATGGTACGAAAATGTGATTAACCAGTATATGTTAAGCACAAAATAGCTTAAATATTCGGCTTTCTATACTATTCCGCTTAATAATATACGGGTTGTATCAGCAATAATTTTATCTTTGTAAGGTGCGTCCTTATCATTATGGGCGTAATAAACGGTTAGAACAATCGGTGCGCCGTTTTCGGGCCAGATAACACCAATATCATTGGTAACCCCGTAAGCACCGCTGCCGGTTTTATCACCAACCACCCAGCCTTTTGGAACGCCGGCACGAATGCGAGCGTTGCCAGTTGTGTTTCCTTTAAGCCACGCCTGCAGCTGCATTTGCTGTTTTTTGGGTAGCCCGTTACCAAGCACCAGTTTTTGAATGGATTTTGCCATTGCCCCCGGTGTCGTCGTATCACGCGGGTCACCCGGTATGGCTGAATTTAATTCAGTTTCCCAGCGGTCAAGGCGGAACGCTTCATCGCCGATTGAACGGGCAAATTTCGTCAGGGCTTCCGGCCCGCCTAAATGCTTGATCAATAGATTGCCGGCCGTATTATCGCTATATTGCACCGCAGCGGCACAAAGCTCGGCAATGGTCATACCATCTTCAAAATGTTTCTCTGTTATGGGGGAGTAAGTCACTTTATCAGCTTCGCTATAGTTAACACGCTGCGTTAAAAGATCAGGGTTTGATACGCTTTCATGCAAGATAGCGGAAGCAAGCATAAGTTTAAATGTGCTGCAAAATGGAAACCGTTCATCAGCGCGATGATTTATGACACTGTTATCGCCTGTATTTATCATGGAAATACCAAGTCTGCCGCCACTTTCATTTTCCAGCTCTGCCAGTTTTTTCATCACTTCAGAGCTTTTATTTTCACCTGCCCCAGCGAAAAGTGTCTGACCAATACCAATAAACGGCATCGTTAAACTGAATGCTAATAAAGAGCGGCGCAGTGGCACATGTTTCATACTTGTCTCCAAATTTTATTTTTCATCTGATAAACTATAATAATATTTGCCGATTTGGAAACTGTAAAACTTAATAAGCAACAAAAGGCCAGTTTTTCATGGCGATATCAACGACTTTCATAAGCTCTTTTTTGCCAACACCACTTTTTGCCTGAACAGCGAGGCCGGCGTTCAGGGTCATGATATAACAGGCCAGACTTTTCGGGTCCACGTCCGGGGAAAGATCACCCTCTTTAATGGCTTGTGCGAAACGTTCGGCCATCCATTTAGGTGGCGTTTGTCGCATTTCATCCATTCTTTTTTTGATGTGATCTGAATCGGAACTGGTGACAAGCGCCCCTAGAATGACCATACATCCATCAGGGTGATCAGGGTTTGTAACCAAATCAACCTCACCTTTTAAAATGCTGTATGCGACTTCGCGGGCGGTCTTTTTATTGAGCGAGTCAATATAAATATGACCGCCCAATAGGCTATATTTATCAAAAGCCGCCATAAAAAGTTTTTCTTTGTTGCCGAACGCGGAATAAAGGCTAGGAACATTGATACCCATGGCTTCTGCCAATTTAGCAATAGAGACGCCCTCATACCCATGCTGCCAGAATAGCTTCATTGCTGTTTCAAGAGCGACGTCCTTATCGAACTTTCTGGGTCTTCCTTTCGTCATATTACCTCTTTTGTAGTGGTCATTACAAAAATACTTGACAAGCATCAAATCAGCGTATTTATATAGTGATCACTAAATAAATACAAGGTATAAAAAGGGATGCCGTCTTCGTGGAGCATATTGAAGTAACAAAAGAGGAATGGTTAAAGGCGAGAGAAGCGCATTTAATCGAAGAAAAAAAGCTGACCCGCGCTCTTGATAAGCTTGCGGCAGAACGACGCCATCTTCCATGGGTAAAAGTCACAAAGAAATACAGCTTTGAAAGCAAAGACGGAAAATTAAGCCTGGAAGACCTGTTTGAAGGGCGTGATCAGCTCATTGTTTATCATCATATGCTAAAACCAGGCGATAAAAGTCCCTGTACCGGTTGCGGGCTGGCAATGGATAACATGCCCAACCTTGCCCATATAAATGCACGAAATACGACTTTTTGTGTCGTGGCCCGGGCACCAATAAATGAAATTGAAGCCTTCAAAAAAAGAATGGATTGGAAGTTTCCCTGGGTTTCAACACTAGATGATTTCAATCCTGATTTTGATGTGCCGCAATATTTCGGGCTAAATGTTTTCATACGTCATAATGGTGAAACTTTCAGGACCTATTTCACTAAGGGACGGGGCATGGATACACTTGGATCTACATATGCCCTGCTAGATCTTACCCCGTATGGCAGGCAAGAAGAATGGCAAAATGTACCAAAAGGGACACCGCAAACGCCCACCTATGGATGGTGTCGGCTTCATGATGAATATTAATTATAAAATTAAAAGGATACTGCAACATGCTGAATTACATATTGATCGGACTTGGCGCTCTTATCATATTGTTTCTGATTAAGGTGATGTCAAAATCAGCCGTATTTAAAATTTCCCGCTCAAGGATTATAGAAGCGCCGGCAGAAGTTATTTTTGAACAGATAAATAATTCCCACAATTTTAATACCTGGAACCCGTGGATGCGCGCCGATCCTGAGGCAGAAATTATCTATGAAGGTCCGGAATCTGGCGTAGGGGCAAGTTACAGCTGGAATGGCAAAAAGACCGGCATGGGCAGTGATACAATTGTGGAAAGTGTGCCTTTTGAAAAAGTGATGGTAAGGCTGGAATTTATTAAACCATTTGCTTCAACAAATAAGGCAGGCTTCACCCTCAAACCAGTCGATAATGGGACAGAAGTAACCTGGACCATGTGGTGGCAGCGAAATTTCCTTATGAAATTGATGCATACTATTTTTAACGTTGAGAAAATGATGAACGCCAGCTTTGATAGCGGTCTTCAGAATTTAAACGAAATAATTATGACAAACACAAAAAATCAGGAAGGAAAATAACATGACCTATGTCGACGGGTTTGTCCTTGCCGTAAAAAAAGACCGGCTTGATGATTATAAAAAAATGGCCGAAATAGCCAGCGAGGTATGGAAAGATCATGGTGCAGTTTCCTATAGAGAATGCATAGGCGAAGATATGGACGATAAAGGGTTCTGCCAAACATTTCCTGCCGCATTTGAGATTCAGGAAGACGAAATAGCCGTATTCTCATATATTGAATACAAATCCCGTGATCACCGTGATGCAGTGAATGAAAAAGTACATAATGATCCGCGTCTTGAAGAAAGCTGTGACATGAACAATATGCCCTTTGATTGTAAACGAATGGTATATGGCGGCTTTAAAACTATCGTTGAATTTTAAATCGAAATCTGAAGTAATAGGGAAGTTGTTGTGCAAAAAATAACCCCATTCCTGTGGTTTGATCATCAGGCGGAAGAGGCGGCGAATTTTTATGTTTCAATATTTAAAAATTCGAAAATTAACAATATATCCCGATATGCTAAATCAGCAGAAGCTATAGCTGGCAAAAAAGCCGGAGACGTAATGACGGCTTCCTTTGAATTAAACGGTCAGAAATTTACCGCCCTCAATGGTGGACCGCATTTTACATTTTCACCGGCCATATCATTCGTAATTGACTGTGCTGACCAGGATGAAGTGGACTATTATTGGGAAAAATTATCTGATGGTGGTGAACCGGGCCAATGCGGTTGGCTGACTGACAAATTTGGTGTTTCGTGGCAAGTTGTCCCGAAGATACTGGGTGAATTAATGAGCAAAGCCGATCCGGAAAAAGCAGAAAGGGTGATGGCAGAAATGCTCAAAATGACCAAAATGGATATTGAAAAATTAAAAAACGCATAAAGGGTTTTAAACATGTCACAAATGATTTTTATAAATCTTCCCGTTGCCGATCTGAATAAATCTATGGATTTTTTCAAAAAACTTGGCTATGGCTTTAACCCGCAATTTACCAATGAACACGGCGCTTGCATGATCGTTTCCGATACTATATTTGTCATGTTGCTGAGCCACGGGCATTATAAGAATTTCACGGACAAGGACATTATTAATGCCCACCAGTCATCCGAAGTGATGATTGCGCTTAACGCTGACAACAAAGAAGCGGTAAATGAGTTGGTGGATAAAGCGGTTAAAGCGGGTGGCAATGAAATCCGGAAACCACAGGATTACGGGTTTATGTATCAGCGAAGCTTCGATGATCCGGACGGGCATACATGGGAAATTTTCTGGATGGATCCTGACCATGTTCAATAGTGACTTAATTATAGAAAAATAAAAATGGGTAATAATGAAAATTATAATGTCACCAATCCATCAAACGTTGGTGAAAAAGAATTCATTGCCTTAATGGCGGTGCTCATGTCCATTGTGGCCATTTCCATTGATGCAATGTTACCGGCGCTCGGCATAATAGGAACTGATCTTAATGTTGAACATGCAAACCAGCCCCAATATATTATCAGTGTGATATTCGGCGGCATGGCAATCGGCCAATTAATCAGTGGGCCGCTTTCGGATGCGATCGGACGTAAAAAAATACTTTTTTACTGTATGATCTTTTATCTGTTCGGCAGCATAATCTGCTTCAATGCCACGTCACTTGAAACAATGCTCATTGGCCGCTTCATTCAGGGGCTTGGCGCATCAGGGCCATATGTTTCAACCATGTCCATTGTCCGCGACAAATATAGCGGTGCTGGCATGGCCAGGATCATGTCACTTGTCATGATGATTTTTATTATGACACCGGCCCTTGCCCCAAGCCTTGGACAGGGCATATTATTTATCGCTTCCTGGCGGTATATTTTCCTTTTATATGTAATGTATGCGGTCACTGTGCTGGCCTGGGTAACATTCCGGCTCGAAGAAACCCTTTCAGAAGAAAACCGTGTGCCATATAAAGCCGTAAACCTCTATCATGGGTTTTGTGCCGTAATCGGCAACAAAGCCACCGTCTGTTATACTGTCGGCATGGGGTTAATGTTCAGCAGTATGATGGGATATATCAATTCAAGCCGTCAAATTTTCCAGGAAATATTTAATACCGGCGAAATGTTCGTGCTTTATTTCGGTGGTCTGGCGCTGACTTTTGGCGTTGCCTCGCTTTTAAACTCAAATCTCGTCATGAAATATGGCATGCGCACGATAAGTAGCCGGGCTATGACCGCGAATGTGATTGCGTCAGCAATTTTTCTGATTTTACTTCTGAATATAGATATTAAATTCTGGATGTTTCTCACTTTTGCCAGTTTTATGTTTTTTAATCTGGGATTTATTTTTGGCAATTTAAACGCTCTCGCGATGGAACCGATGGGTCATATTGCCGGCATAGCCTCTGCGATTATTGGCTCGGTTTCATTTATCATATCTATAATAGGCGGCACCATCATCGGACAATATTACGACGGCACCCTGCTCCCGGTCATCATTGGATTTCTTATTGCCTTTATGCTGACCTTGGTTTTATTTGCCATTGCAAATCGTTCAGTTAAAATTCCATCGGAACAGAATTTATAGAAATGTTGTATAAAAAATAATCAGGATTACTCTTTATCCTTTTTTGGCTTTATATTTTTTTCTTTTTGATTTGCCAGACCCATATATTCCGGATCGACTTCGCTCATTAAACAGGGCGGAGAGCTCAGCTCAATGGATTGATATTTTTCTTTCTTGTTATTGTTCTTATCTTTTTTACTCATGTTCAGATTACTTTAATCTCACGAGGAAAATTGGTCAGACATTCAGTATTTGTCACACAAACCCGCACCGTTTCAGACATTTCCATGCCCCAACCGTCCATCCACATACCGATCATAATATGAATACAGCTATCTGCATCAATAGGTCTGTCTTCGCCCTTTCGCAGGCTGATGGTATGCTCGCCCCAGTCAGGGGGAAACCCGATTCCCTGCGCATAGCCGATCCGGCTGTTTTTGGTAAGATTATATCGGGCAAGGATTGTGTTCCAGATTTCATGAACCTCATCCCCCGTTACCCCAGCTTTTAGAAAGGCGAGAATGGCTTCAAGCCCCTCTTCCACCGCCTTTGACGTATCTATCAATTTTTCTGGCGGTTTTTTACCCAGATGCATGGTTCTTGCCAATGCGCTTGTATATCTTCTGCGGGCGCCGCCCAGTTCTATGGCGATGGTCTGGTTATCCTCAAACGGCTGATCATTCCAGATCGGATGAGCGGTCGATGTATTTTCCCCCGCCAGAATAAGCGGGCACACCGCCGTCAGATCACCACCATAGTCAGGACCGGGCGCAATCTGCGTTTTATAAATTTCCGCCACCACATCACATTGCCGCACCCCCGGCCTGATCATTTCATAGGCAACCGTCATTGCCTTTTCGACGATCCGGGATGCCTGCCGCAGATAGGTGAATTCCGCTTCGCTCTTCACCGTTCTGGCCCAATTGACCAGCAAATTGCAGTCAATGAATGTCGCTTCAGACAGTTCCTTTTTTAAAAAATCAAAGGACATCACTGAAAAATAATAACTATCGGATTCATAGCCTATCCGTGCTAAACCATAGCCCAATTCTTTCATCAATGACCCGATGGCGGTTGACGGGTGAACACCATCTTTCTGAATTAAATTTTCCGGATAGCTATAAACATTATTATCGTTAAACCAGCCAGACCGCTTTGCGCCCGAGGTATCAATTTCCCGACCGATCCAGACGGGTTCGTCCCTATCCATAGTAACCAGAACAAATTGTGGCACATAAAATGTCCAGTTCTCAATCCCGGTAAGCCAGTAAATATTCCCAGGATCTGAAACCATCAGCACATCAACAGCGCGCTCGTCCATTCGGTTTTTAACCATACTCATGCGCGCTTTAAATTCTTCAATTGAAAATGGCAAAGTCATGTAAATTGCTCTGGTTTATATAAATTCATATTGGGCTTATATTTCTAGCCTTCCCGATCTTACACTAAAACAAAGAGGTCAATTCTTCCAATGATATTAATTTTGAGATATCCCGACCTGCTTCTAAAATTTTCTGTTGCCGATCTATTGAAAAATGGGGTGTGGTGAGCGCTATAAACTTTTCTTCAATTTCCTGCCATGTCATTGGACGTTGCATCGACCCTACCGGATAATCAATGCGTTGATCAAATGACGCATCCTTTGTCTTTATTTCGACATGGGCCGGAAAACCGCCGGTGCGACTATGAAAATCAGTAAGATCAGGATCAGCAACAATTTCTATTATTTTCATAAGTTCCAGAACATCTTTATCAAAAATTGCCGGTTCCTCAAAATCTTCCAGTGAGGATTGATCACCCCTGATAGCAGCAGACGCCACCGCATAAGGAAGACTGAAGCGCGCCGCCATATGATTGGATATGGATCTGGTGGAGAGGGTTTTGGCACTGTCCGCTTTCACCCGCACAATTATTTTCCCAATATCCGCAATCTTGATATCATGACTTTTGATCAAATTAAGGGTTGCTTCCATCGCACTATGGACACCGTAACAGGCGGCAAATTTCTTTAAGGATATAAGCCCGATATTTGGCGCGCCCTTTTCAGGCACTTTAAGCGGCTGACTGTCCCCATGACTATGACTGGCAATAATCCCCATTTCACCGGTTGCAACCCTGTCGCTCGCAGTCATACCTCGCGCAGCCAGGTCCGCAGCATTAACTGCCAATTGGGCCGCCTGTCCGTTGACCCAGTCCTTGTCCATGCCGAAAGATCCGTTCGTCGCTGAAAGAGATGGCATCAAACCGTTAGGGGAACAGGCCCCGGCAATACCCATGGCATTCAGAATTCCCGCCACACCAAGATCAAGCAATTTAGCGCAGGCCACAGCGGCACCAAGCGGGGCCGCAAGGCTGGTGGTCCGAAATCCGCGTCCGTCACTTCTGTGACGACGACCGACAGCTCGGAGCACGGCTATCGAGGCCTCTAACCCCGCCGCAACAGCCGTTATAAGCTTCGCACCACTGCACCCTTCCCGTTCAGCAGTAGCACAAGCAGCCGGAATGATTGTCACGCCCAGATGGCCATTATTACGGGGATCAACCACAACATCCTGAAAATCAAGAACCTCTGTCCATGTTCCATTGCAGAGGGCCGCCAGATCAGCCGTCATTTTCCCCCGACCGGACCAGAGACGGACAGATCCCATGTTATGATAATTTTCCAGAATAAAATTTTCGTTGATAAGTCCTGATTGATGTCCATTGTTATAAGCGCCGATTGAAATGGCAATAGCATCAAAAATTAAATGTGAAATATGCTGCTTTGCCAATTTGTCAATATCATCAAAGGACAGTTCACTGGCATATTTTGCCAGATAATATTCAGGGGAATGATTAATTTTATCCGTATTGTCCATTTTACCCATTTCCCATGCGCTTTAAAAATGAGCGAAGCTTTTCGCTTTTCGGATTTGCAAAAAAGTCCTTTGCCGGTCCCTCTTCAACAATGACACCCTGGTCAATGAATATTGCGCGGTCTGCCGTGTCTCTGGCAAAGTTTAATTCATGGGTTGCCAGTATCATGGTATGACCTTTTTGTGCCAGTGCACGCATAACATCAATAACTTCACCCACCCGTTCCGGGTCAAGAGCAGAAGTTGGTTCATCAAACAACATGACATCAGGCTCCATCGCGAGCATTCGGGCAATGGCAACTCGCTGCTGCTGACCACCCGATAAAGTAGACGGATATTCATCTTTCCAATCTGTCAGCCCCACTTCCTCAAGCCTTTCAAGCGCTATTTTCTCAGCCTGCCCTTTTGTCATTTTCTTCACAACGATCAGAGCATCCGTAATATTGCCCAGAACAGTTCGGTGCGGCCATAAATTAAATTGCTGGAATACAAAACCAATATGGCTTCTTTGCTTTGCAAGAATGCCTGTTCTCGCTTTTTTCTTTTTTCCATCAGCTGATTGTTCAAATCCGATTGGATCACCGTAAATCAGTATTTCACCACGATCTTGAATAGTCAGCTGATTGATACAGCGCAGCAACGTCGATTTTCCTGATCCTGATGCCCCCAGCATACAGATCACTTCACCAGGCCTGACGCAAAGATTAATTCCTTTCAGCACTTCCAGTGAACCGAATGATTTATGAAGGTCGGTAATTTCTACAGCAAGCTTATTTTCTGAATCTTTGGCTAATGAGGACATGATTAAATATCCCCCTGCGGTTTAAGACTGAAAGCAGCGCGGCTTATATATTTGAATTTTTCCCAAAATGAATTATCGCTTCGCCGCACCCAGGCAAATTTCCATTCAAGATACATCATAAATAAGGATGTCGAATAGGCCATAATCAGATAAATAAACGCCACTACCGTAAAGACTTCAATGGGTCGGAAGAAATTGGCAATAATGATTTGACCCTGATACATCAGTTCCGCCATACCAAGTACGGAACAAAGTGAGGATAGTTTAATCGCCGAAACAAAGACATTGCCAATCGCCGGAATCATTCGGTAAGCGGCCTGCGGCACAACCACTCTTCGGGTGATCTGCCCCGGTTGAAAGCCAAGTGCGGCTGCTGCTTCAATATGTCCTTTATCAACCCCCTGAATACCGGCTCGGAATACTTCAGACAGATAAGCACCTACGTTAAGCGCCATAGCAATAACCAGCGAGGTCAGCTCACCCAGCTGAAATCCGGTCACAATCGGCAGACAATAATAAATCCAGACAATCTGGATAAGTCCGGGAGTGCCTCGAAACACTTCGACATAGATAATAAATGGAATGGCATAAAGCCGCTTCACTCTTAATCGGATAATAGCAACAAACAATCCTATAATTGTTCCCAGAACCATGGTCAGAAGGGACAATATTATTGTCGTCTGCACGCCTTCAAGCAGTAGCGATAAATTGTTCCATACGATATCAAAACGAAACTCAAATTCCATAATCTATAGCTTTATTTCCAAGGTTTCTTATATTATCAGCGTGGTAAATCGCCAATCAGACGGGTTGGTGCCACAATAGAGCCCGCGACTAGATCCGGATAAATTTCTGCCTGTTTAACCAAAAACTGGGTTTCGATAAGTGTGTCAGCAAATGTATCCATGACATGAAGCAGGTTATGCTGACATTGCGGCACCACAAACCCGGCCCCAACCGATCTTGGTGATTCCGGAAGAACGACAACTTCTGCCCAGTCCGGATTGGCGCGGGCAATTTGCTGTGTTTCAATTGAGCCCGCCCCCATGGCAACGGCACGACCGCTGGCAACCTCCTGTTCAGGAAGTGCTGGAGGCGCTACCGATTTAATCCGGGCATTTTTAAAGAAATCTTTTTCATTTTCAGTATAGGTAATATGAGCCGCACTGCCAAGACGGACGACAACCGTAGAGCCAGGCTTATCAAGATCAGCGAGTTTTTTTATATTTTTGTCTTTTCGAACCAGAAATGTCTGTGAGCCGATAACCACCGGTTTTGTAAACCAGACCGATACAGCCCGGTTCGGACGACGGGCAACATTAGAAATAACAACATCATATTTACCTGATTGTAGCCCGGCAATGAATGTATCCCATTTAGCTTCTACCCACTCCACTTCGACTTTCAGAAGTTCCTTACCAAGCATATTCCCTGCATTAACAAAGGCACCTTCAAGCTCGCCTTTCTCATTACGGTACTGAAATGGTTTTGAATTGATCCAGCCAATACGAATTTTTCCACGTTTCAATATTTCTTCGAGCAGATCAGGTGTGTTGCCACAGCTTGCTGCAAAGGCTGAAGTCAATGTCATCATACAAAACAGAAAAATCAAGATTATTAACTTACCGAAACGAAAATTCATATGGATTAGCCCTCTGTATTGATTTGATTATGGTGGTTTAGTTCTGAATATAATTTTTTATTGGGCCTCAAGCTCCAATATAATCGCATAAAATGCAAGAAATTTATTGAATTGTTGCAATAATGCATGAGTCCTGTTTGGATTTAATTTATATCGTTTTTCAACCAATGGGAGTCACATAATTACAACAGAGTCACATTTGCGCAACGAACACATCAGAAATACGTTACATTTATGCAACAAATTGGCAAAAAAAACGACCTTCCACTTTATTGGGGAAGGTCGTTTTATATTTCAGTCATTTTATTTCTGATTGAGAGAATAGGACAGAATTTTATAGCAAAGCTTTGCAGCCAGAAAATCTGATGCATGCAGATTTTCCATTGGGGCCAGTTCAACAACATCCGCACCGACAATTTTGCTTTCTTTTGCCACTTCTTTAATGATTGGGATAACATCATCCCAGAAAAGTCCACCCGGCTCCGGCGTTCCTGTCGCCGGCATGACCGAACTGTCAAAGCCATCAAGGTCAAAAGTCAGATAAACAGTTTTCCCTTTAAAGTGTGAAATAATTTCATCAAAATTCCAGGCAGCCTTATCCTTGGCCCAGTAAATTTTAACCCGGTGGCCATTGGCTTCAAGGAATGGGATTTCTCCCGCTGAAATATTGCGGATACCAAATGAATAAAGTTTGACATTTTCAAAATCCATTACCCTTCTGAGCGCGGCCGCATGTGAATAATGCTCGCCTTCATAACCATCGCGCAAATCGGCATGGGCATCAAAATGCAGGACAACCAGCTCATCATATTTTTTTACAAATGGTCTTATTGATCCCGCAGTCAGTGAATGTTCGCCGCCCAGAACAAGCGGGAACTTTCCATCATCAAGAACTGAACCCACGATTTTTTCCAGCCGGTCCAGTTCAGATGGAATATCCGTTTTATTATCGGCAGCGCATTCAAGGGTAACTACACCGTAATTTTTATAAGGCTCACACCAGAGGTCCTCATCAAAAAGCTCAACCTGATGGCTCGCTTTCAATATTGCCGCAGGACCCTTTTCTGTCCCACCACCATATGAAACGGACGCTTCAAGCCCAAAAGGGATGATGACCGCTTTTGCCTGATCATAGGATGCGGCATCATCTTCTTCCAACCCAAGAAAGGCATCTTCGGATGCAAGGATGTTATAATCAGCCATCCTGCTTACCTCTGAAACAGTTTTGTAAATTCTTTTTTACTGCGTTTTTTCCAGCCACCCCGGTGATAAGCATCACTGGCAATAAGTGGTACAACACTTGATGCCTCAGCAAACACCATCTGTTCCCAGGCAAGATCAACTTTGCCCCAGCTGTTGGCTTCTTTTAAGGTCGATGATGAGCAGGCGCCATCACGAACATCCGCGACAGTGATCTGCACAGCATATCTGTGCATTTCTGCTTCAATGCCAAGAATTTCAGCACAAACGACAGTATCCTGAACAAAGTTTTTCGGCACGCCGCCACCAACCATGAAAAGTCCGGTAGAGCCGGCTTTGATTTTAAGGTCAGTAAGCTCGCGGAAATCACGAACACTATCGATTGACAGATGACTGTCAGGATTTTCCACCTGATGCTTAACCAGCCCGAACCCGGCAGAGCAATCAGAGAAAGCCGGTACAAAAATTGGAACATTATGATCAAAACAACATTCAATCAGTGAATTCTTTTTCTTGGCATTGGTTTTAAGCCAGCGGCCCATTTCATAGATAAATTCGCGTGATGAATAGACCCGTGGTTCAAGGCTGTCGGCAATATCCTTAATGACCTGATCACAAACCTGAAGTTCATCTTCATCAATATAGGTATCATAGATACGGTCAATCGCCAGCTCACGCAGCATATTATCATCCGCTATCTGGTCACCCTGATAATGTTTAAAACCGAGGGCTTCAAAAAAGTCCATATCAACAATGCTTGCCCCTGTGGCAACAATTGCATCAACCATACCCAGCTCAACCATATCCCGATATACATCAAGACACCCCCCGGCAGAGGTTGATCCAGCAAGTGTTAAGATCACGCTGCAATCAGGATCTTCTATAGCCATATTAAATATACGTGCCGCGCGGGCAAGATCACGACTGGTAAAAGACATTTTTTCCATCTGATCAATGATCGGGCGGGCATCAAAACTTTTAATATCAATATGTTCGACAACAGAGCTTAAAATTTCTGACTTATCGGGTATGTTTCTGATTGTCATACTATAAATTCCTTATTCTACGTATTATTTTCTACAAATTTTAAATGGGCCGGGAAACCGGGTACAGTGATTGTAATATCGGATTGGAAACCATTAAAATGTGTTGCCATAGCCTGTCCATAAGCACCCAGATTGGCCACTTCGATCCAGTCACCTTCTTTAATATTTGCAGGCAGATGAAACGGCCCGACCATTGTGTCAATTGAATCACAGGTTGGACCAAAAAAACGGTATTCCGCTATGGTTTCATGTTTCTTATTCATTCCGATTCGTGATGTAGGATAACGCCATTCTGGTGTTCCTGCATCAAAAAAAGACCCATAAACGCCTTCATTAAGATAAAGATCATTGCCACGACGCAGTTCAACACGGGCAAGAGTAGACCCACCCTCAGCTACCAAAGCGCGCCCTGGCTCGCCGACAAGCTCAAGATGATCAAGTCCAAATTCAGCCATAGCTTCTTTGATTTGGCTAAAATAATTTGAAAGCGGCGCTGAAGGCATTCCCGGATAAGCTACCGGAAAACCTCCCCCTACGTCGATAAATTCAACAGGCACACCTGCACTATCAATAATCGCTTTTGTTACACCTAATGCTTTTCTATAGGCGCTGGAATCCATTGTTTGGGAACCAACATGGAAAGTAATCCCCAAACGACTTGAATAGTGAGCAGCCTGTTTCAGCAAATTAACTGCAGAAGCTTCACTTGCACCGAACTTGCCGGAAAGATCATAAGCTGCACTCTGGTTTTCAAGCCGAATACGGATATGAATGACAAGATCAGCTGCTTCATTCGTTTCTTCGATGATTTTGTTCAGCTCGTCCATTGAATCAACAGCATAGTGACGAATGCCCATAGCATAGCTGTCACGAATGGCTTTGCGTGATTTCACAGGATGCATGAAATACATTTTTGCTTCAGGTAATAGCCCGGCTACAAGATTTACCTCATTGATTGAGGCAACATCAAAATGACGGATACCAGCATCCCAAAGACATTTGAGAACTGTTACATTCGGGTTTGCCTTCACAGCAAACATGACCCGTCCCGGGAAATTGCCAATAAAATATTCTGCCCGAGTCTTTATGACTTCAGGGTAAATCACATAAATGGGTACTTCACTTTTCAGTGACGCAACGGCCTCCGGCAGACTTAAAAAATCAAATTTGCCCTCAGTTACCAAATCTCTTTTTTCTTCAGTATAAAACTGACTATATTCAAGTGTTTTCATGGATTTTCTCCAAACCAAAAAACATCAAACACAATCCCCGAGAGGATGACCCAATTTTTCAGCTTAAATACCAACAGTACAGGCACTTAAGCTGTGATTTAGAGATTTCTGGAAAAATTATCGGACGCTAAATGAATTACCATCTAGTACTTGACCGCCTTTGCTCTGAGCAAAAAGTCATATGAACATTTTTTCATACGAATAACCTCCGTAATCTCCCTGATTAAAAAAAATGACAAAATTGTCATACTTAATTAATAAAGGACATATACGTCGTTACCCGTACTGGCGAGCCTCAGGAGACACCGTCGTGGCACGTGCGTCAATTGTCTGAAAATGTGCATACTTTTATTTTTAGGGTTTGTCAAAAAAAAAGTTCAAAATACCGAAAAAAAAATTCAAATTAGCTTATTTCCTACAGTAAGTTAGCTAAAACCCCCTCTTCTGAAAAAAAATACTCTTTTTCAGGCAAAATTATTGAGCCAAAACGACTCCGTTTTCTTTCGCATATTTATCCCATTCATCAACCATTTCGGCCAGCTTGACCTTATCTTCGTGACTTAAATCGTGAGTCTCACCCGGATCATCTTTGATATTGAAAAGTTCCCACTCTCCTGTGCCGTATTTTCCTGGAATTTTAATTATTTTCCAGTCCCCTTTACGAACGGCCATTCGGTTACTCAGCTCCCAGGACACCACATCATTGTCATTATGGATTGTTTTTGCATCACCGCGTAAATAGGGAAGAATTGATTTACCGATATATGGATATACCTTACGGCCTTTATATTCTGATCCGGGAAGGTCCGCATTAGCCAGATCAAGAAACGTTACCGGAAGATCAAGCACTGTCAGGAAATGATCATCAAACTCCCCTTTAAGGTGCTTTATTTTATCACCATAATTTATAATGCCCGGTACTTTTATTCCACCCTCAGTAATAAAACCTTTGAACATGCGTGATGGGGCAGATCCAGCCTGCGCCCAATGAGGGCCATAATATATATATGAACCCTGTTTTCCCATATTTTCATATGAATTATTAAAATTTGCCTCTATCCACTCTTTGGGAAACGCTCTTGCCATTCCCGGTCCAAACCCCGCGGCACCGTTATCTGACATAAATATAACTATAGTATTTTCCCGCTGACCGGTTTTATCCAGATAATCAAGCATGCGGCCGATGTGATAATCCATATTATCAATCATTGCCGCATAGATTTCCATTTCACGCGCCTTTATTTTCTTCTGCTCTTCACTTAAATTATTCCAGTTCTCGGAATCGGGATAGGCATGAACCGGCGGCTTCAATCCGGCATTGATAAGACCAATCGCTTCCATGGATTTCATCCTTTTTTCCGTCAGGACATTATAGCCTTCATCATATTGACCTTTATATTTATCAATATAATCTTCCGGTGCCTGAAGCGGCCAATGCGGGGCTGTATAGGCAAGATAGGCAAAGAAGGGTTTTCCATCATTTTTTGACTGATCAATATAATCAATCATTTTATCAGTATAAAACTGGCTTGAGAACTGGTGCTCGGGCCAGGGCACTCTTTTGCCATCCTCGCGAAACCATGATTTATCCTGATCAATGGTTAAAGGGGCATCATCAAAATGACCGGATCCACCTTGCAGAAGGGCAAATGATTTTTCAAAGCCTCTGGCCTTTGGTGATTGGTCTTCATCATAGCCAAGATGCCATTTCCCGGTCATATAGGTATGATAGCCTGCATCATTCAAAAGTGTGGATACAGTTACAACATCCTTATTCAGATAGCCTTCATAGCCAGGTTTGCCCATTTGATTAGGCGCCTGATCATTATACATGGTTCCCATTCCGCCCCTATGACTGTCAGCGCCGCCGAGCAACATGGTCCTCGTTGGTGAACAGGCAGCTGCAGCATACATATTGCTCATTTTTATGCCACCGGCTGCAAGGGCATCAAGATTTGGTGTTGAAATTTCACTGCCAAAAGGGGCTATATCCGAATATCCAAGATCGTCGGCAACAATCAGAAGTATATTTGGTCGCGCATCCGTGCTTATTTTTTCGGGCGTAGCATTATTTTCAGTTTGCTCGCAGGCTGTGAGAAACACCACCATAACGAAAAAAATAATGACTTTATACATTGGATTTCCCTTCCCGTTCTCCCACTTTTCGATAATATGAGATGTTTTTTTATAAAATGCAATGAAGCATTGATATCGGCAAATATTCTCGCTAGTCTTCATTTTATCTTATAAATAAAATATTCACATAATAGGGTTTTCGTCATGAGTGATACTACAGTTCAAAAAGTCACATGGTCTTCACGGACAACATTTCTTATGGCAGCAATTGGATGTGCCGTTGGGCTAGGGAACCTCTGGCGTTTTCCCTATATCGCCGGTCAGAATGGCGGCGGTGCATTTATCATCGTTTATGTCGGCTTTGTTTTTCTGCTTGGCGTTCCCCTTATCATGTCGGAACTGGCCATTGGCCGCGCGGGAAAATTAAATGCGGTCGGCACAATGGAAAAATTAATCCGTATGGGCCATCATCCATTCTGGAAATCAATTGGCTGGATCAGCATATTGGTTCCCGTTTGTGGGCTTTCCTATTATAGTGTCGTGGCCGGATGGTCGATTGATTATATATATAAAGCGGCAGCAGGGCAGTTCATCGGCGTTGATGCCGCGGCGTCTGGTGCTATTTTTGTCGAAGCTCAGGAAAACTGGCCGGCCCTGGTCGCCTGGTTCAGTATTTTTCTATTCATAACCGTTGCCATCATTTCGCTTGGCGTAAAAGAGGGGCTTGAAAAAGCCGTCAAATTTATGCTACCCGCCTTATTTATAATCCTTATTTTTCTGGCGGCTTATGCGATGATCACCGGGGATTCTGCAAAAGCTGTGGACTTTCTTCTAAATCCTGATTTTTCAAAACTTACCCCAAGGGCGATACTTGAGGCATTGGGGCAGGCGCTGTTCTCCCTAGCTATTGGGGTCGGTGGACTGATTACTTATGGTGCTTACCTGCCGGACGATGTCTCACTGCCAAAATCAGCCGGCATTATCGCGATTGCCGATACGATTGTCGCCCTGCTTGCCGGATTTGCCATTTTTCCAATTGTATTTGAATATGGCCTGACACCGGGCGAAGGCCCAGGCTTAATTTTTGCCACCCTGCCTATTGCTTTTGGTCAAATGCCAGGGGGATTAATTTTCGGCACATTATTTTTTACTCTTCTGTCCTTTGCCGCACTGACATCAACCATTGGCATGCTTGAGCCGATTGTCGCCTGGTTTGTTGATAATGGTATGTCACGTATTAAAATGGCGTGGGCAACCGGGTTGGTCGCTTGGTCAGTTGGTATGTTTATGGTTCTTTCCTTTAATGTTCTTGCAGATTTAAAACCTCTTAATTTTATACCACTCTACGAAGATAAAAACCTATTCGGCATCATGGATTATACGGTAGCCAATGTGCTTTTACCGATCAATGCCCTGTTGATTGGATTATTCGCCGGATGGGCTATGAAAGTGGAAATGGTTCAAACCCAACTCGGCTTTAAATACGGCAACATTGATTACCGGTTATGGCATTTCAGCACCAAATATGTTGCCACAATTGCCATCACTTTGGTTGTCTATTCGACAATTTTTGGAAATCCTTTTTAATAACGGCCTAGAGAATAAGGCTTAGGATCAATTGTAGTACGCCTATTTGCAATAATATCAGCAAGCATCTTTGCTGACCCAGCCGCCATGGTCCAGCCAAGCGGTCCGTGGCCCGCATTAATATACAGATTTTCAATTTCCGTCTTACCGATAAAGGGGGAGCCATCAGCCGTCAGTGGCCTGAGCCCTGCCCATTCTGTCACTTTGTCAGTGTCAATAAAGGGTTTAAAACCGGGGTATATTTCATCAAGAAGATGATAAAGATTATCAAGCCTGTCTCTTGTTAGTGAACGGTCATAACCGGCAAACTCAGCCGTTCCTGCAACTCTTAGAACATTGCCCAGCGGGGAAATTGCCGCGTGAAACCCGTCATCAATCAGCGGCATGCGCGGGCCTCCATTCCATCCGTTAAGGGGAACGGTCAGGGAGTATCCCTTAGCTGGCCTGATCGGTACAAATAATCCTGCCGATTTAGCAATTAACGTTGAATAGCTTCCGGCTGCGAGCACAAATGAATCTGCCAGAAACTCATTACTTGCTGTGATAATCCGGCTGACTTTTGACCCTTCCTTGACCATTTTCTGAACGTCAATTCCGTAATGAAAATTGACCCCCAGTTTTCTGGCCTCTTTTTCAATTTCACAGGTAAATAAATATGCATTGCCCGCATGATCTTCCGGAAAATAAACGCCGCCGCATAAATTATGCGCTACAGGCGCTAGCGATGGTTCCACCTCCAGAAGCGCATCTCCCTTAACAACCCGGAAAGTCATATCATGATCTTTAAGATGCTCAGAAAGTTTTGCCAGTTTGTTGAGACTGTTCTGATCACGAAATACTTTTAGAGAACCGGTCGTAATCCCGTCATAATGAATATCCAGCTCTTCATTTAAGTTTGCCAGAATGTCCATCGAATAACAGGCCAGGGCAGCGCTGCGATGAAGATTATTAAGATAAAGTGGTTTTCTTGAATTATTTAAAAATGTCAGCCCCCAGCCAATCATGGAAGGTATAGCTTTTGCCCTAAGCTTGAAGGAGCTGTGCGCGCTGAAAAATGATGACAACAGCGTCCCCAATATTCCCGGCGCATTCCATGGGTCCGCCATTGACGGTGTAAGCATTCCGGCATTGGCAAAACTGGTTTCCATTGCCGGACCGTTTGCGCGATCTATAACATCAACCTCATGTCCATCTTTGGCCAGAAAATATGCCGTCGTTACGCCGAGAAGTCCGGCACCAATCACTGTAATTTTCATCACTCATCACTTTTTATTATTTTCCACATACCAATAGTAAATAATGGAATGATGATCAATATGATAAATATCCAGGTCAGTGTACCATACCCTTGTGAGATCAGATTAACGATGCCGAATTTTGTTGCCAGCACAATCGCGGTAAACAATATAAAAATGGCAATAAGCGGCCTTAAAAACCGGGGCATTTCCTTATCTTTATGATGATAGGACGTCGCAATCCGTTCATTAATGGAATGGATCATAGCTGTGCAGGTTTCAATAAAGGTGCCAAAAAGAATAATTTGAAATATGACTTTGAAGACCGGAACATCCAAAAGCTCAAGAAGATAATTAACAGGTAGTGAGCGATCCATAATTTCAGGATAATAACCCATCATGGCCACAAAAAAGAATATGCCCGGAATCATGGCAATCGGACCGGAGAGAAGCCCGGCGCAAATCGCTTCTTTGCGCGTTTTGATGTGATTAATACAAAACAGAACCGCCGGTATCGTTGCCAGATTATAGCCTGAATATGTCAACCCCCCTTTGAACCAGCCATCACCGATTGGATAGCTTGCAAAATTCTCAGCAATTCTATCGCCAAAAACGCTGATACATAAAATTACAAATGCCGCATAGGCCATATAAAGAAGAAGTGACCATATACTTAAGAATTTTTCAATCAGGCTTGAGCCATAAAAGACCAGCACTCCAACTGACAGCATCATGGTGACCGTTCCCCAGACTGACGGAATACCATAATTTTCAGACAACAATTCACCAGCCGCTGCACCGACAATTGAAATTACCAGAACTATTTGCAGCATATAGACTATTTCAAACAAAATGCTAAATCGACCCAGAGTTTGATTAAAATAAGTTTTATAATCATAACTTTTGGTGATGCGTGCCAGTTCAAAACAGGCAGCGAGTGTAATGCTCCAGATCGTCATAGCGACCAAAATCCCAAGAAGGCCGCCAAGCGGGCCAGGTTCGAAGAAAAACTCTACAATCTCGCGTCCTGTTGCATAACCGCCAGCAATGATCACCGACTGATAGACGAAACCCGGCAGCAAATAACGTTGAAAAAAACTGACCATATATCATCCCCTTTTATTGTTACACATAGCATTACATTTATATTTATTTGATGCAAAAGCAAAATATGTGTAATTTCATAAGCAGCAACCACAATGATACAGGGAATTTTCGTTCGTATGAGCAATTCAAATGTAAAATCGTCACGCCACGCGCGGCCCATTGACGATCTGACCGGCGTAAAAGTTGGTGAAGAATTTGAAAGGTTTGAGCAAAAATTTGATATCTATTGCCGGGCAATGTGGGATCCGGAAATAAAATCCGAAAAATCGGATAAATTTTTTGAAGGCTATTATATGCCCTATGCCCGGGCCCGCAAAACGGATGGGTTCAGCCAAAAAGATTATGCGTTTCGAAATGCCGCCTGGCATGTCAACAATGTCATACGGGACATTGAAAAATCCGGTGAATTCAGAAAAGAAAAACCTGATGAAATCCGTAAAGAGGGCTTTTGGGATTATTATACTTCTCACGATCAGGGCTGGCCTGAGCCATACCCTTATGAAAGCCCGGCCGAAGCAACACGGGATCTCCGTAAAGTCGCAGGATTTTGCGGTGTTGGGGATCTGGGTGTCTGCGAATATGATGAAAGATGGATGTATAAATCAATATTTTCCATGCAGGGCAATGGTCAGAAGCCACAGGAAATTCCCGATGATATCCCCAATGTCATTGTGACGTTGGAGCCGATGGACAGGGACCTTATCAGAACAGTGCCGTCAGCATTATCAGGGGCAGCGACCGGGCTTGGTTATACCTTTGATGGTGTGGCAATTATTACATTGGCCCAGTATATCCGCAATATGGGCTATCGGGCCTATGCCACCCTTAATGATACGGCCCTTTGTATTCCATTAGCGCTGCAGGCGGGACTTGGCGAAGTGGGCAGACACGGTATGCTGATAAATGAAAAATACGGGCCAAGATTTCGCATCGGAAAAATATTTACCGATATGCCGCTTGAAATTAACACACCTAAAAAATTCGGCGTTGAGGAATTTTGCACTATTTGTGACCGCTGTGCAAAGGCCTGCCCGCCAAAGGCAATTCCATTTGATGCCCCGTCAGATCATGTTCATAGCGAAAGCAACATAAAAGGGGTGGTTAAATGGACGCCATCAGCTGAAAAATGCTTTAAATTCTGGTGTAATCAAAATACTGACTGTATAATCTGTATCCGTTCCTGCCCCTACAACCGTGATTTTACCAAACTTGTTCATCGCATGTGGCTAAAACTGGCCAAAGGACCATTTAAGAAACTGGCCCTTAAACTTGATGACTGGTTCATGGACCGGGGCCGTCTTAAAACCAGCCACTGGTGGCGCCCGGAACTTAAAAATAACGAACCGGATGAAAATCCTATAAAGAAAAGTAAATAATGATAGAAGTCGGCAAAATGCACACCCTCGAAGTCATCAAACATGTTGATTTCGGTGTCTACCTTAAAAGCGATGATGAAGAAATTTTGCTTCCAAAAAAATATCTGCCCGACGATGAAGAGCTCTGGGCCGTAGGGGCATTTCTTGAAGTTTTTGTTTATCTGGATTCTGAAGACCGGCCCGTTGCCACGACCGAAACCCCCAAAGCGATGGTGGGTGAATGCGCTTATCTTCCTGTTGTCGGTCAAAGCCGTTTCGGCAGTTTCCTTGACTGGGGGTTAAGCAAAGATCTTTTGGCACCTTTTAAGGAGCAGCGCGTGCCGATGGAAATTGGGCGCAGCTATGTTGTCTATATTTTTATCGACAAGACAACCCGTATTGCCGCATCATCACGATTAAGCAGTTTTCTTAAGGAAATAAACGAAGATAACTTTGAAATCAGAGAGGAAGTGAATCTGCTGATCGCCAGTCGAAGTGATCTTGGTTATAAAGCGGTTATCAATGGCAGCCATTTGGGCCTTATCCATAATAATGAAATCGTAAGGCCCATCAACGTTGGTGACCGGATTATTGGATATATCGGGGAGCCGCGTACTGACGGACGAATTAATCTCACCTTACAGAAGCTCGCCTATGAAATGCGGGATGATTTATCGGACAAAATCCTTAACCATCTTATTGAGCATGGCGGTCAGACCCACCTGACGGACAAAAGCAACCCGGACGAAATCAACCAGGTTTTTCATGCGAGCAAGTCAAATTATAAAAAAGCCCTTGGAAAACTTTTCAAGGAAGGAAAAATTCAGTTCCATGAAAAATCTGTCCGGTTGGTCAAGAATTAAGTTTCACCTAATGGGCTTTGCGCATATGAGACGGAATTATCCGTTTCTCAAGTCCCTCAAACATGAGTTCAACAATGATAGCCAGAATGGCCGCAGGTATAGCCCCCTGTAAAATTAAGCTGGTATCATTAAGGGCAAGCCCGGTGACAATCGGCTCCCCCAATCCACCGGCACCGATAAAAGCTGCAAGAGTTGCAGTGCCGATACAGATTACCGCCGCCGTCTTAATCCCGGCAAGGATATTGGGAAGCGCCAACGGGAATAGAACATATCTAAGCTGCTGGTATTTGTTCATTCCTATTGCTTTCGATACATTTGTTAGCACCGGATCAATTGTGCTGAGCGCGGTTACTGCACTTCTGAGAATAGGTAATAGCGAATAAAGAAATAATGCGGTAATCGCCGGAATTTCTCCGATCCCCAATATAGGGATCATTAATGCCAGCAGTGCAATTGAAGGGATCGTCTGTAGTAGCCCGCTGAAATAAATCACATAACGGGAAATGATCTGTGAACGGAAAATTATCACGGCGAGCAAAAGGCCCGTGAAACACCCGATAGCAAGCGCAATAAGCGTTAATTTGATATGGGTAACCGTGTTTCTGAATAGTCTTGAAGCAATTGAATCTTGCCCTGTAGATTGGTTTAAATTAAGAAATCCACGGTCTTGCAGAAAATCATGGGAAACTCTGGCAAACGTCTGCTGATCAATAACCACTTTTGCATTCAGCGTTCTCATCCCTTCATCGTCAAGAACATTTTCAAGCCTGGAAATAGCCGCCACCGCCTTATCAGGAAAGTCATTTCTGGAAAATGCCGCCCCATTATATTTTGGAAAAAAATCACGATCATCCTGAAGGAAGATAAGATTATATCTTTCGATGTCACCGTCTGTTGAATAGGCATCCGTTATATCAATGGAGCCTTCATCAATCGCCTTATAGGCAAGCCCATGCTGAATCCCCGTGGCCGACAGATCAAGCCCATAACCCGCCTTTAAACCGGGCCATCCATCATCCCGATTTAAAAATTCATGGCTTACGCTCACAACAAGATCAGAGTGTGATTTTAAATCTGAAATCTTTTTGATAGTCAGTTTATCACTTAAACTTTTCTTCATGGTAAGCACATAGCTATTATTAAATCCGAAAGGTGAAAACATATTCAGCCCTTTCCGATTTAATAGGGGTTTTATACTGTCTAATGTTCCATTAATCTGATGCCGTTCTTCGGGGGTCAGAATAACAGCCGTTATAGTACCAGTATATTCGGGATAAAGATCAATTTCCCCTGCCACAAGGGCATTATAACAAATAAGCGTGCCGCCAAGACCGAATTTACGCTCTATTTCAAATCCATTATTTTCCAGCAGCTGCGCCATCATTTCAGCAAGCAGATAGCTTTCACTGTCCATTTTGCTGCCAATTACGATTTTATTTTCGGCGGCTAAAGCACTTGAGTGGATAGCCAGAAAAAAAGCTATCAAAATGGCTTTAACGATATTTAGCTTAAATTGCGGGATTATACTGCCCCTCAGTTTATTAATAAAAATAGGGCATTGATTATTGGGTATTTATCCGCCCAAGTCAAATTAGCGGGGCAGCAGGTGAATTCCGGCGAGCATACAGCGCACCGACCCGCCGGCAAGCTCAACTGTCGGGATATCCAAAGGCAGAATTTCAACGTATTTTTCAATACCGTATTTCTGTTCCTCTGTTAATGCCCTGAGCGCAACAGAGGAAATCGCCAAAAGGCGTCCATTTTTACCCTGCAGTTCCAAAGCGTTGCCTGCGAAACTGGCTATTTGCTGCCGGCTTAGGTCAATAATTTTTCTGCCAGATTCTTCAAAACGCTCAACTATTTCATTTCTTCTTGCCTTATCCGTAATCATCTCCAAAGATATCATGACAAAATCAGTGGCAATGCACATCAGGACATTGGTATGATAAATTGGCTTACCCTTCTCATCCAGAGCATCAAAAACCATAGGTTCAAAATTAAAATGGGTACAGAACCGCTCTAAGGCGACAGGGTTGGTTCGGTTGGATTTTACGGCATAGGCAACCCGATCAATATGATCGAGCACCATTGCACCGGTTCCTTCAAGAAAAAGTCCGTCATATTCAAGTCCGGAATAATCAATAATGTCCTGAACCCGGTAATTTTTTTTAAGCATTTCAATGATGTCATAACGCCTTTCCAATCGCCTGTTTTCAGGAAACATCGGGTAAATGGCTATATGACCGCCGGCATGCGTTGAGAACCAGTTATTGGGAAAAACGGAATCCGGCGTATCTACCCCCTTATCTTCAAAAATATGAACCTTTACCCCTTTAGCCTCAAGCTTCTGTGCTGCGTGTGTCGCTTCCTCATATGCATCTTTGGCAATTTCAAGTGCCGATCTTGCCTGATCCGACTGCTGAAAAGAATTGTCTTTTGCCGTTTGATCATTCGGGGAAAAATGATGGGGACGGATCATAATAACGGCTGCCGGTGCCTGGGCACTTTTTCTGTCCATTTTATTTTCCTTTGGAGGACATATTCTCTCGGGCGCGTAAAATCATACCGAATAAATCACGGGGATCATCAGGATCAGCCACCATATCAAGATTCTGATACTCCCCTGTTTTTTCAAGCTGATCTCGGATATAGCGAAGAGCAGAAAAATCCTCGATTGCAAACCCGACGCTGTCAAACAAAGTGATTTGCTTTTGATCGGTCCGGCCCTCTGCCTCGCCAGTCATCACCTGCCAAAGTTCGGTTACCGGGTAATCTTCATCGAGCTGCTGAATTTCCCCTTCAATACGGGTTTGCGGTGGGTATTCAACAAAAATTTTGGAACGTAGCAGTATATCTTTATGAAGTTCTGTTTTTCCGGGGCAATCACCCCCAACCGCATTGATATGAACACTATCCCCCACCATGTTATCTGTTAGTATGGTCGCATACTGTTTATCTGCCGTCACTGTGGTAATAATATCCGCCCCTTCAACAGCGGATTGCTCGCTGTCACATTTCACAATATTTAAACCACGCCCGGCAAGATTTTTGATACAGCGGTCTGTTGCCGATGGGTCAATATCATATAATCTCAATTCTTTTATGCCACAGATCGCTTTGAAGGCCAGCGCCTGGAACTCCGACTGGGCGCCATTACCGATCATTGCCATGCTTTTTGAGCCCTCCGGCATAAGATATTTTGCGGCCATCGCCGATGTTGATGCCGTACGCAGAGCTGTCAATATTGTCATTTCAGATAAGAGAACAGGATAACCGGTATTCACATCCGCAAGCACCCCGAATGCTGTTACTGTCTGAAGTCCTTCTTTTGTGTTTTTAGGATGTCCGTTTACATATTTAAATCCGTAAACTTCACCATCACTTGTCGGCATCAGTTCTATTACCCCTTCATTCGAGTGGGATGCTACACGCGGCGTTTTGTCAAATAACTCCCAGCGTTTGAAATCTTCTTCCAGATAATCGCAAATCCCAACAAGAGAATTTTCAATGCCGATTTCCAGAACAATTTTCATCATGTTATCGACGCTTACAAAAGGAACGAGATTAATATCCTTTGGCACCAAATTATTCATGACAGACTCCTGTTCATTAATTTCAGATTTTTAAGATATTTTTATGATAATATGATAATTTTTTATAAACAATGTCATATTTCTACATAATTTTGTAGTTATTTTGACAATATGACAGTATAAATTATACAAATTGTCAATTATGTGAAAAATGGTATGCCCTATAGCAAACGATCCAATGCCAAATATATTTATGACCCGCTTGACCGTGAACTGATTGCCCTTCTCAGGCGGGATGGACGGGCACCCTTGTCAAAGCTTGCCGATATTTTAAAAGTTTCAAGAGGAACCGTCCAAAACAGACTTGATCGTTTAATTTCCTCTGGTACCCTCGTCGGTTTTACAGTACGGGTCCGCGAAGATTATGATGCGGATGCGATAAGATCGTTAATGCTGATCGAAGTTGTGGGAAAATCAACGTCTCAGGTCATCCGAAAACTTCGCGGCATTCCAGAGCTTCAGACTTTACACACAACCAATGGTGCCTGGGATCTGGTAGCTGAAATTCAAACAGCCAATCTTAATGATTTTGACCGTGTCCTGCGTGAGGTCCGGATGATCGATGGCGTACTAAACAGCGAAACAAGCATTCTGCTGAGTTCTGTTTAATCAGTTACCTTGTCTAGTAAATTACTGACATATTCATTTTTGGGAGAAGCAATAATCTCTTCCACTTTCCCGTTCTGAATGACCTTTCCCTTTTTTATTATGACAATATTGTCTGCGAGTTTTACGGCCTCTTCCATATCATGTGTGACCAGTAGTATAGCGCGGCTTTCGGCTTTTTGAAGTTTAACAAATTCTTCGTGAATATAGCCCTTTGTGATTGGATCAAGAGCGGAAAATGGTTCGTCCAGCAACAGAAGTGATGGATTTAACATCAGGGCGCGACATAAGCTAACCCTTTGTCTTTGTCCTCCTGATAGCTCGTGTGGGAACCGGTCCAGAAGGTCCTTTTGTAAATTCACAAGTTCAATCAGATAATCTGCACGCTCTTTAATTCTGGTCTCATGCCAGTTTTCGAGTTTCGCCATAATAGTGATATTCTGGTATACGGTCATATGCGGAAAAAGACCCCCACCTTGAACCGCATAACCCATTTTTTTTCTCATATCAGGGAGCTTTTCATAATCAATCGCGTCACCAAATATTTCGACCTGCCCTCCAGACGGCTGCATAAGTCCGTTTACCAGTCTGAGCAATGTTGTTTTTCCGCTACCGCTTTCACCGACAAGTGCCGTTGTAATATGATCATTTATCTCAAGATTAACCAGGTCAAGCGCCGTGACAGTGTCGTATTTCTTGGAAATATTTTTAAATCTGATAGCACAGTTGGACACTATATTTAAGCTTTCTTAAAATGTTAAAATAAAGGTGGCACCTCCACCTTCCGTTTTTGCCAGGCTGACTGATCCACCATGGGCTATCATAACCTGTCGGGTGAGCGCCAACCCAACCCCCGAACCGTCCCTTTTTGTTGTATAAAACGGCACAAATATTTTTGCGGCAAGATCATCCGGAATGCCTGGACCATTATCGGACACTTCGATAACAATCCTGCCACGCTTATTTAGTTTTGCACTAATTCCCACCTTGGCATTTTCGCGGCCTTTAAGGGCCTGTTCAGCATTCTTTATAAGGTTTATCAGCATTTGTTCAAGCATTTCACGGTCTGCTGAGATTTCCAATCCTTCCGTGGAAACAGATTTTTCAATTTTAATTTTTTCATCCGTCCAGCCTGCCGCCGCAATTCTAATCACATCATCTACAATATTGTTGACGTTTAATTGTTCTTTCTCAGGAGGAGGCAGCCGTGTCAGGCGTCTGTAGCTTTGCACAAAATGCATCAAGCTGTCGGACCGTCGGGCAACCGTATCCACGGCGTCACGGACATTTGTCAACTCCTCTATCAGATCTTCCTGCCCGTCCGCTTTTTTAATGACGTCATCAACAAGATCTGTTGACGTTTTGGCCAGTGACGATACCGGCGTAATACTATTCATAATTTCATGGGTAAGCACCCGAACCAGATCCTGCCAGGCTTTAAGCTGAGCAACATCAAGTTCGCTCTGAATATCCTGGAGCGAAATAATTTTTTCCACTTTTCCTGCTGTAATAATTTGTGTGGATGCAATTGTCAGCGTCTGTTCAATATTATCAAATTTTATAGTTACAAGATGTCGTTCCCCGGGTTCCAGAGTTAAAACCCGTTTTCTGAACTCTTCCCCAAATTGGGTAAGGTCTGCGACCTTAGCCACATGTACGGACCCAAATAGCCGACGAGCCGCATTATTATGGATCAGTATTGTCCCATCGCCCTTTATCGACATAAGAGGAACGGGTACGTGCTCAATCAGTGCTTTAAGATGCTTAAGCTCCTCCTCCTGCTGCCCTCTATATTGACGAAATCGTTCCAGAATGTCGGTAATCGCTTCGCCGAGTTCAATAAAACCGGCCCCCATTCCGGCATGATCAAATTTTTGCCCGAAATCCCCATAGCGCATCGCATCCAAAAACCGGGTCAGATCATCATTGGTCAGCTTAACAAAACGTACTATTTCAAAAATCTGCGACATGGCAACCATTGCCACCAAGAGACTTGCGGCCAGAAAACCGGGGCTGATCACCAGAATCGCCAGACTGGATACGGTGATAAATAACAGTACCAATCTTATCGTAAGAAGCAGACTGAAACGTTTAAAACCCATATTTCTCCATCCTCCGATATAAAGCGGCCCTTGTCAGACCCAGCTCCTTCGCCGCATGTGAGATATTATAGCGGTGTTTCTTGAGTGATCGTTCAATCAGAACATATTCCATACGTTCCAAATTCAAATTACCATCCGGCAGTTCAATATCTTCATGTCCCGGGCCAGTCTTTACGGTTATTTTATTCTCTAGTTCCCCAGCACTGCCCGGATGGGTTTCAAGTGCAAAATCGGACGCTGTAAAACTTGTTCCCTGACTAAGAATAACCGCTCTCTCAATGGCATGTCTTAGCGCCCGCACATTTCCCGGCCATGCATACGCCTTAATTGCCGCTAATGCCTGCCCCGAAAGCGTCTTTAATGGCTTATCATATTTCCTGCAGTAAAGGTCTATATAATAATTGGCAATTTCCTCAATATCATCCGGTCGCTCTCTTAAGGGGGGAACACAGATCTCGACAGTATTCAGTCGAAATAAAAGATCCTGCCTGAAACGATTTTCATCGCTAAGCTGTTTCGGTGTTAAATTAGTGGCAGCAATCACACGAACATCAATTGGTATTGGCTGGTTTGATCCAACAGGCGTTACTTTCCTTTGTTCAAGCACGGTAAGTAATTTTGCCTGAAGATGCAGGGGCAGATTACCAATTTCATCCAGAAAAAGCGTGCCGCCCGAAGCTGCATGAAGCCTGCCTACACGATCTTCTTTTGCATCGGTAAATGACCCTCTTTTATGACCGAATAACTCGCTGTCAAAAAGGCTTTCGCTGATCGCCCCCATATCAACACTCAAAAATATTTCACCGTTTCTGTTCGAAAGCCTGTGCAGCTCCCTTGCCACCAGTTCCTTACCAGTTCCATTTTCACCGACAATTAGCACGTTTGCATCTGTCGGTGCCGCTCTTTCAATCATCAGCTGAATATCTTTAAGCGCTGAAGAATTCCCGATAATCTGCTGACTGCCTTTGTCCGCTACCAATGCCCTGTTTGCCTGCTTTAAAGTTGCCGCTTTACTGCGACTGTCCCTAAGCTTGACGGCTGCTGATAATGTCGCAACAACCTTTTCATTTTGCCAAGGTTTTGAGACAAAATCAGTTGCGCCCATTTTCATGGCTTCGACCGCAATATTAACACCGCCATGAGCGGTAATCATGATGACAACAGCTTCCGGATCTATTTTCAGTATTTCCGCCAGCCAATGAAATCCCTCATCCCCAGAACTTTGACCCGGACCAAAATTCATATCCAGTAAAATAGCGTCAAATTCTGTCTCCTTCATTGTGGCCGCAATCTGGCTTGGCTCACTTATCGTGACAACATTTTCAAAATGTCTTTTAAGAAGCAATCTGCCGGCGACAAGAATATCGTCGTCATCATCAACTATTAGTATGGATCCATGCTTTTCCATTCAAACTTCCCTGATTATTCCCATTGTTCAATATCGCACACATGTGTTCAATAATGAACAGTATATACTGTTCGAAAACGAACAGTAAAGTATTAAAACATTGAATTTCAATAGTTTATTATTTGGCACACTCCTTGCAGAATTAATAAACAGTATTAAAAATCAAAAATTTACAGTGAAAATTATGACAAAGATTGACAATATCAAAAAACCTGAGGGTGCCCATGCCGGTGTAGGCATGGACCGAAAAATCGAGAAAAAGAAAAACCCACTTAAAATGGCTCTTTGGGGGGTCGGCGGCATTGCTGTTGCCGTAGTGCTGTATTTCATTGTTGAAAGTGCAACAGGCGGACGGACATTCCGCGTTGAAGAAAACCGTCTTGTTATATCAACAGTAACCAGCGGAATTTACGAGGATTATATTCCGATCCGCGGAAAGGTCACCCCGCTTAATACGGTTTTTGTTTCAGCAACCGAAGGCGGACGGGTTGAGAAAATTCTGGTCGAAGACGGCACCCTGGTTAAACAGGGTCAGGAAATAGTCGAGCTTTCAAATCCCTCATTACAGCTTGAAGTGTTCCAGAACGAGGCCCGCGTCGCCGGCGAATTAAACGCCATGCGGACTTTGGAGCTTCAGCTTGAACAAAATCGTTTACGACATATTACGGAAATTACCACACTCGAATATGAAATTCAGAAGTTAAATCGAAATGTAGAGCGATACAGAACTCTATACAATCAGGGTAATTTTACAAAAACCCAACTTGATGAAGCAGAAGAGGATTTGGCCTATAAAAAGAAAATGCTTGAGGTTACAAAACAGTCTCAGGAAACAGATTCGCGCATGCAGGAACAGCAATTACAGCTTTCAAAAATTGACAGTGCAAATTTGGAGAGAAATCTGGCCATTGCCCGCAATAACCTTGAGAATCTGAATATGAAGGCCCAGATTGCCGGTAAACTATCAGGATTTGATCTTGAACTCGGCCAAACCGTTGGCCGTGGTGACACAATCGGCCAGATTGATGATCCTGATCATTTTAAGCTCGAAGTGCAGGTTGATGAATTTTACCTTAACCGTGTAGATCTTGGACAGACAGGGGTTTATGTACGCCCCGGTGACAATGACGAATTCCCCCTTCGAATAAAAAAGATTTATCCAAATGTGCAAAATAACCAGTTTAAAATTGACATGGTTTTTACTGAAGAGCAGCCAGAAGATATCCGTCGCGGTCAGACACTTCAATCAAAATTGACGCTTGGCGACAGTTCGGAAGCCATTCTTATTCCTAATGGTGCTTTCTATCAGGACACTGGTGGCAGCTGGATATTTGTTGTGAGCCCGGATAATACATTTGCTATCAAACGCAATGTCCGGCTGGGGCGAAAAAACAACAATTTTATTGAAGTCATTGAAGGTCTGGAAGTTGGTGAGAGGGTCATTACCTCCCCCTACACCACTTTTATGGATATGGACCGACTTAAACTTACTGAAGAATAATTTTATAAAAAAACTAAAGGACAAAAAATGTTAAAACTGCAGGACCTGACGAAAGCATACCGAACAGACGAAGTGGAAACGGTTGCCCTTAACAATGTCAATATAGAAATAGAAACCGGTGAATTTGTCGCCATCATGGGACCATCAGGATGCGGCAAATCAACGCTTCTAAATATAATTGGCATGCTGGATACCCCGTCCAGTGGCCATTATTTCTTTAAAGATGAAGACGTGGCCGGTTACTCAGAATCACAACTCGGCGTAATCCGGAAACAGCATATTGGCTTTATCTTTCAAAGTTTTAATCTGATCGATGAACTGACGGTTGCGGAAAATATTGAACTGGCCCTTCTCTATCATGACATTCCCGCCGCTGAACGAAGAGAACGCGTCGCCGCTGTTATGGATAAAGTCGGCATCGCCCACCGCGCCAAACATATGCCTAGTCAGCTTTCAGGCGGTCAGCAACAGCGTGTTGCCGTCGCACGAGCGGTTGTTGGAAATCAAAGCATGATCCTCGCTGACGAGCCGACCGGTAACCTTGATACGGCTCACGGGCAGGAAGTGATGGAAATGCTGCAAAAGCTGAATGAGGAAGGCACGACCATCGTGATGGTAACACACAGCCCTTCACATGCCGACTATGCCCGAAGGACCATTAACCTGCTTGATGGTCATGTGGTCACGGAAAGTATGCGTTCCAAAATATAGTTCATTTTTGAAGATCACGGGAGTAGGGACCCAAGTCAGGATGAAGAAATGCTACTTAACAATTATCTTATAAGCGCATGGCGCAATATTTTTAAACACAAACTTTTCAGTGCAATTAATATATTTGGGCTCGCTATTGGTCTTGCTGCCTGTATTCTTATTGCCCTTTTCGTCCGCGATGAACTCTCCTACGATAAATTCTGGTCAAAGGCGGACCAGATCTACCGCACGCATATTACCTTCAGTGTTCCAGGCAGAGACCCTATGGGCATGGTCATGACCCCTGGACCTGTTATTCATGCATTCAAAAAAGATTTTCCGCAGATTGAATACGCCAGTCGCATTGCCCGTCTGAAACCGACAATCATCATTAACAATCAGTATTTTGTTGATGATATCAGTCTTGTTGATGAAGATTTTATAAATATTTTTGATCTTGAACCTGTTACCGGTGATCTGAGCACTGCTTTAAAAAGCCTGAGTAACATTGCCCTGACCGAAAAGCTCGCCAAAAAATATTTCGGTACGGATAACGCGATCGGAAAAGTTATCACCATTGATTTTGACAGCTACAAACGTGATTACAAGGTCGCGGCTGTCATAAAGGATATGGCTAAAAACAGTCAGGTCAATGCTGATGCCCTTGTCGCCATTGATGAACCGGCCTGGAAAGATCAGGATTGGATGTTTGATGCCTGGTTTTCAACAAATTCCCACCTGTTTTTTTCGCTAAATAAAGGCTCTGATATAAAAAGCATAAATTCTTCAATGCCGGAATTTATAGACAGGAATTTTCCCAAACTCCCTTTTGGCGGATCGGGTACCAAAACCTCTGATTTTGTCTACATGAATGCTATGAACATTAAGGATTTACACCTTAAAGCGAAAGGTGATGGCGAATATCATGAGATTGGCGATATGAATACCGTCATTATATTCTCTACAGTTGCCATTCTCATTCTAATTATTGCCGCCATCAATTTTATGAATTTAAGCACTGCCCGTGCCAGTAGCCGTGCAAAGGAGGTTAGCCTTCGTAAAGTGCTGGGAGCCTCCAGAAAGGATCTGATTATCCAGTTTCTGGGGGAATCGATTTTAATAACAGCTCTTGGCATGATCATGGCCATTGTTCTGGTCGAATTTGCTTTGCCTTTATATAATGAAATTTTGGGAAAAAACCTGAGTATTGATTATGCATCAACTGATCTGGTTTATGTGACATGCCTTGCCATTTTTGTTGGGCTTCTGGGCGGGTCATATCCAGCTTTTATCCTCTCACATTTTCGCCCATCTGAAACATTGAAAGCAAATAAATCTGCAGAATCCAACGCCTCCATCAAACTCCGCTCAATTCTTGTTATTGTCCAATTTGCTGTATCCATTACCCTTTTTGTCTCGACCGCTGTTGTTTATGGTCAAATGCTCTATGCCAAAAATATGGACCTGGGATATGACAAGGAAAATATTCTGGCAGTAAAAGAAGTTTATCGGGACATTGTTCTTAAAAAATTGCCGCTTCTGGTTGATGAAATTCGCCGGATGCCAAATGCCATCTCCGTCACCTGGTCAAATTTTATGCCTGAATCCGGAAATAATAATAATACACTTGTAAGAACGGGGGATCAGGCTATGGAAGATGCTATTCTGATCGGAAATAGAGAAATTGGTTATGATTATTTCAAAACCTATAAAGTACCTCTAATTGCCGGACGCGAATATAGAATTGAACGCGGTGACAAAGAGATTTTAACTGATGATTTAAGAAAAGGACTGAAATATACAGGGTCCATAATCGTAAACGAATCTGCCCTCAGACGTTTAGGACTGGGATCTGCTGAAAATGCCATTGGCAAGATGGTTTTTATTTCCAAAGGAAATCCAGGCGAAAATCTGGAAGCTACCTATGAAGTTATCGGTGTTGTGCCTGATATTCATTTCGATAGCTTAAAAACAACGATACGCCCTGAAATTTATGATCTTTCCCCAAGTTACGGCAGTGTGATATCTGCCCGCTTTTCAGGTAGCTCTGTTGCTTTCACAGAGCAGGTCAGAAAACTTTGGGAACAGGAAATCCCAAGCATCCCGTTCAATTATGATTTCATATCTGCCGCTGTCGCCAAACAATATAACGCCGAACAGGGGCAGGCGACAATGTTTGCCGCTTTTTCATGTCTGGCAATACTTGTCGCGTGTCTCGGACTTTATGGGCTGGCAAGTTATACAGCCGAGCGCAGGACAAAGGAAATTGGTATTCGTAAAGTGATGGGAGCAAGTGTCTTTGATGTTGTAAAGCTTCTGATCTGGCAGTTTTCGAAACCAGTCCTGATTGCAAATCTGATTGCCTGGCCGGTTTCCTTTTTTACTATGACACTGTGGCTGGAAAGTTTCGTCTATCGTATTGAGGGTTTCTTTATTCTTGGCTTTTGCCTCCTTGCCGCCATAACGGCACTCATTATCGCCTGGAGCACCGTTGCCGGAAACAGCATGCGTGTCGCAAGGGCCAATCCAATTAAAGCGCTTAGATATGAATAGGAGCATATGATGTTTGCCAATTATTTGAATATGTCCTTTCGCAGTATAGTTAAACACAGACTTTACAGTATCATTAACATAGTCGGCCTGGCGATTGGCTTGGCCCTGTCCATTCTTATCATTCTCTTTGTAACCCACGAAACGTCATTTGATAAAGCCGTAAAGGACAACGACCATGTTTACCGGCTTAACTGGGAAAGCAAAACTTCAGGTGCACGATTTGCAACATTCTTCAATCCATTATCCAAAAATATCGTTGAAGCTTATCCTGATGATGTCAAGGACCTGACCCGCATTACATTGTCGGAAAGACTGCTGAGTATTGGGGACGAAAAACAATATCAAACCATCAGTTTTGTTGATCCCAATTTCTTTGATTTCTTTTCCTATAAAGCAGTAAGCGGCTCGGCATCAACCGCACTGTCCAATTTAAACAATGCTGTTCTGACAAAAGCGGCAGCGGAACTTCTGTTCCCGGGGGAAGATGCTATCGGGAAAAATTTCACATTGGACGGAAAACATGATTTTCAGGTAACCGCCATTGTCAGTAATAACAAAAGCAATTCGCATCAGGTTTCAAATATTTTTCTGAATATGGAAATGCTGCCGTTTATCTGGAACGACCCGACATTCTGGGAAAGAAATTTTTCGGACCAGCTTTATCATTATGTAAGGCTTGCCCCTAATATAACCGGTGACGCATTTGCAACCAAAGCCTATGATTATATCAAAAATAATATTGGCGGTGATTTTGCCAATAATATTGCCGTATATGCACAGCCGTTAAATGATATTCATTTTAACACGGAACTTCAAAATGAAATGACCGTGAAGGATACAGTTACCGGGCTTTCGAAACCGGCCCGCCAGAAATCTGATATCACAATATTTGGTTTTGTTGCGCTGCTTACGCTGATCATCGCAACATTTAATTTTATCAATATGCAAATCGCTCAGAGCAGCAACCGTATTAAAGAAGTCGGTGTGCGGAAAGTTCTGGGTGCCAACCGCACACAAATAGCGCTGCAATTCATTATTGAATCAACCGTTATGGCCATGATTGCCCTTGTCGGTTCTCTGGTCATCGTTGAAATATTTTCTCCCTTCTTTGGCTCCATGCTTGGTGTGCCGCTAACCGCAGATCAAATTTACAGCGGTGGTTTCATTGTTGGCCTTATATTAACGGCCTTTCTTGTCGGCATCTTATCCGGACTTTATCCTGCACTTTTTGTATCAGGTATTCTCCCTGCCAAAGCAATTCAGGGACGTGTGTTTGACGGGATAGGTTCCTCAAAATTAAGAGCGGGACTTGTTATCCTTCAGTTTTCGATTGCAATAGGTCTTATTTCGGCAACAGGCGTTGTCAACAGACAAATTGATTTTGCCCTGAACAAACCCCTTGGCTATCAGCCTAAGGACGTCATTGTCGTCCGGCTTAATAATCAGGAAGCGCGTGACGCATACCAGACCATGCATGATGAACTTGTATCAAATCCGCTTGTCGGTTCAGTCTCCGGCGGTTCAATTATTCCAACTGAAGACCTTTCCGACGGGTCCTCTTTTCAGAAAGACGGGGAAAGTCTGGATTTCAAGATCATTACCCGAAGAATAGGCGTTAATGATGGTTATTTTGATACTCTGGGAATAAAAATTATAGCCGGTCGCGCTTTAAATGATAATTTTAGGGGAGACCTTTTACCGAATTTCAGTAAGGAAAATCCAACTGTAGAGGGTGGACTTATTCTTAACGAAACTGCGGCAAAACAAGCTGGATGGAGCAACCCAAATGATGCCATAGGTCAACAGGTCTATAGTGCTTTTTCATTTGGTGGCACTGATTACAGGTTAAATTTTAATATTGTCGGTATTGTTGAAGACGCCCATTATAGTTCCATACGTTCAGAGCCTGCGTCGCTTTCATTTATGCTAACTGATGGTGCAAATGTTATGGTCGTAAAGGCATCCGAAGGCAACTTGGCCCAAACAGTAAAACTGGTCGACAGCATCTGGCAGCAGCATGTTCCGTCCTACCCGATCCGTCGCTCATTTTTGGAAGAAGATTATGCCTCCTTCTATGCCGTTGAGGGACGTGTGTTCAGAATGTTCATCGGCTTTGCCGGTATTGCGGCGATGATTGCCTGTATTGGGCTTTATGGCCTTGCATCATTCATTGCGGAACGCCGTACCAAGGAAATCGGCATCCGTAAGGTCCTTGGTGCTTCTGTCCTCAATATTGTAACCATGCTTTCGTGGGAGCTTTCCAAGCTGGTCATCGTAGCAAACTTTATCGCCTGGCCAGCAGCATGGCTGATGATGAACGATTGGCTGTCCGGTTTCAGTTACCGGATTGATATGTCTTTAACACCTTATTTAATCGCGGGCCTTACGGCCTTCATTCTTGCCTACACTACCACATCAATACGCGCCTGGTCGGCAGCGAGAATTAACCCTATTTACTCCCTAAAAAGTGAATAATTTAACAAGAGAAAATATATGTTCAGCAATTATGTAAAAATAGCCATCAGAAGCATCTTAAAAAACAAACTTTATGCGATTATCAATGTTCTTGGGCTTTCAGTCGGGCTGGCCATATATTTATTTGGTGGACTGCTATCGGATTATGAATATTCACATGATTCATTTTTTAAGAATTTTGACCGCATTTATACCTTACGCGGCAATGTAAGTCCGCAGGCAAATATCGGAGTTTCACAGATTGATACTGTCCAGTCGGCAGTGGGGCCGTTCATTAAATCCGACATTCCTGACGTGGATGCAGTAGCCAGAACGATCCTTAGAGAATTTCTGATTACGGTCGGCGAGGACAATTATTATCAAAGCGTGCGGTTTACTGACCCTGAACTTCTGAAAATTTTTGATTTTGATTTTATTCATGGCGACGAAACGGCTCTTGATGGGTCAAACGGCATTATTATTTCCGAAACACTTGCCCAAAAATATTTTGGTAATGAAAATCCAGTGGGTCAGTCAATAACTCTGGATCATGAAAATGATCTTACTGTTATGGCTGTCATCAGGGATATTCCAAAAAATTCCCATTTTAATTCTCAGATTCTGATGAGTACACCGCTAGGAATACTGATCCCCATGAGAGCAATGGAGCGTATTACAGAATTTCAGCCTGATACTAACTGGGGCAATACGTCGTCAGGCAATATGACATATGTTTTGTTACCTCCTTCACTCGACCAGGCATGGCTGCAAACTCAACTGGATGGAATTTATGAACGGCATATGCCAGATGAACAGAAAGAATTTATGGACAGTTTTGAAGTACGTCCGCTCGCCGATGCCAATACGGCAATCTGGGACATGCTCGGGATTCCTGTAATTACTGTTGTGAAATTGTTGGGTATAATTGTCCTTTTAATAGCCTGCGTAAATTATACCAACCTTGCAACAGCTCAGTCGATGGGCCGGGCACGCGAGGTGGGGTTAAGAAAAACGCTCGGCGCAGGAAGAACGCAATTGCTCCTTCAGTTCATTGTCGAAAGTTTAACCATTACGTTTTTTGCAATGATATTGGCACTTGCAACACTTGAAATCATTATACCCCTATTTAATTCCGCTACAGGCAAAATCCTAAATATTAATTATCTGAATACTCTGCCCTGGTTGCTCATGACGACAATGGTTGTGGGGATATTATCCGGATCATATCCAGCTTATGTGATTACCAAAACAAGCCCGATTGAAGCATTGAGGGACACAGCCCGCAAAGGACGGGCCGCGACGATTATCAGAGCCATTATGATCAGTATACAATTTACATTTTCAGTTTGTATTCTGGCGATGGTTCTCGTTGTTTACGCCCAAAATGATAAAGTTGAGGAAAGCAGCCGGATTTTTCCAAAAGACCAAGTTTACACCCTTGACCGCATTAATGTTGATCAGATGACTGATCGCCATGAAGTCCTCAGAAATGAAATGCTGAGCATCCCTTATGTTAATGATTTCACATTATCTTCACAGGTGCCTTACGAACAGACGAACAGCAACATCAGAGCGTCAAAGATCCTCAATGATTTTAGTCAGACCGTGAATATAAACCAGCTGAATATTGATGATCATTTTGTCAGCACTTATGATATTCCCATGGTCGCCGGCAGGAATATATCCAGGGATATTGCCATGGACACCCATTTAAGATCACAGGGAGCCGTTAATGTCTTGATCAATGAATCAGCTGCCAAAGCTTTGGGGTTCAGCACACCAGAAGCTGCACTTAACCAGGTATTTTACGAAGATGAAAAAGAAAAAGGTATAACCACCTACACCATCGTCGGCGTCATGGCTGACAGAAATATCCTTGGACTTTTTAACAGCGTCAAACCTTTCTTCTTTTTTATGCGGGATGCCTCTTACCGACTGGCTTCGATAAAATTATCGAAAAATGCACCAGTAAGCGTCGTAAAGGATATAGAAGAAGTGTGGCATGGCGTTTATCCCGATTATCCAATGCAGGGCAAATTTCTTAATGAAACATTCCAGAAGGTCTATATGATTTTTGACATGGGAACCAAATCACTGGCCGTTTTTGCCTTTATTGCTCTTTTCCTAGCTGCAATCGGTCTATTTGGATTAGCGGCCTTCATGGCAGAACAGCGAACCAAGGAAATAGGCATCAGAAAAGTACT
>Ga0116152_10000284_pt1 | contig 41412 bp, 23 predicted proteins | sample AD_UKC119_MetaG_FD_89894 | JGI IMG/M metagenome (GOLD analysis project Ga0116152, IMG submission 89894) | Active sludge microbial communities of municipal wastewater-treating anaerobic digesters from Hong Kong - AD_UKC119_MetaG | ecosystem: Engineered > Bioreactor > Anaerobic > Digestate... | reverse complement strand
TAATTTTAATGCCATTGCAAAAAATATCTTTTGAAATAAAATTGATTTCGAACTGGATACTTTATCCATTGCATACTACAGGAGAAATTTCCCAAAGGATGCAGTATGCAATGGATACTTTATCCATTGCATACTGCATCCTTTGGGAAATTTCTCCTGTTCGGTTCCCTTTATACCTGCTATTAAATTTTATGATGCAGGTTCTGAGTTGTGAATCATCATAACCGGCCACTTCAGCACTTGCTTTAAAATTTTTATAGTAGCTCCTGTTACCAGTTTCAAGAAAACGGTAGTAAATCTGGCGAAGGATATTAACATCAACTATCTTATTATCCTTATAGTGATTGTTTTTCAATTCCGGATTCAATCTTCCGATTTCAGCTGTCTCAATCGGAAGATCATCCGTAATACTTATCTCTTTATATTTTGCATTTCTATTTTTATAACAGATTTTTGTCTGGGTATCCTTAAATAATGTTTTATTCTTTGTTGAAATTCGAAAAATTTCTGCCATTTTCTTATTGTCTGTCAGTGTATCGATATTGATATCCAACCCTTTCCTATATCGCAGACTTTTAATGTAATTCCATGATAGTCGGGCCTCAATACGGTAAACATCACTATCGCCAAGACTATTAATAGAAAAATAATTCAGAATATAATCTTCAGCATGGGCAGTTTTATTATAAACAGCAATTTCGTTATCACTTCCATCTATCAGAAAATATGTGCCATTGTGCATTACTGATACTGAAGTGTTATTCTTCATCTGGTAGCGTTCACTTACTCGAAGCTCATTATTTTTGCAGTTTTGGTAATAATAAATGAAATCTTTAACCAGGTTTTTATCCGTATCAATGGATATTTCCATGTACATTATATTGTTGTAGACCAAGCCGAGTTCTGATTTCAGTGCGTTATATACTTCATACCAATAGCTTGAGTAAAAGGAATAAAAAACTTCTTTCGAGAAATCAAACTGCATTTCATGCTTTAGCGCTTTAGTCGCTGTATGCAACTTTCCTACCAACAAACCCTTATGGTAAACTATGAATGTATGGTAAAATGCTCCATGTCCCGGTTTTCTATAATGTATTAAGCTGATATTCTTGAATGTTTGTTCGGCAGGTATATTATCGGGATTCCGTATATCTCTGAAAGTGGCATCAGTACAATGCCTGAAAGTTATACTTAACCTGTCAAGATGTACAAGACACCTATAATTATTCTTTTCATACCTTATGTTTAAATCTGCCGTCAAGACATAGCTATTTATTTTTGCGGTTATTTTTCACGATTCCAATAACCATGTTTATAAGATACCTTATGGTGATGGAAACATTCTTTCCTGAATTTTCACTTACACCTTTCAGTAGCATGTAATCTTCATTCGTCATTCTTACAGTAATGATTCTGTCAAGTTTTTCAGTTTCAAATTTTATTTCTTCCATGTATGTCATTCTTTTTATATAAATAGTTGAGAAGTCACATTTATTCATTGATCTGCACAAAAAAATGTAATACATCGTAAAGTAATACTCACTTGTTAGAGAGACAAAAGACTAAGAGCTCGAATTCGTCAATTACACATTTGTTTGATTCTTAATGATTTTTGACACAATAGATTCTTCCAGGTTCTTTAGGTCAAGAATTTCATCAGCATAGAGTTTGTAGCTACCATCAACGACATCCTCGACACTCATTGAAGGAGTATATACCGCTTTAATATATGACAACATAAATGGTCCTTCCCTGGAATTAATTTTGGTTGCGATTGAATATAACTCATTTAGAGTCCATTGTCCTGTAATAAGTTCCCTAATGACTTCAGTTTTGCTTAATTTAAACTTTAAGCCTATGAACATTATTTTCATTGATTCCGGCAAGGATGGCCTGAATCCAATAATGCTGCTGATTTGATCCTGTTGATTCATTTTTATTCAGGTTTAAAATCTAATTACATTAATCTTCCTATTATAAATAGGTCAGAAGCTGAAAAAAATCCTGATCATTTGAGAAAAATCAACTCAGTTATAAGATGACTGAAAGGTCAATTGTCATGTAACATTTGTGACCGTTAAGAAAAAAAATGTGGGATTTTGAATTTTTTTGAGTCTTTTTCCGACAACCACAGTATTTATGAGAAAATAATTTTGATTAATACTTCTGATTATGAAAAAAAAAAGAGTTAAAAGAGTAAATCTGTGGTTGGATGAAGAACTATATACACAGATTAAAGGTAAGGCAGATGAATCCTTCCTAAAGATTGCGACCTATACCCGCCAGCTAATTCAACAGGCAATGAAAAATAATTTTATTAAAAATTAATCTTATGTCAAACAAATTTTACACAAAAGTTAAAGCTTCAACAGGATTTTGGAAAAAAATTATCGAAAAGCAACTGGAAGGAGGAATCCCTTTCAATATTTCAAACAAAATAACGGATGAATTGACAATTACCTCAAACGGGAAAACGGCTCTTGATGAAATAATAAAACTATCAATCGAATACCCTATGGAGGTCTTTAATGTGAAAATTGAAACAGATGACGTTCTTAATAATTATGTGTACATCTATGAATGTTCCAAAGGAGAATCCAAATTGGTAAAGGAGGGGTATGAATACTATTTCAAGCTTAACATATCCGAACAGAAAAGAATTGACACAGAAGAGTTAAATGAATTTAAACGTAGAACAGTACATTTCTTCAAGCATAATGAACATTTTCTTCCTAAAGAAATCGCTATGGACCTTAATGAATTTGATTTTGAAAGCAGTAACAAATGGTCAGTAGCTATTACTTATGAAACACAAGATGTACGTATGACAGCTTGTAAAAAGGGATTGACATGTATAAATATAGATGTGGAATTCCCTAAGGAGTATGATGACCTTCCATTTTAAGCTTTAAATAATTAAAATACGAATCAAGATTCAAATAACATTGTACTTAGATTACCTAACAGGCTGACGTTGTCTTTTTGATAATTGCAACTTAAACTCGCCATCTAATTCAGCGGGCGATGAAAAATAACTTTATTTAATAATTTTTGCCATGGCAAATAATGTAGGAAACAAATTAACGATTAAATGTCAGGACCCTGACATTATGGAAAGAATTAAGAAACTGATTCTCAGAGATGACAAAAATAACAACCAGGAATTTTCAATGGAGATTCTGCTACCAAGGTCGATGGCTTTTGCAGATGAAGAACATTATGACCTTGACTGGAACAATTCGATATGGGGCACCAAATGGGATGCATATGATGTAAGCATAATTGAAAGCGGAAGTACAATTATTCTATATTATAATACTGCATGGTGGCCGAATCGCAGTTGGATTGAATCACTATGTTGTTACCTAAGTCATTTCATTTCTCGTTCGCCAAAGAAGGACACGTGTAAACTTGAAGTCGAACATAGATATTCTGATTATCCTGGTAATTTTGGGGGCATAGTAAACTGGAAACCAGGAATTAAGTTTGAATATAAACACTACAATTCCTATATGGAATATCTTAAAAATCATAATTCCGAAGCATATGAAGAGATGCTTGAGATTGAAGAAAAATTGAAATCTGGAAATAACGTTGTTGGACGAATTTCAATTCCGATTTAAGTAGTCATTCTATACAATGTAACCGGGGATAACCACCCCGGTTTTTTATTTTCCGAATTAAAGAATAAAATTATATATCCAGACTTTTTAATAATTATATCTCATCCATTGATATATTTTTCCTACCTTCATGTGTCATAAAAGTCAATTCCTATGAACAGGATCAAAGAGGTGCTCGATGAGCGGGGAATCAAGCAAACCTGGCTGGCAGAGCAATTAGGGAAGAGTTTTAATATGGTAAACTCTTATGTTCAAAACCGGAGGCAACCAAGTCTGGAAACGCTATACAAAATAGCTGAGATCCTTAAGGTTGATATAAAAGACCTTATCATCAGTAAGAAGTAAAACCAAACTTAACCAGATGCAGTAATGAATATCTTAAAATTCCATAGCAGCCTGATTGAGAATTACAGGAATTATATTACAAGTTTTCTTAACATAAAATTCCCCGGGATAAGCGAATTTGTCGACCAGGAAATCAGGAATAAGAAACTTTGGCCGGAACCACTGGTTCAGTTCAATCCAACTTATCTGCCAGGCTGTAAATTAGAAAAACTAACCAGTGATGGAGTACTTAACCCAGAATTGAAAAAGATTTTTGTAGGTTATGAATTGTACAAGCATCAAGAAGACGCAATCAGACTGGGTGCAGCAGGGAACGAGTTTATTGTCACATCGGGTACTGGATCAGGTAAGTCACTGACTTTTATGGCTTCAATCTTTAGTCACGTTTTAAATAATAGGGAAACACTGGCTGAAAAGAATGTAGCTGTTATCGTTTATCCGATGAATGCCCTTATCAACTCGCAAAATCAGGAAATTCAAAAGTATGAAAGGAATTATCTAAGGTCTTCTCTACCTCCGGGTGTAGTATTTGAAGAAAATGGCAGATCGCTCGAAGACCAGATAAAAGGCCTTAAAGATATAGTTGGAGATATTTTCCCCATTAAATATGCCCAATATACCGGCCAGGAAGACGAGATTACACGTGAATCAATAAGAAAATCTCCCCCTCACATAATTCTTACCAACTATGTGATGCTTGAATTGATCATGACTCGTGGCGGTAAGGATGTGGATATTAGAAATGCGATACTCGATAACCTGAAATTCCTCGTTTTTGATGAACTTCATACTTACAGGGGTCGGCAGGGATCAGATGTTTCAATCCTGATCAGACGAATAAAATCCAATGCCCGGAACAATATAATTTGTGTCGGGACTTCGGCTACTATGATCTCCTCGGATACAGCCACTCTCGCAGAGCAGAAGGGGGAAGTTGCCAGAATAGGATCGCTCATCTTTGGCTCAGATTTTACAGAAAGCCAGATTATTAATGAATCCCTTGTCCGAAGTATTGGTCAAAATATTGAAATTTCTCCAGAGGGCGTAGCCACTGCTGTTAACACTCAGATTGACTTCTCCTGGTCTTTCGAACAATTCGAAATACACCAAACTGCAAACTGGATTGAAGAAAATATTGCACTTGAACTAAGAGAAGGGGTAATGGTAAGAAGAAAACCATTATCCATCAGGGAAATAAGTCAGCAGCTTCATGAATACTGCCAGGTCGATCTTCCAAAATGTGAAAAGCACATCCTTAATCTTCTTGAATGGGCAAACCAGTTAAACTCTCATGCAGAAAAAGACCAGAGGAAAAATTACCTCCCCTACCGTATACATCAATTCATTGCACAGACAGGATCTGTGTATGCTACGTTGGGAAACCAATCTGACCGGAAGTTTTTCTTAGATGCCGGACTGTATGCAGATGACAAGTATACTTTTATTTTTCCCCTAGTATTCAGCAGGTCCTCAGGACATGAGATGTACTGTGTTACTCTCAATGAAAATGATGACAGAATAGTACCACGGGAGTTTTCCAACATCACCGATTATGAAGAAGAAGAGGAAATATCCACCTCGGGGTATATTTTTATTCAGCATAATGAAGACGAAGAACCCATCTGGGATGACGAACGGGATGTACCTGATCTACCTGAATCATGGTTTAACCCACCAAGAAGGGATGGTTCACAATCACTTAAAAAAGTCTATCAGGCACGTCTGCCTAGAAAAATATACTTTGATAAGAGCGGCAATTTCTCATTTATTGAGGAGAAGAAATATCAAGGTTGGTTTATTTCTGCTCCGCTTCTGATTGATCCTACCTCAGGCATCATTTTCGATGCCAGGACAGCGGAATTCACCAAAATCATTAAAATTGGAGGAGAAGGCAGAAGTACTGCTACGACAGTATTATCATTTGAAACTATTACTCAGCTTCAGGCTTTTGGAGAGTCCTACGAAAAGCAAAAACTGCTAAGTTTTACAGATAACCGCCAGGATGCATCTTTGCAGTCCGGCCATTTCAACGATTTTGTAAAGGTAGGTCAGCTAAGAGCTGCTATAGCCAAAGCACTGGAAATTAATGGCACACTGGATTATTCAAACATTACAGATAAGATATTTGATGCGTTAAACATACCTCAGGAGGAGTATGCTAAGAATCCTGCCAGATTCCCCGGACCCAAAAAGGAAAATGAAGACACTTTTAAGGATTTCATAATGTACAGGTTGCTTCATGATCTCAGAAGAAGCTGGCGTGTCGTGCTGCCGAACCTGGAACAATGTGCTTTGCTTGAAATTGAATACAAGCATCTTGATGAATCTGTAAATGATAATGACTTATGGGCGGAGCATTCACTTTTATCAGTGATGTCCTCTGCAGAAAGGAAGGAGTTCCTTCACCAATTATTCGATTTCCTTCGAAAATCATATGCACTGAGCTATTCGATGCTGGAACCCTCGATAATCAGCCAGAATATACTGAAAATAAGAGAGAAACTTAAGGATCCGTGGACTCTGGATGAGTCAGATAAGGTTGAATTTCCTGCATTCCTGCGGATTGAAAAACTTGCACGTACTGCATATAGTTTATATACAGAAAGCGGAAGCTACCAAAGTGTTTTTGGCAGGTATATTAAGAAAACTGCAAAAGAGTACGATATCGAAATTAAAGGGAAAGAGAATTACAACACTTTTGTTTATAGCCTGTTAGATTTCCTGACTGAAGCTGGATGGTTGTCCAGAAAGCGTGTCAGGTCGGAAACTGAATCAGAAGTTCCGGTCTATCAACTGAAAGTCGACATTATTACCTGGAAGAATGGTGATGGAGTAAACATTATTCCTGATAAAATCAAGACTCGCTCTTACCGACCATTAAAACCAAAGGTCAATGAATATTTCAAGAAATTCTATCAAATTGATTTCCGGACAATAAAACCATTGGAAGGAAGGGAACACACCGGTCAGATAAATTCTCAGAAGCGGCAAATTCGTGAAAAAGAATTCAGGGAAGGAAAAATTGGTGTGCTTTTCTGTTCTCCTACCATGGAACTAGGTATAGACATATCCGATCTCTCAATAGTTCATTTAAGAAATGTACCTCCATCCCCGTCAAATTATGCACAGCGAAGTGGAAGGGCAGGAAGATCTGGTCAGGCAGCGATGGTATTGACATATTGCAGCAACTTCAGTCCTCATGATCGGCATTATTTTAAGAACCCCGCAAAAATGGTTTCGGGTGAGGTTTCGACACCACGCATCGACCTGATAAATGAAGAACTTTTACGTAGTCATCTGAATGCAAGCATACTAACTATCCGGTCTATAGCAGGCCTAAATAATTCCTTGCAGGATATTATTGATACTGAAAATCTTGACCGGCTTCCTATAAGGGAAGAAGTTGTTGAAGCGCTTAAACTTACAGAAGCACAGAAATCAGAGGTTCTCACAAAATTCAGGCAGGTTGTTGAAGATACTTGGTTCAGAAATGAACTTGAACAAAGAAGGCCGGTCTGGTTTACGGAAGACTGGATGAAGAGAGCTATAGATGATTTCATGCAGCAGTTTGATCAGTCACTGAACAGATGGCGCTTATTATACAGAAGTGCAATTCTTCAGTTCAGGACAGCCAACGACATAATCGAGAATAGAATTTATGCTGATAATCATGACAAAATAAAGGAAGCAAAGTATTCTCGCAAACAGGCTGAACGACAAATGGAATTGTTAAGGAACGATTCCAAGGACGGGAGAAGAAATAATCAGGAAAATCAATCGGAATTCTATCCCTTCAGATATCTGGCTGCTGAAGGCTTCCTCCCTGGTTATAATTTCACCCGTTTACCTGTGAGAACATTCCTTGAAAACAACGAAGGATCGGGTGAATTTTTATCCCGGCCAAGAACTATTGCTTTGAATGAATTCGGACCACGCAATGTGATTTATCATGACGGTGCCAAATACAGGGTTAACAGAATTGTGCTTACCGAAGCTGAGGCAAAACTTGAAAAAGCAAAAATCAGTCCATTTACCGGGTATATTTTAATGAAGGATCAATATAATTTCAATGTTGATCCGATGGTCTTTAAGGAACTGAGCCAGGGTATGGACAAATACACTCACCCAGACCTGGTAAACATTACTGAAACAAAAGCTTACGAACTTCAGAGGATCACCTGTCAGGAGGAGGAAAGAACAAGACGAGGATATGATATCAGGACATACTTTGCTGTAGAAGGAGGTTTTGACAGTATCACCGAAGCTATCGTAAAAGTAGGAAAGGAAAAGATGCTTCATATTCATGCAATACCTTCTGCCAGATTGGTCAATATAAGTTTCAAATGGAGAAGTTCCCCTGAAATGGGTTATGCTCTCAACCTTAAGAACGGGTACTGGCAGACTAAAAAACAGGAAACTGAAGAAGGTTCGAATGATGATATAAGAAGAGTCAAACTTTTTACCACTCTTACGGCAAATGCCATGTTTATTCAACCTGTAGAATCACTGGCCTTGCAGGGAGGGAAAGATGGGGTAATTACATTGATGTATGCCTTGAAAAGAGCTATTGAAAACCATTTTCAGATTGAGGCAAACGAGATAGGCGCAACAATTATGGGTGAAGGTGAAGTTCCCAATCTACTTATATACGAAGCATCAGAAGGCAGTCTGGGGGTATTATCACAGATAGTTGATAATCCTTCAACATATCAGGCTGTCATGCGTAATGCTTTTGATTTTCTCTTTTTGAAAGACGGGATTGAAGTTCCCGAATCAGACCTTATTCCTGCCTCTTATGATGACCTTTTAAGCTATTACAACCAGATCCATCATCAATCAATCAACAGGAATTATATAAGGGAATCCCTTAGAATGCTCAAAGATTCAGAGGTTGAAATCCTTTCCTCAAGATCATTTACTTCCTACGATGAGCAGTACCAATCACTTCAGGCAGCACGTGATCCTAACAGCAGCACGGAAGATGAGTTTTTGAAATTTCTTTATAAGGAAGGATTCAGGTTGCCTGATGAAGCACAACCACTTATCCCAGACATGTTTGTGAGACCAGACTTCAAATACAAACCTAACGTCCTGGTATTTTGTGACGGTACGCCTCACGATGATCCTAGGGTAAAGAAAGATGATAGTGAAAAACGGAAGGCACTTAACGATGACGGGAAATATCAGGTTCTTACATGGTATTACAAAGAATCTATGGAAAATTTTGTTGCTAAAAGACCTGATGTATTCAGGAAAGTAAGATCATAATATTCAATATCAGAAATTTAATTAGATATGGATTTCGATTTTAAACCAGGCAGCCTGGTAGTGTTAAGAGACAGACCCTGGATGGTACTGCCTTCAGAAGATCCGGATCTGTTACTCGTAAAGCCACTCGGTGGATCAGAGGAAGAAATAACAGGCATATACAAGCCACTAGCAACCGAAACCGATAAACCCAGGACATACAACTTTATAAAGCCGACAGCCAATGATCTTGGTGATTTTGTATCAGCAAAACTGCTCTATAACGCTACACGTCTCTCTTTCAGGAATGCTTCAGGACCTTTCAGGTGCCTTGGTAAACTATCATTCAGGCCAAGAGCATACCAGTTGGTACCTCTTATCATGGCACTCAGGCAGAAAACCGTAAGAATGCTTATTGCGGATGATGTGGGAGTTGGAAAAACTATTGAAGCATTGCTTGTTGCAAAAGAACTCTACGACAGGAATGAAATTAAACGGTTTGCTGTTGTATGCTTACCTCATCTGTGCGAGCAATGGCAGGAGGAAATAAAGAGCAAATTTGGAATTGAGGCGGTAATAATCCGGTCCGGAACTGCAACAGCGCTTGAGAGGCAGATCAAAGTCCACGAAAACATATTCAGAGCATTCCCCTTCCAGGTCATCTCAATTGATTATATAAAAACCGGTAGTAAAAGACAGGTATTTATCGACCACTGTCCCGAACTTATTATTGTTGATGAGGCTCATACATGTGCAAGACCTGCCGGTGCAAATAACTCACAACAATTAAGGTTCCACCTACTGCATGACATCTCACTAAAGGAAAATCAGAGTCTGTTGCTTCTTACAGCCACTCCTCATTCAGGTAAGCAGGCTGAATTCCAGTCACTACTGGGAATGCTTAAACCTGAATACAAAAGTATTGATATCATTTCCTCATCTGAGAATGAAAGAAGAGATCTTGCGAAATATTTTGTTCAGAGAAGAAGAGCTGATGTTACTATTAAATGGCATGGTGAAGAAACAAAATTTCCGGACAGAATCTCTTCTGACCTTCCTTATGAAGTCGGTAAAGAGTATGGTGAAATATTCAATGATATTTTATCATATGCAAGAGAAATAATAGGAGCCAGCAGCGGTGACGGACGCAAACAAAGATACAGTTACTGGGATGCACTTGCTTTGCTCAGAGGCGTAATGAGCAGTCCCCTTGCAGGCATTTCCATGCTTGAGAAGAAAGCACATAAGAAGAGTCTGGCATCTGATGCTGAAGAAACTGAAACTGATGATTTTGCTGATGGTTCAGAATCAGTAATGGATCTTGATTATTCGGCTGACGATAATCTTCCATTATCTGTTATAGGTAAAAATCCGGTTAAAGGAGATCCTGAAGCAAGACGACTTCTGGAATATGCCCAAAGACTGAGAAATGTTTTTGGAGTTGATAAAGACCTCAAAGCCAGAGAAGCTATTGCCCAGGTTAAGCAATATATTGATAAAGGATTAAATCCAATTGTTTACTGCCGGTACATACATACTGCAAAATATCTCGGAACCGTTTTTCAGGATCACTTAGGCGACAAAAAGTATAAGAATCTTCACATCGAAGTAATTACAAGTGAACTAAATGACGAACTGCGGAAAGAGAAGATTGAGTTGATGAACGAATCACAGCGGAGACTTCTTATTGCAACTGATTGTCTTAGTGAAGGTATCAATCTTCAGGAAGGATTCAACGCAATTTTACACTATGACCTGCCATGGAACCCAAACAGGCTTGAACAGAGGGAAGGCAGAATTGACAGGTTTGGGCAACGTTCCCCTAAAGTTGAGGTAACACTTCTATATGGAAGCAATAATCCTATTGACGGTGTTGTACTTGAGGTTCTACTGCGAAAGGCAAGAGAAATCAGAAGATCTATCGGTATATCCGTTCCCTTTCCTGAGAATAGTGCATCAGTGATGGAAGCCGTAACCAACGCAATTCTTCTCAAACCTCAGATCTCAATAAGACAGCAGGAGCATCAGCTTACACTTTTTGAGGCTGAAGAGATTCAGGCTGAGAAGAATAAAGTAGCAAAGGCATTCGATGAAGCAGAGAAAAGAGAAAAAGCATCACGAAGCATTTTTGCACAAAATACCATAAAACCTGGTGAAATAGAAGAAGACCTGAAGGAAGTTGATGAAGCGATTGGTGATGTAAAAGCAGTAGAGTCGTTCGTGGTTGAGTCGCTTAGATTCCTTGGTGTCCAGGTAGATGAAGTAAAGGGTGGTTATAAAGTCCAGACCATAAATATCCCGGAAAGGGTCCGAGGACTTTTAACTGATAAATCTGAGATTCAAATCTCATTTCTGTCCCCAACTCCGCAAGGATTTAAATATATAGGGCGCAATCATCCATTTACGGAACATCTTTCACAAATGCTGATTAATAATGCCTTGAATGGGGTTTTAAACAGTGCGGCAAGAGCAGCAGTACTTCGCTCCGGGGATGTGCATAGGAAAACAGTATTGTTTCAATTCAGGGTCAGAAATGTTATAGCTGAACAACGAAGCAACAAAGAGATAGTTGCTGAAGAAATGTGGTTGTGGGGATATACAGGCAGCCTGTCAGATAAAAAGTTCATTTTAAAAAGTGATGCACTTGAACTTATAACCTCAGCAAAACCGACACAGAACCTTGAGCTTCCGGAGCAGCAATACTGGCTCGACCAGGAAATGGAATGGGTCAGGGATGAAAAAACATTCAGGGCAGTTACTGATCCTGTTGCATACGAAAGATCATCCCAGTTAGTGGAATCCCATACACGTTTCAGGAAACTAGTAAACGGAGACAGGTTTAAAGTTGTGGAGCCGGTTTTGCCTATGGATGTGCTAGGAATTTATATCCTTCTTCCAGAAGTTGAAAAATAAAAACAAATGAGTGGACATAAGCAAATAATAACACTTGGACAACTAGGGAATATATATTCATCAAATGGTGATTTTACTACCAGGGCTGCTATTCTGCAATCATTCTACAGGGTGTCAATAAATGAAGAATGTGGCATAGGAAATAAAAGGATCTTGAAAGGTAGAAAAAAGGACGGCAAACCCATCTTTGAGTCATTGAAGCAAGAATATGGGCATCTGGTATCTGGAGGGAAGACAAGGAATATCAACTTCTTTTTCGATGAAACCTTCGAATATGCAAAGTACAGGATTAAGACTAAAATACCCGAAGAAACGATCAATTCCAACAGATTATTCAATAACCTGCTTTCTAGTATGCCGATGGCTTTCAATCTTTTTCATCCCCTAATTTTAATTAAAGAGAAGTATCCTGATTCTATTACTAAAATGGTGAAGAATGTATTCCCTGAACTTCCAGTTGATAAAGTTGACAATATACTGATAGAGTACATACCTATTCCTGTCGGTTCATATATAATGGATGGGTCAGCTATGGATGCTGCAATATTATTTAAAGATATCCTGGGTAAAGAATACATCATATCAATTGAAACGAAATATACCGATCAGCTTGGCCAGAACAAAGCAAAGGATAATTCACTTAAACTTGATATTGCCAAATCACTTGGTATGTTTACTACCATGGGATTGGATTTAATTTCAAAAGGTTGTACTCAGATTTACCGTAATTTTCTATTGACCGAGAAGTATCGGTTTGTACATAGACTTGCCGATTCTTTTTCAATAATTCTGGCTCCCAGGGATCATCCCACGACTGATAAGGAGATAGATTCTTTGGTTGGGAATCTTATTCCGGATTTTAAATACAAACTACGTAAATATGCCCTGGAAGATTTTATTGAATCATTAAAACCTCATTGTCCTGAAGAATTTAAGAAATGGCTTAACTGGTTCTATAACAGGTACCTTGACTTCAATAAGACAGAAAATTTATATAAGGAATTTATCAATCAATGAAATATACGTCCATAAACATTCAGGGGAACCTTATTTCAGAGGAGATCCTTCAAAAAATTGAGAATTCTGATGCCCAGGGACAACAAGGCAAGGATTTCGGATTTGATCCTGGTACAAATCTCCGAAGCGAAATTGAATACGCATGGAGTAAAATAAAGTTGGACTGGAAGTACTTCTTTGAACGCATAGAAAAACTTCCGTCTTCTGATCCCTATGGAACATCCCTTTCGAGAAAATGGATGACCAGTTTCTTCAACACACTCGGATTTGATCTGAATCTCCAAAAAGCATCACTGCAGGGCGATAATCAGCAATTATATAATATAAGCCATACCTCCGCAAACCTTGATGGATTCCCTGTTCATATTGTTGGATTCTTTGATCCTTCCCATCCCGATAAGAACACTCTTGATATAAGATCAAGCGGAGGGACATCAAGATTGTCTCCACATGCCACCATACAGGAATACCTCAATGTAACAGAATACCTGTATGCCATGGCAACCAACGGCCTCGTACTAAGGCTTGTTCGTGACAGCGGCCGCCTGGTCAGGATGACTTATATAGAATTTGACCTGAAAAGACTTCTTGAAGAAGATAAGTACAGTGAGTTCACCCTTCTTTACAGGCTTCTTCACGCATCAAGATTCCCGAAAATAAGACAGGAAGAGGAGCCGTGCTTTATTGAAAGGTACTACCAGGACAGTATTGAATCGGGCAACAGGATACGTGACGGACTTAGCGATGCTGTAAAAGAGTCTCTAGTGGCATTGGGGAACGGATTAATAGAACACCCTGATAATGATGAACTCAGGAAAAAGATATCACATAACAGGCCTGATGCCAGGGAATTCTATCACCAGCTATTGAGGCTTATTTACAGATTGCTGTTCCTGATGGTGACGGAAGAGAGAGACCTTATATTTTCGGAAACAGAAGATGAAAATAAAGAACCTGATCTTAATGACCTGTTGAATGGCATCAAACGCCCTACCAGGAAACAGAAGGAGATTTATTACAATTATTACAGCGTTGCCCGATTAAGGAGGTTATCGCAGAGAAGGTACCTGCTTGAAAATCAATATACCGACTTGTGGCAAAGCCTTATGCAGACCTTTGCTCTTTTTGAACCCGGGGGAACAGGTAAGAAATTAGGTATCCAGGCATTGGGCAGCGAACTTTTCAGCCACAGTGCAATGCCTGACATCAGTTCAGCAAAGGTAAACAACAGAGTACTTTTAAAATGCATAAAAAGCCTGAATGAATTCGAGGATGAAAAGCATAACCTCTCGTTAATCAACTACAGGGCATTGGATGTCGAGGAACTTGGTTCAGTCTATGAAGGATTGCTTGAACTGGAACCATTGTTTGAATGGGAAAACGGCAGACCGAAATTCACTTTTAAAAAAGGTTCGGAGAGAAGCAAATCAGGTTCCCATTATACACCTGAAGACCTTGTTAAACCTCTGATCCAGCATTCCCTTGAATACCTGATTGAGGAAAGGGTAGCCGATTTCTATAAGGGCAAAAGCACCGAAGAGGAGACAAAGAAGAAATTGTTTGATCTCAAGGTATGTGATGTAGCGTGTGGGAGTGGTCATATCTTATTGAGCGCAGCAAGGCGAATCGCACTTGAAGCTGCCAGAGTAGAAACAGGTGAACAGCAGCCAAACCCGGCTTCGTTCAGGCATTCCTTGAAAGAGGTTATAAAAAATTGCATATACGGAGTTGACAAGAATCCACTGGCAGTAGAACTGTGCAAAGTCGCACTCTGGCTTGAAAGTCATAATCCGGGTGAACCTTTAAGCTTTCTCGATCATAAAATCAAATGTGGGGATGCTATAGTTGGACTGGCACACAGGGAGGAACTTCAGAATGGTATTGCTGATGAAGCATTCAAAAAGTTGCCAGGAGATGATAAAGATATTGCTTCTGCATTTCTGAAGAAAAACAAACAGGAGCGTACTATTCGTGATAAAAGTCGCCAGGCAGTTCAGTTAACCACAGAGACTGATCATAAACTGATGGAGCAGGTCAGGGAGTTGAACAGGTTGATTGAAAACTTCTCCAACTTGTCTGAAAACACCCCGGAGGAAATAGAAAAGAAGGAGAAAGCTTACCGGATACTCACAAATAGCGATGCACTGAGGCGATTGAAGATAATGGCTGATATGCAGATCATGCCATATTTTCTTCCTAAAACAGAAGAAAATAAAGATTTGTTATTAACTGATTCACAATATTTTCGGTACCTGCGTGGAGAAACCCGGATTGCGGATACATTGGAAATGAAAGCAATCGAAGTGTCTGTCAATAACAGGTTTTTTCATTGGTTCCTTGAGTTTCCTGAAGTCATGCAAAATGGAGGATTTAATTGTATCCTCGGAAACCCGCCATTTCTTGGAGACAGGAGACTTAAAGAAGCATTAGGAGAAAGTTACTTAGAATGGTTAAGATTTTGTTTTTCAGAAGGCGCAACAGTTGATTTAGTCGTTTATTTTTTCTTACGCATTAATTCACTTCTCAAGAGCAGAGGATTTCAGTCACTTATATCAACTAATACAGTAGCCCAGGGAAAGGCACGTGAAATTGGCTTAGAAAAAATTATAAATAACGGATCGTCAATAAACCATGCTGTTAAAGGAATGAAATGGCCAGGACTTGCGGCAGTTGAAGTATCACTTGTTTCAATTTTTAAAGGGGAATGGAGGAAAATGCTGATCCTTAATGGTCGGAAGGTAAATAAGATATCGGCTTTTCTAGATGATTCTGATAACACAGGCACCCCTTATCCAATGGTTACTAATATTGGTAAAAGCTATCAAGGTAGCATTGTTTTAGGAACAGGATATATTCTTGATAAGGAAACGGTAAATAAACTATTAAATATCAATAAGAACTATTCCGAAGTAATTAAACCTTATTTAAATGGGGATGACTTAAATAGTAATCCAGATCAGAAACCATCAAGATATGTTATTGATTTTCAAGATTTAAATGAGATGCAGGCCAGGAAATATGTGGAGGTATTTAATATTCTTGAGGAGAAAGTAAAACCTGAGAGATGGAAAAAACAGAGTGATCTATCTTATCCCTATTGGTGGCATTGGCGACCAAGGAAGGAATTGTACAACAAAATTGAAAATAAAGGAAAAGTATTAGTCTCCAGCAGGGTATCAAAATATGTCAACCAATCATTTGTTGAGGTCGGTCCTGTTTTTGATGTTGCTACTTCAGTTGTTGTAAGAAGCGAGTGCTGGGAATATTCTTTTCTTCAAAATTCATTGCATAGTATTTGGGCCTGGAAATATGGCTCTACAATGAAATTCGATATTAGATATACAAATGGAGATTGTATTGATACTTTCCCATTTCCAGAACAGCTACCCCAAGATAAAATAATAAGACTAGATAATATTGGTCAAGGTTACCATGAGCATCGCAAACAATTATTGCTCTCATTGAGGTTAGGATTGACCAAAACTTATAATTCTTTCCATTCCAAAGAAATATCAGAGAGATTAATTTCTGAAAACCTATCGATATTTGATAAGAAAACTATCGAAAAACAATTTGGCAAAGAAATATGGAATCTCTCGAATCATCTTCATAAAACTGAAGGAACCTGTTCATTTGAAGAAGCAGTCAAAGGAATAATAAAACTTCGTGAACTGCACGTTGAGATGGATAAAGCTGTACTCGAGGCCTATGGCTGGCAGGATATTGATTTAAGGCATGATTTCTATGAGGTGGATTACCTGCCCGAGAATGACCGGGTACGTTTTACCATTCATCCCGATGCCCGCAAAGAGGTGCTTAAACGACTGCTTGAACTGAACCATAAGATACACGAGGAGGAGATGAAAGCAGGTTTGTGGGATCAGAAGAAAACCAGGAAAAAGAGATCGGAAGAATCTGATTCAAATGAAAATCAGGTGAATGAAGCGGAAGCGGGTTATGGGGGATTGTTTGGGTAAAAATAAATCTTAAAATAAGCTCTGATGATGAACAAGAAATTAATCTGTATTGTGACGAAATCTCACTTTTTGCGTTTGATATTCTGCTTATGATGATTGCAATCTATTTTAATTCCGAGGCCGAAAAGGAAATGTATACTACAAAAAATAGTGAAGTGAATGCTTAATCATGCAATGTTTGGTACCCAGAGGCTGAAGATGAAAGCTTCAGAGCGGTTGAATAATAAGGATTTTATTTGTTACAAAAAAAAATAGATATAATCTATGATCAGACCAGATTGGGACATATTCAGGGCAAAATTTAGTGTAAATCCTCAAGCAAACTTTGAATGGCTATGCTATATTCTATTTTGCATAGAATTTAACAGAGGAAAAGGCATTTATCGTTTTAAAAATCAATCATCTATTGAAACTGAACCAATCAAAGAAGTTAACGATGTAATAGGATGGCAGGCCAAATTTTATAGTTCAGCTCTTTCAAATCACAAAGATGAAATTATAACAACAATAGAAACCACAAAGAGGACCTACCCTGAGATCACAAGAATAATATTTTATTCAAATCAAGAATGGGGACAACATAAAGGCAAAAATCCAAAAGGATTGGCCGAAATTGAAAGAAAAGCAAAAGACCTTTTTCTCGAAATAGATTGGAGAACAGCAAGTTTTTTTGAATCCCCTTTTATATGTATCGACAACGAGATAGTCGCTAAGCACTTCTTTTCTTTGAATAAATCTATTTTTGATTCTATTCAAGAATTGCAGGAGCATACGGTAAATATTTTAAAAGAAATAAAAACAGCATTCATATTCAACTATCAAACTTTTAGTCTTGATAGAGGTTATCAAATAACTCAGGTAAGGAATGCAACGACACCGGTTATAATATTAAGCGGAATTGCGGGAGTAGGTAAAACAGTAATTGTCAAAAAATACTTTGAAGAACTCAGCAAGGACATTCCTTTTTATGTTTTTAAGGCAACAGAGTTCAATAATTTAAGAAACATTAATGAATTTTTCAGAAACATATCTCTTAGCGAGTTTATTACTGCTCACAATGGAAATGAAAAGATCGTGGTAATAGACTCTGCTGAGAAAATTTTAGATTTAACAAATACTGATCCTTTCAAAGAATTCTTATCAGTTCTCATCGAAAAGAAATGGAAAATAATCTTTACTACAAGAAACAACTTTGTAGAAGATTTAAATTTCCAATTCATTGAGATATTTAATATTGCTCCATTAAACATTGAAGTACCTCGATTAAATGAAAAAGATCTTCAAGCTTTTTCTAATACCTATTCATTCCCACTGCCTACAGATGCAAAACTTTTAGAGTTGTTAAAGAATCCATTTTATTTGAATGAGTACTTAAAATTTACCATCAACGATAAAATTGGTTATTCAAATTTTAAGGATCAGTTATGGCACAAGGTTATATTAAAATCAAAACCACAAAGGGAGCAATGCTTTTTAAACGTTGCACATGAAAGAGCTTTAAGTGGACAATTTTACATCGTTCCAAGTTTTGAAGCCGGAATTCTTAAGGAATTGGTGGTTGATGGATTATTAGGGTATGAAACTCCTGGTTATTTTATTACACATGACATTTATGAGGAGTGGGCATTAGAAAAAATAATTGAAGCTGAACATCTGAAAAAGAGTTCATTACAAGATTTTTTTAACAATCTGGGAGAATCCCTTCCAATACGCAGAAGTTACAGAAATTGGTTATCCGAAAAACTCTTACTAAATAATGATGAAATTAAAAAATTCATTGAAGAATCTGTTAAAGTCAAAAATATCAAACCATTCTGGAAAGATGAAACTCTAATTTCAATCTTACTTTCAGATTATTCAGAATTCTTCTTTAAAATTTTTAAAGAAGATTTATTACAAGATAATCAAACATTTCTTAAAAGATTAACTTTTCTTTTAAGGCTTGCCTGCAAAGATATTGACATCGATTTCTTTCAGCAATTGGGATTAAAAGACCTAAATGTGTTTTCTCTCCAATATGTTTTAACAAAACCAAGGGGTTCGGGATGGGATTGTCTAATAAAGTTTGTTTATGAAAATATTGATTTGATAAAGATCGAAAATATAGGTTTCATCCTTCCTGTAACACATGATTGGAATAGTAAATTCAAAGTAGGATCCACTACAAAACTCTCCAGTCTAATAGCACTTAGATTTTATAAATGGGCCATTGATAAGAATGTCTATTTTTCCCAGGATGATTCTAAACAAAAAATGCTCCAAACTATAATATATGGCGCATCTGAAATAGTTGAAGAACTAAAAAGCATTTTTGAGGAGATTTTAAAAAACAAATGGAAATATCATAGTGATCCATATTATGAATTAGTAGAAACAATTCTTATAGGCTTTGACGGGATTATTATTTGCAAGGTACTATCAGAGTATGTATTTAAATTGGCAGATCTATTCTGGAGTTACTCGCCTAGAAAAGACGATAGGTTTTATGATTCAAGAATAAATGTGGAAAAATACTTTGGTCTAGAAGAGATCCATCACGAATTTTTCCCAGCGAGTGCTTTTCAAACTCCCATTTTTCAGCTTCTTCATTTCAAATATGGTAAAACTATTGATTTCATTTTAAGTTTCGTTAATAAGTGTACTGAGTATTACGCAAATTCAAGGTTTGACGCCTCAGTTTATAAGGCGAAGTTATATTTTGATGATAATAAAGTAAAAGAACAATATATCAGTCACTGTTTGTGGAACATGTATCGTGGAACAAGCTCTCCTGTTAGTCCATACTTGCTTCAGTCAATTCATATGGCCTTAGAGAAATTCTTACTAGAAAAAGGCAAATCTTTGAATTCAAATGAATTAGAGGGATGGCTTATTTACCTTCTTGAAAACTCTGAATCAGCTTCAATCTCTGCGGTAGTAACAAGTATTGTTTTGGCCTTTCCTGAAAAAACATTTAATGTTTCAAAAATTCTTTTTAAGACAAAAGACTTCATAGTTCATGATAAATCACGACTAAGTACTGAATATCACGCTAAATCCTTATATTCAATCGGATACGGATTGAATTATAATCATAAAATTTATGAAGATGAAAGAATCAAGACCTGTGAAGATGCGCATAGAAAATGGAGCTTGGAAGAATTGTTCTTAAATTATCAGCTTTTCAGAAGTACAGAAGTTAGTGAAGATGAAGCAGTAAATAGACAAAAAGTATTATGGAAAATTCTTGATGACTATTATAATCAATTACCTGATAAGTCGCACGAAACAGAAGAAGATAAAACCTGGAGACTTTTCCTTTCAAGAATGGACAAAAGGAAAATGGATATAAAAACCGAAGTTACTGATAAAGGGATCATTTTTCAATTTAATCCAGAGATCGATTCTGAATTGAAACAATATAGCGATAAATCTTTAGCAACGATCACGGAGTCAATGAAATATACGTCAGTGAAGCTATGGGCTATTCTAAGGATGAAAAATGATGAAAAATATAAAGACTATAAGATTTATGAAGAGAATCCGACAATTGCATTAAAAGAAGTAAGAGAAATTATTAAAGAATTGAGTGAACCAAAGTCTGATAGTTTTTCGCTTTTTAATAGTTCTATTCCTGCTGAAGTATGTTCTGTATTAATGAGAGACCATATTAATATTCTTTCAAAGGAAGAAAAAGAATTTTGTAAAGGTGTAATATTAGCATCAGCTTCATCATCTTTTAACATCAACTATCAATATCAAATCTCTGATGGTGTTGAATCTGCCATATCTGTTTTACCAATCTTGTTTCAAGAATTTCGCAACGAAAGATCCACTATTAAAACGGTTTTGTTAATAACCCTATTTGACCCTAACAGCATTGGTGCCTATGCTATGTTTTCTGACTTTCCAACAAATGCTATAAGTGCACTCTACAATATTAGCTTCGATGACGCAAACTCTATTTTACTTGGCTTCTTATACCTAAAACCTAAATACGAAAAGCTAAGGGAAAAAATATATAAGGAAAATCATGAAAAAAATATTCATCGAACTCAGGAATGTGAGATAATAGAACGGTTCATCCAAGAATACGAGACAGAAATACAAAATGTTATAGATAACAATATAAGCTATGAAGATTTGGGGGAGGTTAGAAATCTTGGCATAAATATTTTGAACAGAGCTTTTCGGTTAATCCCATTGAAAACAAACAATGAAATACACAAGAAAATTATCAAGGATATTGTTACCTATTTTCTTCCCAAAATTTTATCCGATGAAAAAGAGGATCGTTTTGATTATAAAGTAAGACATGATTTATTGAGAATATATGCATTATTTGTTTTGAATAGACCAAAAGAAGAAGTAGAAGATTACCTAAAACCACTTATCGAGAACTTTATCGTTTCGAGAACTACAGCTGAATTATTACAGGAGTTTATTTTGGCTGAAGATAAATTAAACACGTATGATAATTTTTGGTTAGTCTGGAATTGGATCAATAAAAAGATTGTCGAGATCTGTAAAGATGGTGATGGATATTGGTATGTAGATGAAATCATTAAAAGCTACCTATTTGCACAAACTCTGTGGAAAGAAACAGCCAAGGAATGGCATTCATTGAAGGATGAAAACATAAGATTTTTTGGAGATATATCAATAAGTATTGGCCATTGCGCTTCTACATTATATTCTCTCACAAAACTCTTAAATGGTATAGGTAGTTCATTCTTAAATGAAGGGATATATTGGATAGCGAATACTATTGAAAGAGTTCACGGACTTTCAGACAAAAGAAATGATACCAATACAACTTACTATTTAGAGAATGTCATTAGAAAATACATTTACAATAACCAGCAAAGAATTAAGAAGACGAATGAGCTGAGGTGTAAAGTCCTGCTGATATTAAACTTCCTCGTAGAAAAAGGATCTGTAGTTGGGTATATGCTAAGAGAAAGAATTTTATAATCCTATTATTAAATGATGATTTTACCGTAAAACTAAATTCAAAATCCAAACATTTTCATAAAGTAAAACTGGAAATTTATCTAGCAAACAAATAATACAATAACCGTGGAAACTTTTGATTCAACCAAAACGAGTCTTTATGACATTTTAAAAGACATTCATAAAGGCAAAATCCAACTACCAGACTTTCAGCGTGGATGGGTATGGGATGACGATAGGATAAAAGGTATAATAGCCAGTGTTGCAAAGTCATTTCCCATAGGTGCAGTAATGCTCTTGGAATCAGGAAATGAAAATATCAGGTTTAAAACAAAGCCGGTGGAGGGTGCTCCTGATAATAACGGGATTAAACCGGAGCAACTGATTCTGGATGGTCAGCAAAGACTCACCTCTCTATATCAGGCTATTTTCACGAATAGGGTAGTAACAACACGAAATGTGAAAGGCTATGAGATAAAGAGATGGTATTATATTGACATGGTTAAAGCAATGGATCCTGGTTCAGATCTTGAAGAAGCCATCTTCTCTATAAATGAAAATAAGGTGGTAACTGAAAACATTGGCCGTGATATTGTTCTGGACCTATCAAAAGAAGAGTATGAGTATCAAAATCTTATGTACCCTGTAAGCATGGTAGATGAATACGATGAATGGCGTACCAGGTTTTCGGAATATTGGGATTTCGATAGAGATAAGATCAAATTCTGGAATGAATTCGAGAAGAAAATAATAAAGGGATTTACTGGTTATATGCTTCCTGTTATCGAAATGAAAAAGGTGAATCCTAAGGAAGCAGTATGTCAGGTGTTTGAGAAAGTAAATACAGGTGGAGTATCTCTTTCCGTATTTGAACTGCTGACTGCCTCTTTTGCCTCTGAAGAATTTGATTTGAAAACCGATTGGGCAAGAATAAAGTCTGAATTTAAACCATTTAAGATCCTCGATAAAACAAGTAATATTGATATTGTTCAGGCAATTACAATCTTTTCGACATATCAGAAACGTAAAGAACAAGAACTGACTGTTGAAAAGGATATACTACCAGCAGTAAGTGCGAAAAGAAGAGAGATGTTAAATTTATCTCTGACTGAATATTTGAAGTACAGGGATCAAATTGTTACCGGATTTATAAAAGCATCTAAGATTCTGATTGAAAATCACATTTTTAATTCCCGGGATATTCCTTATAGTACTCAACTGGTCCCCATGGCAGCAATCCTGGCAAAACTTGGAAATGATATTGAAAATGTCGGCAACAAAAACAAGCTGATGCGTTGGTTCTGGTGCGGTGTATTTGGCGAATTGTACGGATCTGCCAACGAGACCAGATATGCCCTAGATATGGTTCAGGTTGTGGATTGGATAATTGCAAATGGCCCGGAACCTAAAACGATTTATGATGCCAACTTTTCACCTTCCCGGCTTCACACATTACGAACAAGAAACAGTGCAGCCTATAAGGGTGTTTATGCATTAATGATGGATGAAAACACCAGAGATTGGCTTTCTGCTACAAAAATTGACTTCAGCACCTATTTTTCAGAATCGATCGATATCCACCACATCTTTCCGGTTGCATGGTGTGAGAAAAAGGAGAACAATATTCCCCGGGATGATTTTGACTGTATTATAAACAAAACTCCGCTTTCTGGTCGTACTAACAGGATCGTCAGCGGAGAAGCACCAAGCAAATATCTTGAACGGTTAAAGAAGCATGCCGGAGTCTCTGATGAGGAATTTAATTCAATCCTGAAGTCACATGTTGTCAATCCTGATTCCATGTACAGGGATGATTTCTATGCATTCTTCACTGAGAGGAAGGAAAAGATACTTCAAAAGATTGAGGTTGCTATGGGGAAGGTTATCCCAAGAGATCAGGAGGTATTGGAAGAAGGTTCATTTATTTCAGAGGAATTTGAAAAGGAAAATACCTTAACTGAATAGAGGATTAATCAAAAATGTTTAAAGAGTATGCATGTATAATCTTAGGAAGGAATCTTATTCATTTTGAACGGGTATTCTTAAAAGCTAATGTCTAATGAAGAAAAAGCCTGGTGATAATGATTATTCAAAATATTTTGATTTCTCTTTAAAACCTTTACAGGAAAGAGCATTCTCATTACTTCAAATATTTACTTTAAATCCTAATTCAAAGGTTTTTATTCTAAAAGGCTATGCCGGTACAGGGAAAACGACCTTAATGGGTGGGCTTATCAAATGGCTGGATGAGAAGGATAAAACTTTTTCCTTACTAGCTTCTACCGGGCGTGCTGCGAAAATTCTTTCCGATAAAACCAAATCAGAAGCCAGAACAGTTCACAGTCATATTTACACTTTTAATGACCTGGATGATGATCTTGAAAAGATGAGTTCTGTTCAACAGGAATTAAGGGTAGATGATAAAGGCCAGATAAGTTTACTTTTTGATCTTAAAATTATTGAGTCCGAATCAGAAAAAATATATATAGTTGATGAATCATCAATGATCTCTGATACTCCCGATAAATCTGCATCATTTGCAAAATTTGGAAGTGGAGAATTATTGAAGGATCTGTTTAAGTATGACAAAAAAGGTAAATTCATTTTTGTTGGAGATCCATGTCAGTTACCACCCATTGGACAGAATATTTCTCCGGCTTTATCAAAAGAATATATTCAAAATCATTACAATATTACGGTTGAAGAGTTTGAACTTACTGAAATTGTAAGGCAGTCTGCAAGAAGTAGTATTATAGATGCTTCTGTGAAGGTCAGGGAACTTTACCGAAATAATCCACCTGTGAAATTTGCATCATTCCCTTTGAAAAACCACCCCGAAATTGAAATTCACAGTTCTCACGTTAGCTTACTTAATTCATACATTGCGCAGATCAGGGAAAATGGATTTGAACATTCAACTCTAATCAGTCAGACTAACAGGCACTGTTCAGATCTTAATAAAATAATCAGAAATGCTTTGGAGAAGCAAAGTACCCAGTTAGAACCGGGTGATATTTTAATGGTAACACAAAATAATTACTTAACAACCCTGGTTAATGGAGATGTAGTGGAAGTCTTACAAACCGGACAAAAAGAGTACAGGTGTGGATTGTCTTTCGTAAAAGTTCATGTCAGGGAATTGTCTTCCGGGGAAACATATTCAGTTCTACTTATTGAAGACATCTTATATTCGATGTCTACGAACTTAAACAATAAGCAACACAAAGACCTGATGATTGATTATTACCATCGAATGAAAAGCAATGGTATCAGTCAAAAAGACAGAGCATTTAAAGACAGGATGATTACGGATCCATATTTAAACGGATTAAAGGCAGTTTATGGCTATGCTCTAACATGCCACAAGAGTCAGGGAGGTGAATGGAACGAGGTTTTTTTGTATCTTGATAATTCTATTCACGGAATACCTAAGCCGGGGATTTACCAGTGGTTATATACTGCTGTTACAAGAGCAAAAGTTCGATTACATGTTGTAAATGATTGGTTTATAAAATAAATAATATGGCTTTAAAATTATACGTTCAGGAATTTGGATTAAATAAAAGCCTGACAACAGCAATTTATAATTTTATTCTAGATAATGAATTAAACATTGCTGAAAGAGAAGCAGAGTTAATATCAAAGAAATTCATAAAAAGGATAATTGAAAGATTTGGCGTCACGATAAATGGTATTGTAACTACAAATCCAAACACCAAAATAGAAGATGAAGATATTATTGAACTACAACAGTTTGATATAAAGTTTATTTGTAGAGAAAATGCTGAATATGAAGATAATAAACCCAAAGGTGAAAGGCTAAATCTACCAGCTTTTAAAGAAGAGATCACAAGTGTTAAGGCAACTTCATCCGAGAATCAGAGCGAAAGCTCAGAATCCAGTAAATCAGAAGTGATAAAGCAAAGTGCCCACGTATCTGAACCTGGGATTGATGCCACTATAGGGAATCTTTTAAGTGAAAATTTTGGCGTTAATGCTATTTCTGGAATTCCTCATAATGAATTTAAAAGAGCATTCTGTTTATTTCTTAAATTATTTCAAGATAAGGGACATAACAAGGTATACCAGTCAAAATATAGCTATGAACTAACTGATTTTCTTAAAAACCGTGTAAATGATTCAAACCTGCATAAGGAGTTAACATTTTCAAAGCAACAATTATCATCTTCTGGGATGCTAGTAGAAAAGCTTCTTATTGGTAAAGCAGAAAAGGAGAATGAATTGTCTCAGCTAGTGAATGATTTAGTTTTGGGCCAATATGACTCAAACTTGTACAGGTTTCTTCAGGAATATTGCAAACTGATTAACAGCTCCACGTTTCAGTTTATGCTTTTACCTTTATTCGATAAAAATCTTTCCAATAGGGTTGCTTTAGAGAACTTGATTAAAGCTATAAATGACGCTTCCAACAAACCTGAAATTGAAGAAAAATACTTACACTTTGAGTCCAGAAAATCATTATTTGAGAATTATTTACAAAATTTAGAAAAGAGTGATACATTTAATAGAGTTGTTTTTAATAATATCTACGAGCATCTTTGGAACCTTTTCAAAACAGCTTGCGATGCTATAAAGGAAAAATCCGTTCTTATAAATGTTGAGACCTCTTCAAAAAAATACAATTTTCAAAATGCCGAAATTTCCAACCATGATATTTTCATTTTCATTGCTAACAATGGAGAAGGATTAGCCAGAAATCTGACAATTAATTCATTAAGCAAAGTATTTTCCTTCGAAGAGATCACTGTGGGGTTACTTAAACCAGGTGAGCGAAGAGAGATTATTATTAATGCAGGTATTAATTACTCACCTGATTTTAAACCTAATTTGGAAATTTTAATGCAATGGGAGGAAACATCAGGAAAAATAAAATCTGCCAAGGCTAATCTAGTTTTCGAATTACAGGATACAGATATTCCATGGGATAAATTGATAAAACAGAATTTATATACAATTCAAATTATTGAAGACAAAAATAAATTATATGGGAGAGATGAAATATTGGAGGAGCTAAAAATGAATATCCTCAGTGATAATATTGTTTCATATAAAATCTGGGGGCAAAAACGGGTTGGGAAATCATCAATTGTAAAGACCCTTAAGACGGTACTCAATGATTATGAAGATGTAATTGTAGTTTATAGAAGAATTGGCGGGATTAGAAATTCGGATCCAATTATTACTCTTAACGAACTCGGAGAAAGTTTATGTTCAGAGGTTCTGAATGAAATTGACAGTAAGGTTAAATCACCACAAATACGAGAACAGCTTAAGAATATTACTGTACCAGTTTTTAATGGATCTCTTTATCCCTTAGAATCATTCCTTAATAGACTTCACAGAATAGAAAGATCTTTGAAATTTATTTTTGTACTTGATGAATTTGATAGAATCAATGAAGAGTTTTTTCTTCCCGGAAATATTGGGGAGGTTCTTTCTCAAGGTATAGGCAAAGGTTTGAATGAAGAAAAATATATTGGATTCTTACTTGTTGGATCAGAGAATATGCAAATTCTTGATAGACAAGGAATGAATTATAACAGTTATCGTGAAAGAGAGGTTGATACCTTCAGTAAGGTAACTCAGTATCAATCCTATAAGAATATTGTTGTTGGCCCCGGAACTCCTTATTTAGTTTATTCTGAAGAAGCAATTGACAGAATTTATGATATAACAAATGGTAATCCCTATTTTACGAATCTCATTTGCCAAAACGCTTTTATGAATGCTTATAAGAACCGAGATTCGTATATTGACACTCATAGTACTGATTTCGCTGTGGACTTAATTGTAAAGTCATCCCAGAAAGGACATTTTGAGCATTTTTGGGGAGATGGACTTACAGAGGAAAGTGATTCAAAAAAAGAAAGGAAAACTGATATAAGAAGGAGAATTTTGGTCAGTTATAGTATCTCATGTAGACAAGATTTAGACCACTTTCCAAGTAAATCTGAAATACTAAGAAATTTCAAATACCCCAGCGAATATAAAATAGAGGCATATGAGGTAGAAAATACAATAACAGAGTTTTTTAACAGGAAAATATTTTACGAATCCAGCAATTCAATCCGTATTAAACCTCAAATTTTTGAACGTTGGTTGGTCAGTACTGGTAAAACGTTAATGATTGAAGGAGTCTCCGATCTTGAAGCACAGCATCGAGAAAAGGAACTAGAACGCCAATTTGCACTTAAAGATGAAGAGATAAAAAGACTAAGTGATGCATATATTTTTGAAGGTAAGAAGATTACTATTGATGAATTCAAAAGATATTTCAAACAATTTGGCAACTCGATTGAGCAAAGACGAATATTCAATTTGATTGATTCAATCTATTATATTTCACAAGAAGAAATAAATGATTTCTTTAAGAATGAACAACGCAACATTTTTTTCAAACAAGTTTTTGAAGTAAAAGAAGGTATTCGAACAATATTTAGAGAAGGCATCGAAATTTTCTCATTTTCAAAAGATTTCGAAGAATACCTGCCGATTATTGATTCATTCAAGAAAATGAGTAGGATAAGAGCTACTAAAACCGTTAAGAATCTGGTTGATGATAAAGATCTGTTGAAAAAAAATACTCCTACTGAAATAATAATATTTGAACCAATTTTGGACAGTATTATTGAGATCCAAGCTAAACTACTTGAATTTCTGCAGAACGAACTGATTAAGGATAAAGTTCAGGTTAGACTCATCAGTTTAGTAATATCAACAAAAGTTAAGACAGGTTTAATTCGAAACACGGCTGCTTTTAATAACTTTAAACTTGTTTTCTTACATGAAATAGAAGAGACTAAAATTAAACCGTTCATTGAAGGGACTGAACTATTTGAAAAAATCGATGACGCTAATCAGGTTTATGCCGAGTCACGAAGATTTTTCCCCAATCTGACAAAAAATACGCTGTTAGTTCTTTTTGAGCCATTCTGTCCAAGCAAGTCATGCCCTATTTTATGGTGCAAAACATCTCAGTTTACACCTCTTTTCCCAAATATGGTTGGCAGTTGTTCTGGTGCAGAAAACATTTCAGATTCAGAACATTTGAGATTAAGGCTATATACCGCTAATACAGAATTATCTCAAAAACTTAACCGTTATATTATTGACAGACTCAAAAAAAGAGGAGAACTAGATGGCGGGAAAGATTGGTTTAATGTCGATTACATTCCTAAGGGAGTCATGGAATCAGTCAGTTCAAAATGGATACAAGAAGGCCAAGAATCGCCAAAAGAATCTTATTTCGATTTTATTGATTATAAGAAAATAATTGAAAAGGATGCATTTTTAATGGGAGTACTAAAGTTACCTGGGATCGATCTTTCTTGGTGTGAAAAATTAAATAAACTTAGGAGAGATCCGGCTCATCCAGAGAAGCCTGCTCCATCGTTAGATGAAGTAGAATATTTTGAAAAGGTGACAAAACTTATCAGGAAACAGATAGAGACCAATCCCTTATAAGAAAAGTAGCATGTAATGAGTAAATGAAATTTTGTACTACTTTTTGTACTACTAATGAAAATGGCCCTGTAAATATTTGATTTACAAGGCCATTTGATTTACTTAGTCGGGGTGAGAAAATTAAATTTCGATTAATCTTTTATCATAATTTTTCTATGGCCCCCAATCCAAATAATGCAAAATCATATTTTACTGGATCTTCAGAATCAAAACTTCTTAAAACTCCATCCAGTTCGGCAACAGCCTTTGCATCGTTTTGTTTGCGTTTTAATAAGCCAAGCTTCCTGGCAACATTGCCGGAATGAACATCGATTGGACATGATAAAATTGACGGAGATATAGTGTCCCAAATTCCAAAATCCACGCCTTTATTGTCTTTCCGGATCATCCATCTCAAATACATATTTAATTTCTTTGCTGATGATCCTTTATACGGATCAGATACATGTCTTTCCGTTCTTTTTTCATGCGGAAGTTCAAAGAAAATCTTATGCAACTCATGTATCGCAGGTTGAAGAGAATTAGTAGTTTGATAATCTCTGAAGATAGCTTCAAGACCACCTTTATTCCTAAAGATATGGCGAAGTGCTTTCAGAAAATAACATAGATCGGTAGTATTAAAAGTCCTATGAACAAAACAATCGACCATTTCAAATTCATCATCGTTTGAATTCATTATGAATTCATATGGAGAATGATCAAGTAGTTCCATAATCCGGTTCGCATTTCTCAGGATCATCTTTCTGTTACCCCAAGCGATTGTGGCTGCAAGAAATCCAGCTATTTCGATGTCTTGTTTCTTCGTAAATTGATGTGGAATGCTAATTGGATCGAATTCAATGAAAGAAGGCTGATTGTATTGTTCAACCTTTTCATCAAGGAATTCTTTCAACTCATGCCTTTTTAACTTCATTTCCTTATATTGGGGATCATAAAAATAAGGAAATATGATTACAAATCATGCTGCCTTAATTATCCGTAGGAACATATTTATCTTTTTCGCTGCCGATCCTTTAAAGGGATCCGATACATGCCTCTCGGTCCTTTTCTCATGAGGAAGCTCAAAAAATATCCTGTGCAGCTCGTGAATCGCAGGCTGAAGCGAATCGGATGTTTTATAGGTTTCAAAAATTGTCTCAATCCCTCCCTTGTTCCTGTATATATGCCGCAGAGCTTTCAGAAAATAAGCAAAATCGACCAGATTGAATGTCCTGTGCACGAATCGCACGGCCTGATCCAGTTCGCAATCGCTCGAATTTACTATGAACTCATAAGGCGAATCCTCGAGTATCTCCATCATCCTGACCGAACTCCTGATGATCATCTTCCGGTTTCCCCAGGCAATAGTAGCTGACAGGAATCCGGCTATCTCTATATCCCCCTTTTCTGTATAACGATGCGGAATGCTTATCGGATCCGACTCGATGAAAGAAGACCTGTTGTACAGATCAGCTTTTTCATCAAGGAATTCCTTCAACTCATGCCTCTTTAACTTCATCTCCTAATGATGCGGGACGTAAAAATAAGGGAATATGATTTAAAATCATTCTGCCTTAATTATCTGCAGGCACATTTCGATCAGTCTATCATACCTGCAGCTACGGTATCATTCGACCCTTCTTCAATGAAAACCAGACTGCCGGTAATGTTATTCTTTTTGTAACTGTCAAAACATAAGGGCTTTACAGTTTTTATGGTGATGCTTGCAATATCATTCATGCCAACCAAAAGATCGGAAGTCTCCTTTTCAAGCTTGTTGATATTCATCTTATAGTTCACCGATTTGATTATACAGGGAACTTCATTGCTGTAATTTCTGACAAGGTATCTGCCTCCCGGCCTGAGAGGCTTTTCATTGAACCAGCATACCATCAGATCGATCTCCTGAGCTTCACGGGGCAGATCATCCTTCTTTGCAAAAAGATATCCTCTCCCTATGTCCAGCTGGTCGGCAAGAGTTATCGATACCGACTCTCCGGTTCCGGCTTCGGAAAGCCTCTTTTCCATCACGTCGATAGAGGTGATCACTGATTTTGATCCCGATGGATAGATCACCACTTCATCACCTTCGTGAAAGATACCTCCTGCAATCCTGCCAGCATATCCCCTGTAGTCGTGATGTTCCACCGACTGTGGCCTTATTACCGTTTGAACGGGGAAACGTGCAACGGATGTATTTCCGGATTTCTTTATCTCTACTGTTTCAAGAAGCCTGAGAAATGTAGGTCCTTCATACCAGTCCATATTTTCCGACGCTTCAACCACATTGTCGCCGTATTTGGCACTCATGGGAAGATAATGAACTTCTTCAGGGTCGAACCTGTCTGCCAGCTGTCCTAGTTTCTCCCTTATATCCAGAAAAACTTTTTCGGAGAAATTGACCATGTCCATCTTGTTGATGCAGAAAACAAGATAGCGTATATCAAGAAGGGCTGCTATGTATGTGTGTCTGAGTGTTTGCTCAAGAACACCTTTTCTTGCGTCGATAAGGATCACGGCAAGGTCGGCAGTGCTGGCTCCTGTTACCATGTTCCTTGTGTACTGGATATGTCCCGGAGTATCGGCAATAATGAATTTTCGCTCGGGAGTTGCAAAGTATCTGTAAGCTACATCAATGGTAATACCCTGTTCCCTTTCATCCCTGAGTCCGTCGGTTAACAGTGACAGATCTATTGTTTCCTTGCCCAGACGTTTGCTTGACTGAACCAGGTGATCCATCTGATCCTCAAATATTGATTTGCTGTCATATAGCAGCCTGCCAATAAGGGTGCTTTTTCCATCATCAACACTGCCTGCTGTTGTAAATCTCAGAAGGTCTCTCAATTCTCTTTTTGAATCATTCTCCATAATACTTCTGTAAATCTGTTTCCCGGATCTCCAATACCTCTCTCATACTTTGCCGCAGTATGGATTTGCAGCCGCATCACACTGTACAGGATCAGAAAAAATTAAAAATAACCCTCTTTTTTTCTGTCTTCCATAGCTGCTTCAGAACGTTTATCGTCATATCTGCCTCCCCTTTCAGTCACACGGGTTGCAGCTATCTCAGAGATAATGTCATCAATAGATTCAGCTCTTGAAAGTGTTATACCTGTGCAGGTTATGTCGCCTATTGTACGGCACCTCACATCCGATTCAAATACTTTTTCAGACGGTTTCAGCTGCATAAAGGGGGCCCATGCCAGGTAGACGCCGTTACGCTGGAATATTTTCCTGCGATGTGAATAATACAGTTCCGGCAAACTTATATTTTCATATTTTATATACTGCCATACGTCGAGCTCGGTCCAGTTGCTGATGGGGAATACCCTGAAGTGTTCTCCGAAATTCTTGTGTCCGTTGAAAATGTTCCACAGTTCCGGCCTCTGGTTTTTGGGGTCCCACTGGCCGAATTCATTACGGTGTGAAAAGAATCTCTCTTTTGCACGGGCTTTCTCCTCATCACGACGTCCGCCTCCGACAGCCACATCAATGTTCAGGTCATCGATGCCATCGAGCAGAGTTACCGACTGTGCCTTGTTTCTGCTGGCATTTATTCCTTTTTCTTCTGACACTTTCCCCTGGTCGATTGAATCCTGAACATATCTTACAATAAGTTCCACGTCAAGTTCCTTTGCAAGGTCATCCCTGAATCTGAGGGTCTCTTCAAAGTTGTGACCGGTATCGATATGCATAAGGCTGAAGGGCATTTTTGCAGGCCAGAAAGCTTTTTTTGCAAGATGAACGAGCACGATCGAATCTTTCCCTCCTGAAAACAGGATCACTTTTTTCTCAAACTGAGCTGCCACCTCCCTCATTACAAAAATAGCCTCATTTTCAAGCTCTTTCAAGTGATCGTCATTTATCTTCATACACTGTTGGTTTTGACTTAATCAAAAAATTGACTTTTTCCGGACATCTTGTTTTTCCTGATCGTCACGAAATATTTCAACAGACTAAAAATTACAAAATTTTCCGGACATAGCTGAACGTTTATTTTATATGTAATCCACACTCTTTGAGATTATCATTTTCCCACCACCACCGGCCTGAACGGAAATCATCTCCGGGATTTACGGCTCTTGTGCATGGCTGACAGCCGATGCTTATGAAATTTCTGTCGTGAAGGACATTATAGGGTACCTTATTATCCCTGACGAACTTTTTCACTTCTTCGAATGACCATTTCAGAAGCGGATAGTACTTGAACAGCTTTTTGTCTTGATCATATTCGAGCCAGTCAAGATTTTTCCTGCTGCCTGACTGCTCTGCCCTTATGCCGGATATCCAGACCATTTTACCCTGAAGCGCCCTGTTAAGTGGAACCACTTTGCGAATACGGCAGCATTCATGCCGGTTTTCTGTTGAATAATAGAAGCTATACGGCCCTTTTTCACTTACCATCGCTTCAACGAGTTCACGATCAGGAAAGTATACTTTGATGTTCTGCTGATATTTTTTAACGGTTTTATTAAAAACATCATAAGTTTCGGGAAACAGTCTTCCGGTATCAATAGTGACTGTTTCAACAGGAATATTATTCGAAAAAATTAGGTGGGTGATAACCTGATCCTCAATTCCAAAACTGGTTGTAAAAAGCGTTTGCCCTTCGTAGAGTGTAGTCAGGGTTTTTAACACATCCACGATTGACTTCCCTTCCAGTAATTCTTTCAGTTCTTGTATGTTCATTTCTTTTATCTGCTGATTTCTTCTTCAGTATGTCTATTCGGATTCTGTGAATATGAGCCCATAACCTTTCGTGAAAATAATAAAGAACTGTTTTGGTGATCACTTCGATACTGCCTATCGATACAGCAAATGAAAATTTTCCTGTGATGAAATAACTGATTATTATTGTATCAAGAGTCCCGACAATTCTCCAGGATAAGGACTTAATGAAGCTTTTGATGGGCTTATCTGACTCACTGACCGGATCTGATAATTCTTTCCGTCCTGAATTTTTTACCTGACTGTTTAAGATAACATCCAACATAATTCTGGTCTTTTCGGACGGTGTAAAAATAGACCTTTGATTTCAGTTGGGAATTGGCAATTATGCTGCAAAAAAATAGGTATTTATACACATGTATTCAGGATATTTCAGTCCCATTGAACAGGTGGATACGGAACCCTGAAGCAAAGCGGATTGCGAAATGTTTCAGAATAAACCAACGATCCAAAGCAGTGAGGGAATATGTGAAATATTCTTAAAGCACTTTTTGATAATATTAAAAAGCAAATTCAGGGATTGTGTAAACAGGTGATGAAGTAATATATAAACCTTTTGCAGGCACTGAAGTCGAGTTCAGAGAGAACATATGTATTCTTATCACCTGTACTGACATTTTTTATATAGCAGCGACGACTGAAAATATCTGGAAAGACAGCTTAATTAATAAAAATTACCATAAGGTGTTATCATCTTACAGCATTTCTGCTGGAACTAAGTTTTTCACTTATTACCGGTAATTGTCGAAACCTTTTTCTAATTTTAAGCTGTTCATTAAATCTGTAAAGTCTGATCGGTTAACCAATACAGGCCTCGAAAAACGCTGCGAATATGCTGGATAAAATACTGAAATTCAGTCTGAAAAACAAACTCATAGTTATTCTTTTTACATTTACAATCACGGCCTTTGGGCTTTTTGCCGTGTTAAAGATCCCCGTCGGAGCAGTACCCGATATTACCAACAACCAGGTTCAGGTTATTACAACTTCAGTTAATCTTTCGACTCAGGAGATAGAACAGTTTATCACAGCTCCTGTTGAAATGGAGATGGCAAATCTTCCGGGTGTAAGTGAGATAAGATCGGTCTCCAAATTCGGCCTGTCGGTGGTTACTATTGTTTTCAGGGATAATATGGGTACTTACCTTCCTAGACAGCTGATTGCGGAAAGAATAAAAAGTGCATCAGAAAATATTCCGGAAGGATTTGGAACACCTGAAATGGGCCCTATTAGTACAGGCCTTGGTGAGATTTATCAGTACACAATTGATGTAAAACCTGGATACGATGATTTGTATACACCTATGGATCTTAGGACAATCCAGGACTGGATTGTAAGACGAAGACTCTCAGGAATAAATGGCGTGGTTGAAATTAACAGCTGGGGAGGCTATCTGAAAGAGTATGAGATTGCCATTGATCCGGCCAGGCTCAGAAGTGTCAATTTAACATTGAGGGACGTATTTGATGCGATTGCATCAAATAACAGTATATCAGGAGGCGCCTATATTGAAAAGACAAATCAAAGTTATTTCATTAGGGGTGACGGGCAGGTAAAATCTCTTGATGATATTGAGAATATCGTTGTCAATAACAGGAATGGAGTACCTGTACTTATAAAAGATATTTCTGATGTTCGGTATGGATATGCAAATCGCTTCGGGGCAATAACTGCCAATGGTAAAGGTGAAACCGTTCTCGGACAGATAATGATGCTTAAAAATGCTAACTCTAAAGAGGTTATTAACGAAGTCAAGAAGCGAATTGAGGAAATCCAGAAGAATCTTCCCGAGGGGGTATATATTAATCCGGTCCTGGAACGAAGTGAACTGATAGCAAAAACTTCCCTGACCGTTATCGAGAACCTTATTTTCGGAGCTCTGATAGTGTTTCTCATCGTATTTCTGATACTGGGAAATTTACGTTCTGCCGGTGTAATTGCTTCAATGATCCCTCTGGCTTTACTCTTCACAATATCAATGATGTACATCTTCGGTATCGATGCAAACCTGATGAGCCTCGGGGCCCTCGACTTCGGGATAATAATTGACGGGGCAGTAATAATTGTGGAGTATATTGCCCTGAGGATAATGACCAGAAGAGATGAGTTGGCAGGAGTAAGTGGTGTTGCAAAACAATCTCTGCTCGACAATATTTCCTATGAAGGGTCCTCCAAAATGATGAACTCTGCCATTTTCGGGCAGATAATTATCCTTATCGTTTTCATCCCCATACTTTCTCTGAGCGGTGTGGAGGGAAAGATGTTCAGGCCAATGGCCCTGGCATTTTCATTTGCGATACTCGGGGCAATGATTTTCGGATTGACATGGTTGCCTGTGGCATCCAGTATCTTCCTTAAAGAAACAACGAGAAAAAAGGACGGTATTTCAGGCTGGATAATGAAGATTGTACATCGTTCCTATGAGCCGGTCATTAAATGGTCGTGCGGACATAAACGTATAGTTCTGGGAGCTGCAATAGCCTCTCTGATAATCACAGTTATCCTGTTTACAAGAATAGGAGGAGAGTTCGTTCCCACTCTCGATGAAGGGGATTTTGTTATCCAGCCTGTGCTGAAAACCGGTACATCCCTGTCCAAAACTATTGAGACGACTACGAAAATGGAGAATATTCTCATCTCTGAATTCACTGAAGTCGAGCAGATTGTAAGCCGTATCGGTGCAGCAGAAGTGCCAACGGATCCAATGTCGATGGAAGAAATAGACATGATAATAAAACTGAGACCAAAGGAAGAATGGGTGTCTGCATCAACAAAGGAGGAGCTGGCTGAAAAGTTTAAGAATGCCCTTTCTGTTCTTCCAGGTCTTGAATATGAATTCACACAACCTATTGAAATGAGGTTTAATGAGCTTATCACAGGTGTCAGGGCCGACATAGCGATCAAAATATTCGGGGAGGACCTGGATTATATTAACCAGAAAGCAATAGAGATTAAGAACCTCATCTCAGATATTCCCGGTGCAGGTGATGTGATCCTTGAAAAAACAGTAGGGCTTCCACAGGTCAGGATTGCCTACAACCGTGAAAAAATCGCTTATTATGGTCTTAATATCAAGGATATGAATAATTATCTCTCCACAGCTTTTGGCGGTGAAACAGCAGGAACAGTTTTTGAAGGCGAAAAAAGGTTCGATATGGTTGTAAGATTAAACAGGGAGAACAGAACAGATATAAATAATATAAAACAACTTTATGTACCCCTTAATAACGGGAATCAGATACCACTGGAGGAAGTTGCAGATATCCGCTATTCAGAGGGGCCGGCCAAGATATCGAGGGAGAATACACACCGCAGAGTGGTAGTAAGCGTCAATGTGCGAAACCGCGATCTTCAATCTGTTGTGAAGGATATCCGTGATATTATAAATTCCAACGTTGCTCTTGAATCGGGCAATTATATTGAATATGGAGGGCAGTTTGAAAATCTTCAGAATGCCACCAAAAGACTTCTCATCGCTGTACCGGTAGCCCTTCTGCTGATATTCATATTTCTTCATTTTGCCTTCAAATCTCTAAAGGATGCCCTGATGATCTTCACGGCAATACCTTTAGCTACTGTTGGAGGTGTCATTCTTTTGTGGATAAGGGGTATGCCCTTCAGCGTCTCGGCCGGTGTAGGTTTCATAGCCCTCTTTGGTATCGCGGTCCTGAACGGGATTGTTCTTATCGAACATCTGAAGGATCTACAGCATAGCGGAATTACAGATATGAAAGAACTTATACTCAGAGGAACCAGGGACAGACTCCGTCCGGTTCTTCTGACAGCCGGAGCTGCAGCAATGGGATTTCTTCCGATGGCAGTTTCAACAGGGGCAGGCGCAGAAGTACAACGACCCCTCGCAACAGTCGTTATCGGAGGACTTGTAACTTCAACTATGCTGACCATGATAGCATTACCACTGCTATTTGAGATTTTCTATAATGTTACAGGATTCAAATTCTTCCCCTTCAGGGTAATACGATCAAAACCTGTCATACTTATCCTGTTGCTGATTGTGCCGGCCCTGTCTTCTTTTGCTCAGCCAAAGCAGCTTAAACTTTCTGAGATAATCCAGATTGCCATTACCGGGAACAAGGAAATTAATGCATATTCATTAAAGGTAAATGAGAGTAAGGCCTTGAAGGCGACTGCTTTCGATCCGGGTAAAACGACCTTTTCTTACGGTTATGACCAGAACAATATTGCTCCCGGCGGTTATCCTCTCAAAGTATGGGGGATAGAACAGGAAATAAGCTTTCCTACCATGTATGCCGCTGAAATGAAAGCCAGGAAAATAGACGTTTCAAAAGCCGGACTACTCCTTGAGTCACGCATTCAAAACCTCAAGAAGGAGATATCACTTTGTTACTATAATATTCAGAATCTTCTTGCAAAAAACACGCTTTATAAAAGTATTGACAGTCTATATTCCAGGCTTCTTATCAACAGTGAATCAAGATATAAAAAGGGAGATATTAGCCAACTGGATCTGCTTAACATAGAAGCACGTAAACAGCAGGCAAGGTTAAACCTCGACGGTACAGCCTACTCCATCCGGACTCAGTATCAAAAGCTGAAGACTCTGATGAACTTTGAGGAGGATTTTACTGTGGCACCGGAAATCGAATTAATGTCTCACGAAGAAATATATTTTGAGTCTGTTCCGGGAGTGAAACTTATAAGACTGCAAAATGAATATAGCGAAGCATTATTGAAGATTGAAAGGAACAGGATGCTTCCTGATCTATCGCTTAATTATTTCACCGGGACTAATGAGTATGAAAATTCAAAATACTACAATGGTTTCCAGGTAGGATTGGCCCTTCCGGTTTTCTTCGGAAGCCAGAGATCAAGAATCAGGTCTTCCAGGATATCCCTGGATGCACGGCAGCTTCTGACGGAATATGAGATTAACACACTGAAAAACAGGGCTGAAGATTACCTTCGTGAACAACACAGACTTATGGAAAATATTGAATACTATAATAAGTCCGGACGATTATTATATGATGAGATATTGAGGACAGCGCTGATTAGCTACCAAAAGGGAGAAATAGACCTCTTAAAGTTCACTAGTAGTTTTGAAAGTGCAGTACAACTTAAATTTAATTATCTTGAAAATGTTCTGCAGTATAATACCTGCATACTTGAACAGATCTATTTAACATTCCAAAATTAAGTTACATGAAGAGATTAATATTCCTATTGGCAATAGTTGTCATACATGGTTCCTGTTCCCATAAGAATAATAGTACTCAGGTTCCGGAAACGAATGAGAATTTTATAATTGTAACACAGGAGCAGTTTGATACAGGAGGGATGGCCATTGGTGAACCGGTAAGAATGGTTTTTGAAGGTACAATCAAATGTAACGGATATATTATCACAAAACCATCGGGAAGTGCCTGGATCAGTTCCCCGGTTCCGGGACTCGTTAAAAAGATTTACTGTTCAGGCGGACAGAAGGTAAAAAGCGGGCAGGTACTTTTTGAGCTTGGTGGGAATGAATTTATTGAACTCCAAACCAATATGGCTGAAACAGCCAGCCAGCTTAAGAAGTTAAAGTCCGAATATGAACGTATACAATCACTCTTCAGTGATAAGATAAGTACTGAGAAAGAACTGATACAGGCTGAAAGTGAATTCAATGCCTCAAAAGCAAAATATTCAGCCCTGAAGATGAAGATCAGGATCCTTGGCCTGGATGTATCTGAAATCGAGAAAGGGAACCTCTATGAGACTTTTTGCCTGGAATCACCTCTCAATGGTTATATAAGTGGAGTTGATGTGTCGGTTGGTCAGTTTGTTGAACAGCAAATGACTCTGGCGGAAGTCATTGATCCTTCATTGTTTCAACTAAAACTTGCAATATTTGAAAAAGACATGGCTTATCTTAAAGAACAGCAAAAAGTAAGATTCAGCCTGATAGGTAGTCCTGATAAAACTTTCAACGCCACGCTGAAATCGATAGGCAAAGATGTTGAGGAGGAATCAAAAGCGATCATTTGCTATGCGGGAATTGATGATCCAAACAGATCAGCCTTTATAAAAAATGCATATGTCGAAGCAGATATAATAACCACAATTGATACTGTATATGCTGTGCCTGAGGAATCGGTCCTGAGATCGGAGGGGAGCAGTTATATACTCGAGTTGATCAAAAGAGAGAACGAACTGTATTACCTTAGAAGGACAAGGACAGAGGCAGGAAGAAGAGACAAAGGTTTTGCCGAGATAATCAGGGCACCTGATAATATGAAGCTGGTAACTAAGGGGGCATATAATTTACCTATTGAATAATCAGGAGTTTAACAGTATCTAATTTAGTTATGATATGATCCTGACTCTTGTCAATCCAACAGACAGAAAACAAGGATGCCAAATAGTTTTTTTCATTTTAAGCAGTTTACTATTTACCAGGACCGTAGTGCGTTTAAAGTAGGAACCGATGGTGTTCTGCTTGGTGCGTGTGCTGATATTTCAGTAGCAGGGAAGATACTTGATATAGGAACAGGAACCGGCCTGATTGCATTAATGCTTGCCCAGCGTTGCAGAGCAGAAATCACAGCCCTCGAACCAGACATTAATTCAGCCAGTCAGGCTTCTGAAAATGTAAGCATCAGCAAATGGAGCGACAGGATAAAGATTATAAATACAACATTCCAGGAATATCATCCGGGATCAGTCAGGTTTGACCTTGTTGTTTCAAATCCTCCCTTCTTCAGCAATTCGTTACTTAATCCTGATCCACTTAAAGCAGCGGCAAGGCATGATATTTCACTTTCTGCCGGGGAACTGCTTGCCGGAGTCTCAGGGCTGTTATCCCGGAATGGCAGATTTCAGGTCATTATGCCTTATGCTGAAGGTATTGTGCTGGTTGCGGAAGCCCGGGAACATGGTCTCTATTGCAATAAGATTTTAAAGATCAGGCCTTTGCCAACAGGTGAAATAAAAAGACTGATTCTCACTTTTTCGCGTACAAAGTCAGAAATTCATGAAAGCTTTCTAACCATTGAACATGGTAAAAGACATGAATTTACTGATGAATATATTAATCTGACAAAGGATTTCTATCTGAAATTTTGATATACATCGCGCAGCCTGTTTTTTTGTTGATCCCCTGTTTTTGTTGACCCCCCAACCCCCCTGTTTTGTTGACCCCCAAC